>JAEEGL013879433.1_pt1 | contig 18391 bp, 15 predicted proteins | sample 9134231 | NCBI WGS metagenome assembly JAEEGL01 (sample SAMN16246548, study PRJNA631951) | gut metagenome | biome: gut microbiome; feature: rumen; material: fiber-attached | host: Bos | place: Iran: Karaj | collected 2018-10 | reverse complement strand
GAAGCCTTAGCTGCGATCTTAAACTTAATGTCGTCTCCAGAAGCACTAGATACTGGTCCATTAGTGTGTTTTAATGTAGCAATATTAGTAGTATCACTATATAGTGGAAGCCCATTATAATTAGACCAAGTAGAACCATTATCTACTGAAAATGAGAAACCCCAAGTATCATTAGATAGATTTGTATTAGTAGTAATAGTAGGAGTAGAAGAGTAGGCTATACTAGAGAAGTTATCTGAAATATTACTATTAGTATGTAATAAGTTTCTTGTATTATATGTAGTACTATTTCCTACTGTAGCATTTAGAGTATAACCACCTACTGAGTTAGTTACTACATTAACATTAATTACATTAGAATCACTAGCAGTTCCCGGAGCTAAATTAGTAATATGAATATCATTAGAAGATAGACTTAAACTAAGCACTGGATTAAAGGTAAAGTTTACGCCGATGTCTTGTTGGTAGGAGAGGGCGGAAACCATTTCACTACAGAAAAAACCTAAGACACTGCACAAAACTAACGCCTTCAATGCCCGAGAACCAAGCGTATGCACTTTCATAGTTCCCATTATACCATAACTACTTTAAAATAATCAAAAAAATTAGCCCCGCAGGGCTAATTTTTTATTTTTCGTTTGCTTTAACGAGAAAGTCAAGCGTTTTTTCAATGATCATCCGGTTCCGAATATCCATTTTCACATTCGGATCTTTCAAACTTTTTAACGCTTCCGGCGATTTTTTATAAACATCTTTTAATTCATTGATTTTAGCCATCACTAAATCATCTGCAACTGTGATTTTCTGCTCAACCGCTAATGTTTGTAGAACTAATGAAGCTTTAACGCGCGCCTCCGCAACTTTCCTCGCTTCCTTTTCCCAACTTTCAATCGTTTCGCTGTTTGCTTTCAGAAAATCTTCAAAACTCATTCCTTGCGAAGCGGCATTTCTTTCAATATCATCGCGAATTACGCGCATTTGATCATCGATTAAGATTTCCGGCGCCGGAACTTTCGACTTCTTCACTAATGCATTTATTAATTCGTCTTTTAACTTCTCTTCAAGCTTATGCGCATTTTGCATCGTCAAATTCTTTTCAATATCGGCCTTTAAATCTTTCAAGGATTTAAACGGCCCACATTTCTTCGCCATCTCATCATCGATTTTTGCTTTTTTAACTTCATTAACCTGCTTTAATAAAGTCTCGAACACTACCTTCGCACCGGCTAAATCTTTCACACCATAATCTTTCGGGAAAGTTAGTTTAAGGTCAAACTTATCGCCTGGTTCGTGTCCGACAATTCCATCTTCAAATCCCGGAATAAACATTCCTGAACCTAAAGTAAGCGCGTAATCTTTTGCCGATCCACCCTTAAACGGTTCTCCACCTTTCTTACCAACAAAATCGATAATTACTTCGTCATCCAACTTCGCAGCTCTTTTAACTGCCTTCTTCTCCGCAAATGACTTCGCTAAATTATCTAAAACATCATCAATTTCCTTAGCCGTCACTTTTGCTTCAGGTCTTTTCACGCCAAGCTCCTTATAATCGCCTAAAACGACTTCCGGAATAATATCTGCCGTAGCCGTGTATTCCGCCATCTCGCCCGGAACATATTTCGTTACATTTACACTCGGCAAAACTAAAGGCGACTTTTCTTCTTTCTTAAATGCCTCAATCACAGTCGCACGCACAACATAGTCAATCGTTTCCGCATTTAAATCATTCTCCGGAATGAATTTCTCCGCGACTTTAACTGGCACTTTTCCTTTTCTAAATCCTTCAACGCTAAGTTCTTTCGCTAGTTTTTCCAACGCTTTTTCGCGCGCCGGCGCAAGATCCTTCGCGTCTAACGTTACCGTAATTTCAATACGTGAATCAGAAAGCCTCTTTAATTTTGTCTTCATAAAAAACTCCTATATTTACATATATTATAGCATAATTTTTGACGAATTAGTGTCTCGAAAATGTGTCAAAGTAAACTTAGAATTAGCCCCGAGTTTTACATCCGGATTTAGAATCCCATTTGGATCAAAAATCTTTTTTAAATCTTCATAAAGCTTTCGTTCATCTTCCGGAAGATCCACATTCGTTACTACCGCCTTTAATCTTCCTTCCGGCGTCCCACCAGCTAGTTCTCCACCATGTCGACCAATAATATAAGCCCCCGCTCTTAAGAAAGTCGTTGCTTTTTTATTAAAATCTTCTTCTTCGAGATTAAACTTCGGCCTTAGACTGAAGATTTCTGTCTCAATATTCCCATATAATTCTAAGTCTAGTTTCAGTTTCTCCTCTAAAATCTCTAAGTCTTTTAAGAAATTCTGGAGATTATAAACTGGCAAATAAAAATCCGTCAAAAGCGGCACTCTTTCCGCATTCTTCGCGTAATGTAGATAATTCACGAGTGAGTTTTCAAACTCACCCAAAGTCGTTCGATTCTCAACCGACTCAAACACAAATTTTGCATTCCGCGGCAACTCCTCTTTCATTGCCGTAATTTTCTTAAGTGCCGAATTACCTTTTTCATCAAAACTCGTAAAGATTACATATCCATCTTCCAATTTTCTAATTACACCATCCAAATTCTTTCCCGCCTCACGCGCTTCCATAATAATTTTCAGGTCATATAATTCAACTTTTCGAGGATTCAAATTATGTACCATTTCGGCATACTTCAAAGCCGGACCGATTTCTTTAAATGTCGCTACCACCCGCGTCGGTCGTTCTTTCATCGGCAACGCTTTCAAAATCACTTCAGAAATAATCCCGAGCGTCCCTTCCGCACCGAAAAATATCGGCATCAAATCTAACGTCTCACGCTTCGAAAGTTTCGTTATTAACGGATAACCCACAAGCGATTTCTTTTTATCCTTCAACTTTTTCAATAGCTCCGGATTATCATGTAAAAGTTTCGAAATCTTCTGATAAATATTTCCTTCAAATGATTTTTCTGCCGCTGCCTTTGCTACTGCATATCGTTTTAATCGCTCAGTTTGTAAACACTCACCATTAGTAAGCACAACTTCGATTCTTTCAACGAAATTCATGATCCCGCCGTATTTTCCCATAGCTCCATCCGCCGGCATATTCGATATCAATCCGCCAATCGTCTCTTCATCTCTTCCTTCAACCGGGATCGTCAAACCCGAAACTGAAAGCGCAGTATTTAATTCTTTCAGCGTGATTCCGGACTGTACTCGGACTAATCGCTCACGCGTATCAATTTCGAGTAATTTATTCAATTTTTCCGTCGAAATAATAATCCCGCTCGACAACGATTCACCACCTTCGCTCGTTCCCGATCCTCGCGGAGTTATCGTTACGTTAATATCTTTAGTTGAAAGCTGATTAAAAAACTTCATCAATTTCCGAATATCGTCCGTCGATTCCGGAAACGCCACAAATTTCGGTTTAATCTTTAATGCCGACTGATCAGTAGAATACTTTTCTAGAACTTCAGGATTATCAAAAACATTCCCCACCGTCAACTGATTTAAGTATTTCGCAATTTTCCCCATCCTACTTATGATTATAACACGGTTAATTTTGGTGCCCGAGACAGGACTTGAACCTGCACACCAAACGGCATATGCTCCTAAGGCATACGTGTATACCAATTTCACCACTCGGGCTTAAAAAACATTATAGCACAAAAATGAGCCCCTTTCGAGGCTCATTTTAGTTATTGACTATATATTAAGCTTCTTCTTTGACCATTTTCTTAGACATCAAATACGTTACTAACATACCAGCAACTAATGCAAACGGCAAAGCTTCTTCCGGACCTGTGCTCGGAATATCCGAACCTTTATCAGTCGTCACGGCAGTCGTAGCTGAAGCGTTAGACGTAGTGGTTTCAGTTGTAACTGTACCAACTGTTACGCTAGTCGTGCTTTCACTTTCTTTATTCTCAGATTTGGTTTCTTCTTCTTTAGCTTCAGTTTTAGTTGTTTCATCTTTGTTTGTAGTTTCAGAAATCGTATAAGTCGTATTATTTCCCGACGTTAACGTAGCACGTGATTTTTTAGTCGCCACCACAATAATCGCAACAATCAAAATTAAGATCAATACGACCGCAGCTGTTGCCACTGCTATAATTTTGCGGCGCTCTTTTTTGTCCGCTTCTTCTTGATAATACATAGTCAAAAAACTCCTTCTTTTATCATTATATCATACTTATGTTTATAAGTCAAGCAATTTTTCTGTAAATTGAGAGGTTAGCAGCGGCATATTTATGAGTCTTTGTCAATTCTAAACCCGGAATTTCAGGGGCGCCATCCGGATGAGATAATACGAACACTCCATCATCTTTCAAATACTTTGTCAAATAAACTATCGCTTCAATTCTAAAATCATCATACGGCGGATCGGCAACTATTAAATCAAAATCTTTACTCGCTATATATTTATTAACATCCTGAGTCAATACTTCGCTCTTCGATTCTAAACCTAAACTAGCTAGATTATCTTTAATTACCCGCGCTACTTTCGCGTTCTTTTCAACAAATACAACTTCCTCCGCACCTCTCGACAAAGCTTCGATCCCTAACGCCCCAGATCCTGCAAAAGCATCTAAAACATAAGCTCCCGATAAATATCCAGAAATCATATTAAACAAAGCAATTTTTTCTCGCGCGCCCATCGGATGCGTGAAACTAGACCTCGGCGATTTAATCTCCCGGCCTCTAAATTCTCCAGATGTAATTCGTATATTTTCCATTTAATTCAATGTCGTTATCTGTTGATATTTAGTAATGCCTTGCATTAACTCTTTATATTTTAACATATTTTCCGGATTTTTCAAGAAAGCCAAAACGTCCTTCTGCGCCTTCGCGATTAATCTTGTATCCGCCAGTGTCGCAATCCGAAGATCTAAAGCTCCATGCTGCAAAGCCCCATAAATCTCACCCGGACCACGCATTTTTAAATCCACTTCCGCAAGATAAAACCCGTCCGAAGACTTTTCGAGCTCAAGAAGTCGTCGCGATGGTCTCATTTCTCCCGAAGTCAGAAGATAACAAAACGACGCCGCCGAACCTCGCCCCACTCGTCCTCGTAATTGATGGATTTGTGCCAACCCGTAGCTCTCTGCATTCTCAATTATCATCAACGACGCATTCGGAACGTCTACTCCAACCTCAATCACGGTCGTCGAAACTAAAATATCAATCTTCCCCTCCGAAAATCGCTCCATAACCTCGTCTTTTTCCGCCGGTTTCATTCGACCATGTAAAAACTCGATTTTCAGTTTCGGAAAAAGCGTTTTTAGCTTCTCGGCTCGTCTTTTTACTGACGTCGTTTCTCCTCTCGGATTATCATCAATCGCTTTACAAACCCAATAAACCTGACTCCTATTCTGAATAGTCTCTAAAATCTTCGGATACAAACGCTCTCTTATTTCAACTTCTCGTAAAATTTCCGTTTTAATCGGCTTTCGTCCCTTCGGAAGCTCATTCAAAACCGAAACATCCAAATCCCCAAATACCGTTAATTGTAAAGAACGAGGAATCGGCGTCGCTGTCATCGCAAGAAGATGCGGCGCTACGCCTTTTGGCGATTTTAAAGCTAATTTCTGTCTCTGCTCAACGCCAAAACGGTGTTGCTCATCAATTATCACGAGTCCCAATCGATTAAATTCCGTATCATCCGTAATCAGTGCATGCGTTCCGATTACGAAACTAATCTTCCCATTTTTAATGCTTTCTTTAATGTTCTTTTTATTCTTCGTCGCCCCGGTCAAAAGCGCAACTGTAATTTTAAACGGCTCTAAAATCTTCCGTAAATTTTCATAATGCTGCAAAGCTAAGATCGCCGTCGGCGCCATTAAGGCAACCTGTTTTCCGCCCAAAACCGCCATCATCGCCGCCAGTGCCGCCACCATCGTTTTACCCGAACCGACATCACCTTGCAAAAGTCGGTTCATCGGCACTTCCTTTTCCATATCCTGAAAGATTTCCCACGCCGCTTTTTTCTGCGCTCCAGTCAAATTAAACGGCAATCTACTAAGAAACTCCTTCACTTTATCCAGTTGAAATGGGATTGATTCTGCTTTTAATTTTTCGTTTTCTTGACGGTTCAATCGCGCCGCCAAGATTAGTTCAAATAATTCCTCATAAGCTAAATAATCACGCGCCTTTTTTGCTGATTCTATCGAATCTGGAAAATGCGCGAAGAATAATGCTTTTTTTCGCGTTCCCGAACTCACGCTTGGCAGAAAATCTGGAATAAAACTAAACTGATCCCGCGACAGGCCAAATAATCTCTGAAAATCATGCGATTTTAATGATCCATGAGCCACATAAATAGGACTTAAACCCGAAGTAGTATCTATATCAGATACTAAAGCTGCCGATGGCGATATTAAACTATATCGCCCATTTTTAAGCTCATACGAACCCGTAAAATAGTATTCTTTTTCCGGACTAAACTGCCTAGCGCGATAACTTTGATTAAACCAGACTACTCTCACTGAACCAGTTTTATCGGAAATGATGCCCTCTGTAACCGAAAGATTTCGTTTTCGTGCTCGTCGCGTTGTAATCTCGTCAATTTTTCCTCGGATTACCACCTTTCCCGGCCGAATTTCCGAAATCGAAACCGGCGCCTCGTAATTCTCGTAATCTCGCGGCAAATTATAGAAAAAGTCTCGAACTGTTCGAATCCCGTATTTCTTTAAAACTTCAGCCGTCTTCGGTCCAACCCCTTTTAAGTTTTCTACTGAATCAAATAAATTCATGCTCTTCCCGAGTGCTCTTTTCGCCATTTTGCAATCTCGCCATGATTACCCGACAATAACACTTCAGGCACTTTCATCCCACGAAAATCTTCCGGACGTGTATATTGCGGATATTCTAGGTTATCTCCTTCCGAAAACGATTCAATCTCCGCCGAAGTTTCTCCACCTAAAACTCCCGGAATTAGTCTTACAACTGAATCAATTATCGTGAGCGCCGGCAACTCTCCACCCGTTAAAACAAATTTTCCGAGCGAAACCTTATAATCCACAATTGAAAGAATTCTTTCATCATAACCTTCATAATGTGGGCAAAGAATAATATAATGCGCATCCTTCGCAAACTCTCGCGCTCGTTTTTGATTCCAAATCTCTCCAACTGGAGTTGGTAAAATCACCTTTGCCGAAGGGTCTTTCGCTTTTACTGATTCAATCGCACTAAAAACCGGCTCACATCGAAGCAACATCCCATCTCCGCCCCCGTAAGGAGTATCATCAACCGATTTATGAGGACCTAATCCAAAATCTCGCAAATTCACAAATTCAAATTCGGCGAGACCCTTATCCACCGCCTTCCACATCATCGAAGTCTTTAAATATGGCTCCATCGCCTCCTTAAACAACGTAATAATTGTAAACTTAATCATACCCTATATTATACCAAACTTTCTAAGATTAGAATAACTATTTTTTGACAAACTAAGTAAATATGATATAATTAATAGATTCATCGCTCTTTAAAATTTAGGGCAAATTTTTATGAAAAGGGGTTTTTAATGTGCGCAAATTTGAGGATTACGGATCGACTGAACACGTAGAAAAGGAGGAACCATTCGAACAAAAGTACACATTAACTGATGATTATATCCGGCTAGGAAACCATATCCTCTTCCGCATCAGGGCTCTGAAGAGTTTTTCTATCGTAAGAGTTGGTGATCTCGGAGGATACATTGAAAGCATCGAGAATCTTGATCAGCACGGAACCTGTTGGGTCTATGACAACGCAAAAGTTTGGGAAAACGCCAGGGTTTCTGGTCACGCAAGCATCTCCGGACAAGCTTCTATCTACGGGGACGCTAAAGTCTACGGATACGCAAGGGTATCCGGAGCAGCAATAGTTTATGGAAAAGCTCGAGTTTTCGGCGTCTCGAAAGTTCATGGTTACGCCGAAGTTTACGAAAACACAAGTGTCTATGGTCATGCAAATATCGCAGATACGGCTAAAATATTTGGATACGCACGAGTATTTGATGATGCTAAAGTATCCGATAGGGCAATTATTCGCGATAACGCCGCAGTTTTCGGTCGCACCATAATATCCGAAGATGCTCTCGTCTGCGGATGCGCAATTGTCCATGACAAGGCTCATATCCTAGGAAACTCTATGGTCAAAGACTACGCCGAAGTGTACGATTCGGCAATTGTCTTAGACCACGCAATTTTGAAAGATAGAGTTAAAGTTTGCGGCAACTCCAGAATCATGTACGATTCAATATTAGGCGATGACAATCGCATCGTAGATACAGTCATCGCAGAATAGAAAGCCCTAAATATCAAAAAGCACCGTTTCACGGTGCTTTTTTCTGCTGTTACGCGCCCACCCCTGGGGCACATTGTTTTGTTTTAATCCGCTGTTTGTTTTAGTAAGTCTCCACACTCCACTATTTCAGTGGAACCCCTGTGAAGCGTACCAGCTTACGTTTATAATAAAGCATAAGCGTGAATTTGTCAAGCACTTTTATTTTACAAAAATTATGGTATAATTTAAGTATGTTTGTCGATACTGCAAAAGTGAGTTTAAAAGCTGGTAAAGGCGGCGATGGAGCCGTCTCTTTTCGCCATGAAATTTATATTCCAAAAGGTGGCCCCGATGGCGGTGATGGCGGGAAAGGTGGCGATATTGTTTTTAAAGCCGACAAAGACACGAACACTCTAATTGATTTCCGTTTTACCCCGATTCTAACTGCCGAAAATGGAAAAAATGGCTCCGGTCAACGTTCTTCCGGACGTTCCGGTAAAGATTTAATCGTCGAAGTCCCTATTGGTACTATAGTCAAAAAAGACGGCGAAGTCTTAGCTGATTTAACTAAAGATGGCGAAGAAGCCATTATTGCGAAAGGTGGTACCGGCGGATTCGGCAATGCTCATTTTAAAAGCTCAACTCGCCAAACTCCAAAAATCGCCGAAGTTGGCGAACCTGGCGAAGAATTCGAAGCCGAACTAGAATTAAAGTCAGTTGCAGACGTTGGTCTAGTTGGTCTTCCGAATGCCGGAAAGTCAACTTTCCTTTCGGTTGTCTCTAACGCAAAACCAGAAATCGCCGATTATCCATTTACAACTATCACTCCAAATCTCGGCGTCGCAACCATCGATAATAAAGACATTTTAATTGCTGACATCCCGGGATTAATCGAAGGCGCATCCGAAGGAAAAGGCTTAGGCCACGATTTCCTTCGCCACGTCGATCGCACTGCAGTATTATTACACTTAGTAGATATATATAATAATGACGCTGGTGAAGCATATCAAACCATTCGAACCGAACTCGAAAAGTATTCTGATCTCGCTTCTCGTCCCGAAATCGTCGCCTTAACAAAATGCGAAGGCGTCGACGAAGATATTATCAAAATGCAAACGACCTCTATTCTCGAAAAGAACCCAAACGCCAAAGTCTTCACCATCTCCTCCGTCGCCCACCAAGGCCTCGACGAACTCTTACGAGAATTGAAAAAAATCGTGATAGCAAATCAAGAATACACTTCGAGGAAACATGCGGAGGTTACGACCGAGCTTGAGGGCGCGAGCCCCGTGACGACCGCCCCTTGGGACGCGGACGACCTCCGGTCGACGGGAGCGAGCGACCCGTCTTCCGAGAAGTCGTATTCTGATTTGCCTACTATCTCTCTTAATCCTAATTCACTAAAAGATACTTGGTCCGTCGAAAAAACCGCCGACGGTAAATTCATTGTTACTGGTGAAAAAATCGAGAAGTTCGCCCGTAAAACTGACTTGAACAATTACGCCAGCTTGAATCGCCTTCGCGATATCATGAAAAAGATGGGCATCCGCGCCGAATTAACAAGCCAAGGTGCCGAACCGGATTCAATTATCGAAATCGCCGGTAAAGAATTTACACTTGTCGAAGATTATTAAAATAATTAGTGAATATAATTGAAGTTTCCAACCATATTAGCCGGTACTGTTGACTGAACAACACGGAATGGCTGATAGTTATAGTTCATTTCCGAAACTACGATTGAACCGTCCGGATTAACCGCCTCAACATAACCAACGTGTCCATACCAACCGCCACCAGTTTGGAAAATTGCACCTGCTGACGGAGTTCGGTCTACAACATATCCCATCGCTGCTGCATTGTATGCCCAAGAAGCCGCATTACCTAAATTACTTGGCAAATCTTGACGCTTATACCAAGCCCACTGCGTACACTGACCAGCTCCATATGGACCACCTAAGTTATAGAAATACCCGACCGTCGTAATATTCTCACGCATCGCCGTACTACCAAGATATGTATAAGTATAGGTATAAGTTCTTACTACCGGCGCAACATATTCCGGACGTTCCGTTTCCGGCAAACTACCACCCTTAATGATAATTCTCATTCCTTCCGAAATACCCGAAACTTCAAGGTCGTTTAGAGCAATAATCTCCGATGCATTCGAACCATATTTATCAACAATCGAGCTAATCGTATCATCATCCTTTACTGTATAAACAATACCCGGCGTACTCGGAATATACAGTACCGTTCCAGCCGCCACATTTATTGTTTTCAATCCATTAGACCATCTCACCTGATCAGACGTAATGCCAAATTTATCCGCAATCGTATCCGCATCCTCACCATCTAACACGGTATATTCAATTACCCCACGCGAAGCCGTGATATTTGTAATTGTCGGTTTTTCAATTTTACCTGTCGAGGTTTGACCCGCATCGTACATCGTATTCGCGATAACGTAGTTCGACGCCACATCTGTCGCGCTTGCAAGTCCTAAAGCATCCGACAAATCAGCTACCACATATAATTCAGATAACTGATCGACCGAAATCTTATATTCATCTGCACCAAAAGTATCTAGACTGAGGTTGATATCCGCCGTCTTTTTATCAATCGACCCCACTCCGACGATAATCAACGTCGCTAAGCTCACCAAAATATACGGCAAATACTTCTTTAGCCGTTTAAAATCAATTTTACTTTTCTTACCTTTCATAACGAAATATTACAGAATTCAGAGCAATGCAAAGCCGCGTTCAGGTTATGCTCCTCTTCTGTACTACTATAATACATCACACCATCGTCACCTGTCAAGAAATAAAGATAAGCCGTATCTGATGGATTAGCCACCGCTTGAAGCGCCGTTAGCCCTGGATTAGAGATAGGGCCACAGGGGAGACCGAAGTAAAGTCTCGTATTATAGCACGAATCAACCCCTAGAGCCGCCTCATTATCCGAATACGTCTCTCTATCAGGATCAATAGTATCAAGCGCGTAAGACACCGTTACGTCGCTCCCAAGGCGTATTCCATATGCCAAACGTGACAAAAACACTTGTGCCACTTTCGGTTGTTCAGGGGAGTAAGTCGGAGAAGGAGCCTCTTTTTGGACAATTGAGGCTAAAGTTACTCCTTCAAACAACGTCAACCCCTGTTCGCTATATTTTTCTTTTAGATTATTTTCCTCTATTACATTCCCCATCGCCCCTAGGAATGTCTCTAAAATTTCTTTTACAGTCGCACTCTTATAAAATTCGTGCGTATCCCCAAATAAAAACCCCTCTAAACTCGCCCCTGCCGGTCTTTCTTTCAAAAAATCGTAATAGTAATTCGCATTAAACGCCTCTTCAATCTCAGCATTAGAATACCCTACTTCTGCTAAGTTCTTCTTAATCTGAAAAATCGTCTCACCTGGCAAAATAGTAAAATTAAACACTTCTGGTTCCATCAAAGCTTCTTGCTCGGCCCAGTATTCTGCGCGTTTTTTCGCTTGATAATCCTTGTACCAGAGCACTCCACCAACCGCAAGTAACACAATAATAATTAAAGCTGCACTACCTGAAACCCAATTTGTCACCTTTTTGGTATTTCTCTTCACTTTATCAACTTCCTTTTCTATTCTATTAGTTTCTTCAAGGGGTTTAATCTCGGGTTCCTTAAAATTTTCAATGAAATCCTGAAGAATAATCGATGCAGCTTCCGCGTCAATCTCCCCTTTTTCGAATCTCTTCTTTCTAGCTTTCAATCGTTTTTCTGCTTCTACCGAAGTTAAACTTTCATCTTGGAATCGAATCTTCGCCCCTGGGATCTTACTAACTAAAGTGTTTGCAAAATTACGTACATAAAGCGACTGAGCCGTCTCATTCCCCTCATTACTTCTAGGAAGTCCTAAGACGAAAAACGTCGTATTATTTAAATCTGTAAGCTTTTCAATTTCATCCCACTCAGCCCCATTTACCTCTATAAACCCAACTGGTACTGCGATTCTCGTATCCGAATCGACTCTCGCCACCCCAATTCGCTTTTCGCCAACATCTAACCCAATAATCCGCATTTATTCCTCTTTCGAATCGCTAGATTCTTCTTCGGTTTTTTCTTCAGTATTCTCTTCGGTCTTTTCGTCTGACTTCTCGTCAGATTTTTCTTTGATTTCATTACCTTCTTGATCTTTAATTTCAAACGTCATAGAAATTCTATTAGAATCAGTCGGGACTTTCATTACCCATGGATAAGAAGGATTCATCTCAACATTCGATACGCCTTCAATATCTTTAATCTCACGTCTTGCGTCCCCCAATCCTTTGCCCATAATTTTCTCTACTAACTCACCTTCGGTAATTCTTGGACCAGTAAAGTAAACCGCTTTAATCTTACCGGTAAATCCATTATCTAACTCTTTAAATCCATCAATATAAACATTGCGAATCTCGAAAATCTTCTTATTTTCCGGTAGATTTACTTTTTCTTTAATTAGCTCTTCCAATTTCGTTTTATCAACAGTATAAACTAGAGTCGTCGTAGTAGTTTTAAGAGTCGGCTCTACTCCGCTTTTAACCTCTTCATCTACCGCCGGCGTCGAGACCGTTGCTGATGTTGTCACCTTGAAGGTCGATTCAATAATTAAATTGTCATCCTTATTAATAGTCTCGTACAATTTTTCTTTATTCTCAGATTCCTTACCCGAATTTAATTCATTGCGCGCCTTTTCAATATCCGATTGTTGAACTACTGTAATAATATTGTCCGTACCGCCCGACATTTCCTTATCAGAATAAACTGCTACATTTGCGACCGTTTCCCAACCTGTGCTCGACTTCGCAATATTATATTTCTCGCCCGCTTCTACCGCAGTCACACCAACACGACCCGAAATCAAACATTGAATCTTCCCGTCTACAATAATATGATCATTCTCGCAACTCTTTCCATCCCCGTCCCACGAAAGCGTTACGCTCTCGTTAGCAGCATATGAAAGACCGCTAATCGAAAATCTCGTGCCGGCATTTACGGCATTCACTCCCTTGGCACTAAAGTAAGAATAAACCACTACCTCACCTGTAGCTTTTTCACCAATATTCTTCTTTCCGGTCGCTTCGAACTTGACTTCATTTTCTTTTTCAATCTTGCGCTCTTCTAGATAAAGTTTTCCTTCTTTAATATCCTCGTCTTTCTGCTCATTCACGAAGCTAACTGCTTCCGAGAAATTATTCGTGTCAGTTTTAATCGAAACAAAAACGTCTACCGCCGGGGCAATGAAAAGTGCCCAAATTAAAAACACAATCAAAGCTAAAACAAGAATTACACAAACAATCGCGAGTTTCTTATGTTCAGTTAGAAAGGCAAAAAACTTATTCTTCGGTTTCTTAGTCTTGTCTTTCTTAATTGAAAGGCCTTCTTTTTTCTCTTCTTCATCCTCCGATTCTTCTTCGTCTTCTTTTTCTTCCTCGGACTCTTCTTCAGCTTCTTTTTCGTCTTCTGTCTCTTCTTTCTCGTCTTCGGCTTCATCCTCAACTACATCTTCTTTAACTACTTCTTCACCATCTTCGACGTCTAACTCCGGAATCGCTGGCGCAGATTGTAAGTCTTTCGTAATTGGCAATTTCGCCGCTGCTGCTAATTTCGTAATCGATGGATCCGTTGTAACTAAAACTGCAGTTTTCTTCGCGCCCGTTGCAGCTTTCGAGATTAACTTTATATTCACCACGCTTCTTAATACTCCCGCTTTTTTCGGCGGTACTAAAGCGACAATTTTTTGCTTTGCATTTTCAATCTTCGAGATAATATCGGTGATATCATCTTCCGGTTCAATATAAATGACGTCTTTATTCATATATAAAATATACCACATTTTTTAATGCTTGTGTTAAAATATATTTAGATGAGTCTTTTTAATCGTGACAAAAATGCGCCAGGGCCTAAAAATCAAAGCCTAGCCGAAGTAACTCTAAACGCTATCCATGATGGCGTTGTTATGACTGACAAAAACGGGGTTATTGAATATATTAACCCGGCCGCCGCGACCATGACTAATATCGGTAATCCGAATAATGCACTTAAGTTAAGATACGATACAATCATTAAACTTGAATCAAAAGAAGGTCGCGAACTTTCTGAAGTTGAAAATCCTTTAACTAATGCGATGAAGACTAACCAACCTCTCGAATCTTTCCGCGGTAGTTTAATTATCGATAAATCTGATAAACGTATTCCGGTCGCGATTTCAGTTTTACCAGTCAACGGCCTTAGTCAGAATCGTATTATCACTTTCCGAAACATCACTAAAGAACTTGAAGAAGAGGGCGAACAAACTGAATTTATTTCTACCGCCTCTCACGAAATGCGTACTCCAATCGCGACTATCGACGGTTATTTATCGCTTGCCCTAAATCCTCAAACCGCGACTATTGACGAACGCGCTCGTGGCTATTTAACCGCCGCCGAATCTGCTTCTAAGCATCTCGGAAAACTCTTCCAAGATCTTCTCGACGTCACGAAACTTGACGACGGACGTATCCGTACAAATTGTAAACCAGTCGAAATGGTTGGCCTAGTTAAAATGATTACTGACGACTATCTCACCCGCGCAAAAGAAGCGAAAATCAGTTTCACTTTTGGCTCGACTGAACCGACTCAACTCGGTACTGGTCGCCGCATGGAACAAGTCGTCTATGGATTTGTCGATACTGATTTCATTCGCGAAATTCTTGACAATCTTGTTGATAACGCCATAAAATACACTCCCGCTGGCGGCTCAATTTACGTCAACGTCCGCGGCGATGGTGATCGAGTTCTAATTAACGTTACCGATACCGGTATGGGTATTTCCGCCGACGATTTAAGCCATATTTTCCAAAAATTCTACCGCGCCGACAATTCCGATACTCGTACTATCGGCGGCAACGGTCTCGGACTTTACTTAGTTAAACAACGTGTCGAAGCTATGGGCGGCAAAGTTTGGGCCGAATCCGCTTTCGGCGAAGGCTCGACCTTCTATGTTTCCTTGCCACGCATTACGAGCGACGAATATGAAAAGCGCATGATCGCCGTCCGTCAAGCCGAAATCGCGGAACAGTTACAACCTAAACCAGTCCCACAACCAGCAGTTCCGGGTGTTCTCGCCCCGAAGCTACAGCCAGTACCAGTCCCAGTCCCACAACCAACGCCAACACCACAACCCGCACCAGCACCGGCCCCCCAACCTACGCCGACACCTACCCCTCCTGCTCCGCCGACTCCCCAGCCGGCCCCTCCAGTCACGCCGCAACCTCAACCAGTTCAAAATCAAATTAATAATATTAACGTAAACGGAGAAGTAAAATGAGTAAAATAATGGTAGTCGAAGATGACGTAAGTTTGCGCGAAATATATAGTATTCGTATTACTGCTGAAGGATACGAAGTCGTCTCCGCCGGCGATGGCGAAGAAGCTCTCGCAGTCGCGGTCCGCGAAAAACCTGATCTAATTCTTTCCGATGTCATGATGCCGAAAATTTCCGGCTTTGATATGCTAGACATTTTACGCTCCACTCCCGAAATCGCCAACATCAAAGTCATCATGATGACTGCACTATCCTCCGAAGATCAACGTCGCCGTGGCGAACAACTCGGCGCCGATCGTTATTTAGTAAAATCACAAGTCGGCATTGAAGACGTTATTAACACGATTCATGAAGTTCTAGGCGACCGCGTTGTAGAACAACCTCAACCACAACCACAGGCTAACAATGAACAACCAGCCCCAGCCCCAACTCCGGCTCAATAAATTTTTAGCTGAACGCCTTGGCGTTTCTCGTCGCGAAGCCGACGAGCTAATTGCTGCCGGGAAAATCACCATTAACGGCGAAAAAGCTACTCTCGGCGCCCGTATTAACAGAGGAAATATTGACAAAAACCTAAAAGTATGCTATAATGGAAAGATGGTACCGTTTGAGACGGTTTTTTTATATCTTGCTTTTAATAAACCTATCGGCTATGTTTGTTCCCGTCGCGCCCAAGGCTCTGCTCCGACGCTCTATGAATTACTTCCGAAAAAATATCATCATTTAAAAACCGTCGGCCGCCTCGACAAAGATTCTTCTGGCCTCATTCTATTAACTAACGACGGCGATTTTGCTTTCCAAATGACCCATCCAAAATTTAGAAAAAATAAAGTCTATGAAGTCGAGCTCGATCAGCCTCTCGAACCATTACATCAACAAATGATCACAGATTACGGTGTCGTTTTAGACGACGGCCCGAGTCAATTCAAAGTCATTAAAGACGATAATCATTATATTGTTATTCTTTCCGAAGGTCGTAATCGTCAAATTCGCCGCACTTTCGCCACTCTCGGCTACACAGTCACAAAACTCCACCGCACTGGCTTCGGTGAATATGAACTTGGCGACTTAGCGCCCGGAAAATATGCTATAATTAAACCATGAGTACAATTCTTGCTCTCGATATTGGTACGGAATTTGTAAAAGCCGTTCTTGCTCGTCCGACTAAAAAAGGTGAGCTGGAAATTTTGGGCGTCGGAAAAGCTAAACAAACCGAAGGCAATATGAACGCCGGGGCTGTCGCAGATATCCCGGCCGTCGTCGGAGTTTGTGAAGAAGCTTTAGTTGAAGTCGAGGAGCAAGCTGGCGAACGCGCGAGCTTAACCGTCGTCGGAATCGCTGGAGAGCTGATTAAAGGTAACACTACGACCGTAAACTATACTCGCAAAAATCCGAATAAACCGATTACCGAAAATGAAATGAATGAAATTATTAAAAAAGTTCAGCAGAAATCCGGCGAAGTCGCGAAAAAAACCGTCGCGTTAGAAACCGGAAATGATAATGTTGAAGTTCGTTTAATTAATTCCGCGATTGTTGCCTTAACTATTGACGGCTATAAAATTTCAAATCCAATCGGCTTCAAAGGTTCGGACTTGACGATCCAATTCTATACCGCCTTCGCGCCGTTAATCCACGTTGCCGCAATTGAAAAAGTCTGTGCCGAATTAAATCTTGATTTATTGACTGTCGCAGTTGAACCGTTTGCGGTTTGTCGTGCCTGTCTCGGCGATGATCTTGAATCGAGTTTCTCCGGAATTGTCATGGATATTGGCGGTGGGACGACTGATATTGCAGTCGTCGAAGATGGTGGAGTCGAAGGAACAAAAATGTTTTCTATCGGCGGGCGTAGCTTCACACACCAAATCGCCGAATCCTTGGGTGTTGATTTTGATACTGCTGAAAACTATAAATTGAATTATGATACCGGCGAATTAGATGACCGCGTAAAGTCGAAAGTCGAAACCGCCATCTCGCGAAACCTTTCCGTCTGGTTAACCGGCATTGAAGTCGCACTCGAAGATTTTAATAGTACCGGCAGTTTACCGCGCAATATCTTATTATGTGGCGGTGGCGCCAGTCTTTCCCTCTTACAAGAAGAACTTGCCGTTTCCGATTGGTATGAAAACTTGCCATTCTCTCGTCGTCCAATCATTAATCTTATCGATATCAACGATCTTCCGAACCTCATTACTGATAAGCTAAACGTCGCTGGCTTAAGCGAGCTCGATCATTCCTTTACTACCGCCCTAGGTTTGCTTCGTGTCGGCGTTGATACCTTAGCTGGCGCTCCCGAAGAGAATAAGTTGAAAGCGAAAATCGCAAAATTGCTCCAAAATTAGAGTTATTTTATTGTAAATAATCTTGTTTATGCTAAAATAAAAGTATGGCAAAAGCTACTTACATTTCTCTTTATGGCCTTCTCGGCCTAACCCTTCTTTCTGCTTTTATTTTATCTAGTCCCTTCTCTTCTGCCGCCGAAGAAATTAAAGTCTCAAACGTAGCTATCTCCGTCCCAGCTTCTTGTGAGTTAAGTGGATATAAAGATTCAGAACACTCTGCTAATGTGAATAATGGTACTTATCAAGAAAATATCGGTAAAACTACACTAACCGTATTTTGTAATGATGGTGGAGGCTATGCTATTTATGCTGTAGGCTTTACTGGAGAAGTAATTGGAGGAACTAATAGTACTAAACTAGTAGGAGAAGACTATAACCTAACTATTGATACTGGTACTTATACTCAAGGCGTTACTACATCTTCAGTTTGGGCAATGAAGTTAAATAAAGTCACTGATACATCAGTAGCTTATACT
>JAEEGL012663540.1_pt1 | contig 18391 bp, 21 predicted proteins | sample 9134231 | NCBI WGS metagenome assembly JAEEGL01 (sample SAMN16246548, study PRJNA631951) | gut metagenome | biome: gut microbiome; feature: rumen; material: fiber-attached | host: Bos | place: Iran: Karaj | collected 2018-10 | reverse complement strand
TCGACATTAAGAATCGAAATACAAGTGCTATTTGTGGTGCTTGTATTTAGTTAAATAATATAAATTATAAAGCTATACAGGTATCACTTGTATAGCTTTTTTATATAAGAAAAATAGAAAGAAGGAATAAAAAATGATAATTCAAAATGTAAAAGGAGGATATGACTTCCTACCTAAAGAACAAAGAATAAGAAACTATATTAATGGCATTTTAAAAGAAACATTTGAGCGTTTTGGTTATGAACCAATAGAGACTCCAATCCTATGTTACTTTGACATGCTAGCTGGTAAATATGATGAAACAAACGACATATTAAATGAGATTTATAAACTAAGAGATCAAGGAAATCGAGAATTAGGACTTCGTTATGACTTGACTGTACCATTTGCTAAATTCATCGCCTTAAATAAAAACGAAATAAGACTTCCATTTAAAAGATATGAAATCAATAAAGTATTTAGAGACGGACCTGTAAAAGTAGGTAGAGATCGTGAATTTACTCAATGTGATGTAGATGTAGTAGGTTTATCTGGTGAGATGATTGATGCAGAATTAGTATCTCTATATGTAGATGCTTTTACTAAACTACAAATACCAATAAACATTAAATATAACTCACGTAAACTTATGTCAGGATTAATTCTAGAAGCAGGTATTGAAGAAGAATTAATATCTTCAACAATAACTATTATTGATAAAATAGATAAACTAACAGAATTCGAACTATCTAATGAATTTATATCTATTGGTTTAAACAATGAACAAATCACTAAACTATTAGAATACTTTAAAATGGATTTAAAAGATTTAACTAAGAAATTTAAAACAACAAAAAACATTCCTTTAAAAGAAGGAATCGAAGAATTAAATAATTTAACTAAATACTTAAAGAAATTAAAACTATCAAAATATACAACCTTCACACCATCTCTAGCTAGAGGACAAGATTATTATACTGGTAATGTTTTTGAAGTATATGAAACAACAGGTAAACTAACCGGCGCTATTGGTGGTGGAGGTCGATATGATAAAATGATTACTGAATTCATTGATGATGGTAATATATATCCAGCAGTAGGAATATCTTTTGGTCTAACATCAATATTTGCACTTTTAAAAGATAGAGAAGATTTAAATAAAGAATCTAACTTAGACATTTATATTATTCCAATGAATACTAAAGTAGAATCTTTAAAACTAGCAAATGAATTAAGAAGTTTAGGTTATAAAATAGACATTGAAATGGAAGATAAAAAACTAAAAAAATCTCTAGATTATTGTAATAAAGAACAAATACCATATGTCATTATTCTTGGTGAAAATGAAATAGCAAATAAAAAATTCAAATTAAAAAATATGTTCACTAGAGAAGAAATAGAAATAAATATGGACAACATAAAAGCTGGTATTAAAAAAGTTATAACTATATAAAAATAAATTATAGATATTTCCTTTTTATATTAATAAAAAATTGCTATAATAAAAATATAGAAAGGTAAATGCATTATGTTTGAAATTAATACATATGATTTGGGTTATTGTGATGAATCTGAATATACTAGAGTAGTATGTGTATGCAGATATCAAGATAAGTTCTTATTCTCTTACAACAAAAAAAGAGAAGGTTGGGAAATCCCTGGAGGACACATTGAAGAAGGAGAAACTTGGGAAGAAGCAGCTAAAAGAGAAATGTATGAAGAAACTGGTGCTACTAAGATAAAGCTTACTCCTATCTGTGTTTATAAGATATCTACATTCGGATTACTATGCTACTGTGAAATTGAAGAATTAGAAAAACTACCAGAAGAATATGAGATGTCAGAAATAATGTTATCAGATGATTTACCAGAGAACCTAACATTCCCAGAATCAAATAAACTATACTTTGATACTGTAAAAGAAAAGATGGGATTTGAATAAAAAAGAGTAACAATGGTTACTCTTTTTTATTTATTAACTTTTATATATTTTCTTTAAAGTTTTAACAAAACTATCTGTACTTTTTTCTCCTTGAATTATTTCGTAATTATCTAAACCATATATTTGCCTTAAAGTTTCTTCTTCGTCAAAAATAGGTTTTCTACCTGTATTTACAAGACTAAAGAAACTCTTAGTATCATGAACTAATGGTAGGCGTTGGGAATTAATTATTTCTTTTGATCTTTCATAACTAGCAGGTGTAAGTATTACTTCACTAACAGAACTATCATACTTTGGAAAAATAATATGATTAATTCTTGTTTGTGGTATTTGTTCGACTCCATTTATATGAGCGAGTTCTCTTGATTCTAAATGAATATTATTTCCTTCTAGTTTATTTTCATCACTTAAAACTATTCCTTGACGTTTAGCATACTCTAAATATTTTTTATTACGTTCTTGTGATCTAAATCCCAAATCCATTCTAATTGAAACATCTTGAGCAACTCCATAACCATCTAATCCATAACCATCATATTGCATAGCTAACTTATCATTAGTAACACTATCAAAACCAGCATCCATCATATTTAGCATACAATTAGTTTTACCAGCGTTTCTGGCTCCAATAAACGCAAGTCCATTCCCGTCTTTAGAAACACAAGAAGAATGAAAAGCTATATAACCTTTTTCTTCTAATAAACGATTAAATAAGTTACAAACAAAATATTGAATCATTTGTTTATAATGTTCCTTTTTCTTAGCATCAATATTTGTCATATAAACAATTTTATTTGGATTATCTATCCAAACATCACATGAAGCATTGTCAAACCATTTATCAACCATATTAATGTAAGTACCATGCTCCCAAGAAAGTTCACTATCAGTAAGTAATAAATTATAAGTAGATTCTCCAATCGGTTCTTCTATAAACGCATGTCCTCCCATTAATTCTTCAATTAACCCCTTTTTATATCTTTCGCAGATTACTCGAAGCCTAACGTCTTCAAGGACAATATCAAACTCTACCATCTTTAACCTCACTATTATCTTAAATAAATTATATCAAGAAAAAGGAAGTCTTAGTTATAAGAATTTATTATGAATAAAAAAGGGTATAAATAAAGATTATACAATTATTAAAAAAAAGACATATTACATCCTTGCAATAATGAGATATAATTGAAATATGAAAAAGATGTTTGAGTATGAAAATGTAACTGGATTACACCTAGAACTTACCACTAAGTGTAATGCAATGTGTCCTATGTGTAATAGGAATTTCAAAGGTAAGCCAAGGGGAGATTTGCCCATTTCTGAACTTACAATCAAAGACATCAAAGCTTTACTTAAACCAGATTTTATTGAAAAACTAAAATTAATAAGTGTCTGTGGGGTCTACGGAGAACCCATTTGTTGTCGTGATTTAAAAAAGATTTTAAGGTACATCTATAAATGCAACCCTAATGTAGATATTGATATCTATACTAATGGAGGTTTATATGATGAAGAATGGTGGCAAGATCTTGCTCGCATTACAAAAAAACATAATGGTACTGTAATATTTGGTATTGATGGAGTAGATGAAACACACTCCCTTCACAGAAGAAACACCGACTTTAATACCGTAATTCGTAATGCTAAAGCATATATTGATGCTGGTGGCAAAGCTGGTTGGGATTTTATTGTCTTCCACCATAACGAACATCAAGTAGAAGCTGCAAGAAAAATGAGTGAAGAATTAGGTTTCCAAGCCTTCCAAATTAAAAAAACTTCTAGATTCTTAAAGAATCTATATGAACATGACGAAATGTTAGATAGTACTATCCTAGGCTATGGAAAACATCCAGTATATGATAGTAATGGTAAAAAAATTTATGACATAGAATTACCAGAAAACAAAGAATATCGTAATACTAGTGAAGATAGATTACTTGAATTAATAAAAGAATATGAAACAATTGATAAATACTTTGATGCAGTTCCAATTGACTGTGGAGCAATCAAAAGTGGAGGAATCTTCTTAAGTGCAGAAGGAGAAGTCTTCCCGTGCTGCACAGTCTATCAACAAGTTATGTACAAAGTTATCCATGGTGTAACTGATCCATCAGAATTAAATGAGTATAATTTATATCTAAAAGACAATTTAAGTGCTTATGATAAATCAATTAAAGAAATTGTCGAAGGAACATTCTTTAAAGAATTATACAAAAGTTTTAGTTGTAAGAGCATTGCACTAGGTAAACCAAAATCATGTACACGTGCATGTGGTAAAAACCTAGATGTTCATGCCTGTGGTCATACAACAAAAATCAAATATTCAGGAGGTAAAAAATGAAAAGGTATTTCATCGTGAACGAATACTTTGGTAGTAGGGTATATGATTCTAAGAACAAAAAAGAATACTACTATGACAAAAAGACATCTGAACAAATCAAAAAGATGCTTGAAGGAGAATATAAATTAATTGATCAACCGCGAGAAAACGAAATAAGTGCTCCTCTAAAAATATCAATGAATCTTACTAAAAAATGTAATCTAAGATGTATTCAATGCTTCTCATCATCTGGTGAACTACAAGCCAAAGAATTAACAACAAAAGAAATCTATAAACTATTTGATGACATGCAAAAAAATGGTACATTCTATATTTGTTTAGGTGGAGGAGAACCTTTCACAAGAGAAGATTTATTTGATATCTTAAAATATGGTAAGAAAAAACAGTTAGCAATATCTATTGTAACCAATGGCTTATTACTAACTGAAAAAATACTAAAAAAACTTAATACTCTAGACCTTGATTATTTATGGGTTAGTTTTGAAGGATTAAAAGAAAATCATGAAAAACTAAGAGGTCCAGGAACATTTGATAGAACTATCAAAGCTTTAGGATTATTAAAGAAATATTATAAAGGACGTACAGCTCTAAGAATGTCTATTAATAAATATAATATTGATGAATGTGAAGATTTAGTTAGAATAGCAGAAAAATACAAAATTGATTTAATTAGATTCACACCATTATTATCATTTGGTAGAGCTAAAGATAAAGATTTAGTTATTAATCAGGAACAATACATTAAATTCTTAAATATAATGAATAAAATAAAATCTGATAAAGTAACTATAGTTTATCCAAATCAACCAAACAATAAATTATGGATTGGTACTAATGGATTTGGTTGTCACTGTGGTAAAGAAGCTATTTGGTTAGATGAAGTTGGAACAGTATCACCATGTATCTTCTGGGGTGAAAAATATGATTTAGGAAACATCAAAGATGAGGACTACATGAAACTATGGGAAAAATCATTAAAGAAATCTTGCATTAAAGGAAATCCAATTTGTGAAAACTGTAAATTATATCCAGTATGTCGTGGAGGATGTCGTGCAAGATCTCTAGATCTATTTGGTAACTTAGATGAAGTTGATCCATTATGTCCATTAAAGAACAATAAAAAAGGAGTTTAATGACTCCTTTTTATTATGTCACGTAAATCACGAGGAGATTGTATTTCCTCTAATGATTCAACATCATAAATATTCATATGATATTTATACTTTTCTAATAAATCTCTAATCTTAACATATACTAATACTAATTTACGATAATCAAATTCTTTATAAATTCCTCTAACAGGAATCGTAATTCCATTAAAAGCATCATTATAAACATTACCAAAAACTTGAACTTCATCAGGTAAATCAGACATTCTTTTACTAATAATGTCATATGCTGCTCCAAACATTCTTAATATTGAAACTAAAGATAAATCTAAAGGTTGAACTAGAGTAGGTTTAATTGCTTTTACTTTATCTTTATCAATTAAAATAGATATTGCCTTAGTAGAATACATTTCATAAGCTGTATAATCACAAAACTCGGGATCATTTTTATAAATATTATTAAATCTTTTATCATAATCAGATAAAGAAATATACTTAGTACCATTAAAACCAAAACCAATCATATTCCTTGCATGTCTAGTTAAAATAGCACCAGTTTTAAGTATTCCCTCTAAATCTATTAAAGAACCATCGATATCTTTAATATCACCAGTAACACCAACTGAATGTAAATAACACTTACTCATAGTATCACCCCCTAAACAGGAAGTATACTAACATATACTTTTAAAATGGTCAAAAATACTTTATAATAAAGATAATAATAGAGGTGATAATATGAAGAAGATATTATTTACAATAATCTCATTAATAGCATTTATAAGTTTTGCTAATGCTGAAAAATGTTCAATCGTATCAGGTGATGGAACTAGTGTTGGTAGTGAAATAGCGTGTGGGTCCGAACACTTCTATATAATAGAGCGCGATAATGAAAATACTAAAATGTTAGCGAAATACAATCTTTATGTAGGGCTTGAAATTAATCAAACAGGTCCGTTGTTTGATGATTCATTTAGAGCAGCTGAATATTGTGCTGATTTAGAAGGAGATTTCATCGGTAATGCCGTTTGGCCAAGTCTAAGTGAACCAGGAAAATATTATTGTCACACAGAAAAAAAACTTTCGTATGATAAAGTAAAACAAAGTAGTGAAGCTATTGGTCTTACTATGAAAGATGGACAATATGTTATTAAACAAGTTGGAATTGTATATATGTTAGACTTTGGTGAAATAGGAACTTTTGATCCAGAAACTATAGATAATGAAGGAAACATAAATTTACGATATACTGAAATTCAAGGATATTTAGATGATTATAAAGCAGTATTAAAATCCGAAGGATATAATATAAAAGATATTGATTTAATAAAACTTAAAGGATTTAAAAAACTAGTAGAAAAAGTAAGTGGAAAAGAATTAAATCTTGGAACAACAAATGATTATTTGATTAATGTTGATCCTAATGACGAAAAATTTCCATGGGAGATAATAATAACCACTACTAATCCAGATATGCTTCACATTAATATAAATGACTATATTCCAAAGGAATATAACTGGATAAAATCAACTACTTATTGGTTAGGAAGTACGCTATTTGACCAAAATGCTTTTCCTCCTAGTGGACGTTATGCTTTCTATGATGTTTTTATGTCTACACCAGGTGATCTTTGTGCAATGAATAGAGGTTGTTCAACTGTATCTAAATTCGGCGCTGGCGTTCGACCAGTAGTAACTATTTCTAATTCAGATATTATATATAAAATTGAAACTAAAACTGATGGTAATGGAACAGTAAAATCAGAAAAAGTTAAAGCTGCAGGCGGCGAAGTAATTAAGTTTACAGTAACACCTAATGAAGGCTATGAACTTGGAGTTATTAAAGTAACAGATGACAAAGGAAACGTAGTATATTTTAAAGATTATACATTTACTATGCCAAATGCTAATGTTCTTATAGAAGCTACATTTGTAAAAGTTAATCCTAAAACTCAAGACTTAGCTATTGGCTTTACAATTGTATTATTTATATTATCATTAGTATTAATACTAATAAATCAAAGAAAATTAAAAGGAGTTATAAAATAACTCCTTTTTTGCTTTAATGAATAAATAGATCTAAAAACATTATACAGAAAAAGACATAGATACCCATAAATAATATAAAAAATATACGACCAAACGAACCTAAAAAATTAATAGATGCTTGATTAGGATATTCTTTTCTAATTTTAACAAGTTTAACTATTCCATATATTGGGAAAAAAGGAGTTAAAAGAAACAGAACCCCAAACAGAAAACCACCATCTATTACAATTGTAAACATAGAAATACCTATTAACCAAAGAATTGGTAAAACACATATATTAAATAAATAAATATATACACGAGATAATACATTCTTATCATTTTGAGTATTAACTTTTTCCATCTTCATCATTCCTTTACTTTTTAAGTATAACATATTAGAATACAGACAATGAAGGTGATACTATGTCTAAATTGTCAAATACACTTACTATGTTACAATTACTATCTACAGGTAAAAAATATAGTATCAAAGAACTATCTAATATTTTAGAAGTAACTCCCCGTATGATTAGAGTATATAAAGAAGACTTAGAAAAAGCAGGAATCTATATTGATACTATAATGGGACCATATGGTGGTTATGTTCTAAAACAAGAAATAAGAATAAATACTGAAAAATACAAAGTAAAACTATCTAATGAAGATCTAAATAAATATAATATTTTAACTAGAGGAATAAAAGAAAAAAGAAAGGTAAGAGTTAAATATGTATCTAAATCATCTGGTTTAAAAGAAAGAGTAATTTATCCAGCAGAAATGTTTTTGTTTCAAGATGGTTGGTATTGTGTAGCATACTGTGAATTAAGAGAAGACATGCGTCAATTTGGTTTAAAAGATATTCATGAAATAGAACTGTTAAATGAAACATTTTAATTTGCTAAACTAATTATTTTATATTATAATTAAAGCATGAAAAGGGAACATTCAATCTCCAAAGTTGAGTGCTACCTATTTTATTGGTTTGCACCTAACCATTAGTTAGGTGCTTTTTCTTACTTTAGTATTACAAAAAGTAATGCTATTTGTGTAAGTATGATGAATAGTAATATAAAGATTAAAAAATCTTTCTTACTCATTTAGCATCACCTCCATTCTTGATGGAGGCAGCACCCAACTATTGAATGTTCCTAGTTGTATATTACAGCAAACAAATGTACTATATTCAACAAAAAGCAGCAAATAATATGCTGTTTTTTATATAGACCATATATTGCCTATATAAGTGATAATATGAACTTGAAAGAGGTGATATTATGGCACATTCATCAGACACAGATACTGTAACATTTGGCAGATTAAAAAAGAGATTATTAGATGCTAATGAACATATTGATAGTGAAAGAAATTATGAAGTACTAGATACAATAAACGATGTATCAGTTAATATTGGTAGTGGTGGTTCCTACCCACCAGCTATATATAGTTCTAAAGTCTTAACAGCTAAAGGACTACCATCATTTGCAACAACACCAAGAGAAACATTATATAATGTTAAGGGTGTAAAAAACTTAATAGCATACTCATGGGGAGGAAGAAACTATGCTGTAAGAAGAGCAATGATCGAATTCGAAAATCCAATTATTGCTCATGCAAGTGAAGAAAAGAAATTCTTTCCTGAAATAAGATTTTATTATGATGGCATGGATAAAGAGCATTCATTTATATCAGAAGCAGATACCCTAATACCTATGGGTGAATTATTAAAATACTATCTACATAGTAAAGGAATAAATGAAAAAGAATATCTTGATAATGTTATTAAAGAAACGTTTAATAATACTATATTAAACTATGATGTTGACTCTCATATCTTTGAAATAATGACCGGTGATGATACTAACACCGCAGCACATATCTTAGAATCAACCATGTCGGAATCTGGTATTGGAATACCAATACTTCATGAAAAATACGACTATTGTCATGGTAGATCAGTAACATCAAGTACCAATAGAGGAGAACACACATTAATCTATTTATTAAATAAAGAAAAAGAATTAGATAGATTATTACTAGAATTAATACCACACAACTATAAAAATGTTATAATACTTAAATCAAATACTGATGAAAGAATAGTAGGAGAATATATACTATCCTTAAAAGCAGTATTACTATGTAACTATATATCTAAAATAAAAAGTATGAGTTTATCACAAGTTGAGTATGATCCAAGTGTTGTAAAAAAACTATATCGTTACGAGGGGGAATTATAATGTTAACATATGTAACAGGTAATCATGGTAAATATTTGTCAGTAAAAGAAAGATTTGAACGTGAAGGAATAGATGTTGATTTCTTTGATTATGATTTTGAAGAACCAGAAATAAATGATATAGAATTAATATCTCATGCTAAAGCATTAAATGCTTATAATATGTTACATACTGAAGTCTTTGTAACGGATGCTGGTTTTTATATTGAAAATCATCCTAAAGAACCAGGTTATCCTGGAGCATTTGTAAAACGTAGTGGTATAGCTAATGACATACCAAAACTTCTTGAAGAAATGAAAGATGTAAAAGATAGACACGCTTACTTTATGGATTGTACAACCTATTATGATGGTGAAGAATTTCACACCTTTTATGGAATAAGTCCAGGAACAATAACTTATGAACAACATGGTTTAGACAAAGAAGCACAATGGTCTAAACTATGGCATGTCTTTATACCTGATGGTTATGACATAACTCTATCTGAAATGAGTGACGAAGAAAGACAAAATAGAAATTCTCTTCATACATCAGGAACTAAAGAATTCTTAAAATGGTATAAAGAACACAAAAATATAAAAAAGAAAACACTAACTAGATAGTGTTTTTTATTTAAATATAAACACAATATGTTATAATTAATATGATAGGAGGCTATAAAATGGACGAAAGAAGATTCGCTAATTTTTTTGAGGTAGTAGAATTAGTAGATAAAATTTTACCTCCAAAGAGTGAAGTTGATTATACTAAAATAAGTGTATCAGATTTAATAAAAATATTTGATTCAATTATTGAATCATCAGGATTCTACTTTAAAGAAGAAGACCTAGAAAGTGCAAGAAGAGCCATCCGTGACAATCAAAGAATAATAGAAGGAAAACAAAGTGTCTTCGTAGGTAATTATCCTGGTAAGGGATTTGATCAAAACAATTATTTAGTACAAAACTATCTTAGTAAAATGAAATACAGTATTATAAGAACTCTAGGATATACTAACGATTTAATTGTTCCTGGAAGAATAATAAGTACTAGACTTCTTGGCAGTGTTGCTGAATTAAGTCCAAGAATGACTAAAGAAAAAATAACAGATTATGTTAGAAGTGTTTTAACAACAAGCTGGGAACAAGGAGATTCAATAAGAATTGAAGAATATGCTTTAGCATCTGATATATTACTTCATTTCGGAATTAGTACCGAAAGAGAATACTTTGGTGAAAGCTTATTAACTGAATTAACTTCAGAAATAAGTAGAATGGAAATATCATCAAGAGATTTCTATGGACCAATTAGTAGAGAAGGATACTATGATAGTTCAACTACAAATGAAGTTAGATATCCAAAAGCTTTAGAAGAAACAATTGAAAAGATATCAGAAAAAATATACATGGCTCTAAAATCAACTTTAGAACGAACTGAAAAATATGATGAAAGATTAACAAAAATCTTTAAAGATAGACCAGTTCATCAAATAGATCCAGATAAAACTTTAGACGCAGATGCAGCAATATCAATAGAACCACCAAGAAGACCTACAATTGAATCATTATTAGATAGTGCTACTGTTGAAGAAAGACCAAGTGAAGAACCAACAAAACCAGCTGATGAAGTTCCATTAGATTCTTTGGAAGCTCTTAAAGCAAAATATGATGAACAACAAGCTTTATTAAAAAGAAATATGGAAATTGAAGAAAAACTAATTAAAGCTAGACTTGAAAGAGAAAAAATAGAACGAGAAATCGAAGAACTAGAACGTGAAAAACAAGCAAACGATGAAAAGATTAAAAAAGGTTTATAAAAAAACAGGAGGTTATTATGGAAAATAAAGTAATGGATGTTTCAACTGAAGAACTAGAAGCATTAAAAGGAAAACTAATGGAGTATAATAATCAAAAACAAAAAAGAGTTGAAACTGAACGCGAATTAGAACAAGCTAAAGAAGAAAGAATGGCTTTAGAACAACAGCTTGAAACTAAGACAGCAGGTGAAAGCCGTGGAAAATAACGAACAAAGAAGAGAAGAACTATATTCATTTTTTAAAGACAACTTAAACGTTGATTTCCATGAATTCTCGTCAATGAAAGCTAGAATGGTAGTTGATGAATTAAATAAACGTTTAGATGATCAAATTGCTGAAGAAAAAGAAAGAAATAAACGTTTAACAGAAGAACTATACACAGAACGTAATAGAATAATGGAATTAACACAAGAATTATATGGATAAAGACTACTTAAGTCTTTATCTTTTTTTGTCTTGTGTTATAATAACAAACCAAGGGAGTAGGAAAACATCATGAAATCAGTAGAAGAATTTGAAAAAATAATGGGAAAAAATTTTGAAAGCATAGAACAAGGCCAATTAGAAAGTGAAAGAAAAAAATTAGAAGAAAGCGAAGCTTTTGCTGATGCTACAATTGAATTATTAACACTATCAATGAAAGATTTTAGTGAATACGGTTCTAAAGAAGTAACAATAAGACAAAGTATCTTTGGGGAATACAATACTAATCTTGGTAAAAAAGAAGAAAGATCTTTTATTAGAGTAAATCAAAATGGAGCATCTATTCATTTAAAATACTCTTATGATAAGAAGTACAATCCTTTTCAATTTTTATTAGATCAAACCATGGTAAATAAAATACTAAAACCTTACTATGTATCTATAACTTATGAACGAGGAAGAGAATATGAACCTGGTCAATTAATAATTTTTTATGACCATGCTCAAAAAGTAAAAGATCAAGTTCAAAGTACACTTGAAGAAGAGAGAAAAAAGAAATTATAAAATGCTAAATGATTAGCATTTTTTTGTTATAATAACGAGAGGTGATATCTATGCATGATATATCTAAAACTTTTAATAGATTTAAATATAAAGAAGATAAACTAATAAAATTTGGTTTTAAAAAAGAAAAAGACAAATTCATCCTAAATCAATTATCTACCAATAAAGAATTTACTTTCCATTTAGAAATAAATGATAAAAAAGTTGCTTCTTCAGTAATTGATAATTCTACAAATGAAGAATACATGCCGTTTTATATTGAAACAATTAATGGTGAATATGTAGGAAGTATTAGAGATGAATTTGATTTGTTAATAAAATCTATTTTAAAGGAATGTTATGAAAAAGATTATAAAAATGATACTGTTCATCAAGTAATAAACTTTGTAAAAGAATCTTATAACCTAAAACCAGAATACTTATGGGCAGATACTCCAAACACTTTTGTCTTTAAACATAAAGAAGCTAAATGGTTTGGTATCGTAATGGATATACCATATACTAAAGTAGGTATTGATTCTAAAGAAATAGTATATGTATTAAATGTTAAAGTACCTACTGAAGAAATACCAGACTTATTAAAAATACCAAGTATTGTACCAGCATATCACATGAACAAAAAATACTGGATATCAATCCTTTTAGATGGTTCAGTAGATATAGAAAAGATAACAGAATTAATTGATATAAGTTATAAACTAACTTCTTAAAAAACTAATAAAAGAACTATAAATAACTCTTTTTTTCGTGATATAATATAGATGTTATAAGGAGGAATAACTGTGGAAAAAGCAAAAGTATATTTTATAAAAGAAATAACACCAGAAAATGTTGTAAAAATATTTGATAAACTAGAAAAAGAACTACCTGGTAAAGTAGCAGTTAAAGTTCACTCTGGTGAAGAAGGTAATCAAAACTATTTAAGACCAGAATTCATGAAACCTATGGTTGAACATGTAAATGGCACTATTGTAGAATGTAATACTGCATATGGAGATCGTTTTGGTGGCGAAAGAGATACTACTGATAAACACTTAAAAGTAATTGAAAACCATGGTTGGAATAAATACTATGATGTTGATTTAATGGATGCTGAAGGACCAGACCTTGAAATAGAAATCCCAAATGGAAAAGTACTAAAAAAAGATTTATTAGGTAAAAACATTAAAAACTATGATTCAATGTTAATCTTATCTCACTTTAAAGGACATCCAGCAGGTGGTTATGGTGGTGCATTAAAACAACTATCTATTGGTTGTGCATCAAGTCGTGGAAAAGCTCTAATTCACTCAGCAGGAGCTTCTGATGATAGAATTAAATGCTGGGATTATGATGACCATAATGGTTTCTTAGAAAGTATGGCTGATGCTGCATCAGCAGTAGTAGATTACTTTAAAGGTAATATGGCATTCATTAATGTAATGGCTAACATGAGTGTTGATTGCGACTGTTGTGGTGTAGCAGAAGATCCGTGTATGGAAGACATTGGTATTCTAGCTAGTCTAGATCCAATTGCAATTGATCAAGCATGCATAGATTTAGTAAATGCCTCTAATGATCCTGGTAAAGAACACTTCTTAGAAAGAGTTAACTCAAGAAACGGTGTTCATACTATTGAAGCAGCAGCTGATTTAGGTTTTGGATCAAGAGAATATGAACTTATCGAAATAGACTAGTATAACTAGTCTTTTTTTATGTTACAATATGTTCGAGAGAAGGATTTCTATGTATAAATGCAAAATAGCAAACGAAAAAGAAATGAATGAAAAATGGGATTATGAAATAGACACTAATGAAGACAAAGATAATTGGATTATCTGGAAAGAAAAAGCAATAAAATGTTTTAAGCATGGAGCTCAAATTCCATACTATGGAATTCTAGACGGTAAAATCATTAGTGAAGCAACAGCATCTCTATCACCAGATATTGTTCAAAATGGAAAAGAATTAGTGGATGATAAAACAGCTTATTTAACAGCGTTTAGAACAATAAAAGAATATCAAGGACAAGGTTATTTTTCTAAACTATTTAAATATATGATTAATGATTTAAAAAGTAGAGGATATACTAGAGTAACTGTTGGTGTTGAACCAACAGAATTAACTAATAAAGCTATTTATAAAAAATATGGTTTTACTAATTTTATTAAAACAAGTATAGAAACTTATCCGGATGGTACTCAAATAGAAGTTGAATATTACTATAAAGATATTTAAAATAAAAAACATAACAAAATAAATGAGATGGCAGATAATTGACATCTCTTTTTATGTAAATAAAAAAAGGCAAAAGGTAAATTTGTGTAAAAAAATACGCTTTTAATTCAAAATTGTATAAATTTATATTATAATCAAATTAGATGGTAAAAGATAGGTGGTGAACAGGTGTTTTAATTATGCAATAAATTAAAAAACCTGTTTTATTTTGGGAGGAAAGGTGAATTATGGCAACAAAAAGATCAAAAATGGTAGAAGAAGATCCAACAGAAGAACTAGTTGAAATTACAGAAGAGAATATCAAGAGTTATGCAGATGAATTACAATTCGAAACATTAGCACACGAATGTATTGTTGAAGAATTAGCAAAATCTTACAACATGTCTAAAGAAGATATTTTTATCTTAATTCATGAACTTAAAAGAAGAGGTAATAACGTTGTAACATTAAACACAACTGCTAACGCAGAAATGGACCCTTCATTACCTGAACGTAATGAACAAGTTACTTTAGTTAGAAACTTCGGACATCAAAAACTAGTAGACGATATGAATTACTCAATTATTGATAACGATGATCAAGTTAAAATCATGTTAATATCAGATACTAGATTTGGTAGTATTTATGAACAAATTACACATTTAAATAATTTATTCTTAAAAGCTAAAAAAATGGGTGTAAAATACGTTCTATTAACAGGAGATGTTGTAGAAGGTATTTATACTGGTGCAAAAAGTATTTATAACTCAACACTACATAAAAATGGTGTTGTAGATCAAGCAGAATATGTTGCTCAAATGTTCCCAAGAGTAGAAGGAATAACAACTTTATTTCTTACAGGTGAACATGACTTGTCATTCTTAAAAACCAAAGAGAAAATTGACGTTGGAACTTTAATAGCTGCTAAAAGAGAAGACATGATTTATTTAGGACCAAAGAGAAGAAAAATAACAATCTCTAAAGATGATCCTCGCAGTGGAGAAGTATCTATTTACTTACAACACTCTCAAGGTACAGTTCCATATACCGTTTCTTATAAACCACAACAAAAAATCGCTTCATTACGTAATGAAGAAAAAACTGATATTTTAGTAACAAGCCATTATGCAGCTTGTGATTCATTCGAAAGAAGAGGAGTAAGATCTTTCCAAGTACCAACTATGGTAGCAACAACAGATGAAATGAAAGATGCACGTACTCCAGTTTATAACACAGTTGGTGGCTGGGTAGTTACTTTAAATAGAGATCCAAAAGGAAAATTAATAAATACATCTCAAATGTGGATTCCTTATTATGAAACAATTGAAGATGATTATAGAACTGCTAAAGCTCTATATTTAACAGATAATAAACAAGTATATATACAAAGACCTATCGAAAAAGATCCAAAAGATAGAATGTATTCAAGTATTAGAAATGGTGAAGAATTATCATCAGTTCTAGAAAAACTTGGCATGAGTGAATTGAAATTTGGTGGCTTATTAGAAGAATTTGTTGCCAAAGGATATGATATTAAAACAGAAGAACAAGATGGTAAAATAGTAATCTCTAAAAAGAGAAAAACAGCTCCAAAACAAAAAATGAAACCAGACATGGATGAACTAACAAAAGTTAGTGAAACATGGATTAGTGATACTCATTTATGTAATGAAGCTCAACAATTGCATTTAATTAACAAAGTATATGAAGAAACAGCAAGAAGAGGAATTAAAACTGTTCGTCACTTCGGCGATATAAGTGATGGTGACTATCAAAATAGAGGAGAGCACCGTTATGAACTATTTAGATTAGGTTTAGCAAGACAACTAAAATACATCGTTGAAAACTGGCCTAAAGTAGAAGGTGTAAGAACTGTAGTCATCGATGGTAATCATGACTTAACTCATAACAGAAATGGTGGAGCTATTCTTGGTGAATTACTTGCTCAATACCGTGACGATATTGAATGGGTTGGTTCAGAACATGCTATGGTACATCCTATGGATGATGAAGGTAATGAATTAAAAACTGATATTGAAATGTTACATCCAGGAGGTGGCTGTGCATCATCACTATCATATAGAAGTCAAAAATATATTGATAAGATGGAACCAGGATCTAAACCAAATGCTTTAGGTCAAGGACACTTCCATCAAAGTGAATTCTTATCTTACCGTAATGTAATCGCTCTTTTATTACCTTGCTTAACAGCTAAAAGTGCTTTTGCTGTAAGACAAGGATTAGAAAATACAATGGGTGCTTACTTTATCAATATGTATGTTAATTCTAAAGGTGAAATAGAAATGTTTGAATTTGAAGAAAAACGTTTCACTCAAAAAGATGTTAAAGAAAATGATTGGGCAAGAACAAAACCATTAGTATTAACAAAAAGTATGAACAGTAGAGCTTAATAGCTCTTTTTGTTTGCTCAAGCAGTGTATAGGTATATTATTAATTTAACAATAAGAATTCTTAATATGTTATAATAATTGTAGAGTAAGAAAAGGTAGTGATGATATGGACTACGATATTAAACTAGGAACTTTAGAAACTAAATCTTCTGAAGTAGAAGAATTAAAAACCAAAGCAGAAGATATCTATAATGAATTCAATAGTTGTTATCTAAGTACAATTAGTGATGCAGAATTATCAAAAATCAAAACTAATCTTAAACAACCAATTGAAAGAATAAAAAAAGGTAGTGCCAATTCTAATACTTGGTATACCAATTATGTAAAAGAATTAAATACCCTAGAAGATGGCTTAGCAGGATTCTCTGGTCCTCTTACCGCACCAACAGAATTCAAAGGAGAATTCGTTGACTTATTTGGTAAAAAGACCATGCGAATTTTAAAAACCGGTGGAGATATTCATGCTAACTATGAAGAATTTGGTAAACGTGGTCTTCAATTAACTGGTGACGATAATAAATCTAAAATATATAACTATTTATCTTCACAAGGATTTAATGATGCTGCCATTTGTGGAATACTTGCTAACGTCGAACATGAATCAGGATTTAGAACAGATGCCTTAGGTGATGGTGGAACATCATATGGTATTTGTCAATGGCACAATGGTCGTTGGAGCAACCTAAAAAGTTATTGTAACAACAACGGTTTAGATTGGCATTCACTTGAAGGTCAATTATCATATTTAGTACATGAACTAAAAACAAACTATCAAGGAGTTTATAACACTTTAATGAATGTCCCAAATACAAGACAAGGAGCATACGATGCTGCTTATAAATGGACAGTTGATTTTGAAATACCTGATAGAAGATATGAAAGAGGAAAAGATAGAGGAAACACAGCAATGAGCTCATATTGGGATAAATATAGTGTTTAAAGTCTTTAAAAGCTAAGTGCCAATTAAAACATCCGTTAGGATGTTTTTTATATGTATTAAATACAAATATGATATAATGATTTCATGATAGGATGAATGAATATGGCCGATAGAATTGGAATAACAAAATCCGAAGTTGATAATATTGTAAGTGATTTACAAGACGAACAAAAGAAAATTACGGATTACACATCAAAGCTTGATAGTGAATTAGGAAATATCAATCAAGCTTGGAAAGGTGCAGATGCTACAAAATACACTGAAAAAATGCAAGATGATTATAAAGTATTATTAAAAGAATATAATGAAAGTCTACAAAGTTACATAGATTATCTTTCTGGTGTCTTTGGTGAATACCAAAAACATGATGAAAAATTTGCTGGAGAAAGTATAGACGTATAGTTATGGCACAAGCATTAGATT
>JAEEGL012253040.1_pt1 | contig 18391 bp, 10 predicted proteins | sample 9134231 | NCBI WGS metagenome assembly JAEEGL01 (sample SAMN16246548, study PRJNA631951) | gut metagenome | biome: gut microbiome; feature: rumen; material: fiber-attached | host: Bos | place: Iran: Karaj | collected 2018-10 | reverse complement strand
TTGCGTTTCTTCTTCCTTGGCGCTGGCAGCCCGACGGGCTTCGGCCTCGTGCTCTTCATCCTTTCGATGATCGTCTACGGCGTGGCTTTCGACTTCTTCAACATCAGCGGCTCGCTCTTCGTCGACCAGAACACCGACGAGAAGATCCGTAGCAGCGCGCAAGGCGTGTTCATGATGATGACCAACGGCCTCGGTGCCACCATCGGTTCGTTCTGCGCCCAGGCTGTCGTCAACCACTTCACCCTCGGCAAGACCGACTTCAACGAGCTGATGGCCGGATGGTCGAATGCCTGGTATGTGTTTGCGGCCTTCGCCCTCGTGGTCGGCATCCTGTTCGCCTTCTTGTTCAAGTACAAGCACGAGCCTGAGAAGCAATGAAGCAATACTTAGACCTGCTGCAATATATCCTCGACCACGGCCACCAGAAGGGCGACCGCACGGGCACGGGCACCATCAGCGTATTCGGCTACCAGATGCGTTTCGACCTCTCGGAAGGCTTTCCATTGGTCACCACGAAGAAGGTGCACCTGAAGAGCATCATCCACGAGCTGCTGTGGCTGCTGAGTGGTGATACCAACATTAAATACCTGCTCGACAACAAGGTGAGCATCTGGGCCGAGGGGGCCGACCCCAACGGCGACTTAGGTCCCGTCTACGGTGCCCAGTGGCGCAACTGGAACAACGAAGGCATCGACCAGATTGCCGAAGTGGTGAAGAGCATCAAAGAGAACCCCAACAGCCGCAGGCATATCGTCACCGCATGGAACCCGAGCGTGCTGCCCGACGAGCACGAGAAGAACTTCGCTGCCAATGTGGCAGCGGGCAAGGCGGCCCTCCCACCCTGCCACGCTTTCTTCCAGTTCTACGTGGCCGACGGCAAGCTTTCGTGCCAGCTCTACCAACGCAGCGCCGACGTCTTCCTCGGCGTGCCGTTCAACATTGCCTCCTACGCCCTCCTCACCATGATGATGGCGCAGGTGTGCGGCCTGCAGCCCGGCGACTTCGTCCATACCTTTGGAGACGTGCATATCTACAACAACCTTATCGAACAGGTGAAGCTGCAACTGACGCGAACGCCGCGTCCGCTGCCTACGATGAGAATTAATCCTGAGGTTAAAGACATCTTTGGCTTCAAATTTGATGACTTCACGTTAGAGAATTACGACCCATGGCCTGCCATAAAAGGAGAAGTTTCTGTCTAAAAGGCGGCCCTTCGACAGGCTCAGGGACCTTAACTGATAACTAAACAACAGAATAACTACTAAGATGACAATATCGATTATCGTCGCCATGGCCGCCAACCGTGCCATCGGCATCAACAACCAGCTCATCTGGCACAACAGCAACGACTTGAAACACTTCAAGAAGGTGACATCGGGGCATTGTGTCATCATGGGCCATAACACCTGGCTCTCGTTGCCTGGGCAGAAGCCATTGCCCAACCGCCGCAACATCATCATCTCCGACCGTTTGGACGAGGCTCCCGAGGGTTATGAGCTGGCCACCTCCATCCCACAAGCCATCGAGATGGTTCAAAACGAGGACGAGGTCTTCATCATGGGCGGCGGAAGCATCTATGAGCAGTTCCTGCCCAAGGCCGACCGTCTCTACCTGACTCAACTCGACAAGGAATTTGAGGCCGACACTTTCTTCCCCTTCATCAACTTCGACGAATGGGATTTGGTGGACGTAGAAGTCATCGACGACGACCCGCAGGTCGACTACAGCTACCGCTTCGAGGTGTGGGAACGCTCGAAATGCTGATAATCTTTGCCGCGATTCCACTCGCCGCCCCAGCTGAACCCGTGCTGACGGAATAGTCGGTAGCACAGGTCGCATTTCACGATTTTATAGGGAAAGTCCCCTTCCCGATCCAGATACGTCTCACTGCCTTCGGGCTGAACGATCGTGCGTCCTGCACTCCTCTGACGGAGATAGGGGTTGTAACGAGGGTTGATGTCAATAGCCATGCCATAGCTATGCTTCGAGATCATCCCTCCCAATGTTCTTCTTTGGTTGAAACACGAGGTGTTATTGTCGAGCATCGAGGCCTCGTCATCGCCGTCATAGCTCTCCACCAGAAGCATCTTCTCGATAGGATAACCCTCATCATACAACGCCTTGAAGATGAACAGCAAATCGGCAGCGATGGCTTTATTGCACACCATCTCGCCCACGATGACCCTTCCTTTGGCATCGCGATGCAACACCCTCAGATAGCGCAAATCATCCCATCCTACGCCTCCCATCGCCTTATAGGAGCAGCCATCCATGCGGCTCTTCAGCGATTCGGAGATGGGCACGACCGAAAAGAAGGCATGGCTGCCATAGACCTTCAGGTAAGCGTCGGGCACCACGGTGCCAGGACTGAAACGGGGTTGCGCCCAAGCCGTGGAACAAAACAGCAGGATGATGATTCCTATGACAAGCTTCGGTTTCATAACGGCCGCAAAAATAAAGAAAAAACGGTTGCCCCACGAAGAGGCAACCGTTTTAGGGTGATGTCAGCAGATGATTATCTGATGACGGTGATGCGTTTGGTCACTTCGCCGTTGGCGGTGGCGACACGCACCAGGTAGATGCCAGTCTCGACGTTCAGGTCGATGTCGACCGACTCGGCTTGGCAGCTCGTCTCAAACACCTTCTGGCCCATCGTATTGAAGACCGTCACATGGTTCAGGCCTTCGGCTTCGATGGTGAAGCGGCTCGTGGTAGGATTGGGGAACACCGCCACGCTGCTGGCCTCCAGCTCTTCGACGCCATCGGCATAATACGGGGCGTGAAGGTAGAACTGGTTGTGGTCGTAAATCCAATAGGCAGGTGCCGAAGTGCAATCCAAGTCGCCATAGTAGGCGTAGATCTTGTAGTAGTAATCGCCATCCTCAGAGGTGGTGTTATCGGTGTAGCTCGTGGCACCTTGGCCAAGCAACTTGATCCTTTCGTAAGTGCCGTCTTCGCCATACTTTCTGAAGACGTAGTAGCCCGAGAGTCCGTCAGACGGGTTGGGGCGCACCCACTTCAGCTTGATCTTGTAGGTATTGGTGTACTCAAAGTCGATGTCGGTCGGGGCGTAGCAGGCGCCGGCAGTGGCGCACGACTCGTTGGAGTATCTGCCGTTCTCGCCGCCATCATACATATAACCGATGACATAGCAGTGACCGCCTTGAGGGGCGTTCTCGTCGACGAACGACGTGGCGTTGGGGATGAGGCGATAGAGCAAACCATCACGATAGACCGTATAGCCATAGCCGTCGGGGCGGATGCCTTCCCACGAGACATGGATGTCGTTGGGGTTGTCTTCGGAAACCACGGCAACGCAGTTGGAAGGAACACCGTCGCCGATGCTTTGTCCGCAGCTGTTGTTCGTCTCGAAGAAGATGCCTTCAGGCATATTGTCAGACGAGCCCGAGTAGGTATAAACCGTAGCATTTTGCGAATCCTTGATGGAGAAAGCCATGTTGAAGGCTGCACCCGTGGGGGCCGACCAGCCGAAAGAGACATGTCCCACAGGCATATCAACGGGGAACGACTGCACAGTTGAAGTGGTAGTGGTCACAGAACCAATCTCGGTACCAGTAGCATTGTACATGTGGATGGCAGCGCCACGGAATCCATTGAAGGAAGCTTGCGTAATGTTGATGGTCCAGCCACAGGTGGGTCCGAAGCTGACAGCCTTCTGATAGGCGACCTTGCCATGAGCACCAGCGCAAACGGCATACACCATATAGTCGAAGGCATCAAAACGCGGGACGTTGTTGTCGACAACCGTCATCGAAGCACCAGGAGTCACGTTGTTTTCGACATAGGCGACTTCACCACCACGCATGACGATGATCTGGTCGATCGAGGTCAGGCTGGTGTTGTTCATGGTCATGGAGGGGTTGGTCCATGACAGCGTGGCCGACAGTTGGTTGTTGCCGGCAGGCGTCACCGTGAAGTTAGTGGGAGCCTTGGGTGTTGTGTTGTAGACAGTGGTAGGCACGAAGTTGAAGACAGCACCGTCGCTCGTATTGTAGTCGATCTGATCGAAGTCGAACCAGCCGTCGCCGCTGCCGCTCCAGCCCCAGTTGTAGTGGAAGAGGTCGGCATCGTTGTAGCCGTCGCAAACGAAAGCGTGACCGCCCTCGGGGCTCTGACCGTTATAGTAGAGCGGCCAACCCATGTCGAACGATTCCTTCAGCATGCTCGCCCAGTCGGAGTAGGAATAGCTGTCTCTGCTCCTAAGGACAGATTGGTTGGTGTAGGAGAAATAGCTCGAGATGGAGGGGGGAACGAGGTTAGAATAGCTGCCGCTGCCATCGGGAGCATACATCATGTCGACGGAAACGCCGCAATGGTACATCAAAGTGGCAATAGCATCAATCTCCACTTGGGGAGAACTGTTTCTGATTTGGAGGGGCATATTGTCCCAGTCGTAGTCGGTGTCACCGAAGTTGGCGCTCTGCTGGCCATGACCGGGGCAGTAGTACGAGTGGCTGCCCGTGCCTTTGGCAGGATGGTTCCAATACTTCATCACCTGGCTCATGGCAGTGGCCACGCAGCCGGCATAACAACGGCCACCAGGACCACCGGTGCCCGTGGGGCAGTAATAGTTATAGGGGTTGCCTTGATCCCACTTGGTCTGGACGAGGTAGGGAACGCCACGGCCGCCATTACGCGAGAGCAGCGTGCCACGGTTCATCACCATGTCCCACTCGGCGGCCACCATAGGTGCCGGATTGCCGAGGGCTTTGCCGCTGCGGCCCGAGATCAGTTCGCCAAGCATGTAGGCAAGCTCGGGGTTGATGTTGTTGGCATCGAAGGTGCCTTCATCCGAATAGCCTACGATAGGACGATACACATCGTCGGCCGAGACCATCACGAAGCCCTCGTTGCCGACGTTGAACACATAGAAGCAAGCCTCGCCACGGAGAGAAGAGCCCGTGTAGACCAAGGTGAGGTCTTGGCTCTGGCGCGACTGCTCGAAGTTGGCTTGGACAAACTGTTGTCCCACATACTGGGCCTGGCTCACACTGACCGGATTGGCATGTGCCATCCCGATGCCGAGAACCAAAGCGAGAAAACTCATTAAATACTTCTTCATTTTTGTTGATGTTTAGATTAGATTCTGTAGATGTTTAAAGGCGCAAATATAGGCAAAATCCCGATACATCACGTGCTTTAGGGTCACATTGTTGAAAAATACTCCATTAATGGACCACGGAAACGCGGCGGATCAACAGTCCGTTGCAGGTCTGCACTTTCACGAGATAGATGCCTTCGGCCCAATCCGCGACATTGATAGTCAGCATATTGCCTTCTGCATCCTGACGATAGACGCTTTGTCCGAGCAAGTCATAGACTGTCACGTGGGTCATCCCTTCGGCTTCGACGCTCAGACTCTGGCGTGCCGGGTTGGGATACACCATGAGTGCCGTGGCTTCGTTTTCAGCCACCTCGGTGGGCGAATAATACACTTTCAGGTAGAACTTGGTGGGGTCGTCTTTGAGCGAGGCTGGGGCCGAGGTGCAGTCGATGGCGCCATAGTAGGCATACAGGCGATAGTAGTAGTTGCCTTCCACGTTGGCGGTGTTGTCAGTATACGACGTGGCAGACGAGCCGAGCAGCCTGATCCTCTCGTAGGTGCCGTCGTCGCCGTCCTTGCGGAAGAGATAGTATCCAGAGAGCCCGGTGCTGACTTCTGGACGGGTCCAGAGGAGCTTGATCTTGTATTGGTCTCCCACATATTCATAGTCGAAGTTGGCAGCGCCCATGCAGTCGCCCGCCGAGGCGCAGGTCTCGTTGGATTGTTCAGTCTCGCCGCCTAAGCACAAGGCGGTGACGGTGTAGCAGTGGCCCGTCACGACGTTTTCGTCGACATAGCTGCGGGCCTCTCCTCCCCTGACCATGGCCAGGCGTTGCTCGTCACGATATACGATATAGCCGTATTCAGGTTCGGCGCCATTCATCTCCCAGGTGAGGGTGGCGCTGCCGCCGTCGACCTCGGCGCGGAGGTCGTGAGGCGCCTGCACGTTCAGCTCGTTGCCGCAGCCGTTGTTAGCTTCCAAGAAGATGCCCGCGGCCATGCCGTTGCTGCTGCCCTGATAGGTGAAGACGGTGTTGTTGTCATAATCCTTGATGAGGATGGTGATGCTGCTCACATTGGAGCTAGGCCTCGTCCAGCCGAAGCTGACATTGCCCACTGGCACGTCGAAATCGACCGACTGTGACGACGAATTGTTGGTGGTCATGCGGCAGATCTCCCTCCCCGTGCCGCTGTAGAGCGACACATAGCCGCCTTTCCAGCCTTGGAAGGCCGACGACTGCATGATGATCTTCCATCCGCAGGAGGGGCTGACGAGCACTTTCTCAGCCACTGCCGAGGCACCGCGTTGCCCATTGACGACGGCATAGACGGCATAGTCGAAGACGTCGTAATACGGGACGCTCTCGTCAACGAAGCTCATCTCGGCGCCCGGCGTCGGGTTGTCTTCGGTATACACCACCTGTCCGTTGCGTTCCACCACGATCTGGTCGATGACGCTCAGGCTTTGGTTGGTCAACGACTGCGTGGGGTTCTTCCACGTTAGGGAGGCCGTGAGCGTGCCGTCGGTGGCTGGCACCGCGACCAAGTCGGTAGGCATATCAGGCGTGGAGGCATAGATATCGGCGGGCACGTAGTTGTAGATGACGCTCTCGCCGTCGGTGTAGCCATGGTCGTCGATATTGAACCAGCCGTCGCTGCTGCCGCCCCAACCCCAGTTGAAGTGCACCATGTCGTAGTCGTTGTAGCCGTCGAGCACGTAGGCGTGGCCGCCACCACGATGCACCATGGGCCAATCCATGTCGATGGCCTTGATGATCAGCTGCATGTATTCTTCATGGGTGTAGTCCTCACGATAGAGGTTGGCCATGTGGTCGGTATAGAAGAAAAAGGCCGGCATGCGTTCACACAGTCTCCCTGTGACAGCACCGCTGCTCGACGGACGGTAGTTCATGTCGACGCTGACGCCCGCATGGTAGATGAGCAGTGCCACGGCCTCGATCTGCACCTGCGACGAGTTGCCATTGATGGACACAGGCATGTTCTCCCAATCGTAGGTGGCCTCACCAAAGTTGACGGTGATGGGGCCGTATTCGGGATGGTCTTCAGGGGTGTAGGTATAGCTGCCCTGCCCATGCAACGGGTGGTCCCAATACTTCATCAGCTGGGCGGCGGCGGTGGCCACACAACCGGCATAGCAATGGCCTCCAGGACCACCTGCACCTTCGGGGCAGAAGTAGTTGTAAGGATAGTTCTGGTTCCATTTTGTCTCGACGAGGTATTCGTCTCCCCTACCGCTGTGGCGCGACATCATGTGGCCGGTCTTCTCGAGCATCGCCCAATCGGCGGCCACCGAGGGCTGGGCCGAAGAGGCTTGTGCTGCCTCCATCACGCCTTGACGGACGCCTTCGAGATAGTCAGCCATGGCTGGCGCCATGTCGTCGGGATTGAAGGTGCCTTCGTCGGAATAGCCGATGACGGGACGGTAGTGGTCGTCGCCAGCGATGATGACGAAGCCCGTCGTGCCCACGTTGAAGATGTAATAGCAGGCCTCTCCCCTGTCGGAGAAGGAGGTGTAGGCAAGGCTCAGATCGGAGCTTTGACGGGTGAACTCGAAATTGGCCGACACGAAGGTCTGACCCAACTGCCGTGCGGTTTCCTGACCAACCGGGTTGGCATGCACTGCGATGCCTGTCAAGGCGAGTGCCAGTAAGGTGAAGATGTGTTTTTTCATCGTCGTGAGTCTATTGGAATTAAGCGGCAAATATATAAAAAAAGGAAACACGCGGGTGTTTCCTTTTCTTTTTCAACGAAGTGCCGTGAGTCATCAATGAATCACGGAGAAGCGCTTCGTCATGGTGCCTTGTGTGGTCTTCACGCTGATGGTGTAGACGCCGGAAGCAAGGCTGGAGGTGTTGACGACCACGCCGTCTTCGCTGCACTGCTGGCGCAACACAACCTGGCCCATCACGTTGTGGATGGTCACCTGCTGCAGGCCCTCGGCCTCGACGCTCATCAGGGCGTTGGCGGGGTTGGGATACAGGTTGAGGCCATCCTCGTTCTCGTTGACGCTGGTCACCTCGATGTAGACGTAGTCGTTGCCGTCGACGGCCCAAGCAGGCGTCGACTCGCAGTAGCTGCGGAAAGCGGTCACCTTATAGTAATAGGTGCCGGCATCGCCCGTGACGTCGAAATACTCGCGCAACGTCTTATCGACGGTGGCGACCACCTCATAGTTCTGTCCGTCTTCGCTGCGATAGACCTTGAACGATTGCGGGTCAGTGTCGTAGCTCCAGGTGAGCATGGTGCCGAAGCCTTCGCTGGTCCATTGGTACTCGCCGGCGAGGCCGGTGGGAGGCTCGCAGCCAGCGCAGTCGTTGTTACCAGCGTAAAGCGTGGCAGGCACTTGGTTGGAGTTGCCCGTATAGCTATACACAGAGGTGTTGTTCGAGTTCTTGATGTTGATGGTCAGGTTGGTAACCGCCGTGTTGGGAGCCACCCAAGTGAAGGTGACGTTGCCCTCGGGCATGGCGATCTGCTGGCTGACCGGTGTCGAACTGGTCAGGGTGACTTCCTGCATGATGGTGCCATAGCTGTTCTTCACCTGGATCTTGCCGCCGTTCCAGCCTTGGAAGTTGGAGGTCTGGCCGATGACTTTCCAAGTGCAGGTAGGACCATATTGGTATCTGGTTTCAGCCGAACGGCCTTTGGCGCCGTTGGTGAGATAGTAAACGCGGTAGACGTAGCAGTCAAAGTTGGCCACCTCGTCATCAATGCTCATGGCTGCACCGGGGGTCACGTTGGATTGGGTGAAGATCTGCTGGTCGTTGCGGAGCACCACCACCTGTTCAATGTTCGTGATGGTCGTGCCGTCGAGCGAGGTCGTCGGGTTGACCCAACTGATGATGCCATGCTTCGAGTGGGCATTCTCAGCGGTCACCTGCAGCGCATCGGGAGCGGGAAGCAGAGCATTGTAGATATAGTCAGGGATGAAGTCGAAGATAGCGGCTTGATAGCTGTTGAAGCTACCCGAATAGGTGTTCAGGGCATCGATGGCGAAGTAGTTGTTGTTGAAGCCGCTCCAGCCCCAGTTGAAGTAGAACTTGCGGTCGCTCTCACGATAGCCGCAGCACACGAAGGCATGACCGCCATCGGTGTCGCTGCCCGAATAATAGAGCGGGAAGCCTTCCTGAAGGCTCTCAATGAGCATCTCTTCCCATTCGTGCTTGGAATAGAGGTCGCGCTCGAGACGGTTGGCGTGTTCCGTATAGCGGAAATAATCGGCGATAGCGCCCGGCACGTCCTGCGAATAGGCACCAGAGCCTTGCGGGCCATACTGCATATCAACAGCCACGCCGCAGTGGTACATCAAAGTGGCGACAGCCTGATAGTTGCTGTTGTTGATATTGTTGGGCATGTTGCTCCAGTTGTAAGTGGTGTTCTCGAAGTTAACCGTCTGAGTGGGGTAACCCGAAGGCGTATAGCTGTGCGAGCCTTGGCCATGGTCGGGCCAATCCCATCTCTTCATCACCATCGACATGGCGGTGGCCACGCAACCGGCATAGGCACGTCCGCCAGGGCCACCTTGTGCCGTGGGGCAGTATGCATTGAAGGGGCTGTCTTGGTTCCAGTTGGTCGAGATCAGCGGGGCGACGTCGCCACGGGTGGCACGGGTGTCGAAACCCTCGAAGCCCGTTCTGGCGATGTTTTCCCATTGGGCCGCCACTTCAGGATCGGCCTGGAGGTTATTCTCGACGGCATAGCTAATCTGACGGGCATAGTAACCCAGGTAATAGCTCAAGCCTTCTGAGATCTGGGAGGCGTCGAAGTTGCCTTCCTCGCCGTATGCCAAGATAGGTTGGGCCACGTCGTCGGCAGCGACGATGATGAAGCCGCCGTCAAAGTTGAAGACATACAGGGCATTGGCGCCACTCTCGGTCGTCTCGGTATAGACCAGATTGAGTTCGGCGGCATTTTTGGCAGAATGGCTCTGCACATACTTCGTGCCCAGGTGACGGGCATGATCCACGTCGACGGGCGAAGCGATGAGCTGGCTCACGAAGAGAGCCAAGGTCATCATCAGAAATAAAGTTTTCTTCATTGTTTGTTATTTTATTGATCGTTACTGATTTACATCTTAACTACACGTTGCATGGCAGCACCGTTGCGGGTCTCCACCTTAATCATATAGATGCCGTTTTGGAGGCCATCCATCTCGATGACGACGCGGCCGTTGTCGACAGTTTGCTTCATCACGCATTGACCCACGAGGTCGTAGACGCTGACCGAGGTCATCTCCTCGGCTTCGACGGTCAGTTGGCCCGAGGTGGGGTTGGGATAGACGACAGCTTGAACCAAGCCTTCGGAGACCGACAGGTTGTTGACATTTACGAAATCATCGCCGCTTTCAGTCAAGGCAAACTCCGATTCGCATTCCTCATAAACGGCCTTCACCTTGTATGACTTGTCCATCTCCTCGATGGTAAGTTCGTCTTCATAGAACAAGTCGGTAACGCCCGTAATCTCGGTGGTTTCGTTGGTGAGATTGTTGACGACCACCACAGTATAGCTGTCGGGCTGGCGCTCTTCGGGAGCGTTCCAGGCGATGTGGGCCACGTTCATCGGGTTCTCGCGGCGCAAGTGAGTCGGGGCGTTGCAGGGTTGCACAGGCGGCTCCGGCACACCGGGCATGGTGACGCATGCCTCGTTCGAGGTCACTTCAAAGCCCTCTCCTATTGCGACGACCGTATAGCAATAGGTCTCGCCCAACACCAGATCCTCATCTACGAAGGTAGGTGCCGTCACTTCGCCAATCTTCACGCCATTGCGCATGATGTCGTAGGAAGTGGCCTGATAGGCTGTCTTCCAGCGCAGGCTGACGATGCTGTCTTCCTCGTTGTAGGTGGCCTGCAGGTCTCTAGGAGCATTGTTCCAGTCAACTTCCACGAAGAACTTGTTCACGTCGAAGAGGTCGTTGGCGTAAGCCGTGGTGCATTCAATGTCCCTATAGTAGGCCGCCACCGCATATTGGTAGACGACGCCTTCCTCGGCGGTATTGTCCTTCATGGTGGGGTTCGTCGTCAGCTTGATACGTCTGAAGGGGGTGTCTTCGGTCTTACGATAGATGTAGAAGCCGGTCACGCTTGGGTTGTCGGGGGCGGTCCAGTCGAGCTGCACCTTGTTGGCGTTGGTATAGCTGTAATGCAAGTCGATCGGAGGCTCGCAGCCCGTGCCCGAGGTGACGCAGTACTCGTTGGAGTTGGCGGTCTCGCCGCCGTTGCATAGAGCGGTGATATAGTAGCAGTGGCCGCCGATCTCCGTATTCTCATCGAGATACTGGAGTTCGTGCGACATGTTGAACAGGAAACCGTCGCGATAGATGCAATAGCCGAACTCAGGCGTGTGGTCCGACTCCCAAGTGAGGCGGATGTTGCGGTCGTTCTCGGGGTCGACGGTGGCCCGCAGGTTGTAAGGCGACTCGCAGGTGTTCTCGTTGCCGCAGCTGTTGTTGAGCGTGCGCAGGATGCCTGCCTCCAGTCCCGACGAAGAGCCAGCATACTCGTAGATCACCTGGTTGCTGGCGTCCTTGATCTTGAACGAGAGGTTCGAGATGGTGGAATTAGGCTCGGTCCAATAGAGGTTGCTGTTGCCGAGAGGCATCTGGAAGCGTTGCATCGTGGCAGTGGCCTGGGTGGTGGTCAAGAAGTCGATGTAAGAGCCGGCAGCGTTCTGCACGGTGATGCCGCCGCCGTTCCAGCCGTGGAAGTCGGACGAGGTCATGATGACAGTCCATTCGCAATAGGGTCCGAAGACGCCTTTGACATGGGTCTGGCGACCGAAGCTGCCCTCGTTGACGGCCATCACTGCGTAGTCGTATTGGTCGAAGAAAGGCACCACGTCGTCGTAGGTCATGGTCTGACCAGGTTGTGCGTTGTCAAGCTCGGCGACGATGAAGCCCTTGCGGGTGATGACGATCTTTTCGATCGACGTCAGGGCCTCGCCGTTTTCCTTCATCGTGGGGTTGGTCCAGCTGAGGTGTCCCGTGAGGCTCACGTCGCTGTCGATGCTCACGCTGAGGTCGGTGGGAGCCTGTGGCATGGCGTTGTAGACGTAGTCGGGCATGAAGTCATAGACGATAGCTTGGCTACCCGTGTAGTCGAAGTGCTCGCCGTCGATGAGGAAATAGCCGTTGCTTGAGCCGCCCCAGCCCCAGTTGAAATGGAAGAGGTCGTCGACGTCGTAGCCATCGCAGATGAAGGCATGGCCGCCTTGGGGGCTCTGTCCCGAGTAGTAGACCGGGATGCGCTGGTCAATATTGGATTTCAGGAGGGCGATCCACTCGTCGTAGTTGCCGCCCTTGGTGATATGGGTGGAATGGTCGGTGTAGGAGAAATAGTTGCTGATGGCGACAGGCACGTCGGCCGAATAGGCGCCGCTGCCGTCGGGCTCGTAGGTCATGTTGACCGACACGCCGCAGTGGTACATCAGCACGGCCACGGCCTCTTTCTGTTCGGGCGTGGGCGAGCCTCCGCTATAGGTCTCGATCATATTGGCCCAGTCATAGGTGGTCTCACCGAAGTTGGCGCATTGCTGACCATAATACGGTGCATTATAGCAATGCTCGCCAGTGCCTTGAGTGGGCCACTCCCAGTATTTCATGATCTGTGCCATCGCCGTGGCGACACATCCCGTGGGGCAGCCACCAGGCGCATACATGTTGTAAGGCGCGTCTTGGTTCCACTTCAGCCTGACCAGATACTCGACGACGGGAGCGCCCTTGTCGGGATGCATCATGCCGTGTTCTTCAAGGTTATTCCAGCTGGTGATGACATCGCTCGAGGCGGCATGTTTCTGTGCCACGAGGGTCTCGATGCCTCTCATGTGCTCGCTCATCATGAAGCGCAGGCCGTCGGGTGCGGTGTCGTAGTCGAAATTACCTTGGTCGGAATAGCCGAGGATGGGTGACGACAGGTCGTTGGCCGCCACGATGACGAAGCCACCGTCGAAATTGAAGACGTAGGCGCCCGCCATGCCGCTGTCGGTGCGGAAGGTGTAGGCCAGGTCGAGGCTTTGCACGTCGTTCTTGGCGAACAGGGCCTTATGCTGTACGAAACTGAGGCCCAGACGTTGCGCTTTTGCCACATCAACGGGCTTGGCTTGAAGCGTCGTGAAGCCCATGAGGAGGGCAAAAATGACGAGTAGATTTCTTCTCATTGTCAATGATTTTAGCGTTTTACTTCATTTTAAAGCGGCAAATATAAACATTTTCAGGTTTTCTGCTCTTTTTTCTTTGCTGCAGGAAACAAAATGTTGTTCAAAATAAGTCGATAGCCCGGCGAATTGGGGTGCATGTCGAGCTCGGTGGGCGGGTCACCGACGAGGTGTTGGTAGTCCTCTGGGTCGTGGCCGCCGAGGAAGGTCCAGAATCCCTTGCCGAAGTTGCCGTGGATGTAGCGGTCCTCGTTCAAGGCGCCGTTGTCGCCCAAGACGATTACCGACGGCTTGACCGTTGCCTTGTTGAAGGCCGTGGTCTGTCCCATGAAGCCCTTCACCAGACGCTCGTGGCATTGGGTGAGCATGGTGGGCACGGGGTCCCACTTGGCCGAGAAGTCGAAGAGCAGGAAGTAGTCGTTTTGTTCCTGCACGAGGCGCGAGCGGCCTTGGGTGACGTCGATGTTGGAGACCTCGTATTCTTGCGGGTTCGTCGACACCGTGAAGTCGGTGAAGGCGAAGCAATTGTCGTAGTTGAGACGTTGCGGGTCGCCGCTGCGGATGGGGTCGCCGTCAAACATGTAGTCGCAGATGTCGAGTCCGTCGGCGGCAAGGGCAATATCGAAGCTGTCGGGGGCCGAGCACATCGAGAACATATAGCCGCCGCCCGCCACAAACTCACGAATCTTCTTCACCACGGCGAGTTTCAGCTGTGAGACCTTGGTGAAGCCCCAGCGTTGCGCCGTGGCCTCTTGGGTGCGCACATCCTCCTGATACCAGGGGTAGTTGCGATAGCGGGCCCAGAACTTGCCGTATTGTCCTGTGAAGTCCTCGTGATGCAGGTGGAGCCAGTCGTAGGTGGGCAGCACGCCTTGTAGCACCTCGTCGTCGTAGACCACGTCGTAAGGGATCTCGGCATAAGTCAGCACGAGGGTGACGGCATCATCCCAAGGCAGGTTGTTCTTGGGCGCATAGACGGCGATGCGCGGCACCTTCTGAAGCTTCATCTCGTCCATGTTCACGCCCGGGTCGGCAATCTCGGCGAGGATGGCGTCGGCCTGCGCGTCGGCGATGACGTTGTATGACACGTTGCGCATCTTGCACTCGCGTTCAAACATGTCGTGGTAAGGAATCAGGTAGCTCCCTCCCCTATAGTTCAGCAGCCAGCTGATCTCCACCTCGCGTTGCAGCACCCAATAAGCCACGCCGTAGGCTTTCAGGTGGTTCGTCTGGGTGTTGTCCATGGGGATGAGGAGATAGGCGGCATGCGCGGGGAGCATTAAAGCCAACAAAACCGATATAAGGAGCAGTTTTCGCATCTTCAAGAAATAAAGCCTGCAAAGATAGCAATTTTTCCTTTTTGTCGCTCACTTTTGCGCCTAAAAAACCGCCCCATCCCGACCTCCAGCGCGTCGCCAAACGCTTGGAATGGGGATGGGGCGGCATCAAATTGTATATTCCTTCACCCTGTTTCCAATTATTTCACGACAAATTTCACCGTCGCTCCATCGATGGTAAGGAGATACATGCCCGCAGGCAAGGCCGACACGTCCAATTGTTGGCGGTCGCCCACGATGCGGCCTGATTGCAGGGTTTGGCTCATGAGGTTGGTGACGCGGTATTCTGTTGTCACTAGGAGAGACGCGCCATGGCACGTCTCTACAAAGAGGACATCATTGGTCGGGTTAGGATAGACATTGTATTTGTTTTCAGCAGTTTCCTTTATAGCGTTAGGATCCTTAAGACCTATCACAGGAAAGCCCCTGTTGACATCTTCCTCGTCCTCCACCCACACGCACTCGCCCATCGCGCCAAGGTTCAAGGCTTCAAGCAAATCGGTGGTGCCGTATTGGGCCTCATTGAGAGTCCAAGAGGTGGATGTCGCACCGTCGTTGAACACACAAGACCCTGGAAGATACACATAACTCTGGATATCGATGTTATAGACATAGGTCGGGATTTCCTCATTGCCATACCAATAGCAGTTGCGGATGGCCGTATCGCTCAAAATCGCAGGAATGACATGCCCGTATATTTCGCTAAGCAAATTGGGATTCGTTGGTTTAATGATTTGACCAGAATTGTACACATTGTATACAAAACCATCTGTAGGCGAACCCGTGATACCGCCCATTTCGACAATGACATCGTTCGAAGTGGCTATGCCTTTGAGGTCACCTGTGTTGTAGCAATTGGAGATGGAACCGTCACTGCCCGCAATACCACCCACAAGAATCAAACTGTTACCTTTGCCAGTGACTAACGCCCTATTGCCGCTTTTCTTAATCGTGGTGAAAATCGGCGTTCCGATAATGCCTCCAGCACTACTACCTCCCACTACCTCGCCTGATGCGTGGTTGATGCAGCATTCTATCAAGCCGAAAGAGCCTCCCTGCCCCACCATGCCACCAGCGGTGGTTTCACTGGAAACCTTGCCGTAATTGTGGCAATTCCTGATGATAAAACTACCTTGTCCCACCATTCCTCCTGCCGAGAACGTATTCGTCAACCCTCCAATGTCACCTTGGTTCACGCAATGTTCGATGACCAGATTGCCGTTGTCCATCGTGGTATAGCCCGCAATGCCGCCCAAATACATGTCGCAATCCATTATTACGGCCCGGCTGATGCAGTCTATAATAAAAACGGTGTCGTTTCCGATGCCATCAGCGACAAAATGTCCAGCAATGCCGCCCACCTTGTTGCCGTATGCTTGTATTGATCCAGACACGATGCAATTAACGATATTTGAGTTGACGGACAATCCAACGACCATCCCCACATAATCTCCGAGCGTCAGGTTGGATTCGGTAATCTGGATGTTCCTGACCACCGCATTCTCAGTGCATCCGAACAGGCCTAGAACATCCCGGTCGTTCACATACATCTCACTGATAACATGGTTGTTACCCTCAAAAACGCCCATAAAAGGGTTGGAAGGTTGAATGTTAGGGTTGGTAGGATGCCATTCGGTTTTCACCGTGCCGATGGGCGTCCATAAGTAACCTTTGGTACCATTCAGGTTGATGTCCTCGGTTAGGACGTAGCAATTGGGATTGCCTCCATCGCCTTCGTTGGTCTCGAAAGCCAACAGCGCCAGTTGTTCGGCTGTTGCAATCTGGTAAGGGTTTTCAGGCGTGCCGTCGCCGCCAGCGTAGGCATCGGCGACCGTGCCGTTCCAAGGGGTCTGTGCCGCGACCGTCATCCCGACTGCGAGCAGAATTGAGAGAATAAAATGTTTTTTCATAGGAGTAGCTTTTTTGTTTCCGCAAAATTATATGAAAAAATCGCCGAAAATGCCAATTCCAGCAGCCATTCCATATTTTTCCCAAGACTTGATTTTGAAAACCAATGAATTACGAAAAATCTTTCCACTAAATACCGCGAGCACTTCAGCCGACAAACGGTGCCCAAAGACCTTCAAACGTCCCTGTTTGGGTCTTTTTCTTGATGCTGGTGCGGTATTTCGACACGGTGTTTTCGCGCAGATCGAGGATGTCGGCAATCTCCTTCATGCGGAAGGGAAAATAGGAAAGCACGCAGATGTCGAGCTCGGTATCGTTCAGACTGGGATAGGCGGCTTTCAGTTGCGACAAGGCATCGGGATAGGCCGTGTTGAACACTTCGAGGATACGCCCGAAGGTGTTGTTGCGCTTGTCGTCGTAAATGGCCTGCACCTTGATCCGCAAGGCCTCATTGGCCTGCGCCTCCAAGGCACCATGCGCCTCATGCAGGTCGCGTTGGATGGCCTCGTTCGCTTGGGTCATCCTCTTGCGGTAGACGCAAAGGTAGACAACGAAAGCCGCTGCCGTGGCGAGAAGCACCAGCAACCAAATCAGCGTTTTCCCACCTTGCTGTGGTTCCTTTTCTTTCAAATAGGCATTCAGCATCGGCATGACCTCACCGTTGTGGTTGCCCGCCGTCACTATCTTTTCCTCTTGGGTTTTCACGAGGGCGTAATAGGGCATGGCATTCAAGGTGTCGCCCAAGGCCTCGTAACAGTCTGCAAGGCCGTATGCCGCTTGCGTCTTGAGGTTTTCATCCTTCGACTGATAGGCGACTTCCAAATCGGCCAAAGCCGTCGCATAGTCCTGCGCCCTATAATGGACGAAGGCCTTTTCCAAGGCGTTCTTGTGATACAAGAGGCAAGAACTGTCAATCAAGGCAAAACTTCGCTCAAAATAAAAAATGGCGGAATCGTATTGATGACTGTGGCGCAAACAATTAGCGAACGAGTTCTCCAGCAACGCCGTTTCGTAGGGAAAACGGTTAGCATCGGCCATGCGAAGACCTTCATCGCAATAGAAATAGGCCGTGTCGCCCTCGCCAGCCTTGCCGAAACGCTCATAAAGCAAGCCGAGGTTGGCCATCGAGCGAAGCATCCATGCCGTGTCGCCAACGGCAGAGGCGCAATCCAGACCATATCGGGCGAATTGCGTGCTGCATGACTCGTCAGAGAAATTATGCGCGATGCGAGACAAGACAAAACAAATCTTGCTGTAGAGCCGCCCAACGGGAGCCTGCCCTGCATCGAGATGGGAATCCATTATTTTCAAGGCATCCATGAAATGCGCCGTTGCCGTCTCGGAACGATGGTTTTTGTCGAAGACCAAACTACCCGACAAGTAATGGCAACGCGCCAGCATCCAATAATCGCGCGGCCTGTCGCCTTTTTCGTAGAAAGCCAAGGCGGGACTTACAAGGGAATCCGAGAAGTCATGGTACTTGACGCCGTCAAATGCCGCCTCCACCGAGTCAATCAGCAGAGCATATTCTGCATCTTGGACATCGGTTGGCGACAAATAGTCATTTCCTTGCCTTGTGCAAGCTGCCACTACGAAAAGCGTCAGAAACCCTATGGACAAGATACGTTTCATGGCGGCAAAGGTAAGAATTCTTTCCATTTTTGCTACTTAAACGGATTCAATTCTTCGTCTCCTGCCCTGCTCCTTTTTCTTCGTTGGCAGTCCCTACATAGCCTTTCAGCACGTCGCCGACCTCCTCGATACCCGTCTTGCTCCTGATGTAGGCGCGGTATTTCGAGATCGTGTTCTCCTTGAAACCGAGGATGACACCGATTTCTTTCACGCGGAACGAGAGGAACGAAAGCAGGCAGACGCCAATCTCGGCATCCGACAAGTCGGGATGGTCGGCTTT
>JAEEGL010307467.1_pt1 | contig 18391 bp, 12 predicted proteins | sample 9134231 | NCBI WGS metagenome assembly JAEEGL01 (sample SAMN16246548, study PRJNA631951) | gut metagenome | biome: gut microbiome; feature: rumen; material: fiber-attached | host: Bos | place: Iran: Karaj | collected 2018-10 | reverse complement strand
GGACGAAGAAGTTCAGCAGGCAGAGCACTGGATGAACAACTATCCAAGAAAGATTCACTGCGGAATGACCCCCGCCATGATTTATAAAAAATGTTGCAATTTCTGACAGAAAAGTGGGGAATTATTATTTACAAGTTACACTCTCTTTTTTAATATGAATTATTTGTAAGGGATTTTGTCCTTTTCCACCTTTAAAATTATCATTTCTTCCCTTAATTAATTGTTTTTTTTTCAGATTGTGCTATAATTAGAAAATCGTTTGGAAAATATTAACCGCCAAACTTAAGGAGGCTTGTTATGAAAAAGCTAATTTCTATTTTAATCGTTCTGCTTCTTTGTAGTTCTGTTATTTTTGCAGAAGGAGACAGAATAAATCAGTTTTTTGCCGGATTTAACTATCGCTTCGATGCCGACCTGTTTAAGTCTGATGCATTCAAGAATAAAGAAATCCTTGTAGGTGATGTAAAAGCAAAATTCATGGAGGTTTTTGACAAAGAAGGTGCCATTACTTTTGGTGTAGCTTCATCAACAACTGGAGGCACTATTAATCTTTACAACAGTTTTGCTTTAACTCTGCCATACTACACAACTATCAATAATGTTATCAATAATCCACATGGCGAGGCAGAAAATGTAAAAGATAACATTCAGTCTAATCAGTTCTACGGAATCGGTTTTGACTGGATTATCGGTCCAAAGTACAATCTTCTGGACTTTGGAATAGCAAAAGTTCCGCTTGTTATTGGAGGTCACGTTTATTCTGACCTTGACTGGGTTCATAACATTAAAGACGGTGTAACAATCAAAGCACTTGCAGGTATCGGTGGTATGCTCGGTGCTGAAATTTATCTTGCTTCACTCAATGTCTTTGTACAGTGTCAGTGGGCCTATGACTTTTATGCCTTATGCTGGGATATTTCTGAAAGAAGTTTTAACCATGGTTATTCAAAAGGTGCTTTCAGTTTCATGCCACAAATTGGTATCGGTCTGAAATACTAAAAGACTTTAAAAACACAAAAGCCACTGGTGAAAAATCACTGGTGGCTTTTTTTATAGCATTATAAGGAATTTTTCCTTGAACATTTTTTTATGGAAGCACTATCCCGCGGAAGTCTTCTATTTTTGTATATCCTTTCCGCTTCATAAACAATTCAATTCCAAGAACAATATTTGCCATAGCTCGTGGTTCCCTGAAGGTTGCACTGCCTACTTGAACCGCACTTGCTCCGGCCATGATAAATTCCACTGCATCCCGCCAGGAACTTATTCCACCTAAGCCCACTACAGGTATCCGTTCCTTTTCAGGCAGTTTTTTCATCCATGCACAAACATCATAGACCATACGTAGTGCAATCGGCTTTATGGCAGAACCGGATAAACCTGCTTTCACATTGTCAAAGACCAGGTTTCCCCTTTCAACATCTATTGCCATTGCCTGAAAAGTATTTACCAGACTGATAGCATCTGCACCTGCTCTTCTGACAGCGTCTGCAACAGATATTAAATCCGGAGCATTCGGTGAAAGTTTCACCATCAGCGGTTTTTTTGTTGCTTTACGAACCACACTCGTTACTTCAAAAGCCGCCCTGCTTTCAAGTCCGAATGCCATTCCGCCGGCTTTAACATTCGGACAGGAAATATTTAACTCTATCATCGGAATTTTTGTGGCATCCAGAAGCTCAGAGCCTTTCACATAAGTCTCAATTGACGAGCCTGATAAATTGGCAATCGCAACTGGCGGCAGCTTCAGCATTGCAGGCAGTTTCTTTTTAATAAATACATCAATACCCGGATTTTCAAGCCCAATAGAATTTATTAATCCGCCTGCAGTTTCATGTAACCTTATTCCTGTATTTCCTGGCTTTGGTTCCAGGGTAAGGCCTTTAGAACATATTCCTCCAAGCTTTTTTAAGTCTATTGTCTTTTCATATTCCAGCCCAAAGCCAAAAGTACCGCTTGCCGCTATAACAGGATTTGTAAATTTTACTCCCGCAATTTTTACAGACAGATTCGGTTTCCCTGTTTTTTGCTTTTTTACTACTGAAACAGTTTTTTTGCACTCAGAAAAAATCAGTTTTTCGCTTTCAAAAACCGGACCGTCCACACAGCACCGCTTGTTTCCTTCTACAGTTGTAATTGTACAGCCTAAGCATGCTCCCATTCCGCAGGCCATGTGTGCTTCCATACTTAGATAAGCTTTTATTCCGCATTCCTTGCAGACAGCCTGTATATATCTTAGCATCGGAGTCGGTCCACAGGCATAGACACAAGTGTATTTTTCTTTTTTAATCACATCTGCATTAAAAGCCACCGGCAGAATTCCCCGAATTCCTTCAGAACCATCATCAGTTGTGATAATCAGTTTTTTTGCCTTAATAATTTCAAGTCCATAACTTCCAGAACGGAAACTGGCATAAAAATCGTACGATTTTGGTTTTAATGTGGAAGCAAAACCTGCCACAGGAGCAATTCCTATACCACCACCAATAATTGCAGTTTTTTCTGAGTCTGCTGGTTTTATGAAAGTATTCCCCTGAGGTCCTAAAACATCAACTGAATCACCAGGTTTTAAACTACACAATTCTTTTGTGCCCTGCCCCTTAAGCATTATCAGAAATTCTACATACTGAACAGAATCCTTTTCTTTTGTTTTGTAAATGCTTATTGGCCTTGAAAGAAAGACTTCACTTTTGGTGGAACGCAGCATATAAAACTGACCTGGAAGCGGTTTACGCAAGTTCCCGCCACAACAGTATTTTATTATCAGCTTATAGATGCCGTCACGAATTTTAAAACATTTAACGACAGTAGCACAAAAAGCCGGAATTTTTTTTTCATCTTTACAATCAGCCACGAAGAGCCCCCTGTGCATTCAGTAAGTTTTCTTTTGAATTTTTGGCTGCTTTTTGTGCAGCTTCTGTTATTGCTTCCAGAGTAAGACAGCCTTTTTCACGCTGTTCTGCTAAGCCTTCGTCCTTTTTCCATGCACACAAAATGCCCCTGCTTGAATTTACGGTTCCGCCGGCTTTATCCAGTAAGGTTGCAGCAATTCTTGCAGCGCCTCCCTGAGCTCCATATCCCGGTATTAAAAAAAATATTTCAGGATATGTATCGCGAAGTTGCCGGGCATCACTTTCTTCGGTACAGCCAACAACCGCACCAACAGGAGAACAACTGCCCTGCCACCCTTCAGAAACTCCATATTCAGCGGCAAGTTCTTTTGACAGACACTTAAGATTATTTCCTACGGTATCAAGCACAATCCCACCAGATGCAAGTTTTTGTTTTTCTATATCTACCATACCAGGATTTGAAGTGCGTAACAAAACAAAAATCCCTTTTTCTTTTCCACCGGATTTTTCTGGTCTGCAAAAATCTACAAAAGGTTTTAAAGTGTCAAAGCCCATGTACGGATTCACTGTCAAAAGGTCTGTTTCAAAGTCTCCGGAAAAATGAGCCCGTGCATAGGCTTTTGCTGTATCAGCAATATCTCCGCGTTTTGCATCTGTAATTACAGGGATTCCTTTTTGCCGTAAAAGCGCTACAGTTTCTGCGAAGGCAATTAAGCCCTCAATTCCCATAGCTTCATAATATGCAATCTGAACTTTGAAGCAGCCTGCATAGGGACTACATGCAGTAATTAATGCTTTATTGTAAGCAAGCACGGCCTGTGCAGGTCCAGGATATTTGTTCAGTACCTCTGGCGGAAGATATGACGGATCTGTATCAAGCCCGACACAAAGAGGTCCATTTTTTTTACAGCTTTCCTGAAGCTTTTTCATCTGATGCATTTTGTTATTCCTTTATCAATTCAAATTTTATTTTTCTGCTTTCTGCATAATATTGCGCATATGTTCCCGGCTTACACTTAATTGTGCATTGTTTCGGAAAATAATTCCCGATAAAACATACGCTTTCCGGGATTGTAACACTTTTCAGCACTTCATCTCCATAAAACGCACATTCCCCGATTTTTTCGACACCATTTGCAATTACAACTTCTTCCAGATTCATGCATTTTGCAAAAGCCCAGTTTCTGATTTCTTTAATCTCTGGTCCAATTTCCACACAGGTAATTTCTGAATTGTCCTTGTATTCCGATGTTGTAATGATTTTTTTGTTTTCAGCAATTATCAGTTTTCCGCCTTCAATTCTATCATGCGGATAAGCATCAAAATAGTTCACATAATAATCTAGTGCATAATTTTCATCATTGTATTTTAATCCGCGCACAGAAATCGAAACCACGTCTCCTGCTTTATATGCTTCAATATTTTCAGGTTTCCAGGTGATTATCGTTTTATGAACATCATTACCATTTTTTGAAATCTTAAAATATCCGTCTGCATTTTTTGTATCAAACTTCCAGGTTTTTCCGTCGCTGTTCCGCTTCATCAAAACTGATACTTTTTCATCTGCTTTAAATTCTTGAGAAAGCATTACAGTAAAAGGATCTTCGGATGTTGCAAATTCTGCAATCATGTTTTCAGGCGGCCACACGACAATTCTTGTTTCGGCAGCATAATCATCCAGTGAAGTATCCCGGCAATACTGAGCATAAATATTATCTGCTATTCCAAAACCTGTTTTTTTTGCTGCCGGATTTAAAATCCATTTGCGATGATTCATGCTTTCTTTTTTTAAATCCTGTGTAACAGAATCCCGGTTCAACCGGATAATTGCCTGTGGCAGTGTTTTTAAGCCTTTTGCAAGATTCGAGTTTTTCGCTCCCTCCAGCGCCTTCTCATTAAAGCCTTCAGACATTTCTTTTAAGGATGCAACATTATTTGTAATTGTTCCATTCACCGCATTTGCGAACACTGCATTCTGCGCTTTTTTCCCATATTCGTCATCAAGTTCCAGTTCCTTCAAACCTGCAATAAATCGCAAAGTATTGATTGCATTAAGTCCGCTGTTTTTTGTTGCCGCAGAAAGAACGCCTGGAAATAAATCTCCTGAAAAAACAGGCTCTGCATCATAGATTCTTTCCTGCAGTTCTTCTTTTTCATAAAAAGGGTGAGTTTTCACATATTCTTTGATTTCTTTTTGTGACGGATAAACTGCCGTTAAACCGCTTCGTTTTTTCAAGTCGGATTCTTTATCAGCCATAAAACTGATATTTTTTTCATCTGCAAATTTATGTGCATACGAAAGCGGTTTCCCGATTATCAGAGTTTTTGATGGAAAAAATTTCCCGATTGCAATAACAGTTTCCGGTATTTCTATTGCTGAAAGATTCGTACAGCCATAAAAGGCACATTCAACAATCATTGAAACCCCTTTATTCAAAACAACTTTTGCAAGGTTTTCACATTTACCAAATGCCCATTTTCCAATTACACTGATTGAGCCTGGAACATTTATTTCTTTTATCGCAGTATCGCCGTAAAAAGCATATTCGTTAATTGATGTAACACCTTCTGCAATTTCTACAGTTTCCAGTTCTGTACATTTTGCAAAGGCCCAGTTATCTATAACAGCTACATTTTCAGGAATTGAAACTTTTTTTAATCCGGTACATTCGCGGAAAGCTTCATATCCAATTCTTTTTAAACTGGCTGGAAAAATAATTTCTGTTATAGTTTCATTCCGCCGGTATTTTGCATAAGGCACTTCTATTGTTCCCTCTGCTACATACAAAATTCCATTTTCAATTTTATCCTGTGCAAAAACAGGAAATGAACACAGAACAAAAAATATAATACTGATATAAACTAATATCGATTTTTTCACAATCCGACCCCTTAAATTTTATTCCACCATTTAATAAAATATCATACTCGCCTTGATATGTCCACTTTTTAGATTTATAATATTTATATGAACGACAGCCAGTGGGAATCTTTTTTAAGATTTAAAACAGAATACAAAAAAAAATGTGATGAGTGGAATGCTCTTGCTTTTAAATATGATTTTGTTTCGCTTCAAAAACAGGCATCACAAATTGATAAAGTTCCCGACTATCCTGTTGAAAATCCAGTTTTATATTCCACAGATTTAGACAAATTTACCAGAGACAGTAACATTAAGCTTATAATCATTGGTGATAATCCAGGAAAAAATGAACAGCTGAACATTAATAAAAAGTATTTGTGCGGGCAGGCAGGAAAACTTGCTGCAAATTTTTTCTCAGCAAATCCTAATCTAAAAGTCAACTGGAATTCTAATGTTTTAATATTGAATAAAACACCTCTTCACACTGCAAAAACAAAAGAACTTTTAAAAATGCTTGAACTTGCTAAAGGTGAACAAAAATCAGTTCTGCAAAAACTGATTACAGATTCTCAAGTCTGGTGTGCGCAAAATACTGTTAAACTTCACAAAGATTTAAACTCTTTTTCAAATCTACCTGTTGCAAACTGTTTTATCTGGATTGTTGGATACAGTGAATTAAAAAAGAATGGAATTTTTAATAAATATAAAGAGGAATTCTGTCAATTTTATAAAGCTTATGAAAACACTTCTTTAAAAAACAGTTTACTCGTTTTTCAGCATTTTTCGATGAACAGATTTTCCATAGATTTAAAACTGAATTACAATAAAATTCTTTCTACAGCTGAAAATTTATACCAGTTAGGCTTCAGACACAGAAAAGAAATTCTTGGTTTTTAATCCTCTTCTTCCTTATAATAGTCATAAAAACCAATGCCTTTTTCATTTCGTAACAAAAGCTCTGCTACATATTTTTCTTTCGGGAAAAGTTCATGTGCGGCGTTCATATCAGCCTTACACAAATCATACTCTTTTAGTGCAAAGTACATTTGTCCACGGTAAATCAAACTGTAATATTTTTCTGCATCAGTTACAGAATATTCAACTGCTGCATTATAACAGTTTAATGCCTTTTTATGCCCGCCCCCCATTATATGCGGTGCATAATAATACCATCGTGCAACAGCGTGTTGTCCCTGAACAAATTTCTCGTCCAGTTCCAGTGCATCATTAAAGTATATTTTTGAAACAATCCCTTCCCTCATTATTCTTGGAATAGAAATATATTCAAATCTTCTGCATTTAATGTCACCTGAGGAACAATACATCCATTTATCAACACAGCCCTTATTATGCTTTATCCACTTTTCATTTATTTCATTCTGTTCATTTAACTGGTTTTTGCATTCCCTGGTAAGTACGTGACTTTCCTCTTTCATGTACATGGTTTTTTCAATTAAAAATAAATTTTTTAAAATCAGATTGCACTGTTCGCTGAATTTATTTTTGTTTTTTTCCATGAAATCTTTTTCTTTTGTTTCTACATAGATTAACTTATCTTTGTCATTATCCAGAAAAGCAGTTTCAACACGAATAAAATAAATTTCATTTACTGCCGACAGCTCTTCAGGAGTTAAAAACTGCCCATAGGCTGAAATCGTAAGGAGAGATAAAAATAAAAAACTGAAAGTTTTTTTTACAAAAGTCATGTTTCAGGCGTTAATATTATATTTTTAAACAATATACCCTTTTGTAGAGGGAATTGCTCCATTTCGCCTTTCATCAATCATTACTGCACTTCTGATGGCTCTTGCAACTGCTTTAAAAACAGCTTCAATTTTATGGTGATCACTTCTTCCGCGAAGAATATCAATATGCAGATTGCATTTTGCTGAATTAACAAAACCCTGCCAGAAATCTTCAACTGTATCAACTTGAAAACTGCCTTCTTTTCCATCTGCCTGAACAGAAACCAGAGGAATATTCGAAAGCTTCATATCACATACCAGGAATGGTCGTCCCCCAAAATCACAGGCTGCCCGGCACAAAGTTTCATCCATCGGATAAATCGAATAACCGGAACGGTAAATGCCTGCACAGTTTCCAAGAGCTTTCTGAAAAGCACTTCCAAGGGCAATTCCAGTATCTTCAACAAGATGATGCTGATCTACTTCAAGGTCTCCAGAAAGTTTTCCTGATAAATCAAAAAGTCCGTGTTTACAGAATGATGTAAGCATGTGATTCAAAAACCCGATTGGACAATCCACTGTACAGTTTCCTGTTCCGTCAAGATTTAACTCAAGTTCAATCTGGGTTTCACCAGTAACCCGGGATATTTTTGCAGTTCTTGCCATTATGCCAAAACCTTTCTTAGTTCATATTCAAGAATATCTGTAGCACCAAGTTCCTTGAGTCTTGGTAAAAGTACAGGAACTTCACTGCGTTTCACTGCAATTTTAATTGCATATCCGTCATCACCATAAAGCTGAGATACAGTTGGACTTCGCATTGAAGGTAAAGATTTTACAAGATTGTCAAATTTTGCTTTTGCCACATTCATTTCAAGCATTACTCTATCACGTGCATCAAGAACAGCTTCAAACAACATCTTTAATTCCAGAATCTTCTTTTTCTTTTCCGGATTTTTTAAAGCTTCTTTGGAGGCAAACATTCTTGTAGAACTGGACATTATTGTATCAACAATGCGTAAACCATTTTCTACAAGTGTGCGTCCTGTTGCAGTATTATCAATAATCATGTCTGCATCGTCCGGAGGAAAAACTTCAGTAGCGCCATAGGTTCTTACAACAATTGAGTTGATTTTCTTTGAATCAAGGTATCGCTTTGCAATTTTTTCGTATTCAGTCGCAACAATTACACGCTTAGCTAAGAGCATCTTATCATCAATTTCATTTGGAACTGCTGCAACAATCCTTACTGTGTCAAACCCTAAGTCCATTATTTCTTCAACATCCGCACTTGTTTCTTCAATCCAGTCGCGTCCGGTAAAACCAACATCATGTGCACCAAGTTCAAGCAATTTACCAATATTCTGAGGTTTCATAACCTTACATTCAAGATCATCCTGATTAACTGTTGGCCGATATGCCCTTTCCGGCAGTTTTATACTAATTCCTGCACCAGAAAATAATGAAATGACGTTATCATAAATACGTCCCTTTGGAAGAAGAATCTTCAGTTTGTCCATTTGTTATCCTCGCTGTGCCTCGCAAAATTCAGCTTTTTCCTGATTGTTTGCTTTTTCGGCAAAAAGTCTATATTCGTTTATCGGCATAGGACGGGCATAAATAAAGGTCTGAACTGCATCACAACCAATTTCTTTTAAGAAATCAATCTGAGAGGTTGTTTCAACACCTTCTGCTACTGTACTGATGCCTAGGTTTTTCGTAATACTGATTATACCATTGATAACCTGCATACTCCTATCATCATAATTACCGATAAAGAAACCTCTGTCAAGTTTAAGGACATCAACAGGGATATTTTTTAGAATATTTAATGAAGAATAACCTGAACCAAAGTCATCAAGTGAGCATTTATACCCAAGATTATGTAATTCTTCCGTCAAATCAAATAACAAAGCCATATTTTGACAGACAAGACTTTCAGTAATTTCCAGATCGATGTATTGAGGCGGAACCGAGTATTCTTTACGTATATTCTCAAATTCATCCAGAAAATTAGGATTGGAAAAATGTGCTTTAGAAAGATTTACAGAAATAACACCTGGATCATACCCTGCATCAAGCCATGCACGAATATGGCGGCAAACCTGTCTGAAAACATATTTGTCTATTTTTGTAATAAATCCGTTGTATTCAAACAGAGAAATAAAACTGTCAGGTCCAATTAAACCGCGTTCTGAATCATTCCACCGGATAAGCGCTTCTGCACCTAAAAGCTTATTGGTCTGTATGTTATATTTTGGCTGTAAATAAACTTCAAATTCCTTGTGATCCAAAGAAGACTGCATTTTTTTCTGAATTTCATAATCCCTTTTCAGAGATGAACGTGTGCTTTCGTCATAAAATGCATATTTAGTTTCATATCCGCCCTGCTGAGCCAGTGTCTGCTGAGCCATATCTGCACGATCAAACATCTGCTGAAATTCCATGGAATTATCTTCAATTCTGTAAATACCAACTTTAAATATTAAATTAGTTCCATCAAGTTCCTGCTTGCCGTAATTATTGATACGGTTCATTACAACCCTGAGCCGATCAATCGTATCAGTATTGGAAGAGCTTTTCATAAACTGAACAAATTCATCTGAAGAAACTCGCGCAACATATTCTTCTTCTTTTAATGATTTTGCAAGAAACTGATATATCCTTTTTAAGACGAGTTTACCAACATCATTTCCAAGATTATCACTGACAAGCTTAAATTTTACCATGTTGATGTAAACTAAAACGAATTTATCATTTTGATTATGATTAAGAACATTTTTTACATGATTTTCCAGATATTTCAGGTTTACCCCACCAGTAACCTGATCTGTATAAGCCAGATAAAATAGTTCTCTTTTAAATTTACCTTTCCAGTAAATATCAAAAGTGACAGCAGCCCAAACAAGTATTACAACTACTGCAATTAAAATATTTATATGATTATGGATAATCTGCTGTTTAGTAAAATTTTCCGCTTCCCGGCTTTCCAGCAGGAAAAAATTAACAGAAAAAACAAGCATGGTTATGATAACCAGAACAAGCAGAATGGTGGAAATAATCACAAACTTACCGGGCTTATGGATTTGTGCATAAGTCTTTAAGAATTCAAATTCATTTTTTTCTTTTTTCATATCTTTCTCTTCTTTTTTTTAATCTTGTTTTAAGTTTTCTATAATGATATTATCGGCATAAACACTATAAGTCAACACAAAATATACACATTTATGATAAGATTTTGTTTTTAGTATAAAATTTTTGTTAATCTAATTTTATATATAAGATTATATATATATAAAAAAGAACCAGTTGTTTGATTAACAACTGGTTCTTTGTGAGTCTTTCAGGCAGAAAATTCTGCCATTAAATAACTTAATTATTTCAACAAGTTATTAGCTTTGCAGTATTCAATTCCTGCTTTTTCCCATTCAAGACCACCGAGTTTGTCGAATTCTGCAACCCAGGCATTCCAGTTTTCTTTTGTAAGCTGGCGTTTTCCTGTAAGGAATTCTGTGATACCCTGCTCCCAGAAGCGTTTAAGGTCAGCTTTTGGAGGCTTGATTGTATCTGAACCGATAGCTGGTGTCCAGTGGAGATTCTGCATCTTGCGGAGAGTTACAAGAGCAGACATTGTTTTTCCAGAATATTTAGCTGTATAAGTTGGATAACGTGCTGTAAGTTCGAGGTCTGAGTTATAGAATACCATGTTGCGGAGCTGTGTAATTGGCTGAATTTCTGGGCGTGAGTATGCTTTGCTTGGATCTGGAAGATCTTTGTCAGAAGGAACACCGTTAGCTGTTTTCTTGTAGTTAACACCTTCAACACCCCATCCTAAGCGATAGTATCCTTCATCAGAAGACATCCATTCAAGAAGCTGAGCAATCTTTTCTTTCTTTGCTTCAGATTTCTTTGCTACTGCATAAATACGATATCCTACTGACCATGGTCCCATTGACTGCTTGCCGTTTGGTCCGATTGGTGCATCGATTACGATAAGTTCACCTTTAGGGAAGTTTTTGTCAAATGGTTCATAGTTTGATTCCATGTGAAGGGCAGCATTCTGTTCGCGGAACATACCGAATTTACCCTGTTTCCATGCAGCACGGAAGTTATCTTTTTTGTATGATTTCCAGTCCGGGTCGATAAGACCTTCGTCCTGAAGTTTCTTAAGGAATACAAGGAAATCATAGTAAGCAGGTTTGCGAACATTAAGACCAGCATTAGCTTTAGTCATGTTCCATGAACCTTCAACACCAAATGCACCGGCGATTGGTTCAAAACGGCGTCCAAGACCACCTTCAAGAGCATTGATTTCAAGGAATGCACCAAATCCGTAGGTATCATTTTTACCATTGCGGTCCGGGTCATTGAATGTGAAAGCTTTTGCTACATTGTAGAAGTCATCAAGTGTTTTAGGAGCTGCAAGTCCGAGGTTATCGAGCCAGTCTTTGCGGATTGCAAGACCTTCGTTACGAACGATAGATCCTGTAGAAGCAAGACCGTAGTTCTTTCCTTCGTAGTTTGTATGTTCAATAGCAGCTGCATCATACATATTCTTTGTACGTGTAGGCATAAGAGCATACATATCACTTGTTTCAGCTACAAGGCCGTTTTTAACAAGGTTTAACCATGCTGTGCGGCTTACCATGAAAAGATCTGGAAGTGCGTTTGCAGCACCTGCAGCCTGAATTTTAACATCCTGATCATTAGGTGATGATGGAAGTGCTGTAAGTTTAAGGTTGATATTAAGTTTGTTTTTTACAAGCTTGATAACTTCCCAGTCAGCTGGAGGCGGACCAGCTTCTGTAACTGATGCTCCGTACCAAATTTCAATAGTTGTGCCTTTCTTTGATTCCTTTTTCTTGGCTGCGAATACAGGAAGAGCCATCATAAGAATACAGAGAACTGCTACAAGAATCTTAAGTAATTGTTTCATTGTATTTCCTCCTTGTGAATGTAATGAAAACCAATTTTGATAATATAACAAAAGCCGATAGTTATAGTTACATAACAACCGGCTTTTATTTACAATTTTTTTTAACCCTTAACAGAACCTGCAAGAGTACCTTTTGTGAAGTATTTCTGGATAAATGGATAAGCCACAATCATAGGAATGGCAGACATAAATACAGAGGCTGCTTTAATTGCTTCAATTGGAGCATTTCCAAAGGCGTTAACATCAACGTTTTCACCCATACTGATACCAAGAAGAATGTTACGAAGAAGAATAGGTAACGGCTGAAGGTTGTTGTTATTCAAGTAAAGCATTGCGTGCATGAAGTCATTCCAGAATGAAACACCGTAATAAAGTCCGATTGTCATGATAATCGGTTTTGAAAGCGGAAGAATAATTTTCCAGAGAACGTAAACTTCAGAAGCACCGTCAATACGGGCTGATTCTTTAAGTTCTTCAGGGATACCCTCAAAGAATCCGCGCATAATTAATACGTTGTATGCACCGATTGCGCCCGGTACGAATACTGATGCAATGTGGTTTATCATTCCCATCTTTACAATAACAAGATACATAGGAATCATACCTGTGTTAAACAGATAAGGAATAAGGATAAACACGTTAAGGAATTTAAGTCCAGGAAGATTCTTTACAGAAAGTGTGTAAGCAATCGGGATTGTCATCATCAGGGCGATTAAAACACCAAAAATAAGAATGATAAAACTGTTGCGGAAAGCTGTAAGGAATCCGTTGTTACCAAGCAAAGCTCTGAATGCATCTACTGACCAGTGCCATGGAAGCAGGAACATACCGCGAAGACCTGGACCAATGTTCATTGAAGTATCAAGAGCCAGTGTAAGTTCAATATTATCTGAAAGTTCTGTGAGTACCTGTTCTGAAATCTTAGAATTATCTGTCAGTGCCTTTGTAAGGGCGGCCATATTCTTTGTAAGCATTTTTTCAGAAAGCTGCTTTGAACTGTTTGCAGAAACATAAGAAGCCAGGGCCTTTTTTGCATCTGCCATATCTGCATTGAGTTTTGAAACAAAAGCATCATCCAGTTTTTCACCTGCTTCCAGGTCTGCAGAAAGTGCAGCAATTTCTGATTTAAGTGAATCAAGCTGAAGAGCATCTGTATTTTCAAATACACCAAAAACCTGAGCAGAACTTGTTGAAAGGTTTGCATTAATTTTACTCAGAGATTTATCAAGAATCTGGATTTTATCATTGTATTTGAACTCATTTTTTTCAAGTTTTGAAGCATCTTTATAGAGTTTCTTTGCCAGTTTTGGATTTTCAGTTTCAGCAGCATCTGCCTTAACCTTGATATCCCATACTTTATCGACAAGAACATTTCTCTTTTCAGTTAATGCTGCAAGTTTTGATGCAGTAGCATTAACATCTTTTGTTGACTTGAGAACACCAGTCAGCCGGTTAAGGCTCTTTGTCATATTCTGAAGTTTAAGCGTATCATTGATTGATTGAGCCAGAACTACAGCTTCTTCGTCAAAGTCAGCAGGAACTTCTGCTTCTTCTGCGTCAGCATCTGTTTCGTCAGTTTTTGCAGGCAGCAGAGAAATCTGATTATCAACTGCAGTACGAAGGTCTACAGTTGCAATATGCAAATCTGTTTCACCCATGTGCTCAACATTTGTTCCTACATAAGACATAGGTCTGAAAGCTGTTGTTATAGTACTCCAGAGAGGAATAATAACAGCAATAAGAACTAATACAAGGAAAATATCAAGACATGCATAGAATACTTTATCTGCAGGAGTCAGGCGTACATTCGCCATAAAATCGTCATTTTTCTTATTTTTTGCCATTTTAAACTCCTAGAACAATCCTGAATCTGAAACTTTCTTCGTAATCTTGTTTGTAACCGTAACAAGAATAAGACCAATAACACCCTTGAAAATACCAACCGCAGTTGCCAGAGAGAACTGGAATTCAAGAAGACCACTTCGGTAAACCCAGGTATCAATAATATCAGCAACTGAATAAACAGCCTGAGAATAAAGCATGAACATCTGGTTAAATCCGGCATCAAGAATTGTACCAAGTTTAAGAAGAACAACCATAACGATAACTGGTCTGATTGAAGGAAGAGTAATATACCATACACGCTGGATAGCTGAACAGCCTTCTACCATGGCTGCTTCAAAGAGTGAACCGTCAATACCCATAAGGGCTGCAATAAAGATAATTGCTGACCATCCCATTTCTTTCCAGGCATCAGAGAAAAGAACAATCCAAGGGAATGTCTTTGTATTTGCAAGGAAGTCTATTGGTTCACCACCGCACATCTTGATGATATCGTTAACAACACCATCACCAGGAGCGAGCAGGGTAAGAAGAATACCATACATAATAACCCACGAAAGAAAGTGTGGTAAATATGAAAGCGTCTGAACAGTCTTTCGGAGTACCGGACGGCGGCATTCATAAATGACAACGGCAAGTATGATTGACAATGGTACAGAAATAAATAGCTTTCCGAAACTATAGAACAGCGTATTTCGAATCAATTCCCAGAAATAATAGGAATGGATAAAATCCGAAAAGTTCTTAAGTCCAACCCACTTGCTGCCTAAAACACCATACGCAGGTGAAAAATCTTTAAATGCAATCTGTCCGTTCCAGATAGGGAAATAACGGAAGACACAATACATACAGAAAGGAATCGCAACAATCATATAAACTGAACGATTTCTAATCACATTTTTCCAAATGGCATCTTTTTTGCCACTAATGGATTTTGTTCCCATATTCTAACCTCATATTTTAATGTACTGTATTTACTCTGCAAAATGCAGTTAATTTCTTGTACTATTCCGACTCGCCTCTATTTTATTGCGGATTTTTCCAGGCGGAACTCCATGGATTTTTTTGAATACCCGGCAGAAATATGCCTGATCCTGGAAGCCTGTCTGCTCCGCAATTCCATAAATAGTGCCGTTCGTATTCAAAAGCAGATCTGTTGCAAGGAAAATTCTGTAGCGGTTTAAATATTCCCAGAGCGAAAGCCCGATTTCCTTATGGAAAATTCTTGTAAGATAATCTTCGCTTACGTGAACAGAATCTGCAAGCTTCCAGCGTACAATCTGCTGAGACGCATGTTCGTTTAAATACAAAATAGCCTTTTTAACCAGAGCTCCTGTATGTGGCGGTAGAATTTCATCACCAGAAAGTATTTCGCGGATTCTGTCAGAAAACTGAGGTGAATCGGCCACTCCACGGTTACACAGCAGGACGCGCGGTAATGTACACACTTCGTCTACATCAGGTCCGGATACAATTGTTTCCGGCAAAATAATAATAGGCACCAGAACTGTGCTTGGACGACGGCGTACATCCTTTATCATTTCTAAATCTATTTTTTCAAAAACGATAACCGAAGGAACAAACTGACTGACAGCTGAATCAAAATCATCCATAGAACTGATAGAAATGGAATTTTCTTCACGTGCCCAGTTTCCATATTTTGTTACAAGACAGTCTATAAAAAGAACAGGTTCTTCACGTTTCGTATGTACTGCATTTTCAAGCATGTCAATTAAAGTAATACCGGAAGCTTTTTTTGCAAAACACATAAGAGGTGCACGGAATAAATCCGGATGATGTCTGAGGGAATACATATTTACCACATCTTTCATCGAACTGTTGTCAAAATCCCAGGCAACCAGCGAAGAAGAGGTAAAATCAAGTTTAAGCAAATCAGAATAGTTTGCAGTAGAATTTTCAACAACCGGCAGTTTTAAACCTGCTATGTAAGGCAAATCATGCGTAAAGGATAAAATCCGCTCCGGAGTCTTCGCATTTCGTGCAGGAGGAAGCCCCGCAAGGTTTGGATAAGTCAGAATTATCGTACACTTATCTTTTGCTGCATTAAACTCACCAAAATGCAGCAGGATAATTTTTTCCGCAAGAAGCATTGTAGGCTTTGCCCAGTTTGCCGTATTTCCTTCGACAACAGAATAAGTAATGTGAACTCCGTCGTTTTCCAGAGTAATAACAGATCCCCCGTTAAATTCTTCGTTTATCAGACTGAAAGCTTTTGCAAGTCTGACTGGATCGCCGTAAAGAAGCGGAAAATTAAGCTGATCTGGGAAAATTTCAGAAATATTGAACAGCCGTTTTTCAATGGCAAGGTCATCCACCTGAGAAAGAGTCAAATCAACCAGCATATTGGTTTTATCAAGCTGTGCATTAACCTGAGCCTTTATGAACACAAGCTGTTCCGTTAAAATTTCTGCATCGGTAGTGCCTTTTCTGATAGTCGCTTCCATCTGATCCAGTTTTGAGGATATTTCAACCAGAGGATCATTTAAATCTGAACCGATATTTGCAAAGAATTCTGTTTTTGCCCGTTCTGCCCGTTCTGCCACCCGCTTTGATTCAAGCGTCTGCTCAAAAAGAAAAATACCATGCAAGGCACTACTGATTGCAGAGCGTAAATCTTCGTATACACTTGCTTCAAAAAAAGCAATATTGGTTATAAAGTAACCAAGCGGCTGATTTTCAATAAAAAGCGGCTGCACCAGAAATGAACCTGAAGAATATGCTGATTCAATTTGCGGCGGAACCAGCCTTTTTGAAGGAAACAATTCACCGGAAGCATCCGAAAGTACATGAATAGAATCTTTAGAAAAACCGCCTGCATACCTTGAAAACTCATCATTTTCATACAGAACGATTGATGCAGTATGAATACCGATTTGTGGCAGATGCGTTTTTAAAGTACGGATTAATTCTTCACGGTCATGGGCAGAAAGAAGTCTGCACTTCAGAGAGTTAATAACTGATGCCCGTTTATCTGATTCATATTTATTGAAAGAAACCGTGCTGCTTTGCATCTGCAGAATCCGCTGATAAAGCATACCGTTAATATTATTAAAATAATCAGAAGAAACTATTCCCGAATTCTGCACAAGTTTTATGGCTTCAAAAAGCTGACGTACATCACCATCAGCATTAAAAAATCGATTTAATACATGTTCCAGAAGCACAAAGATTTTTTCTGTATCGCCGGCAGCAAATGCATCCACAAGCGGTTCGATAAGTGCCTGAGCTGTGGTCATATCAACCGAAAAAAGACTGCGCAGGGCTTCAAAAAGACTGCTTTTAATTTCGCTTTTAGTGCCGGATGAAACTTTTTCTGTTTTATCACTAACAGTCTGTTCCAGAAGCAGATTACAGCCACAGGATTCCCGGATTATTACACGCGCAGGAAGACTCTGATCCGTTATTTCTTCTTCTGATTTTTCCAGAATATTCTGAATTGTTCTGAAAGCTGCCCTTCCAATGTCTTCATATGGCATATGAACAGTTGAAAACGGCGTTGTAGAAATGCGGCTTTCGGTAGAATCATTAAAGGCGGCGACCCGGACATCCTGAGGAATGCGGAACCCGTATCTCTGAAGATATTTTACAGCAGAAAAAAGCATCATGTCGCTTGTGCCGATAAGCGTGTCATAATCCTCACCTGGAACTAATTTGCGTTTTTCATGCAGCTGTTTAAAGGCATTTTCTCCGTCATTCCACATAAACGGATCTGTAATCAGTTTTTCATACCCGTCAACGGCAAGTTTTTCTTCTTTCAGAGCATCTACAAAAGCTCTGTATCGTTCGCAGGCAGAAAAATGTGTATCAGGTCCGCGCAAAAATGCAAACCGTCTTGACCCATGCACCTTGATAAAGTGATGCATCAGTTCCTTCATTCCTGTATATGCATCAAACTGAATGCAAGGATGACCTGGTATTTTATGACCGATTGTTACATATGGAATATCTTCAAAGTTTTCATGGAATTTATTCAGTTCTTCCACTGAAACTTCTGCCCCAATGGTAGAACTCCAGCTGATAAGGCCGTCTATATTTTCTGAGTTTGCTAACTTATAAATACTATTGCGTAAATACTCGGATTCATTCTGAGCATCCAGCATTCCACCAGGAAACATAAAAAAGGCTCCACCTGTTCGGTTTGCTTCCGAAACCAGATGATACCAGAGATTAATTCCCGTTCCTGAATGGATAG
>JAEEGL012911294.1_pt1 | contig 18392 bp, 13 predicted proteins | sample 9134231 | NCBI WGS metagenome assembly JAEEGL01 (sample SAMN16246548, study PRJNA631951) | gut metagenome | biome: gut microbiome; feature: rumen; material: fiber-attached | host: Bos | place: Iran: Karaj | collected 2018-10 | reverse complement strand
ATCATGGTGCAGGGTTTGGACAGCTGCACACACTACACGGCCTACATCCGTGCGGTGTGCATGCACGACTCGCTGCACTACAGCGAATGGAGCGAGCCGTTGGACATCTGCCTGTGCGACACGGGTGGCGCTGCCGCCGTCGAGGTGCCGCTGCTGGAGCGTCTGACCTACCTGATGCCGAACCCCGCGGCGGAGCAGGTGGAGGTGCTCTCCTCGTACGGCATGACGCGTGTGGAGGCCTACAGCCTGCAGGGAACGAAGATGGCCGATCTGCAGGTGCGCGGACTGGGCGCCACCCTCGACGTGTCGGACTGGCCCGAGGGGATGTACATCGTGGTCGTCCACACCCCGGCCGGCAACGTCACCAAGAAACTGGTGGTGAAGTGATGACGGATGGATGCAACACTTCCTGCTAATTCCGACCGATTATAAAAAACTGCTGGATTCTATTCACACTCCTCCCCTAGGGTAGGGGAGGGGGACCCGCAGGGTGGAGGGGTACGAATCCAACCAGGGAGGGGGACCCGCAGGCCGCTACACCCTCCGCCTGACCTGCGACGACAAGATTGGCTCCCACGCCTTTGTGAAGAAACAAAATCAACGACATCGGAAAACTTATTGTGGGTCGTTGCGGCTGCATAATAAACCAACAGCGTGTGCGTTATTATTCTACGTTACGCGTTGTTTTTATCTATTTCCCTATTCCAATGAACGAACTGTCAAAGAACCTACTGAAAAATATGGCGGCATACCGTCTCCCGAAACGTTGCGACGAAGAGGGGGTCTTTGTCGTGGAAGGTGTCAAACTGTGCGATGAAGCATTGCACTCGGGTTTCCATATCCGCACAGTATGCGGGATAGAAGAATGGATGGGAGATCATCGGGCGTCACTGCCGGCCGACAGCGAAAAATATACGGTCACGGCGGAACAGTTGGAACGTCTCAGCCTGATGCGGACACCCAACAAGGTGTGGATGCTGGTGGAACGAAAAGCGCCTGCAACGAATACAGACGCATCTGAAATGATATTGGCGCTGGACGGTCTGCAAGATCCGGGCAATATGGGTACGCTGCTCCGGACAGCCGACTGGTACGGCATCCGCCAGGTGGTGTGCGGCAACGATACGGTGTCGTGCTACAACCCCAAAGTGGTGCAGGCTTCGATGGGAGCCATCTTCCGTACGGAGGTGACCTACTGCCGGCTGACAGACTATCTGCAGGAGGCTGTGGAAAAGGGATACACTGTTTACGGGGCGATGCTCGACGGTGAATCGCTGTATCGCAGCACCCTGCAAAAACCGGCGGTGCTGGTGGTGGGCAACGAGGGCCGCGGACTGTCGGATACGGTGGCAGCAACGGTGACACGCCGTTTGACGATACCCAACATCGGCGGCACCTGCGAATCGCTCAACGCGGCAGTGGCGGCGGCTATCCTGATGTCGGAATTCCAGAGAAGTGTTGTTATTTAAGAATTTTTAGTATTTTTGCTTTTTCTATGCAATCGGTCACAGATTGCAGAAATGCCTTTTTGTACACTGATATATAAATAGATAATAGTTTTTGAAACAATTAATTTAATGATATGAAAGATATTTTTGAACGTATTAAAGAGTCGACCGGCGGTCCGCTGGGACAATACCGCAAATTGGCCGACGGCTATTTTTATTTTCCGAAGCTCGAGGGCGAGCTGGGTCCCGAAATGACTTTCAACGGCAAGAAAGTGCTGAACTGGAGTCTGAACAACTACCTCGGTCTGGCCAACAATCCCGAGGTGCGCGCCGCCGACGAAGAGGGTGCCCGCCGCTGGGGTCTGGCCTATCCGATGGGTGCCCGCATGATGAGCGGCCACACGTCGCTGCACGAAGAGGTGGAGTCGATGCTCTGCGAGTATACGCACAAGAAATACGGCTACCTGCTCAATTTCGGCTACCAGGGACAGATCAGCATCCTGGACACCATCGTCAGCCTGCGTGACGTTATCGTCTACGACAGCGAAGCGCATGCCTGCCTGATTGACGGTTTCCGCGTGACGGGTGCCAAACGTTTCAAATACCAGCACAACGACATCGAGAGCCTGCGTAAGCAGCTGACCCAGGCCACGGCACTGGCCGAAAAACAGGGCGGCGGCATCCTGGTGGCCACCGAAGGTGTCTACGGCATGGAGGGTGACCTTGGCGCTCTGGACAAGATCGTTGCTTTGAAGAAGGAGTTCAACTTCCGCATCCTGATCGACGACGCCCACGGTATGGGTGTCATGGGTCCCGAAGGCCGCGGTACGCATACCCACTTCAACTGTGCAGACGACATCGATCTCTATTTCTGCGCTTTCGCCAAGACGATGGCCATCATCGGCGGCTTCATCGGCTGCAACGACGAGGACATCATCACCTACCTGCGCTTCAACATGCGTTCGCAGATCTACGCCAAGAGCCTGCCAATGCCTATCGTGTGGGGCGTGAAACGCCGTCTGGAGATTATCAACCAGCATCCCGAATACCGCGAGAAGCTGTGGGAACTCTCCACGTATCTGCAGAAATCGCTGCAGGCCGAAGGCCTCAATACGGGTGTTACCGAATCGCCCATCACGCCGGTATTCTTCCCGGGCGATGTGAACCAGGGCACCAACGTGGTGGTCGACCTGCGCGAGAACTACGGCATCTTCTGCTCTATCGTGGTCTATCCGGTGGTGCCGAAGGGCCAGATCATGCTGCGCATCATCCCCACGGCGGTCCACACCATGGAGCATGCCAACCGCACCATCGAGGTGTTCCGCGAGGTGAAGAAACGTCTGGACCAGGGCGTCTACAACAAGCCCATGCCCGACATGCATATCATCAAGAAAAAATGAATCCCCTTTTGTTGATGTGTTGATATGGAGAACGTTGAAAGGGAGTCACCCTTATCGTCGTCCCCTTTTAACATATCAACATATCACCGTATCAACAGAAACAAATGAAATACCAACTCAAATGTAAGAAATGTGGCAAAGTCATCGGTGACTTTGCCACTTGGTTTCAGCAGGACCAGCAGTGCGCCTGCGGCAGCGGCTATGCCGAGGTGGAGTACCTGGAACCTCAGCGACTCCCCGGCAGCGCGCCGTCCGGCGACTCGTACCAGGAGTACTATTTTGACCTCCTTCCCATCGGGAATCGCGAGCATATCGTCAGTTTCGGCGAAGGGCTGATACCCATGGAACGGTGGGACAACCTGGAGGGCTATGCCCGCGAGAAGGGGGTGGACTGCAAGGTGTATGTCTACCGCAACGACCTGAACCGCGGCAGCGGCTCGTTCAAGGACATCAGTGCGGCTTTGGCGGCAACGGTGCTGAAAGAGCACGGTGTGAAGGAGTACTGTCTGGCATCGACGGGCAACGCCGGTGTGGCGTTCGCCACCTACTGCGCCAAGGCGGGCATCCGCTTCACCGAGTTCGCGCCCAACTGCATCGACCCCGCCACGGTGGAGGCCATCCGCAAGGTGGGCCAGCCGGTGGTCATCTCGAAGGGGGGCTACGGCGACGCCAAGAAAGAGGCGGCCGACCACCACAAGGACAACCATGTGCTGATCAGCGGCGGCAACACCGACCCGCTGCGTATCGAGTCGAAGCGCCTGCTGGTACACGAGTGTCTGCGCCAGATAGGGCAGCTGCCCACGGTCTATATGCAGGCCGTCGCCGGCGGCACCTCGCCGTTAGCATTCGAGAAAGGCTTCTGCGACCTGAAGCATTGCGGTATGATTGACTGTGACGCCGCGTTGCCGCGTATGCTGCTGGTCCAGCAGGACGAGTGCGACCCCATGGTCACCGCTTGGGAGAAGGCCACGGCCGCCGGTTTCCCCGAGGGCTGGGAGCAGCAGTACGAGGCCAAGAAGGACATCAAGACCCGCATCGGCATCCTCACCGCCGCCAACCCGGGCAACTACCCGCTGGTGGCTCCGCTGGTGCGCCGCAGCGGCGGCACCTTCCTCCGCGTCAAGGAGGCCGAGCTGCCCCAGTATGGCAAAGAGATGAAACAGTCGCGGGGCACCCTGATGGGACCCGCCTCGATGGTCTGCTATGCCGGATTCTTCCAGGCTGTAGACAAGGGGCTTATCCACAACGGCGACACCGTGCTCCTCAACACCGGCGAGGGTAGCGACCGCGCCCAGTGGTTCAAAGACTTGGTGGAAGAAAACTAGTCTAACTAGTAATACTTGCAAAAATGAAAAAATTCGCAAACAAAGCTGTTTGGATTACGGGGGCTTCGTCGGGTATCGGCGAAGCCACTGCCTACCGTTTCGCGCAGGAGGGCGCACGGGTTATCGTGACAGCGTTGGAGGCCGATCTGCTGGAGCAGGTGGTGGCCAGATGCAAGGAGCTGGGCGCTCCCGATGCAGCGGCGCTGCCGTTCGACCTCTCCGACAGCGACGGACTCGACGCGCTGGCGGAAAAGGCATGGAATCAGTTCGATGGCATCGACATCCTCTACAACAACGCCGGCATCAGTCAGCGCGGCACCACGGTGGAGACCGAGATGCGCGTCATCCGCAAGGTGATGGACATCGACTATTTCGCTCCGGTCATCCTGACCAAGAACATCCTGCCGCGCATGATAGCACGGGGTGGGGGACAGCTGGTCGTCACCACCAGCATCGCCGGACGCTTCGGCTTCCCGCTGCGGTGTGCCTACAGCTCCGCCAAGCATGCGCTGTACGGCTTTTTCGAGACGGTGCAGGCGGAGACATACGATCAGAACATCCGTGTCACCATCGTCTGCCCGGGACGCGTGCAGACCAACATCTCCAAGTATGCCCTCGAGAAGGACGGCCGCCAGCATGGCAAGATGGACGCCGGACAGGCCGGCGGCGTCACGCCTCAGCAGGCCGCCGACAAAATCGTAAAAGCGGTATATCGCAAAAAACGCGAAGTCCTTGTGGGACGCTACGAATTGCTGATGGCCTACATCAAGCAGTTCTTCCCCGGCCTCGCCGCCCGCCTCGCCCGGAAAATCAAACCGATGTGATTGTAAAGCGAAACCGAAATAAATGTTCCGGGAGATTGAATGATATCTTCCGGAACATTTTTTTTAGCACGTGTCAATCTGTCCACTATCGAAACATGAATTAACACTTTTTTGCATTTTAAAAAAATTTCATATCTTTGCATTTTGTTAGCACTGCTCATGTATCACCAAATAGTTGATTATGAAAGATATAAAATACGATCATTATTTTGTGCGTCTTCAGGAGACAATACGTCTGCAATGGAACGAGGATGCCCTCCGCAACTTCCAGGGCGATGGAATAACCTTCGGACAGATGGCCGAACAGATGGCTCGCATCCACATGCTGCTGCAAGAAGCAGGCATAAAAAAAGGCGACCATATAGCCCTTTGTGCCCGTAACACCTACCGCTGGGCGCTTTCCTATCTCGCCATCACCACCTACGAAGCGGTCGTTGTGCCACTGCTGGTCGACTTCCACGCAGAAAGCGTCATGGACCTCACTGACCACAGCGACGCCATCATCCTTTTCACCGACCGTGAAAAATGGAAAACCCTCGACATCGCACGCATGCCCAAACTGCGCGGCGTCATTTGCACCGAGGACTTCTCCATAATCCACTCTGACGACGAGCAGCTGCTGCAGGCCAGAGAACGGCTTGACACCGCTTTTGCCGAACGCTACCCCAACGGCTTCAGTCCCGATGATGTGCATTACAACACTGACAATCTGGACGACCTCTCGATAATCAACTACACTTCGGGCTCGAGTGGCGACCCCAAGGGTGTCATGCTTACCTACCGCGCCACCAGCGCCTCCATCGACTTCGGCCAGCGCAACATCCCCGTGCTGCGTACCGACAGTTTGGTGTCGATGCTGCCCATGGCCCACATCTACGGCCTTACCTTCGAACTGCTCTATCCCATCACCGGCGGGTGCACCGTCTACTACCTCGGCGGCCGTCCCGCACCGTCCAAACTGCTGCAGGCCATGAAAGAGGTAAGCCCCTACCAGGTGGTCACCGTCCCCATGGTGATGGAAAAGGTCTACCGCTCCTCCATCGAGCCGGCTCTGAGCAAGTGGTACATGAAAGTGCTCTGTGTCCTTCCCGGCATCAGAGGCATCATCTACGGCAAGGTGCGTGAGAAACTGACGGCCGCTTTCGGTGGCAAAATCCGCAACTTCATCATGGGCGGCGCACCGCTCAACCCCGTTGTCGAACGTTGTTTCCGCCGCATGAAACTCAACTACACCGTCGGCTACGGCATGACCGAGGCGGCTCCCCTGCTGGCCTACGAGGACTGGCGGCGTTTCGTGCCGCGCAGCTGCGGCAAACCCGTCGACCGCGCCGACATCCGCATCGACTCGCCCGATCCAGCCAACATCGTCGGCGAAATCCAGGCCAAGGGCGACAACATCTGTATAGGCTACTACAAGAACGAGACCGCGACAAAAACCGCCTTCACCGAAGACGGCTTCCTCTGCACCGGCGACTTGGGACTGATGGACAAGAAAGGCAACATCTTCATCAAGGGACGTAGCAAGTGCATGATACTCTCCGCCAGCGGACAGAATATCTACCCCGAAGAGATGGAGGCCATCATCAACAACCAGGATTATGTGGCCGAATCGCTCGTGGTGGAGCGTGAGTCCAACCGCCTGTGGGCGATAATCTACCTTGATCCCGACAAACTGAAACAGGACGGTATCGAGGAGAACGAGCTGCCCGAACTTGAAAAGCAGCTGCTGCGCGACATCAACAAGCGTATGCCCAACTACAGCCAGGTCTACAAGATAGAACGTCGCGACACACCTTTCGAGAAAACCCCCAAGATGAGCATCAAGCGTTACCTCTACAAGTAAGGAAATCGCCATTTCTGAGCATTTTCTGGTCAATCCACGAAGTGGCATCAATACAGGTGTAAGTTTTTTTTGAAGAGCTTTTCGATTTAAGTCTGCTGCGACGTTGCAGTGGATGTGTTACTGTATGGGAATAAGGAGCTTAGTGGACTCGCTCCAGATGTCGGCCACCAAGGCAAAACGCTTCACGTTCTGGGTGTCGTCCAGTTCAGCGTTGTATTTATCCATCACCTTCTGGTAACGAGCGATGACGGTCTTGTCGGCAGTCATCATCTCTTTGCTCTGCTTTTTCCATTCGCCGTTTTTTTTGAATTTGAACACAGGATGTTCCGGATGCAATTCCTTGCGTCGGTCAATCAGATCGTACAATCGTGCAGGTTCTTGCATAGCCAAAATGTCTTGAAGATAGAAAAATAAATTCAGAGAACGGAACAACCTGTCTTTCAGTTATTAGGGAAATATTGTTGTTTTTGAAAAAAACTTTTGCCAGCAATTTTCACTTCGATGTTGGTAAGATGGTACAGTCTATAAGCTATTTCTCAGTTCTTAGTTTTTTACTGTTTCAGAGTTTCTTCGTTTTTTGCAGATTAAAAAAATGACAAGAACTGACAGAGAGAGCTAAAATAAAACATAAAAAAACAATATAGAAAAGAATACCACAAGAGGGAGTTTTTTTCTGGAAATCCGACACAATTATTATATAGTTATATAATAAAAAAGGTTTTTTTGCGTTTTACCTTATCAAAATAAGGTAAAAATGGCAAAACCAACGTGTATAGATTTGTTTGCGGGCTGTGGAGGTCTCTCTCTCGGCTTATACCTAGCTGGCTGGCAGGGGCTTTTTGCCATTGAAAAGAATGCATTCCCATTTGAAACGCTGAAGCATAATCTAGTCGACAATAAGAAGCATTTTGATTGGCCCGATTGGCTGCCTCAAACCAACCACGATATAAACGAGGTACTTGAGAAATACCAAGACCAATTGGAAGCCTTACGAGGCAAAGTTGACTTGGTGGCTGGAGGCCCTCCCTGTCAAGGGTTTTCTATGGCGGGGAAACGTGTCGAAGATGATGTGCGCAACCAATTGGTTTTCTCTTACATAAAATTCATCGATTTGGTGCGTCCTCGTATGCTCCTCTTCGAGAATGTCAAAGGATTTACCTATGCTTTTGATAAAAAGAACGATAGCAAAGCAGAGCCTTACTCGCATAAGGTAATTCGTGGATTGCAGGAGAGGGAGTATAAAGTCAAACCTTATGTCTTTGACTTCTCCGACTATGGCGTCCCCCAACGTCGCAAACGTTTCATACTTGTAGGCATCAAAGATGGATTAGGAAACCTTGACAACTTTGAGCAACAGTTATTGGCTCATCGTGACGCTTTTTTGAAAAGCAAAGGGTTAAAATCCATTACCACTCTGCATGAAGCCATATCCGACTTGCTGCGCAGCAATGGGGAACTTCCTACGCCAGACCGAAAAGGATTTAATTCGGGAGTATATGGCAAAGGAAGAATAAGCAATTACGCAAAGGTGATGCGTGGGGATTATCCGAAGGCGCATACCATTCCCGATAGCCACAGTTTTGCCCATCATTCACCTGAAAAGACCGCATTATTCCAACGACTTCTGTCCGAATATCAACCCAGAGGCAAACGTATTGATGGTAAAGCCCGTGAGGCTTGGGGCATCAAGCAGCGTGGAATAACAGTGTTAGACCCCAATGCCGTTTCACCAACCATAACAGGACAGCCTGATGACTACCTGCATTATTCAGAGCCCCGCATTATGACCGTCCGAGAGTGTGCACGTATTCAGTCATTCCCTGACTGGTACGAGATAAGAGCAAAATACACCACGGGAGGAGATATGCGCAAACTTGAGGTGCCACGCTATTCCCAAATAGGCAATGCCATTCCGCCATTGTTTGCGGAACAGGCTGGAATTGTATTAAAGGAGATGTTGAAAAATGGGTAATCTTCACTTTAAAACAAACGTTCAAATAAAAAGCATCATTGGCAAAGATTTGATTAATGATGATAATATTGCCATCTTGGAATTGGTAAAGAACTCTTTTGATGCTGATGCCAAAAGAGTTGACATTTCCTTCTGTAATCTGAAAAACAATGATGATAAAGAAGGGAATAAAGAACACCCATTTTCAGAAAAAACTTCTCGTATAATTATCCGTGACGATGGGGTTGGTATGGATTTGTCTGACATTGATGACAAGTGGCTGAATATTGCTTATTCGGAAAAGAAAAGCAATTCTAGACAATACAACAGAATGATGGCTGGAGCAAAAGGCGTCGGACGTTTTTCGTGTGACAGACTTGGTCAATATTTAAATCTATATACAAGAAAAAAAGGTAAAGAATGTCTTCTTCTGAAAATTGATTGGAGCAAATTTGAGATTGACGATCAAAAGAAAGAAATCCAATCAGTAGACATAGAATATGAAACATTAAATGATATTGATTTAGAGAAAAAGGGGCTTGCATCATTCAAACAAGGTGTCATCTTGGAAATCGTTCGGCTTAGAAGTAATTGGGTTAGATTTGACGACGAAAAATGGAACACAGACAAACTGGCCGAATTAAAAAAATATCTTGAAAAACTCATAAATCCCAATCAGGCATTTGAGAAAAATGATTTTGGCATCTATCTTAATGCGCCAGAATTTGTTTCTGAAAACAATTCAAAAAGTCAAAATGAAAAATTCATTGGGAAGGTTGAGAATACTATTTTTCAAAAACTAGATTTCAAGACAACAAGTATTGAATGCAAATCTATTGAGGATGGGGAAACTATTTTAACCACCCTAAAAGACAAGGGAGACACTATATTTTGGATAAAAGAACAGTCTGATTATTATCCAGAAATTCAAAATTTCAAAATAACCCTCTATTACTTGAACACATACGCCAAAGCTTTCTTTACCAAACAAACAGGCATGCGTCCTGTCTCTTATGGCTCGGTTTTTCTGTTTCTTAATGGGTTTAGAATACCTCCATACGGTGAAGAGGGTGATGATTGGTTGAAGTTGGAACAAAGAAGGACTCAAGGATATGCACGATTTATCAGCGCACGTGATTTAGTTGGTCAAATTGAAATATTGGATTCCAACAACTCCTTCCAAATAGTATCAAGCCGTGAAGGACTGGTGAAGAATGACAACTATGAAAAACTAGCTGAAAGAGGAGGCCTATTTTATCGAGTTTTGAGAAGATTGGAGAAATATGTTGTCGATGGATTAAATTGGGATAGCATACCGGAAAGTGATAAAACCAGATTCTCGGAAATAGAGAAAAAAATAATAAGCGGAGAACTCTTAGAAGAGGATTTGAAGTATCAAGAGGACGCAAAGACTAAAAGAAGAAGGATTTACGAAAGTATTCATTCAATAATAAATGCAAGCCCACAGAAAGTCATTGAATTATATATCAACGAGGATTTAATAGAATCAAAAATAATTGAAGAAAAAGAACTCGCCGAACAAGAGTTTTCTAGACTCTTATCTGATTTCGAGAATAAAAAAATCTCTGGCGACTTACTAGCACAGATCCTCCAAAAGAAAGCACGAGAAAGCAAAGAGTTGGAAAAACAGCTTGCCGATTTTTCAAAATATACGACAAACGAAGCGACTGCCAAAGCAATAGCTGAACTCCAATCGTATAAAGAAACCATAGAAAAGCAGGCTAAAATAATTGAATCACTACAGAAGCAGCTTAAAGAGAAAGAAAAAGAGATAGCTTCAACTCAAACAACTGCTGAAGAAAGAATCAAGGAAGCTGAAAAAAAGCAGAGAGAGGCCGAACAGAAACAAAGGGAAGCCGAAGCTGACAGAGACATTATAAAACAAAAAAATAGATATCTGGAATCCACTCGTACCATTTCTGCGGAAGAAGAGTCTTTCATTCACATTATAAACGTTTACTCTGCGGAAATTAATCCGGCTTTTGAAAAAATATCTGAGATTGCTGCGACCAACACTATTCCCAAAGAGTTAATAAAAGAAATAAGTGTGGTCAGAACGTTCTTTGACAAAGTGTTAAATGCTGCCAGCCTACTAACTAAAGCAAATATCAAACAACTTGCTAACAAGGAGATAATTAATTTATCCAAATATATTGAAGAATACATCCAAACTTGTTCGGAAATATTGTTTAGGGATATTGATTTTAAGATTGTTAACAATAACAATGTTGAATACTATGGGGCTTATAGCATGCTAGATATTTCCGTTTTATTAGACAATTTGATTAGCAACGCGAAAAAGGAAAATGCAGATAGTATCCAGGTAAATATTTTTGAGGAAAACGGCAAATATATAATCGATTTTTCGGATTCTGGGAAAGGTGTGTTAGATTCGGCATTGTTGGGAGAAAGGATGTTTGAATTAGGCGTTACAACCCGCTATGGCGGATCTGGGATTGGCTTGGCTTCCGTCAAAAAAATTGTTACCGATATGAAAGGACGTGTCAGTTTTTTAGGGAACAACATATATTTGAAAGGTGCAACATTTAGAATTGAATTTGATATATGAAAACATATTGCTTAGTTATAGATGACGATATACAGAAGGACTATTTTGAAACAGACATTCAAAAAGTTCTCCATAAAGATCATATAGACCTGATTCCGATTTATATTGAAACTAAAGACAGGGCCTATATGAAAAGAGACCACACTGGCTTTGACAAATCATTAATTGAACAAGCCTGCCTAAAAGCCATAAAAGAGTATAATTGCTCCATTGTCGTCTCTGATTATCAGATAGCAACAAATAACGATGATTTCAATGGACTTGATATTTTAAATGACATTGCCGAGAAATTTCCCCACCTGTATCTGGTACTATATTCAGGAGCACAAATAGAAAACGCTATAAAAAAAGTAATAAAGGCTTTATCAGACACCATCCCTGAAAATCAGGGGAAAATGTCTGAACAGCAAATAATGGATGCCATTAATCAGTTGAGAAAAACATTATGTATTAATGAATTGATTAAGGGGAAAGGGTATGCTGAGGCAGTAATAAAATACATAAGAAGTTCTTCATTACCACTGCAACAAAAGTTCTTGTCTCAACTGAAAGATGAATATCCAGATATGAAATTTAAGTCATGTTATCCTCCATTCATTGGTTGGAAACTTAAAGACATTGGCGAACAAATAGAAAAACAAACCCCGCAAGGATGTGGTTTTCAACAAGCACTGATAGAACAAACTATATCTTACATGGTTGACATTAACAAGGAATGAGGATGAGACGGTTGGTGTGCATATTTCCGGAAGATGTCTCTACAGATTTTCTTTTGCCTATTTACAGGCAATTAGAGAATCAATCGGAGTTTGTTGGTTATCGGTTCAATACGCTTGATTCGCAGAAAAAAAACAATCTCTACGAGACACTGAACCAATTAGAGGATAATTCTTTATTGATTTTTTTAGGACATGGTGCTAGCAATAGACTTTATGGAAGCGTAGATGAAAAAGGCACGAAACAAGAATTGTTCAACAAAGACAACACAGACCATATTAGAAATCTGGATTTTTTCTGCATTGCTTGTCGGTCAAATGAATTTGCCCACAATCATTTTCAGAATTACATTGGATTCGGTGACATAACCAGTGATTTCTCCGAAATTGAAGCTGAACGAAATCTTGGGGATTCCCACTATATGAATTGGGCAACAGAGGAAGACCTCGCAGTATTTCAGCAAGAGTTCACAGGAGCTATAGTAGATGCCATCAGATTGACGAATTGCAAAAGTTTGTCGTCTATATATAAGATGCTGAAATTATGCTTTAACAAACGAATTGCAACACTTCTCGTGAATAAAAACATTTCAAATTTTAGACATATTGCCGATATGCTTTTTGATGTTACGAATGACATTGAATGTAACCATATCCATAATACTAGAATTAATGAGTGAGACATGCCTTCAAAAAAGAAATATACATTTATAGACTTGTTTGCGGGGTGCGGGGGACTTAGCTTGGGATTGGAACAAGCAGGGTTTAGCCTTTGCTTTGTAAATGAGATAGTGGAACAATTTGCACATACACATAAGGTAAATCATAACCTTAGCGATGACCATTATTACGTTGGAGACATTGCAATGCTCAATAAGGATATCGGAAAGTATTGCAGATTCTTTAAAGATGTTACACTTGTTTGTGGCGGTCCTCCTTGTCAAGGTTTTTCAATGGCGAATCGTCAAAGACTCATAGATGATCCTCGGAACAGTTTATACAAACAGTATTTGATTTTTCTCAATCATATTCGGCCCAAATTCTTCATTATGGAGAATGTGAAAGGCATGATGAACAAGTTTGACGAAATAATTCAGAACTTCAACGACTATCTTGGTGATGAATATCAATATGATTATGCGATTCTAAAAGCTCAAGATTTTGGAGTTCCCCAGAATCGAGAACGCTTTATTATGATAGGAAATCGAATAGGTATTTCTCCCAAGAGAATATTTGCAGAAATTGGGAAACACAAAAGACAACCTTATGTTCTACGAGATGCATTATTAGGGCTGCCTCACTTAGAACCTAGAAAACAAAAGGGTGCTAAGGATATCGAGAATATTGAATCGGGTTTTACAGAAAGAAATTTTGAATACATAAAGAATAGTTTCTACGACTTCATAAATGACGGACGTGAAATACACAAACTTTACAATCACAAAAACAGATACAACAATCCTCGCGATATAGAGATATATAGGAGACTCCCTCAAGGTGCCAACTCGCTTCACGAGTCAATAGCTGACATAATGCCCTATAAACGACGTAATGACATTTTCAAAGACAAGTACTTCAAGTTAGATGAAACCCAAATATGCAAGACCATCACTTCCCATATGAAGTTTGATTGCAACATGTATATTCATCCTTGGGAAGCTCGTGGTTTAAGTCCAAGAGAAGCGGCACGTATTCAAACATTCCCTGATGATTATTATTTCACGGGTGCCCAGAATATGTGGTATGCACAGATCGGCAATGCAGTACCAGTAAAACTTGCTAAAGCCATAGGAGACGGCATAATGAAGTTTTTATGAATCATGTAGAACTATTTGCTGGGGTTGGGGGCTTTAGGCGAGCAATGGATCTTATCTCAAAAGATTTAGGTCTACACATTCAAACTGTGGCCTATTCGGAAATTGAGCAGAAAGCCATCGATACATACAATGCCAATTACAATACAAAAGGCGAGTTGGCAATGGGAGATATTGTGGCGTTTGTGAAAGACAAACAAGCGATGAAAAAACTTCCCATATACGACCTGCTATCAGGAGGTTTCCCCTGTCAAACATTTAGTATGATGGGAAACCAAGAGGGATTTGATGAAGAAAGAGGACAAATGTTTTTCCGTATTATGGATATGATTAATGAGAGGCATCCCCGATTTGTCCTATTAGAAAACGTGAAGAATTTAATGAACCATGATAAAGGGAACACAATCTCCGTTATCAAGAGTGAGCTTGAGAATGCGGGATACACTGTCAAAATGGATGTATTCAATTCCAATGATTTTGGCCTTCCTCAAAAACGCAATAGAACCATCATTTTTGCAAGGAGAAAAAGATTAGGTCAGTTTGAGTTCTCGTCCGAACTAGTAAAAAGAGAATTTGATAGAATAAAACGGAAAGAATGTTCTTTATTGATTTACGATTCTGTCATTGAAGTTCTGGATAAGCAAGTAGATGTGAAATATTACCTTTCAGACAGGATTAAACCTACACTATTAAGCGATGGGAGTGCGGGATTTAGATCAAAATCAGAAATTGATCAGATTATTGCTCGCCCATTAACTGCCACCATGCACAAGATGCATAGGGCCTGTCAAGACAACTATTATAGCGACTTGTTTATTCAATCAAAAGGTGCAGATAGACCTTCAGAAAGGATGACGAAAGCACAACTTGCAAGAATATCAATACGAAAACTCACCCCGAAAGAAGCATTTATGCTACAAGGATTTCCAAAAGATTTCGCTACAAAAGCAAGTAAGGCAAAGGTTGCTGATGGCATAATGTATAAACAAGCTGGTAACGCTGTAAGTGTGAATACAATTTATGCTGTACTTTATTATTTGATTAAGAATAATATTATTTCATAATTATGATTATTAAACGTATACATTCGCAAGACGCACACTACAAGTTCTCTCCGAAAAAATCTGGAGAGACAAGTCTTAATCTTTCAAATGATATATTTCAGCTTATTGCTCCAGAACTATCAAAGGGAGAGGAGAAACCGGTATCGTTTACATTGTTACGCTCTGATTACTTAAAGGCACTCAGTGTAATAATAAACCATTCTCCACTTTATGTTACCTCCTCTACAACAGCGACAGAAGTGACATCTGACCCCAGCGTTTTTATTAAAGACTTTCAATCAATTTGCACTTTTTTTGGTCCAAATGAGAGAAATACATACACTGTTAATTTACTATATCGTTCGGACGGTCGAATATATTTAAACTCATTAGAGGATAAAAATAGCAAATTCAATATACGACATTTCCTTGTAGAAGAAACGTCATCATTAGAGTTCGAAAAAAATGGAGATGATATATTCGTTAGATTAAGATTTGATTCTACAACACAAAACAAAAAAGAATCAACACCACAATTGATAGTAAGTAATAAAAAACTCACATCATTTGTATTGTCTTCAATTCGACATTTTAACAAGATTGATAAGTTGGATTCAATTGTCCCCTTTACAAGCCCTACCTCACCTATTAAAGTAAGTAAGACTAATTTGTTTTCTTTAACTGGGATGTTTCTGGAATCAACCATTGATGATGTTAAAGAAAGAAATTCTGATCACATACGGTGGTTTGAAGACGTATTCAAATTAGGGGAGCGAAACGTTTTCTTAAGCACTCAATGGAACTCCCAAGGGGATTATCAATTGACCCTTGATGATTTAATCAAAATGATACGAACCTGTTATGGAGAAAAATATTTTTATAAAACAGGCCCTAATGGAGAACACCAACTGTATTATAATGATACTAATCATCAACAAACGGCCATGGGTATAGAAAAGATTCTCCCCTATCTCACCGCCTTGCGGACGAAGCCGTTTATGTTGCTGGCGGGAATCTCGGGGACGGGAAAGAGCAGGATTGTGAGAAAGCTGGCACAGGCGACCTCCACACAGCATTATGCTAACGAAAGTGACCGCTGGGATGACAACCGTCCGGAGAACTTCGAGCTGATTCAGGTGAAACCGAACTGGCACAACTCGATGGATGTGGTGGGTTTCTACTCTAACATATCGAAGAAATATGAGTTCACGCCTTTCGTGGAGTTTATAGTGAAAGCCTGGCAGCAAAAGGACACGCCATACTTTCTCTGCCTCGACGAGATGAACCTTGCTCCCGTTGAAGAATATTTCGCCGAGTTCCTCAGCGCCATTGAATCACGCTCTACCGACAGCGAAGGCAACTATATTACAGACCCCATTATCAAACCTTTTAAGGACTTTGGCAAAAATGATATAGGAGAAGATATCGGTAAAAATATGCTGAAGCACTTATTTGGTGAGGCAGACCCCATCGACAAGAATCCGCTGGCAGTGCAGTTCTATGAGAAAGGTCTCACCCTCCCGCCAAACTTAATGGTGATGGGTACTGTGAATATGGACGAGACGACGTTCTCGTTCTCGCGCAAGGTGCTCGACCGCGCCATGTCGGTAGAGATGAACGAAGTGGACTACGACAAGTTCTTGTCGGGCGAAACCGAGGCATTCCCGTTGCTGACTGACTTCAACGCACTGCTGGTGAACCGTCCGCAGAAAGCCTCGGAGGTGAAGGACGACATCGAAAGCGCAAAAGTGGTGGAATATCTGAAAGATGTAAACGCCCTATTGGAAGACACACCCTTCAAGTTGGGCTATCGTGCCGCAAATGAGGCGATGCTGTATGTTGCCGCCAACAAGGAACTGGCTGGAGAAAAGTTCTCCTTGACGACTGCTTTGGATGAGTTCACACTGATGAAGATACTTTCCCGCATAGAAGGCGACGACCAGCGACTGGGCATTGATGAGAACGACCCGCGCATTGCCGCCGCCCATATCACTGCCGACACTGATGGCGACCCTCTTAACCTCCTGACCTGTCTGCGTGCTATCCTCCGCAACCACTTGGGCAACGACACGCAGACGGAGAAAAAGATCGCATCTATGTGTCGTACACTAGAACGTGAACATTTCGTTTCCTACTGGGGTTGATGTCTACCAATGGCAACATATTCAATTTCGAGGTATGGAACGATGATGTCCGCCTCCGTTTCTCGTGCGACAAGACACTTGACCGCATAAGGAAGGCTGTGGAGAACCTTCGCGTGCAGCGGGGCGACGAAAAACTTACGGCGGAATTCATTACCACTCAACCAGACACCCGCTTTGCTTTCGCTGGTCACGAAAGCAGCCTGCAGCAACTCAATCGTGAGGCCGTATTCTTTGAGAACACACAATATCCTATCCTGATAAAAGGCAGCGACGGCGTGAGCGATATGTCGCTGCGGTTCTCCAATGTAACGAAAGACCATCAGTTGAGCAGCGACAAGAACCTGCTGTTTGGTGCTGTCACCTTTGGTAACCAGGTTGGCAAGACCGACATCTGCCTGGATTACCGCAAAGATGGCAAGCCAAAAAGTCTGCGCTTCTCCACCGAGGTGCTGAGCTACAAGATGGATTATCGCTCGGATATGAAGTGGATTATCCGTGATATCGAACAGGAATACAGTATGCTCTCATTCGCCTTTATGCGCGAGACGTATCTGAACTTCCGCACGCAAGCAGGTGACTCAACCGACCTGATATGGTGGCAGATATTCCAGTCGTGCTTCTCTGACATCACCCGTGCCTGTCGGCAGATTATCAACTCTCCCAAAAGAAAGCTACAAGAGCGTGTCGTCTATGAACGTGCCGATAGGCTGCGATGGCTCGACAACGAACTGGAGAACGAATACCGAGAGTTTGAGAACGACCCGAACCACCGCTACCGCACACGCGAATTGTGCCACACCAACGACACCATTGAGAACCGGTTTTTGAAATTCGTTATGCGAGAGACGCTGCAACGGTTCTCCATTGTAAGTCAGCATATACGGAACACCGTCTCAAGGTCAAAACGGCTGGAGTCGCAACTGACCGAAATGAGTGAGGAACTGCACCGTTTGAACAGCCATCCATTCTTCCGCACCATTGGAACATTCAAGGGCTTCTCGCAGGAGTCGCTTGTGATGAAGAAATCGACGCATTACCGCATCATCTATCAGAAATGGATAGAACTGATGTGTGGCTATGAACTGGAAGAGGGTGTGAATAAACTGGAGACTAAGGACATTGCCACGCTTTACGAGATATGGTGTTTCCTGAAGGTGAAAAATATCGTTGCCGATATACTGAAAGACAAAGCCACAGCCCAATACAAAGGAAGCAAACTGACTCCACAGTTCGTCAGGGACCTCAGCTGGGGTACGCACTCCGAGGTGACTTTCCTGAAGACCGACGACAACGT
>JAEEGL012769479.1_pt1 | contig 18392 bp, 15 predicted proteins | sample 9134231 | NCBI WGS metagenome assembly JAEEGL01 (sample SAMN16246548, study PRJNA631951) | gut metagenome | biome: gut microbiome; feature: rumen; material: fiber-attached | host: Bos | place: Iran: Karaj | collected 2018-10 | reverse complement strand
CCGTAGACCCTGACCTCGCCTCCGGTCTCATCTATGATGGATTTCAGGGCGGCTCCGGCGAGCGAAGAAGTGGCGCCGAAGATATTGTGGCCGCAGCCGTGTCCGAGGCCGGCCAGGGCGTCGTATTCGGCGAGAAAGACTATGACGGGACCGGGCTTGCCCGACTTGTAGCAAGCCGCGAAGCCCGTCCTGTGGTCCGCCGCCGGGGTCTCGATCTCAAAGCCTTCTTCCTTCAGCTTGTTCGACAGGGTCTCGCAGGCGAAGAACTCGTAGTTGGAGACCTCGGGTCTTGCGTGGATATCCAGGGCGATCTGTCTGTATTCCGCATAGTGCTCATCAGCGTAGGCGATGATATTTTTCCTTATTTCTTCAAAGTTTACTGTCATTTTGTATCCTCGCTTCTTTAAGAATCGCGGGCCGGGGCCCGCCCGTTCATGACCTTTGCTCTTCAGTCTATCGGCAGTAAAGCTCTCTGTCCACTCGTTAAAACCGATAGCCTGCAATATCCTTTTTGAATAACAGGGCATATAACAAAGGCGGACCGCTTTCGCGGTCCGCCCGTCTGAGCTTAAAGCTTTATGCGCACCTAAGATCGCTTCACGTCCTTCATCATCTCCGCAAATTCGTCGTCGGTGCAGTAGACTATGTGTCCCTCAGACACGGTGTGGTACGAGAGCAGGCTCTCGTCCTGATCCTTGGGTGGATCGTAGCTTATCCTGACCCTGGTCTTTTCGGAGACGGGATCGGGAAGAGGTATGGCCGAGAGCAGGGCTTTGGTGTAGGGGTGGCAGGGATTGGCGAAGAGATCGTCGGAATCCGCCAGCTCCACCAGCTTGCCGAAGTACATTACCGCGATGCGGTCGCAGAAGTACTTGACCACGCTCAGGTTGTGGGCGATGAACATTATGGTCAGGCCGAACTCGTCCTTGAGGTCGTTGAGCAGGTTTATCACCTGGGCCTGGACCGATACGTCCAGAGCCGAGACCGGCTCGTCGGCTATGATCATTGAGGGCTTTACCACCAGGGCTCTGGCTATGCCTATGCGCTGACGCTGTCCGCCGGAGAACTCGTGGGGATAGCGGGTGGCATGCTCGGCCTGAAGGCCTACTCTTTCAAGCATGTCTACCACGACCTTCTCGCGCTCCGCCGGGTCGTCCATGCCTCTGATCTTAAGGCCTTCCCCGATGATCTCCTGCACCGTCATTCTGGGGTTCAGGGAGGCTATGGGGTCCTGAAAGACCATGGCGATGTTCTCGGTGATGTACTTGCGCTTCTCTTTGTCCATCTTGCCGCCGATGGAGCGGCCCTTGTAGATGATGTCGCCGCCGGTGGGATCGTAGAGGCGTATTATGGTGCGCCCGCAGGTGGTCTTTCCGCAGCCGGATTCGCCCACCATACCGAAGGTCTCGCCGGGATAGATGTCGAAGGAGACGTGGTCAACGGCCTTGACCCTGTTGACTCTGCCGCGCTTCCTGGTGACAAAGTGCATGCTAAGGTCTTTGACCTCAAGCAGGGGCTCACGATTATTCTCTGCCATTTCGCGCTGCCTCCTTTTCTATCATTCTCGCTATGCGGTTCTTGAGTATCTCGGGCATCTCGACCTTGGGGGCGTCGGGGTGCAGCAGCCAGGTGGCGGCGTAGTGGGTGTCGGAGAGCTTGAAGTAGGGGGGCTCCTCCTCGAAGTCGATGGCCAGGGCGTACTTGTTTCTCGCCGCGAAGGCGTCGCCCTTGGGAGGCATCAGCATGTTTGGAGGGGCTCCGGGTATCGCGAAGAGCTTCTCCTTGGTGTCCAGGTCGGGCATTGCGGAGAGCAGGGCCCAGGTGTAGGGATGGGCCGGCTCGTAGAAGATCTCCTTGGCTGTGCCGAATTCCACTATCTTGCCCGCATACATGACGCAGATGCGGTCGGCCATGTTGGCCACCACGCCCATGTCGTGGGTGATGAATATTATGGACAGGTCCTCCCTGCGCTTGATGTCGTTGATCAGGTCAAGTATCTTTGCCTGAATGGTTACGTCAAGGGCGGTGGTGGGCTCGTCGCATATCAGCAGCTCGGGGTTTGAGGCCAGGGCTATGGCTATGACTATCCTCTGGCGCATGCCCCCCGAGAACTGGAAGGGATACTGCTCGTATCTGATCTCGGGCTCGGGTATGCCCACAGCCTCCATGAGCTCTATGGCTCTTTCTTTTGCCTTGCTGCGGTCTATGGCCTTGCTCAGTATCAGGGCCTCGGTTATCTGCTTTCCTATCTTCATGATGGGGTTTAAGGCAGAGAGGGGATCCTGGAAGACCAGGGATATCTTCTTGCCCCTGATCTTGTAGAAGTCTTCCTCCGTGTACTTGGCCATGTCTTCCCCGTGATAGATTATTTCTCCGCTCTCGATGCGGCCGTTCTTGGGAAGTATGCCCAGTATGGCCTTGATCGTGACGCTCTTGCCGGAGCCGGACTCGCCGACTATGGCCAGGGTCTCATGGGGATTGAGGTCGAAGGACACGCCGCGCACAGCCTTTACGGTGCCGGCGAAGGCGTTGAAGGAGACCGTCAGATCTTTTACCTGTAAGATTGGTTCCATAACTTGCCTCCTTTAAGCGCCGCGCTGGGTCGGGTCGAAAGCGTCCCTCAGGCCGTTGCCGAACATGTTGAAGGAAATACAGAGCACCGAGATCAGTATGGCCGGGAAGAGCACCTGGGTCGGGTAGTAGAGCAAAACCTTCTGACCCTCGCTCAGGAGTATTCCTATGGAGGGTTCGGGCGGTCTGAGGCCCAGGCCTATGTAGGCCAGGAAGGACTCGGAGAATATGGCGCCGGGCACAGCGAGGGCGGTGCGGGTGATGATGGGGCCTATGGAGTTGGGCAGTATGTGCCTGAAGATCAGGGTCTTGTCCGGAACTCCCAGGGTCTTGGCGGCCAGAACGTACTCGTTCTCCTTGAAGCGGTAGAACTGGGCCCTTATGAGCCTTGCCGTACCTATCCAGTCCCTGACCACCAGGGCCAGGATTATGGAGAATATTCCCGTTCCGAATATCATGATGAACAAAGTCATTACGACTATGTTGGGGAAGGCGTTTATTACCTCCGTTATTCTCATCATGACCATGTCTATCTTTCCGCCGTAATAGCCGGCGATGCTTCCGTAAGTCACGCCTATGACGACGTTGACCATTACGGAGACCATGGCTATCACCAGTGATACTCTGGCGCCTCTCCACAGACGGGTCCAAAGGTCGCGGCCCAGATAGTCGGTGCCGAACCAGTAGACGTCGTCCACGTGGTTGTAGATGTAGTAGTCTACCTCAAGGTCGCACATCTCCACGCCGTTGATGAAGCGGCGGTTGTAGACGTTGAGTATGCAGCCCTCGGGATACTTTTCGGTATCGGAGAGCTTGTCGACCCTGCGGTTCACCATGGTGACGCCTCCGTCGAAGAGGTCCACGCCCCAGTCGGCCAGCAGCTGGATCTTGGGCGGGCAGTTGACCCTGTTGAGATCCTGATCGTTGAAGCCGTGGGGATTCATCATGGGACCGAATACGGCGAAGAAGGCGATTATCAATATGAGGATAAATGCTACGACCGAGCTCTTGTTTTTGCGGAAGCGCAGCATGGCGTCTTTGAAGAAGCCTATGGGCTTGGTCTCGAACTTGGTGTCGTGGATGTTCTCATCCAGCTGCACCAGGCGCAGCCCCGACAGGTCCATATCCCTGTAGTCGTTGATATCAAAGGTCTTCATTCTGCTTTCTTCCCTCCGATCCTGATACGCGGGTCGACTATGCCGTAGCTCAGATCGACCAGAAGTATGGTTATGATGGAGATGAAGGAGTAGAACATCAGGGTGGCCAGGGTGACCTGATGGTCACTGGTGTTGATCGCCTGTATCATCAGTCCGCCCATGCCCGGTATGGCGAAGATGCGCTCAACTACGAGGCTTCCGCCCATTATGGTGGTAAACATGGGGATTATGATGTTCATCAGGGGGACCAGCGAGTTCCTGATGCCGTGCCTTACGGTTGCCTGGGTGTAGGTGAGGCCCTTGGTGCGGGCAAGGAGCATGTACTCCGAGTTGATCGTCTCGGCCAGCTCAGCTCGCAGGTAGCGGGCTACTCTGGCGATGGGGCTGAAGGCAAGGGCCAGTATGGGCAGCACCAGCGAATGGAGCTTCGCCGCCCCCGTGGCATTCACGTCATATATTATCGGGAACCATCCGAATTTGTAGGCGAGGAAGTATTGCAGGCCTGTGGCGAATACGAAGGACGGGACCGATATGAAGATGACGACCAGGAAGGATACAACGTAATCGACTCCGCTGTTCTTCTTAAGCGCCATGATTATGCCGGCCAGCATTCCCAAAGGCAGGGAGATCAGCAGGGAGTATACGTTGACGTAGAGGGTCACGGGTATCTTTTGTTTCACTATGTTCCACACCGGCACGTTGGGATTCATCTTAAGGGATATTCCCCAGTCCCATCGCAGCAGGATGTTTCGCATGTAAATGAAATACTGGACTATCACCGGCTTGTCGAAATTGTATTTTGCGTTGAGCTGGGCCATCATTTCGGGAGGCATTTCGTCGTAGCCCTCGAATATGCTGCCCGGCATCATCCTTATGACTATAAAGCCGATGGTCAGTATGACGAACAACGTGATCACCGTTGCCAACAGACGCTGTAGGATGTAATTCGTCATAAGCTTGACCTTTCTCTTAATTAAGGAAAAGGGCGGGCCGCGGATAAACCGCAGCCCGCCGCGCGGTCATTGGTCAGAATTGTTTTCGGACTGATCGCGTTATTTTTTTACTACTCCGCAATGCGGGCGTACTTCCAGCCGAAGCCGACGTTTACAACATAGCTGTTGTCGGGAGTGGGCAGGATGACGCGGTCAGACTTGAGGTATCTGTTGGGGTTCTCCATGACGGGGATGATGGGCAGGTCTCTGAGCATGATCTGCTCCATCTCGAAGGCCATCTCCAGCTGCTTTTCCTTGTCGAAGCGCTCTTCGGTCTGGTTGGCCTTTATCCAGAGCTCGTCCAGCTCGGGCTGGAAGTAGGGCTCGTTCTTCTGTGCGTAGGTGGAACGCCATACATTGTAGCCGTTCCAGGGAGCGATCTTGGAGGTGGACCAGCCGCCCCAGCCGAGGTCGTAGACGGACGGATTGTCCTTCCAGGACTTCTTGGTAGCGGTCATCTGGGAGTTGGGCATGCCCTGGATCTCCAGAGTGAAGCGGTCGGCGCCGAAGATCTCGGCCAGGGATTTCTGCAGGAACTCGGAGCAGGCCTTATATTTGGAGTTGTCGCTGCTGTACAGCAGTTCGACGGAGACCTTGCTGATACCGGTCTCTTCGAGAGCCTTGTCGAAGCATTCCTTGGCAAGGGCGGGATCGTAGGCCCAGTTCTCGGGGGTGTACTCGGGATGCTTCTTCTGCTGCAGCTCTCTGAAGCTCTCGCCGGTGGAGAGGTCGCCTATGACCATCAGGGGCTGGATGTACCAGGCGGGGATGGCGCTTCCGATGTTGGCGACGGCCACGCGGTCGATGCCGTGATAGAGGGCCTTGCGGAAGTTCAGGTTGTCAAGGATGGGGTTGTCGGGGTTCTTCATGTTCACGGTGATGTGATACATGGAGGTCGCGTTGGACTCGATCAGACGGGGATCTTCCTGATACTGGAGGTACTCTTCAGCGCCCAGGGAGACGTAGTCGATCTCGCCGTTGAGGAACATCTGGAGGGTGGTGGCGTTGTCGGTGACCACGCGCTCGGTGACCTCATGGGCCCAGATCTTGTCGGCGAATACCCAGTTGGGGTTCTTCTCGTAGGTGACGGAAGCGCCGGGGATCCACTCCTTGAGGATGTAGGAACCTGCGGACATGTAGGTGTCCTTGCTGGTTCCGTACATGGTGGCAGTGCGGTCGGCGTTCATGGCTGCCTCATAGGTGGGCTCGTGGACCATGGCCATGGCGCAGTTGAAGCAGAGGTGGGTCACGATCTCGTCGGCGGTAACGGGGCCCTTGGTGGTGATCTCGACGGTGTAGTCGTCGATCTTCTTCAGACCGACGTCTTCCCACTCGCACTCGCCCTTGGTGTACTCGGAGCCGTTGAGGATGGTGATGGTGTTGCTGTTGAAGTAGGAAGCTCTGGTGTTGAGGAGCTTGGGATCGATAAGCATCTTGTAGCTGTACATTACGGTATCAGCATTGAGGGGATCTCCGTTCTCCCAGGTCAGGCCCTTGCGGAGGGGGATCTGCCACACTTCGCGGCTGTCATCCATCTGCTGGGGGAAGTCGGCGGCGAACTCGGGCATGCGCTTGAACTTGTAGTCATCGCCGATGTAGGAACGGTAGAGATAGATCGCTACCATATCGGCGGCGTCTCCGTCACGGGACATGGAGTACATATGACCGTTCAGGGTAGAGATATCGGCATTGACCGCGAAGCGGAGAGTTCCCTCGCCTTCGGGCTTGGGTACTTCGGGCTCGGCGGGAGCTGCGGGAGTCGTCTCGGCGGGTTTGGTCTCAGCCGGAGTCGACGGAGCCGGAGTGGTCTCGGCGGGCTTGGTCTCAGCGGGAGGTGTGCTCGGAGCGATGTCGACTTCCTTCTTGCCGCAGCCGGCGAAGAGGGAAAGGGCCATCATTACAACGAGCAGGATGGCTAATACTTTCTTCATTTTGTCATCTCCTTACTAAAAAACTCTGTTTTTCTATACCTGACCGCCTGAAGGGCGGGTGTGGCACCGGTTTATTTTTGCTTCACAGCGAAAGTGCTTGAAAAATTGCGGAAATAATAGTTTTTAATACGTGAAAACGAATAAAATCGTTTTCGGGCGGACCGGGACAGTTTGCTTCAATAAAATTATATTAGAGTAAAACGGCCCGGAATTCAAGTGAAATTGACTAATTTATACCATTTCAGCCGATATATCGCTCCCCACAAAAGAATTGAAACCTGTCCGAAATAGGGTATAATGACTGATATGAAGGCTTTGGATAAGGAGAAAATCAAGCGTTCTCTGGTCCGGGGGATCGCCATCGGGGTCCTCGGAGCTTTTGCGGTGCGGAAAGACGAAAGCCTTCTGCATTTCATAAGCAACGCATTTTTCTTCGGTGGGATCTTCCAGCTGGTATACGCTCTCTTTGAGCTGACCCTCCACCTGGGCTTTTACAACGGGGTGATCTACAGCTTCAAAAAGATAGTTGAGTCCTTCACGGTGAAGAACTACGACCCCAAGACCTCAGAGATAAAGAGCCGCCCCGAATACGACAGCACGCAAAAAAGAGGGGCGGTAATGAAGGAGCACCTCCTCGTTTCCGCCGCCTTTATACTTATTTCTTTAATTCTGGCCCTGTGCTGAAAGCCGGGGCTTTTTTATTCCTCAGAAGCGATCTCTCCCGCGAAATTGGTCTCGAATAGCTTTCTTACCTCTTCGGAGCCTTCGGCGCGGCCCAGGGCCCACATGAGCTTTGTTACCGCGGCTTCGGTGGTCATGTCCTTTCCCGAGATGACCCCGCAGGAGAGGAGCTTTGTCCCCACCTCGTAGAACCTCAGGTCGCTGGCGTCGTAGAGGCACTGGCTCACAACGACCACCGAGACTCCGGCTTCGGTGAGCCTTTCGAGGGCGTCCAGCAGGTTTCTTCTGATGAAGTGCATGCCGCCGAGGCCGAAGGCTTCGATGACGATGCCTTTGTAGTTCATGTTCCTCAGGGTATCGAAGATCTCGGGCTTGGTGCTGGGTATGAGCTTTAAAAGGAAAACGTCGGTGGAGAGCTCGTCGCAGAGCTCAAAAGGCCCCTTGGGCTCGGTGTCCCTGACGTATTTTCTCAGGCCGTCTCCGTAGACTTCGCCCAAAAGCCCCGCGTTGACGCTCTCGAAGGCTTCAAATCCCATGGTCCTGACCTTTACGGCCCTGCAGCCCCTGATTATCTTGCGGTTGAAGGCTATGCTCACGCCTTTGATGCCGCTTTCCGCCGCCGCGAAGGCGGTGTAGAGGTTGTTTCTGGCGTCGGTGAGCATGTTGTCTATGGGCACCTGGCTTCCGGTGATCACCACCGGCTTATCGAGATTCTGCAGCATGTAGCAGAGCATCGATGCGGTGTAGGCCATGGTGTCTGTGCCGTGGGTTATGACTATGCCGTCGTAAAGACCGATCTTCTCTGCGACGGCTCTGGCTATGATCTGCCATTCCTCAGCCTGGATGTTGGAGCTGTCGAGGCTCAGAAGATCCTGCACGTCTATGTCGTAGTGGGCGGGAAGGTCTTCCATGTAGCTGAGCAGCTGCCCCGAACCCATCTGGGGCGAGAGCCCGTCCTCGGAAGGCTTTGAGGCTATGGTGCCTCCTGTGGTTATGAGCAGTATTTTCTTTTTAGGCATGGCGTTTCCTCCCGTTTCAAGGCTTTGTGGCCGCCGGCGCGGCTCGTCTCCGAAATTATACCACGAAGACCGCCGTCTGTGATATACTTTTAAAAACCCCAGGCGGCCAGGCCGCGGAACAGGAAGTGTATATGTATCTGGAAAAAGAAGATTATCAGGAGCCCCGCTGCCCCTTCGAGATGCCCAAAGAAGAAGACGCCCCGGCCGGCGGGATCCCCGTGAGGAGGATCATCGAAAAGGTCGACGAGGAGCTTTCGAGGAACGATCACGCGGGAGCGGAAAGGGTGCTCAAATACTGGCTTTCGGAGGCGGAGGCATGCCGCGACGAAAGGGGGGCCTTCTCTGTGAACAACGAGCTGATGGGCCTTTACAGAAAGCTGGGAAGAAGGGACGAGGCCCTGGAGCGGGCTTCCGAAGCCCTCAGGCTTCTCAAGTCTTTGGGCTATGAGGAGTCGGTGAGCGGAGCTACCTGCTATATAAACAGCGCGACGGTATATAAGGCTTTCGGCATGGCTGAGGAGGCCTTGCCCCTATTCGAAAAGGCCAGGGCGGTCTTCGAAAAGCATCTTAAGAACGACGATACAAGGATGGGCGGGCTTTACAACAACATGGCCCTGGCACTGGTGGACCTCGGACGCTTCGAAGAGGCCGAAGACCTGTATTTCAAGGCCATCGCGGTGATGGAAAGAAATGAGGGCAGCGGCCCGGAGCAGGCCATAAGCTGGCTCAACCTCGCCAGCGCTGCCGAAGCAAGGCTCGGAATATACGAGGGCGAGGAGCAGATCTCCGACTGCGTCGCCAGAGCCTGGGAGCTCCTCGATAAGGAGCAGGCCAGGAACGGCAATTACGCCTTCGTCTGCGGGAAATGCGCTCCTGTCTTCGGCTACTACGGTTATTTCATGTATGAAGACGAACTGAACGAAAGGGCAAAGAGCATATATGAAAGGTCTTGAGCTTTCGTACAGCTACTATAAAGAGTTCGGAGAGCCGATGCTTAAGGAGCGGTTCCCGCAGCTCATGCCCCTGATCGCCTGCGGCTTATGCGGCAGCGGCTCGGAATGCCTGGGCTGCGACGACGAGGTCTCAAGGGATCACGACCTGGAGCCGGGTTTTTGCATCTTCCTTCCCGGGGAAGACCTGGTCGACAGGCGCAGCGCCTTCCTTCTTCAGAGGGCGTACGACAAGCTTCCCAAAGAGTACGAAGGCTTGAAAAAGAGCCTGATCAGCCCCGCGGGAGGCCCCAGAAGGGGAGTGATCAGGATCGCCGATTTCTTAAGCGCCAGGACCGGAAGCCCCGATGGCGGGCTCACGGCGGAGCAGTGGTACAGGCTGCCGGAGCAGTACCTTCTGGAGGTGACGAACGGCCGCATCTTTTATGACGGGCCCGGCATAATCAGCGGCGCTAGAGAAAAGCTCTCGGGCCTTCCGGGCGATATAAGGCTCAGAAAGCTGGCCGACTGCCTTCTGGAGATGGCTCAGAGCGGCCAGTACAACTATTCCCGCTGCCTGGCCCACGGCGAAAAGGAGGCTGCGCGGCTGGCCCTCAATTCCTTCGTCGACAGCGGCCTTCACGCGGGCTTTCTGCTGATGGGGCGCTACATGCCCTTCTACAAGTGGCGCTTCAGAGCCCTGAGGGAAGAGGGCATGGCCGACTATGCCGGCATTCTTTCCTCCATACTCTCGGCGGCGCCGGGGGAGAGGGGAGAGCCCGACGAGGCTTCGCTTCTCATAGAGCAGGCAGCTTCCTTCGTCATAGGGGCCCTGCAGCTTCAGGGGCTTTCCGACGCCTTCTGCGGAGAGCTTGAAAAGCACGGCCGCTCGGTGGAAGACCGCATAGCCGACCCGTTCATAAGAAACATGAAATAAAGCATCAAAAAGGACGCCCGGGCTCAGAGCTTTCGGGCGTCCTTTTGTGTTGCATATATCGCGGTCCGGATCGTAAAAGGCAGTCTCTACTGCCCGGAGAACAGCAGGCTGTAGAAGTCGTTTTCGACTATCTTGCTGGTGCAGTCGAGCCTGTAGCCAGCCAGGGCCTTGGTCCTTTCCACGTACTCGGCGGTCTCCTCCTCGCTCATCTCGACGCCTTCGGCGGGGGTGAATTCCTGGGTGAAGCGGTTGTAGAGGCCTTTGTCGGTCCTCCAGCACCTGGATGAGAACACCACCATGCCCTCGGATCCTGAGAGCAGGTCGGTGCCCGCCAGGAGCCTTGAGTCGTATTCGAGGCCCAGGAGGTTCGATACCGTGGGCAGTATGTCCACCTGGCAGCACACCTTGTCCACGTACACCGGTTCTTTCATGCTCGCACTCCAGATAATGAGTCCGTTGCGGTATACGTCGAGGTCAAGGGCCTGTTCGTTGATCGCCTGGGCGGCGGCCGAGGTGCCGAGTTCCTTCCCCATGAGCTCTTCTATGGTCTCCACGTCGGTGTAGGGGATGTGGTCGGGAGCCGCGACTATCAGGGTGTTTTCAAGCTTTCCGGCTTCTTCGAGCTTTTTCAGCAGTATCTCCATGGCCCTGTCGAACTCCATGACCGATGCTATGTAGGCCTTGGTGGTCTCGCTGTACTCGCAGTCTGAAAGCTCTTCCCTGTACTTGCTTGATACCCAGTTCCAGGAGTAGGGGGTGTGGCCCGACACGGTGAGGTAGTAGATGTTGAAGAGCTCGTCGCCGTTGATGTAGTCGTCGATGGAATCCTTTATCATGAAGGTATCCTGCTGGGGCCACTTGAGGTCGCCGGAGGATGTCTTTTCGTAGTTGAGGCCTCTGCTGCAGAAGTTCCACTGATAGCCCATGTTGGGGTGGGATTTGGATCTCTCGTAGAGGTCCCAGTTGTTGTGGTAGCCCTTGCTGACGTAGCCCAGGCGGCTGAGCTGGTGGGCAAGGGTGAAGGGCAGGCCGGTCTTGAGCACTCCGGTCCTCACCATGGTTATGGGCTTGCCGTTTTTGGGGTAGAGGCCCAGCATGTTCTGGCACTCTCCGTTGGAGGTGCTTGTGAAATGGAGGGCGCTGTAGAAATTTTTGAAAACGAAGCCCTCGTTGAGCATCCTGTAGAGGGTCGGGGTGTACTTTTCGCTGACGGCGCAGGTATCCAGGGCTTCGACGGTGAAGAATACCACATTGTAGCCTTTGAACATGCCGGTATATTCATTTTTGTTCGTTGGTTCGACGGCGCTGAAGTAGTCGCATAGCCACTTTACGTCCTTGCTCTTGGTCGTCTCGCGGAGGCCCTCCAGGTCTATGTCCATCACGTTGGGCGACCGGTCCACCGGATCGGGCTCCGGTTCGGGATCCGGCTCTGCGGGGGCGGGGGGCTCGGCTGTCATTCCCGGCTCATCCTTGGGAGTTTCGAATTTGGGGTTTTCTTCTGTCTCGTCCTTCTTTTCGGGTTCGGCGTCGTCGGAAGCCAGCAGGCTCACGTCTATCTCCCGGGTGTAGTCGGCGGGGACGAAGGCGTGCTTGATGTCAAGCCTTATCATGGTGTAAAGGCCCAGCTGCTGCACCTGCTCGTTGTAGTTTATGTCCATCCTGTAGAGGTCGGAGGGGACCATATCCCCCTTCCAGGGCAGCTTAAGGCTCGCAAGGCCGCCCAGATGGAATATCACGCAGGCGGCGGTCATGAAAAGGAAGACTGCGGCTGCGGAGGGATGCTTTTTTTTCGCGTTGCTCCTGGCGGCGGCTCTTTTCGCACGCCTTTTTTCCGGAGCCGGGGCTTCGTCCGCTGCTTCATCGGATACATTTTCTTCTTCGCCGGGTTTGTTTACATAAATATTCTTACCGTAAATAAATATGAAGATAAGCGGCAGAGAGATGAATATGATGTGGGGTATGTGCAGCACTATGGCCTTTATTATGACGCCTATGAACTGGTAGAGCTTGTTGTCGGCGGCAGTGCCCAGTATGGACGCCGGATAGTAGGTCTGCAGTATCTCCTTGGCGACGAACTCCACCAGGAAGATCAGGGTCAGTATGAAGCTGATGACCCTGCAGTATATGAGCCTTCCTTTACCCCTGAAGAAGGCCGCAAGAGCTCCGAATACGCAGCCGAAGGACAGGGCGAAGAGGCCGTAGATCGCGATGTATTTAATGGGACTTCCGTCGCAGAGGTGTATGGACAGCTCCAGCCATAGCATGAGCATGGGGAAGAAGCTGAACTGAAACCTGCCTGTATGTGAGGATGCCCAGGTGCCGAGGCTGCGGTCCAGAGCCTTTCTTTTTTCTTTGATCTTTTCTTTCATCATTTTGTACTTACACGTTTGTTTGGCGCAAAACCAAATAATTATATCTCTCTAAATTGACAATTTCAAGCATGATAGTGGTTCAGCAGGCGGGAACGCGTTATTTTCAAGGCTTGCGCCCGGCCGGCCTTTTTTATATAATAAATAAAATGAGAAGGAAACGAGCAGGACCCGAGGATCCCGCCCTTTGCTCCCAAAGGGCTGTTTTGAATGCTCCAATTGTTTTATTTACAGACATTTAAACTGTTAATTCCTACTAACATTTCAAGCCCGTGTCTGTTATAATTATATGCCCGACAAGCAGAACAGACACGCTATCACAAAAAGAACGAAAACCGAGGTCCTATGGCTGACGAACAGGAAAGAAAAGTCAAGATAGTCAGGACGACCCTCGACGAGCTTCCCCACGGAAGACCCGAGGACTGGCCCGATCCGTCCGAAAAGTTCAAAAGATCGCCGATGCCCGAGGGGATAAGCCACCGCGAACTCTATTCCGACATAGTCCGCATAGCTCTGCCTTCCCTGTTCGAGCTCATACTTACCCAGCTCACCAGCATGGCTGACCAGATCATGGTCGGAAGGCTTCCCGGAGAGGTGGGGGTCCAGGCTCTTTCCGCCGTTGGGCTCTCCGCCCAGCCCAAGATGCTGCTCATGACCATGATAATGGCCCTCAACATTGGCTCCACCGCCATGGTGGCCCGCTTCAGGGGCCAGGGCGAGCAGAAGAGAGCCAACCAGGTGCTCAAGCAGTCGATGATGATCAACATCGTGCTGTCCATCTTCTTCATGAGCGTCGGCACAGTCATCGCGGAGCCCTTCATAAGGCTGCTGGCAGGCAAGGGCATATCCGAAGCCACCATCGCCTACGCGGTACAGTACTTCACCATACAGATGTACGGCATGCCCTTCCTGTGCATGACCTTCACCTGCACCGCCTGCTTAAGAGGCTGCGGAGATACCCGCATGCCCCTCATGTACAACACCACCGCCAACGTGGTAAACGTCATATTCAACTACCTGCTGATCTACGGCGAGTTCGGCTTCCCACGCATGGAAGTCGCCGGCGCGTCTTTGGCCACCGTGATAGGCCAGACCACCGCCACCGTCATCGCCATGACCCTGATGTTCAGCAAGACCCGCTACGTATACCTCGATCTCAAAGAGAAGTTCGTTTTCGACAGGGATATTCAGCACAACGTCATCACCATAGGCCTTCCCAGCATGATAGAGCAGCTCTTCATGAGAGCGGGCGTCATGATATTCACCAGGACCGTCTCGGGCCTGGGCGACGTTGCATACGCGACTCACCAGATCTGCATGAACATCAACTCTTTAAGCTTCATGTCGGGCCAGGCATTCTCCAACGGCGCCACCACCCTGGTGGGCCAGAGCCTGGGCAGGGGAAGGATGGACATGGCCGACGTTTACGTGCGCCACACCCGCCATCTGGGGCTTGCCTTCGCCGTCGTGCTTGCGACCCTCTTCCTCCTCTTCGGAGGCCACGTGGTCGCCCTTTACAACGAGACCCCCGAGGTCATAGCGCTGGGCAGAAAGATACTCATGGCCGTAGCCCTGATGCAGCCCTTCCAGAACCAGCAGTTCATCACCAACGGCGGCCTGCGCGGAGCCGGTGACACCAAGTTCTCCGCCATCGCAATCTTCATCACGGTGCTGATCGTGAGGAGCGGCCTGGGCATACTCTTCATCAATTACCTCGACATGGGCCTGTGGGGAGCCTGGGGCGCCATCATCTGCGACCAGCTTCTCAGGACCACCCTCATAATCAGCCACTACAACACCGGAAAGTGGAGGTTCATGAAGCTCAAAGGCCAGATGGTCAAGACAGCAAAATAAGGCGAAAAACGGGGAGGGGCCGGGCGGCCCCTATTTTTCATTGTCCTTACAAATGCTAACATTATTAACTTGACTAACGCCCGTTAATTTCGTATATTTAATCCGTGCTACAAAGCATTTTATCGCTGTTTTTTACATATAAAGGAGGAGTAAAAATGAAGTGGGTATGCTCAGTTTGCGGTTACGTTCACGAGGGTGATCAGCCCCCCGAAAGATGCCCCCAGTGCAAGGTTCCTGCAGAGAAGTTCAACAAGATGGAAGAGGGCGAACTGAAGTGGGCCGCGGAGCATGTTGTGGGAGTCGCCAAGGGCGTTGATCCCGAGATCGTACAGGGACTCAGAGACAATTTCAACGGCGAGTGCAGCGAGGTCGGAATGTATCTGGCCATGGCGAGAGTCGCCTTCAGAGAAGGATATCCCGAGATAGGGCTCTACTGGGAGAAGGCCGCTTATGAAGAGGCCGAGCACGCCGCCAAGTTCGCGGAGCTCCTGGGCGAGGTCGTCACCGACTCCACCAAGAAGAACCTGCAGATGAGAGTGGAAGCCGAGAACGGCGCCACCGCCGGCAAGACCGCCCTGGCCAAGAAGGCCAAGGAGCTGGGCCTCGACGCCATCCACGACACCGTCCATGAGATGGCAAGGGATGAGGCCAGACACGGCAAGGCCTTCAAGGGACTGCTCGAAAGATATTTCAAATAAAGAGGAAAGGCGCAGAACACTGCGCTGACCCCTGAAAGCGGCAACGCGGGGGAGCGTGAAAAAACACGCTCCCCGTTTTATTAGGATCGTTTTTCAGGACTTAAGCCCCGTTAAGTGCGGGATCGAAAGGAAGTGTCACCCCATGAGCCTTTTCTGGACGGCGACCGAAAACATGCCCGACGGCATGGGATTTGAACTTTACGGGAAGGAGCACCTGATCTGGCTCGCATCCATCGCCGTATTTATAATCGCCCTGTGCGTCATAAGCAGAAAGCTTAGCCCCAAAGGGGTCAGCACTCTCTGCATCATAGTATGCAGCGCCTGCCTGTTTCTTGAGCTTTTCGGCGACCTGGTCCTGCTGGTGACCGGCCAGCTCAGCGTCAACTATCTGCCGCTGGATCTCTGCGGCATAGCCCTGTACGCCGAGTTCGTCTGCTGCTTAAAGCCTACGCCCATACTCAAGGAGCTCTGCTACTGCCTCTTCATGCCGGGTGCTCTGGCGGCTCTTGCCTTCTCCAACTGGGTGGACCTTCCTCCCACCAACTTTTTCGCCATAAGGAGCTTCGTTATCCACGCCCTCATAATCGCGTATCCCCTGATACTCATATGCGCGGGTCAGCTCAGACCCGACGTCAGGAAGCTCCACAAGTGCTTCGCCATAGGCATCGCCATGTGCATCCCCATATACTTCATCAACAAGGCCCTTGACCAGAACTTCTTCTTCCTCAACTGGCCTTCGCCCGGTTCGCCGCTGGTCTGGTTCGCCGACCGGCTGGGCAACCCCGGCTATCTGGTCGGCCTTCCCATAATGATATTCATAGTGTGGTTCTTCCTGTATTTCAGGCAGATAATGGGCCTGATATTCCGCCAAGGAGCGAGAAAATGATCATTTCCGTTGAAAACATGATAGCAAGGCGCAGGGTGGGGGACAAAGGCGCCGTCGATATGCTTAAGGAAGCCGGTTTTAACGGCATTGACTTTTCCCTCTGCTCAATGAACGACTGGAAGGAGACCGTGGATTCCCCGGGAGCCCTGGATTTCGCCGACGAGCTGAGGGAGTACGCAGAGTCCAAAGGCATGGTATTCTGCCAGTCCCACGCCCCCTTCACCTTCAAATACGGCATGAAGATGGGTCTTGAGACCGAAGAATACCGCATGATAGTAAAGTCGATGGAGTTCGCGGCCCATCTGGGCGCCCCCATGATAGTTATACACTGCCTGAGGCTCCCCGACGGCAGCGACCACTTCGGGTATAACCTGGAGTACTACCGCAGCTTCCTCGAGTACGCCCATAAGTTCAACATAAAGATCGCAGTTGAGAACCTGCAGGGAAGGGCTGCTCCCGACCTGCCTCCCACTCCCTATTGCCTGGGCACCCCCGAGACCTTCGTCGCCATGCAGAAGGAGCTGAACGACCCCATGGTCTGCGGCTGCCTCGACCTGGGCCACGCCCTGATCACCACGGGGGATGCGGCCGGCTTCATAAGAAAGAGCAAAGGCTGTGTGGATTACCTTCACATCCACGACAACAACGGAAAGGACGACCTGCACCTGCTTCCGGCTCTGGAGGAGCCGCCCAAGGGCTTTTTCAGGATGCCCTGGAAGGATGTCGCCGCGGCCCTTAAGGATATAGGCTTCAGCGGCCCCGTAAACCTGGAGCTTTTGCGATACATGGACAACTTCCGCACTCAGGAGCTGCCGCTGGGCCTTGAGCTCGCCGCCGTGACCGGCCGGGCGATAGCGGAGATGCTCGAGGGATGAGCGTCGTTATCCGCAGGCTGAGGCCCGGCGAAACTGTTTAAACTTTAGATCATTTAATTGGCCGCCCCTGTGGGCGGCTTTGTTTATATATAGTCAAAACAAATACTAACATAGTCATTTGCGCTGAAAATGACTATGTTATATTGACTTCTGACTATCTTTATGTCAGTATTTAATTGTGTCAAAGTAGGCCAAAATGACTATATTGTGCTATGAAAAGGGGATAATGAATGAGAGCCCTGAACTATAAAACCGAATATAAGAAGCTGCTGTCTCCGGAGATAGTGTCATATCTGGCGCAGATCCACGAGATGAAAGGGCAGCTGAGTCAGTTCACCGAGGCCCGGAAAGACGTGCTGGCTGAATTGCTTGAGATCGCGAAGATCCAGAGCACCGAAGCATCCAACCGCATCGAGGGCATCGTAACTACCGGTGAGCGGCTGAAAAAGATCGTGATGAACAAGACGACTCCGAAAGGGCGGAGCGAACGCGAGATAGCCGGTTACCGCGATGTGCTGGATACCATACACACTAATTACGATTTTATCCCCATCAGGACCGGCATGATACTGCAGCTTCACCGAGATCTTTACAGATTCAGCAATTCTGCCATAGGCGGAAGCTTTAAGAATTCCGACAATGTCATAGCCGAAGAGCTGCCTGACGGATCGACCCGTATAAGGTTTCAGCCGGTCCCGGCATGGGAGACTCCCGAAGCGATGGATTCTCTCTGTGATGCTCTTCAGCAGGCTGTGAATGATCCCGAGATCGATCCGCTGCTTCTGATGCCGATGTTCATTCTGGACTTTCTCTGCATTCATCCCTTCAATGACGGCAACGGCCGCATGAGCCGCCTGCTGACTCTGTTGCTCCTGTACCGTTCCGGCTATTATGTCGGCAAATACATCAGTATCGAAAGACTCATCGCTGACAGCAAAGAGACATATTACGAAGTCCTGCAGGAGAGCTCAGAAGGGTGGCATGAGGGCAGCAACGATTATCTTCCCTTTGTCCGCTATATGCTGGGCATCGTTATCGCCGCCTACAGAGAGTTTGGGTCGCGGGTCGACGCTCTGCTCACAAGGGGACTCTCAAAGCCCGACAGGGTGCGTGATATCGTTAAGAATACTGTGGGGCGCATCACTAAGACGCAGATCATGGATGATTGCCCTGACATCAGTCAGAAAACAGTGGAACGGACACTGGCTGAGATGCTCAAAAACGGCGAGATCATAAAGATCGGCGGAGGGCGCTATACTTCATACACATGGAACTGGGAGAAGGAGTAACGACATGGTAACAGGCGAACTGAAAAGCAAGATCGACAGCCTTTGGGAGATCTTCTGGACCGGCGGTCTCACGAATCCGCTGGACGTGATCGAGCAGATGACCTATCTGATGTTCATCCATGACCTGGATGACTCCGATAATCTCCGCGCCAAAGAAGCGGCCATGCTGGGCCTGCCCTATGAGAGCATCTTCGCCAAGGAAGT
>JAEEGL012561511.1_pt1 | contig 18392 bp, 16 predicted proteins | sample 9134231 | NCBI WGS metagenome assembly JAEEGL01 (sample SAMN16246548, study PRJNA631951) | gut metagenome | biome: gut microbiome; feature: rumen; material: fiber-attached | host: Bos | place: Iran: Karaj | collected 2018-10 | reverse complement strand
CTTGCTTTGATTTGAGACCAACGCGTCTTTGTTGACGCATGTGGTACATAAAGTACCCAGAGCCGGGGTCGAACCGGCACGGGTTGCCCCACTGGTGTTTGAGACCAGCGCGTCTACCGATTCCGCCATCTGGGCCTCTTAGCGGGTGCAAAGGTACAATAAAAAAGTGAAAAGTGAAGAGTGAAAAGTGAAAAAATTACTTCCGCCTTCAAATTTTTTCATTTTTTAATGCTTTTATTCTATCACCTATCGTTTTTTTTACTACCTTTGCACCGAAAATGTTACTAAATCTATTTCATGGACATAAAGGACAATAGTACTTTCTGCGTGATTCTCGCAGGAGGAAGGGGTCGGCGCCTATGGCCAGCCAGCAGGAATGCCTATCCAAAACAGTTTATTGACTTCTTTGGTACAGGGAAGACTATGCTACAGACAACTGTCGATCGCTTCAGTAAAATCCTCCCCAAGGAGAATATTTATCTTTGTACGTGTAAAGAATATCTGCCGTTGGTAAAGGAGCAGTTGCCCTGTCTGACGGATGAGAATTTCCTGGTGGAACCCATACATCGGAACACGGCTCCGAGTGTGGCGTGGGCCAACATGCGTATCTTGAGGCGCAATCCCAATGCCAACATCATTGTATCGCCTTCTGATCAGATGGTGATCGACGAGGAGCGGTTCTTCCAGAGCATGAAAGTCGGCATCGGCTATGTGTCGGAGAACGATGTGTTGTTGGCGATGGGCGTGAAGCCGACGCGACCAGAACCTGGCTATGGTTATATACAGCTGGGCGACATAAGTTGCAAGCCAGACGTCTACAAGGTGAAGTCGTTCACAGAGAAGCCTGAGCGCGATTTCGCTAAGATGTTTATGGAGAGTGGTGAGTTCTACTGGAACACAGGCATCTTTATTTCTAACGCCAGACATCTGACGAAGAGTTTCGAGCATGTCTTCCCCATCGTGCTGCGAAATCTGAAATTAGAGAATCCTGATTATTCGTATGAGGAGGAGATGGCTTATGTCGAAGAGAATTATCCGCGTTATCCGAATCTCTCGCTTGACTATGCTATCCTGGAACAGAGCCGTGATGTGTATGTGATGAAATGTGATTTCGGCTGGGCCGACTTAGGTACATGGCACGCTATCTATGAGGCGATGAGTAAGGTGGATGACGACAACGTGGTTCTCGATTCCCAGGTGGAGATGGAGGAGTGTCGTAACAACATCATCCGTCTGCCCAAAGGACGTCTGGGGGTTATCAGTGGCCTGGATGGCTATATTGTTGTGGAACACGACAATGTGCTGTTCATCTGCAAGAAGGGCGACTCCTCATCGTTGGTGCGAAAATATGCCAGTGAGGTACAGATGAAATATGGAGATGAGTTTGTCTAATCAGACAAACTCATCTCTTATCTTAGCGGCGATTTCTTTGAATTCTTCTTCCGTCAGCTTGAGCTTCTCACGACGGAAGTCTGCATCCTGTTCCGACTGCATCGGAATCAGATGGATATGGGCGTGGGGAACTTCAAGGCCAAGCACTACCTGAGCCACCTTCTTACAAGGGAAGGCTGCCTTGATGGCTTTTGCCACACGTTTGGCGAAAGCCTGATAACGAGCCAACTCATCGTCATCCATATCGAAGAAGTAGTCCACCTCACGACGGGGGATTACGAGGGTGTGACCCTTCACTAGCGGATTGATGTCGAGGAAAGCGTAGAACTCCTCGTTCTCTGCACACTTGTAGCTGGGAATCTCACCAGCGGCAATCTTACTGAAAATATCCATATTTATCAATTATCCAACAGTAATCTTATCAATTCTTAACTTGATGGAGCCGCGGGGAATCTTCACTTCCACCTCGTCGCCCACCTTGTGGTTCAGCAGTCCCTGGGCAATAGGCGTCTTGATAGAGATCTTACCTTCGCGGAGGTTTGCCTCACTCTCACTGACGATGGTGTAGGTCATCTTCGCTTGGTTGACGAGATTGGTCATCTCTACCTTCGACAGAATCTGTACGGCGTCAGTACTCAGACGCGATGTGTCAACGACTTTAGCCTCAGAGATGGTCATCTTCAGACGGTTGATCTTGTCTTCCAGATTAGCCTGTGCCTCCTTGGCAGCATCATACTCGGAATTCTCGCTGAGGTCGCCTTTCTCTCGGGCCTCGGCGATGGCAGCTGAGGCCTTCGGGCGCTCAATGCTTTCCAGACGTTGTAGTTCGGCTATCAGTTTGTCGTAGCCTTCTTGGGACATATATGCCATGATAATTTACTATTTTAGAATTTACTATTTATTTGTTCGATTTACGAATTAGGTTGGGCGGACAAAAACAAAAGAATCCCGACTTTCTCCTCGTCGGAATCCTCAGTACTCGCATGTCCTTATCCTTACTTACTGGTTGCAAAGGTAGGCATTATTTTTTAATTGCACAAATTTTTCCCCATAAAAAATGTAAAACCCCATAAATGACGATAGCCGAGACCCATCCTCCGACAACATCGACAGCGTAGTGGGCCTGAATATAGACTGTGGCCAGACACATCAGCACGTAGAAAGGCATCATCCCCCAGATGAGCCATTTGTTGCGAAGTCTCCAGGCGAGGAACATCAGGATGGTGGTCACACCCACATGACTGCTTGGGAAGGCTGCCGTGGGCCGCTCGCCTGCCGCATGGGCATTCTCCACCATGTGATAGAAGAATCCGTCGCTCCATCCTGGCATCGGCAATGCTTCCTGATGGCTGGCGAAGTAACTGCCTACATCAGGGAATACACCTGCGGCAATGTTGTCAAGACCAGCAGCCAGATAGTAGTACTGTGGTCCTGTGACGGGCAGGAAGATGAAGATGACGTAATAGACGAAAAAGGCCGTGAGGATGATGAACACCGTGCGGTCGAACTCCTCGTAGCGGAAGAAGAAGGCGAACAGCGTCACAAGGGCAATCATTGGGAAATAGGATGCATAGCCTAAATGCATGAGTTCACTGAACACGGGGTGGGAGATGGCCTGTGAGAAAAGAAGGGCAGGCTGACAACCACAGAGCCATTGTTCGTAGGCAGCGAAGTGATGGTCCAGGTTGGGGAACATCCTGTTGATTTCGTAGGTGTCAGGATACCACCACGACAACAGGAGCATCTGCACCCCAATGCGCCAGAAGTGTGTGAAGCGGCAGGGTATCAGCCGATAGGCCACCCACACGGCCAACGTGAGCATGATGACCTGGAAACGTCCCCAGAGCATAGGGCCAGGGTTCGCCACCTTCGTGTAGGTGAACAGCACGATTAACGTTGTCAGCAGCAGATAGGACAAAATGACCCACTCCACAGCTAACAGCCCCTTTCGCGGCTTTCGCTCAATCTCAAACAGATACTTTATAATGTTCAATGTTCAATCTTCAATGATTACAACCAACCGTTGTCTTTGTACCACTTGATGCTTCGCTTGACACCCTCCTCCAGTTTGACCTTTGGTTGGAACCCGAGTTCATCGATAGCAGGCTGGATGTCACAACGCCAGTTGCGCTGTTTCAGGATGTTGAACTTGTCGTTGTTCAGCACGCTGACCTTGCCCGTCATCCTGCTGGTATATTCTCCAAAGAAGGTGATGATGCGCAGGACCCATACGGGTGCCGTGATACGAATCCACCACGGACGGCCTAACTCCTCGTGGATGAGGTCGCTGAAGGTTGTGCTCTGATACACCTCACCATCGGAGAGGAAATACTTACGACCGTTCTCTCCCTTTTCCAAAGCTAAGAACACCGCCTGCACCACATCCGTCACATAGACGAACGTGATATCCTGACGTTTGTAGCCCACTGCGAAGTCCGTATGCTGCTGGATGCTCTTGGCCATCACGAAGTAATCTTTCTCCCTGGGGCCATATACGCCCGTTGGCCTTAATATAATATAAGGTATGCGCGAGCCAAGGGTGTCCAGATACTTCTCCGCTTCCAGTTTGCTGCGCCCGTAGGCCGTATTGGGCTGGGGCGTGTCTGTCTCACGGATCTCGTCGTAGGGCTGCTGCTCCTTGATGGCGCCGAAGATACTGAGACTGCTCAGGTAGACAAACCGTTTCAGGGGCATCTGAAGCTCGAGCAAAGCTTCTACTAAGTTTTTGGTCCCTTCGCAGTTGATGCGCATGAAGTCTTGTCTGTTCAGACACTTCGTCACACCAGCGGCATGCACCACGTAGTCGAAGTCCTTACCTCTCAACTGCTCAACCAGCTGCTGTCTGCTCGACAGGTTCAGCTCGATGAACTTAATCCGTTCGTCCTGCAGCCATTCCTTCGAACTGCTCTTGCGGACAGCCGCCCAAGTCTCGAAGCCTCGCTTGATAGCTTCTTCCACGATAAACGAGCCGATAAACCCGCTTGCACCAGTGATTAATATCTTCATTTTGTTAAATTTGGGTGCAAAGGTACTATTTTTTAGGCACGGATTACACGGATTACGCGGATTTTTAACTTTTTTCCGAAAAAAACTGTGTTAATCTGTGCCATCCATGCCTTTTTTTTCTTATCTTTGCAGTCAGTAAGAAAACTAATAGCAAATAAGTCTATGGGAAAGAAGAAAGGTGGAAAACGGTTAGGGAAGAAACAGGTCAGCGAGCTGCTGCAGAATCTCTTCCAGCACAATCCGAACGAGACATTCTCGTTCAAGCAGATATTCAGAGTCTTGAAGCTTGACACCCATCCACTGAAGATGCTCGCCATCGATGTGATGGAGGAGATGGCATGGGACGATTTCCTCTCAAAGGTCAGCGACAACTCCTATCGTCTGAATTTGAAGACGCAGGTACAGGAGGGCGTCTTCCGTCGCAAGGCCAATGGTCGCAACTCGTTCCTGCCTGACGATGGCGGTACGCCTGTGTTCGTGGCTGAGCGTAACTCGATGTCGGCGATGGACAGCGACCGTGTAAAAGTGTCGTACATGGCCCGACGCGACAAGCATATCAAGGAGGCGATGGTTATCGAGATCGTTCGCCGTGCTCACGATCAGATCGTCGGAAAGCTCCGTGTCGAGAAAGACTGGGCCTTCCTCATTCCGCAGGATTCTACTTTCGTCCACGACATCATTATCCCCAAGCGTAAACTCAAAGGTGGTAAGACTGACGATAAGGCTGTGGTAAAGGTCGTTCAGTGGCCTGATGCCGAGCATAAGAACATCATTGGCTCTGTGGTCGATGTATTGGGAAAGACGGGAGACAACAATGCCGAGATGCATGCCATCCTTGCCCAGTACAACTTGCCTTATAAGTATCCTAACAATGTGGAGGAGGCTGCTGAGAAGATCGATGCCACCATCACTCCACAAGAGATTGCCCGTCGTGAGGATTTCCGCGATGTCTTCACCTGTACCATCGACCCCAAGGATGCCAAAGACTTCGACGATGCCCTCAGTATTAGAGAACTCCCCGCCCCTGACAGGGGAGGGGTTAGGGGTGGGGTGGATTCCCGCCTCTGGGAAGTGGGCGTGCATATCGCTGACGTGAGCCACTATGTGAAAGAAGGTTCCCTTATCGACAAGGAAGCTTACAATCGTGCTACGAGCATCTACCTCGTCGACCGTACCATCCCCATGCTCCCCGAGCGTCTCTGTAACTTCATTTGTTCTCTCCGTCCAGACGAGGAGAAACTCTGTTACAGTGTGATCTTCCAGATGGACGATGAGGCCAACATCAAACATTGGCATCTGGCTCATACCGTTATCCGCAGCAATCGTCGCTATGCCTACGAAGAGGTGCAGCAGATACTCGAAGACAACGGTGTGAAGGACGGCACGGGTGAACCTGCATCTCCTGCCACGAAGAAGCATCCCTACAAGGGGGACTATGCTACCGAACTTATCAAACTCGACGCCTTCGCTAAGAAACTGCGTGCAGCGCGCTTTAAGAATGGCTCCGTGAAGTTCGATCGTGAGGAACTCCACTTCGATATCGACGAAAACGGCAAGCCCACAAAGGCTTACTTCAAGACCTCGAAGGATGCCAACAAACTCATTGAGGAATTCATGCTGCTGGCCAATAAGACCGTCGCTGAATCGATAGGTCGTGTGAAGAAGGGCGCCAAAGCCAAGACGTTGCCCTATCGTATCCACGACCAGCCCGATCCTCAGAAACTTGAGAATCTCCGTCAGTTCGTGTCGAAGTTCGGCTATAAGGTGAAGACCAGCGGCACGAAGGGGGCTATCACCAAGTCGCTCAATGCCCTGATGGCTGATGCAGAGGGAACCCGTGAGCAGAATGCGATTGAGACCGTGGCCCTGCGGGCTATGATGAAGGCGAAATACAGCGTCCACAATATTGGTCACTACGGACTGGCCTTCGACTACTACACCCACTTCACCTCGCCCATCCGTCGCTATCCTGACACGATGGTTCATCGTCTGCTGACGAAATACCAGTCTGGTGCACGCTCTGCCAATAAGGATAAGTATGAGGAGTACTGCGAGCATTGTTCCGACATGGAACAGATCTCTCAGAATGCCGAGCGCGATTCCATCAAGTACAAGATGGTGGAGTTTATGGCTGACAAGATTGGCAATACCTACGACGCCCATATCTCTGGTCTCACCTCCTATGGTATCTACGCCCAGATCGACGAGACCCATTGTGAGGGTATGATCCCCATCCGCGACCTTGGCGACGACTACTACGACTTCGATGAGAAGAACTTCGTCATCGTGGGCCGTCGTCATCACACGAAGTACCAGTTGGGTGATCCCATCCGTATCCAGGTGGCCCGGGCTAACCTCGAACGCAAACAGCTCGACTTTACCCTCGCCGACGACTGATTTGTTAATTATTGATAATTTTCCCGATATTCCTTTGGAGGGTATCGGGTTTTTTTCTTATATTTGCACCCGCAAATCAAAAAAAGAATGAATACCAAGTAATAACAATTATCACAAAACCCCTTTAAACCCAACACTTGCACCGGCCTAAAGGCTGGCGGATTCGTACGCTCTTTGACATTTTGGTACAGCAATAAAGTTTTGTGATAGAGACTTCGAGTCAAGTTTCTGTGAACCTTACTGGACAGCGATCTCAGACCGTTGCCCAAATACCACTTGCGCCCTTTAACACGGGGCTTACGATATGTATTACAACACAACCTTTATGCTTCTTTTCATGAAAAAGAATCAAGAAAACAAAGTAGATGAAGAGTTCGACCTTTTACTTCAGAAGTTTATCGATGATGCACTCGACGATGATGACCTGGATGATGATCTGGATGATGACAATGTAGGCGACTTCGACGATGGTGACGATGTGCTTGAGACCGATGCTTCTGACGAACATGAAGAACCCGCAGAACTCCGTTTGCCCTTCCCTCGGGAAATGGATGACAGGGTAGCGGAGATCCGGATGAAGACATGCCTTGAAGAGCACCACGACATGGAGGACGTGCAGTCTGTCAGCATCGAACTGATGCCAGGCCTTGAGAAGCCCCTCTGCTACAGCGGTCCTGTGTCGGTGACTATCCAGATGAAGCCCAAGGCTCGTGCACGAGTGCACCGTTTTAAGTGCTTCGTCTACCATGAATCCTTCTTTCCGATGTGCGCCTCGACAGAGAAGACACCCGTTAAACGTCTGCGCGACAGACGAATGATAGTGGAACTGTCCTGCGACCATATCTGGGTGCCCGGAAAGTATATCCTCTACGTCAACGACAGCTTCGACGAGTCACTGATGCGCATCGGATTTACCCTCGACAGTGACCTGCGTCTGGAAGCCCGGGAGCCGGAGGTGCTCGAGCCCTGCGGACTGGAGCACGTGCTCATCTCCTGTATTGAGGGCGTTGACCGAAACTGGCTGGCTGTGGCAGAAATGCCCGGTATGGCCCAGTTCAGAAAGCGGGTGATGCAGACCCGCCAGATGGTTCTCCTCAACGAGGTCCGGAAGGAACTCGGAGCCGGAGAGATCCGTCAGAACAACAATCTGCTGATCTGTACACAAAACGACGATGTGACGTCTGAGATGCTCAGGAACTTCCAGACGCTGATCGTCTACGATGCCATGTTCAACTTCATCGACTGTTCGACGCTCTATGAGCCCACGAACCAGTATCCCTACGAACAGCTCTCCGAGAAGTTCAGCAACTCCACCACACAGGTGTATTGCCTTACTTGTCTTGGAGACCTGATGACTGCCGGCGGTAAGGTGGTGATGCACCGCATCATGGACTCTGTCCGCAACCTGAACCCAGACAATCGTCTCTGGCTCTGTGGCACCCGCTCGGAGATCAATGAGCTCTTGGAACTCTATCCCTCCCTGCGGCAATACTACGATGCCGGCAGTTATGTCGAGCAGGAGTGCTACTCACCCTTCGACCTCGTGCAGGTCTTCTGTCGGGAACTCACCAACGAGCACCTCGAGCCCGACGTCTCTCTCTTGGACCGTCTGGCGAGGACAATCCTTCAGGGTTGTGAACAGGGTGCAATCACCAACTGGACAGTGGCTGATGTCCGTCGCTTCATCGCCGAGGAGGTGCGACCGCGTTATGTGGAGCACGCGATCCTTTTGGCCAACCAGAACGAGATCGCGCAGCTCTCTGCCGACGACATTCCCTTCGACAGGCTCACCAGCAGGGGCTCCGTCTTCGAGGAGAGTATCCGTGAACTCCATGCGATGGTGGGACTCAAGAGCGTGAAGGAAGGCGTCAAGACGATGGCCAACCAGGCCCGTTTCTGTAAGGAACGTCGCCAGCGGGGACTCAAGAGCGAAACGGGTATCGCTTACCACACCGTCTTCATGGGCAACCCCGGCACAGGCAAGACCACCGTCGCCCGTCAGCTCGGAAAGATGTACCACGCCATCGGGCTACTCTCCAAGGGTGAGCTGGTCGCCGTGGACCGTACACGCCTGGTAGGCCAGTACCTGGGACAGACGGAGGACAATATGAAGGTGGTGTTCGAGGAGGCCCGTGGTAACGTGCTCTTCATCGATGAAGCCTATAGCCTCTGTACGGGTGACACCGACAAGAAGGACTTCGGCCATCGTGTCATCGAGTCGCTGCTCACCGTCCTCACAAGGCCCAATCCCGATATGCTCGTCGTCCTTGCAGGCTACACCAAGGAGATGGAGGCCATGCTGAGCTCCAACCCCGGACTCAGGAGCCGTTTTCCCTTCAAGTACTACTTCGACGACTACGATGGTGCCCAGCTGATGAACATCGCCCATCATCTCTTCGAACGTGAGGATTACATCCTGTCCGACGAGGCCGAGGCAGAACTTCGGAAGGACATCGAACAAACTCTGAAGATGAAACTCCCCGAGTTTGGCAATGCTCGCTGGATAGAGCAGCTTGTCCACAACGGTATCATCCCCGCCATGGCAGACCGCGTCTACGAAACCGGATGCTCCGACTTCCAGCGCATCGAAGTCTCCGATGTCAGGAAAGCCTACGAACGTCTCAAACCTCAAGCCGCCCCGCTGAAGCCCCACCACAAAGTGGTGTCAGGCTTCAGCGCCTGACGGCGCCCCGCTATTGATTAAATATGAGAAGAAGAATTCCGTATCGGGTATGCAGATGCTTACCCAATGGTGTAGTGACCCATCTTGAGGCCAGACTGCTTAAGGAACTGGTCAATCGCGAGATCCATCCGATCCGTTGCGCGGAGAGTTGCAAGCGGAAATTCATGAAGGGCATGAGGCTGGGAGATCTCTGTGCTGAGACTGGCCACTTTTGGTGGGCCAGGAAGATATGGAGGTTTACGGCTGACCTGATTGAGAGCAAGGACTATGACGACTGGCGTTATGTCTGGTTCGACAATCGCAGGGTCCGTCTCACAGATGTCATCTCGGAGACAGAATGTGAACTGCTTGTACGCCGATGCAGCGACCTCTGGCTTCGGCTCGGATTCCCAGAGTATCCGTGGTGGGACAAGCGGGTTGAGTATCTGGCCAGCCAGTATTTCGGCACCTGCTATTATTACCTGTTTGTCGAGCGGTACGATGGTTACTACGACGAGTTGATTGGTGAATGGGAAGAGAAGATGGTGGAAGCACGGGCTGAGCAGGAGACGGAACTGATGTTCCGCGACGGCCAGGGCGACAACCTCCCTCCCTGTTCACAGAACTTTACTGACTATTGGCACGACGGTCCTCATACAGAGGACTTCTCGTGGCTTTACAATTAATGACTAAACTTGAATATTAATTTGAAACCATGTAAAAGATGAAGATGATGCATACAGAATTATTCATGAAAGACAGAACCGAGATCTTAAGCTACCTCCAGAGCCTTGGGGAGGATCGCAGAGTCTATTCGTCCCATCGCCAGGGCATGGGTCCGTTGTTCCCCGATATGGATGGCTATCTATACGCCACGGAAGAAGAGATCATCGTCGTACTCTTGGATTCCGGCTCCAACAAACGCTTCGATGAGAAAGACGACATGGCGTGGGACTTGCCCCTTACCTGCGAACTCTATCGCAACCGTCTGCAGCGGCTCAGCAAACATGTTCCCAGTGTCTATGGCGAGCCCCGCACGACTGAAAATGCCGTGCGGGGATTATTATTTGAAGACTCTCTGAGCAACTGCTCTAAATGACGACAGCTGTACCGCTAGTGGCCACCATGAGCATCGAGCCGTTGCCTCCGATGGTCTCGTAGTCGATGTCGATGCCGACGATGGCATTGGCTCCAAGAGCCTGGGCACGCTGCATCATCTCTTGAATAGAGGTGTCCTTAGCCTCAATCAGCACTTCCTCATAGCTGCCAGAGCGTCCACCTACGATGTCGCGTATGCCAGCCAGAAAATCCTTAAAAACGTTAGCACCAATAATGGTCTCACCTGTCACCACTCCCTTGTACTCACGGATGGGATGACCTTCAATCTGTGGGGTTGTTGATAGTATCATAATTGTTCTCTTTAGAAGTTCCTATCTATTAGACGTAACTCAGAGGCAAAAAGTTGCATCAGGTTGTTATTTTTTTTTAATTAAACATGTGCTATCGCCCCTCCGTGAAGGGTCGGCAATAGATTTTAATTACTACGGAGTGGAAGTTTAATTAGTGCAAAGGTCGAGTTTCATTAGTCCGGACTCTTAGGGAGAACTAACTAAAGTCAGAGGGGGAACTATCTAAAGTGTCAGAGAGAACTTATGTAAGTGCTTCAACTTCCTCTATCGTGAGGCCGGTGTATTTGGCAATCAGTTCAATAGCCATATTGTCGGCTTTCATTCTACGAGCATCCTCGATGTGGCCTTTCTCCATACCTTTCTCCATACCTTTCTCCATACCTTTCTCCATGCCTTCTTTATTGCCTTTCTCCCAGCCCTCGTTATAGCCTTTCTTTGTGGCTGCCTCTCGAAGGATGCGCTCATCTACTACAGACAGCCAAAATCTCTCATAGGCATAGAGCTGGCCATCTGTCATGGCTGACTTCTCCACAAGACCAAGAGCCTTGCGCGTTGCTTCGTTCTCCAGAAGTTCGGCAGGAGCCTCGACTGTATCCTCGGCAATCTCCGTCAGAAAGCGCAGCCACAAGACGGCCATCTTCTTTTCAGAAATGCTTTGTGGCTTGAACTTCGGCAGTTCAACAAACACGAAACGCAGCCCCTCGATATGCCTGTCGGTATGTTCCACATCGACGATGGCATAGTCGTGATAGAACTCATCAGTCTCGTAGTCGAAAGCCTTGTCGTTCACTAGGCTCAAGCAGTAGACGGGCTGAATCAGAGAATAATCCTCACCCTTGTCTAATTGACGTACTATCGCCTTTGAAGCATTGAGCAGCACACGGCGCTTGAACTCCTCGTTCCAATAGAGTTGCATTTCGACAATGAACTGGCGTCCCTGCTGATCCTTGCATCGTACATCGACGATGCTGTCCTTCTTGGCAGGATTATCGGGCACCATCTCTGGCGTCAGGTACTCAACGCTCTCTATCTGACCGTCTTCAGGTAGGGGTAGCAGGGCATTCAGCAAACTCATCACTAAATCGGGATGCTCGCCGAAGACCAGTTTGAAGGTCATGTCCGCCTTTGGGTTGAGATACTTTCCACGCATTGTTACGTCTCCTTTCTTTGTTTCATTCTGTTTTTGCATAATACTTTGAATTTAGGCGTTTAACATACAGTTGTCGGGTGCAAAGGTAACATAATAAAATGAAACTTGCAAATAATTCAAAAGAAAAGTGAGAAAAATGATTCACAAAGGCATTTGATGCCTAGGTATTCTTTATAGATATGCCCTAGCATTATCTCAGCATGGCAGGAAATGCCTTGCGGTGATTGTTAAGTCAATGCTCAGCAATATCTATTGAATACTCTAAGTTCTTCTTCCTTTAGCATTCTTGGGAAGTCGAGATTCATGTCTTTGAATTCTTGCATGATGATTTTATTCTCTAGGAACGTCTCTGTTGCACGTTCAAGATTCTGACGCAGCAACTCTTGATCAGCCTCTTTGTTTTGTAGTCTTCCAGTGTGATTGGCTACAGATTCATAGATTGAGCGCAGACATTCACGATTCTCTCTTTCATTCCTGCATTTTGGGTCGATGTGGTTCTTTAAGAAACTGGCCAAGACCTTAGCGCCAGTCTCGCCTTTGAAGTAACGGCGAGAGGCTGTGAGAAGAAAAAGGCTGGTGACATCCATTTTGTTGAGCCCCATTCTGCTTGCGATAATCTGAAACAAGTAAATTTCATGCGCAGATGCATATTGGTCTGCTCCAATGAGTTGAATAAGTTTCTTCAGATATTCTTCTTTCTCTTTTCGCATCTTTGGAATCTCTGCGTCTACATTGTCATTGTTAACTTGCAGATTTTCTATTAGTGTCTCTTCATTTATCTCCTCCAGATGGCAAATGGATTTTATAGCTTCCTTCTCCTCTGGAGTGACTTGGCCGTCGGCTATGGCGATAGCCGTCAAGTCACGTGCTAACTTGAATTCTGGTTCTATGGCAGCTGCCAGAAATTTGTTTATGATGCTTATTGTAACTTTGTTATTGTTTTGTAGGAATAATAATGAATCCAGATTTCAAAATCAGTTTCAAGGTCTCTACCGATGTGTTTCGGTCATAGACCTTTTCTTCTTCTGGTAGTTGCTCATAGGGAATGAGGCATGGATGTAGTTTCTTGGCGTCATCGCGCTTTTCGCCATAAGACCAACCTTGATTGATTCTTTCCTGTGCCCAGATTTCATGCACATTTTTTGCCATCGCCTCAAGCAACGGATTCAGATTTTCTGGCAACTGGATGTCAGATGTGTCGATGGGGTTAGGGATATACTTATTTGTTTTCATTGCTTTTTAGAGTTATGTCAATAGTTGTGCTCCAAACATCATAATCATAACCTTGATATTCAGTTGACAGTTCTCGCCAAGGCTTCAAACAGTTATGTGTCTTGTGTAAATCGCTGGTTGACTCTCCAAATATATAGCCAAGCATCTCGTGAGAAGCATTCCAACGGAGGTGTTCGCAGATGGCAAGGTTTCTCTTTTGCTCATCAGTAAGTTTGTCGAAATCAGTTTCTGCACTCTTTCTACTCAATCCTGCCAACTTGAGTTTCGTGTCCATGTGCAGATAGTTTGCAATATCTTGATTCTCTTTCCTAATGACCGCATTAATGTCATTAAGCGTAATATCATCTTTCGTTTTTCCATTTAACATGTGACGCATGTCCCATGTTGGTGAACCTGATTGTTTTGAGGCATAGGCTGCATAGAACTCCTTTGCATGTTTGAGGGCTTCCTCATCGATAATGTTATCATGGGTGTAAAGGTCTATTTGTTTGCCGAAGACGACAAGATGATTTCCTGTCTTTTGGTTATAGAAGTCTGCAATCTTGTTCAGGCGGCTTTCATACTCTTTGGAATAGGAACGAATGAAAATCTTGAAGTTGTCCATAGGCTTATTGGCTCTATATATCTTTTCTAACAGATCAATAGCAAGTTGCACTTCCACCTCGTCATCACCACACGAAATGACGATGTAGTTCAGCGAGTTTATCTTATCATCTATCCACATCCAGAACTGTTCAGACTGCAGAGCCATTTGCAAGAGTTCAATTTCCGGATTACCAATGAGTGCTGGAACATTATTATAAAAGGTTCCTGCTAGTTTGTCCATTTGCTGATCGATGACGTAGCATTTGAAAGGACTCCTTTGGCCTTGGGTATTAGGGAAGGCACCAAACTCATAAAGGAATCTGACGACATCACGTCCCGTCTCGCCAAACCCAATGACAAGTGCGGTAAATTGATCTTCGACGGTAGCCGTATTAGTTTCGGGATTGACAAAACTGATTGGCTGGTAATCAATATTCTTTTTCAGAAGTTGAATAGACAGATCGGCTGAGTCTATCAGATGAATGATTGGCAGGGTATTCTCATTCATGACGTATGCCTGTTTTTCGAGTACACCGTTTCCTTTGTTCTTTCTAGCATGGCAGTAAATGTCAAGCGCTTTACAGCCATAAAGTACCTCGTCTTTCTGTTCAATAGCGTTCAGAAGCAATGACGTTAATTCAATATTCTGAGACTGACTTTCTGAGAGAAAGAAGATTCTTATATTTTTGTCTTTGGATTTAACGATAATCTTCGAAACACTATTAAGTCCTACACATCTAAAAATATTAGAAGGTGAGACGTCTTTTGAGGGTAACTTCAGTTCCCCTGAGCAATAACTAATAACAGCCCCAATCCTTTCGATTCGTCTGATGATGTCTTTGCGTAGAGATTGTCCGTTAATAAGGGCAGATATTGATAACTGTTGGTTCTCGATTTCTGCATCCTGGGGTGTTCCAATAAAAATAATCATGCCGTTCCCAGGCTTATTTGCATGGATATCTTCTGCCAAGGTAACTGAATTCTCGTTGAGTCCCCAAAAGATATAGAGATCCTGCCCTTTAGCTCTTCGCATTCTGAGCCATGAAATCAGTTTGATTCCAACAAAGTTGATGATGAAGATGGCACTGATGAGTGCTGCCAAGAAATGAATAACAGCAAATGTACTCAAGAAAAGTGGGGACTGTTTTACTTGATCTTGTACAAAGTATTGCAGGTCTGACTGCAACACAAACATTCCTATGGAAGACAGGAATGAACGAAATGTCAAGGTAATGAAGTTCAGCCTTTCATCATAATACCGTAAATAGCCGATGAAATAAATGGCAACCCCAGCAATTAGAACAATTAATGCCAAATACTTCAGGTTGTCAATGATGACGGATAAAGACTTACGCGAAAAGAAAAGGGCCTTACCTATCAAAAATAAGAGTACCACCAGTATAATGATGGTTATAAGAGGCAGGGTAAAGAAGTAATCAGCCATAGGCAATCTTGTTATTGAAATCAACTTGTTTGCAAAGATACAAAAATAATTGGGAAAATGATGCTGTTTAAAAGGAAAAAGTGAAAGTTACTTAAAATATTAATGGTTTATTTGGCTTTTTCAGCAAAAATTGCGTAATTTGTGTTTCAACTTGTATGAGACGAATATTATCCTTTCTATTATTTACCTGTCTGGTTATAAACTGTTGGGCTCCGACCCAGCAGGGCTATGTCAAGACACAAGGTCGACCCAACAAGCCTGGTGTTCCTTTGGCTAATGTTACCATTCGGATGAAAGGGCATATGAATGCTATCGTCAGTGCCGCAGATGGAAAATTCAATGTGGTCTTTCCTGGTAAGAAGAATGGTGATGCCATAGCCTTGATAAGTGTACGTAAGAATGGTTATGAACTTATTGATCCTGAAATTGTCGGGCGCGATCTCATATTCTCCACCAGCGTACCTATCGAGATTGTAATGGTGTCATCAACGGAACTTGAGGCCACCCGTAAGCGTATCAGCGACAACGCCTACCGCAAAGCAGAAGAGATTTATCAGGCTAAGTTGCAAGAATTGGAGAAACAGAAGCAGGAGAGTGACATTACCGTTGCGCAATACCAGTGGCAACTGCGTGACCTGCAGGATAAATACGACAAATACCTTGCTCTGATTGATGGTATGGCAGACCGTTACGCCCGTACTGACTATGATTATTTGGACTCTATAGACCGTGAGATTAATATCTGTATCGAAGAAGGCGAACTAGAGAGAGCAGACTCTCTCATACATACCGTATTCGATCCGACAACAGTGCTTGAACGTAATCGAGCCGCCAAAGCCGATATACAGGCTCGGATGCAATTGGCACAGGACGTCATCGACAAGGCCAACTCTGACAAAGAGGCTCTTCGTCGCGACTCCGACTTTGCAAAGCGCGTGATGGCACTTTGTGAGAGTCTTGCTGCTGAGTATCTGGCGCAAGGAGATATTGAGAAAACCCGGGAATACCTCATCCTATCGCTCAGCATTCGCCAGATACTTTACGGCGAAAAGAGTAGAGAGGTGAAATTAATGGAAATACAAATAGAACAGTTAAAATGAAAATAGATCGACTTTTGACAGGATTGTTATTGGCATGCTTCACGCTGACATTACAAGCGCAGATACAGCCAGGTTATGTAAAGACATTGGGGCGTCCTAATAAGAAGGGTGTAGCACTCAGTGGCGTGTCCGTGAGAGTGAAGGGTGGGCATAATGCTACTTTGAGCCGTAATGATGGTACATTCTCCATGCAGGTGAAAGGCCAGTCCTACGCCCTTCAACTGGTACAGAAATCAGGATATGAACTGAATGAGAAAGGTGTGATTGGCAGAAGTTATGCCTACTCCGCTTACGTCCCTTTGACCATCGTTATGGTCTCCACTAGGGAACTTCAAGCTGACAAGCAGCGTATAGAGGAAAATGCCTATCAAACAGCCGAGAAAAATTACAAGCAGAAAATTGCTCTGCTCGAAAAACAGAGAACCGACAATTCCATCAGCATTGAACAGTATCGCCAGCGGATACAAGACTTGCAGGATAAGTTCGATAAATACCAGTCGCTTATAGATAATCTGGCAGAGCACTATGCTCGAACAGATTATGACTTTCTTGATGAAAAAGAACGTGAGATCAATATCTGCATTGAGAACGGCAATCTGGAGAAGGCAGAGACTCTCCTCCAACAGTTGGGTATTCAAGAACGTATTGCCAGCATCGAGCGTCGCCTTGCCGCAGGACAGAGCTTGATGGATCAGGCCACTCAGGATCTTGCAGCAGTCCTTAAACAACAGGATAAAGATGCTGAACGCCTCTATCAACTATATACTATTGCTCTTGCTAATTTCGACAGAGACAAAGCTAAATTCTATATCGAAACCCGTGCTGCCCTTGATACCACAAATGTACAATGGCAGATAGATGCAGGAGAATTCTTTTGTGAACATACTATTATCTTGAACACAGCAATGAATTATTTCCAATGTGCTTTAAGACAGTCTGCACCAGAAAGTATGGAAATGGCAGAATGTTATAATGATATGGCTGCAGTCTATTTGATGACAGGTAAGATTAATGAAGCAACAAATCTGTCTAATCAATCACTGGATATACGTAAAAAAATATTCGGTGAAAATCATTCTTCAATGGCTATTGCATATAACACTTTAGGAGTCTGTATGGAATTATCGAAAGAATATGAGAAGAGTATAGAATGTCATCAGAAATCGATGGATATCAGGAAGATGGTCTATGGTGACATGAGTGCTCAGACTGTTATTGCCTATCATAATATTGCAGCAGCACTATATCGACAGGGTAAATATGAACAAGCGTTAGAAAATCTTGAAAAGGCTAAGCCGATAGCGGAATCTCTTACAGGCTTTACTGGAATGAATATGATGGCGACAGTTTATGATGCAATCGCTTCTGCAATCGGTGCAATAGCTGACCGTGACGGGAAAGTTGCTCCACCTCAGGTAATGGAGTATCATCTTCTCGCACTTAAACTATATTTGAAAATGTTTGGCGAGAATCACGATAAAACGGCAAAAAGTTTCCATAATGTAGGCACTGCCTATGTGTACCAAATTTCTTATCTTATAATGACCAACGATACAGTGTCGATGGTTAACAGGGAAGAATTAACAAATGGTATCTTATATCTGAAGAAGTCATTGGAAATCAAGAGGCATTTCAAAGATGAGTTTCATACATCAATAAAAGAAACAAAAAATGTATTGGGTTTGCTTGGAAAGGATTGCTATATATTAGGTGTTAGGAATCAGCAAAAGAATGATATTGTCAATATGGGTATTTATTATGCAGTATGTAATGAAATTCTTTCAATAATTAATGATAAAGAGAATTATCCCCTTATGTCAAATGCCTTAATGGGCGTAGGATTGGCATGTCAATTGGCGGGTTCATACGAGAATGAAGTGACCCCAAGAAGTTGGACGGGTTAAACATTTACGTATTTAATTGAGTCATTCTGTATTGTACTGGACTCATACCATTTAACTTGATTTTTATTCTTTTATTGTTATAATAGTCAATATATTCTTCTAAAGCCTTG
>JAEEGL015183380.1_pt1 | contig 18393 bp, 12 predicted proteins | sample 9134231 | NCBI WGS metagenome assembly JAEEGL01 (sample SAMN16246548, study PRJNA631951) | gut metagenome | biome: gut microbiome; feature: rumen; material: fiber-attached | host: Bos | place: Iran: Karaj | collected 2018-10 | reverse complement strand
GTCAATTTTCTGGTGGTTAGCAACTCAAATATAGCCTCTGTTCGAAAACGAGGTGACCCAAAACAGCTTCTTGATATGTTGTAAACGGCTTATTTGCAGGAAGATAACTTTTTAATGGCAAAATCTTGCGGAAAACAGGAAGGGGAGTTATGTCGTTTTGAAGATGCTATAACAGGAAGACTTATTGAGATAGATAATAATGGGTTTACCATCTTCGAAGTACATTGCGTTTTCGACTATTCCGAATAACCAATCCGAGTTCCCATTCCGAATAACAAACGAAAATAAAGTCTTATTCCGACTAAGCTTGAAATAGGATTTTTTGTTGTTGAAAATCCTTTTTCGTACTTATATTTTTGCAGTTGCCTTTTTCGCAAAAGGTGGCTGTTTTCATATTGATCTCGGCCGACATTTATCATTTTTTGTTTATGTATCAAGAAAATTTTTCTTTTGATGGCATGCCTCAAATGATGGCACGCATCTTTCAAAAATTGGAGGTGCTGGACGAGAAAATTGATGCCCTCCAAACAAGGACCAAGAAGGAAGATGAGGAGCAGTGGCTCAACCTCAAAGAGTTATGTGAATACCTTCCTTTTCATCCTGCCGAGCAAACAGTATATGGGTGGACATGTTCAAAGGAAAGACAGATACCCTTTCATAAGGTAGGGAAAAATCTGGTCTTTCTGAAATCTGAGATTGACGACTGGTTGAAGGAGGGGAAAAGGAAATCTATCTCTGAGATAGAGAAAGAAGCGGAGACCTATGTGGCAAACAGAAGAAGGAGGTGATGTGATGAATACAGACAATCTCAGCATTGATTCTAAGGAGGTCAAAACATCTGCCTTGAATATTATAGATATGGAAATATTAGACCGGCTTAACCAGCAGAAGTCGGACAACCAACTGGAACAGGTATTGGCACTCATTGTTGAAGAGAATACCCTTTCTTTCCCCATCAGTGTCTTTCCCGAAAAGTTGCAGAGGATTGCCAGGATACTGCATGACGATGAGGGGCTGAACCTCGACTATCTGTGTGCCTCCATGCTGACGGTGCTTGCCGCAGCCATGGGCAACCTGTGGATGTGCCAGTTCACCACCACCTGGCGCATGTCACCCATCATCTTCATGGTGTTGATTGGGCAGCCGAGCTGCGGAAAGACTCCGCCGCTCAGGCTGGCCGTCAAGCCCTTTCACCTCTTCGATGCCGAACAAGTCCCGTCAAGCCCGTATGTAGGTCGGTGGTGACCACCAACACGACGATAGAGGGGCTGTATGCCAACCTTGACAAGAACCGGCGCGGCATCCTGATGCATGTCGACGAGCTGGACTCTTTCCTGGGAAACATGTCAAGGTACAGCAGGGGGAACGACGAGGCCTACTGGCTCCAGCTCTTCAACGGCTACGAGATAAAGTGCGACAGGAAGAGTTCCGACGACACCATCGCCATCCAGCATCCCTACGTGTCGGTCATCGGCGGCACGCAACCGGGAATCCTCCCCGAGCTATTCGGGGGCAAGCGCCTGATGAATGGTTTCGCATCACGTCTGCTGAAGGTGTTTCCCGACATCAACGAGATGCCGGGATGGAAGGCGAGTCGTGTTCCGCAAAGCGTCATCGACGAATGGAACGGACTCGTGAGACGGATACTGGAGGAGCCGACGGAATATGACGAGAACGGTGAGGTAATTCCCCATGTCCTGTCGTTCAGCGACGAGGCCAAACAGCTGCTCTGCAAGTGGAAGAACGAGGAGAACGGCAGGGCCTGGCAAGATACCGATGATGACTATCTCAAGGGATTCTACGGCAAGTTGGAGACCTATGCGGTCCGTTTCAGTTTGGTCATCCAGGTGGTGCGGTCCTTCTGTGAGAAGGGTTGCGGCCGCCAGGTCATCGACGGGACATCGGCCAAGGCCGCCATTGAGCTGGCGGAGTATTTCAGACGCATGGAGAGGAAGACGTACCGTTACATCGGCCAGACCGCGGAGACCGACAAGGACATGCTGTTGTTCGACATGCTTCCTGATGAGTTCAAGGCTGCTGAGGCATACATCATTGGAGCCAATATGGGGAAGTCCAAGAGCACGGTGAAACGTTTTCTGGCCAAATGGAATGGGCTGGGCATTCTGGAGAAGACCGCGCACGGTTGCTACCGAAAGGTTCAAAGGCTCATAAGTCCAAGGGTAAAAACCACTAATAATTTGAGCTTATGCAGACAGAATACAGGTTCAGGCTGAAGCCCTACAAGGTGCCTTCTGACAGGACGGAATGTCCCAACTGCCACACAAGGCGGAGTTTCGTGCCGTATATTGACAAGGAAGGCAAGATCACCTTTCCCCCTTATGTCGGCAGGTGCAACCGGGAGAACAAGTGCGGGTATCACTATCCGCCGAAACGGTACTTCCTGGAACATCCGGAAACAAAGGGGGAGTTGGTGTCGAATCAGGTTTCCACTTTTGTCGCCTCGCCTCCCAAGCCGCTGGTGGAGCCTTATTACTTCCCACCCTCAATGATGGAGCAAAGCATGAAATGTTACCAAGTCAACAACTTTTACTTGTTCCTCAAAAGCAGGTTCGGGGAGGAGGCGGCCAACGGGCTGGTGATGCGGTTCCATATCGGCACCGCCAATAGCAGACGTGGTTCATGCGTGTTCTGGCAGGTGGACGTGGAGGGACGCATCCGCGATGCCAAGGTCATGCTCTACGATGCCGTCAGCGGTCACCGCTGCAAGGACGTCCATCCCACCTGGGCGCACTCGTTAACGGGGATTCCCCTGGAGCGCACCCGCCAGTGCTTCTTCGGCGAGCATCTTCTGCCCGTCCATCCCGACCTTCCCGTTGGTATCGTCGAGAGTGAGAAGACGGTGGTCATCGCCTCTCACCATATCCCCGAATATGTATGGCTTGCTACTGGTGGCTCTGAGGGCATGCTCAGGAAAGGCAACCTGGAAATCCTCAAAGGCAGGAAGGTGGTACTTTTTCCCGACCTCGGGCAGATGGCCAACTGGCAGGCGAAGGCAGGGATGATGCGGTTGCTGGGAATTGACGTCAAGGTCTATACCTATCTTGAAGAGCATGCTACGGAAGAGGAGAAGGAGGAGGGGCTTGACATTGCCGACTATCTGCTGAACGAACCGCCTCAGGCCGCTGCCTTTCGGCAGATGGTGGCAAGGAAGCCCTGCCTGCAGGTCTTGATAGACAGGCTGGACTTGGAGCTTGTCGACAGTGCCTGATGGTGTTGCCCCTGGACAGAGCGTGCGTTAGCACACCCCAATATACGGAAACCGAACACCCTCCGGGGGTGAGGTTGGAAGTATATTGTAAGAAGTGTTTTTGTCGTACAAAAACGGTGTGTCGGTTCGCTCCCGTTGGTCGCAATGTGGGTGTCCTCTCATCTTCTTGACGTGCCTACCGGATGTGTGGAAAAAACATAATAGTACATTATGGTATTTATGGATTTACAAAAATTAGAAAATACATATTTATAATTTTTAATTCAACTTTCGCAAGTATTTGAAAATGCTGATAATTATTAAGTTCTGTTTTTTTTTGAGTGATTCTAATATCGATTTATCATTGGCAAAACTATCGTCCACGAGCCTCAGGCTCGTTAACTTCCTTTTATAACTCCCTTTTTTACTTCCTTTTTTACTTCCGAAACTTGAATTTTTAAAAATTTACATTATGAGTAAAAATACAAAAATGGATTTCCGGTGTGAGGAGCTGGAAGCAGACCTCATCCGGAAGAATGCAAGCGAATGTGGCTTGTCCACTTCCAACTACTGCCGTCAGGTCATCCTCGGCTACCGTCCGAGGAAGCGGATGACGGACGAGGAACTCGAGATGCTCACTGAAGTGAGGAAGTTGTGCGCCGACATGGTGCACATCACCAACCTCTTCAGGCAGGGCAAGTACAAAACTATGATGGTCGAGGTGGCAGCCTTGGCTCAAAAACTAAAAAGCATTGTCTATGGTGTCAAAGGTTAAGACCATCAGCTACGGCACGGCCAAACTGGAGTATGACGCGAACAAGACCATTGGTCGTGAGCATGTCGCCAGCGAGGCCTGCCGCCACAATCTCTACGGCGAGACGCCGGCGGAGATTGCCCGTGAGATGCGTGACATACAGGAGAGGAGCCACCCCAACCTCTCCAAGTGTTACTTCGACATCGTAATCACCCTGTCCGAGTCCGACACGGCCAAGGTGCAGACGCAGAAGGAATGCCAACAACTCGTCGAGGAGTACATGCAGCGGCTGATGATGCAGCAGTTGGGACTCACACGGGAACAGTTCCAAAGGATGCAGTGGATAGCCTACCAGCATGAGCGGACCGACCACAACGGCAAGTTGCGACATTGGCATGTGCTGGCCAACCGGGTGCTGCCCGACGGCACCGTGGTCTCCGACTCCAACATCGGAAGAAAAGCCGTGAAGGTGGCCAACGACATCAGCCGCGAGCGTGGCTTCAGCGTGGCGGAGAATATCTCTCCCCAGAACAAGAAGGAGATACGCGACGCTGCGTTCAGGGTTCTCAAAGAGATGTCTTGCTACACTTTTGATGTCTTCAAGATGAAGATGGAAATGGAAGGTTTTGCCATCCAAAAAGCATACTCCAAGAGCGGCAAACTGCAGGGCTACTATATCTCATCCAAATCGGGAACACCTTACAAAGCCAGCGCCATCGACCGCAACCTGACTCTCGGACGTATCGAGAACACCTGGCGGCTGATACACTCCGGGAGATACCGACACGCGGAAGCCTCTTATGTGCCGAATGTCACGAAACGGCCATCCCGAAACGGGAGCCATGCCACCAGTCACATACTATCACCAATACTGAATGCACGTGTCACTACCAATCATTTCCACAACCGCGAGGATGAGGTGAATAGGCATGGCTACCATTACGATGACGAGGAGTTGGAGCAGAGGTCAAGGGGCTACAAAATGTGATAATATGCTATTATTCAATTGTTTAATTAATTATTTATATTGTTATGAAAAATCCAATATATCCTGTAAGACCAGAGAGCAGTCCGAAGGTTGCTCCAATCAAGAAGAAGGACATCCATGAGAGCCTTCAGGAAGCGAACGAGTCAGCGGAAAAACTGAACGAGCAGATGACGGAACTGAACAACAGGTACGCTGCCTTGCAGAATGGTGGAGTGACATCAAGGCTGGACGCTCGCTCGGTGGAGTTGTTCAACTCCGTCCTCGCACAAACTAAGGCGATGCCGAAGGAAGTGGAAAAAGCCTTAAATAAGGCTATGGACAAAGCGGTCAAACAGATTGATGAGAAGATTTCAGAAATAAAGAAGTTCATTACCACCAGCATCATTTTGCTCATTGGACTTTTGATTCTAATTATCTTCTTGAATTAAGAACATCATAAAACAATTATAATTCTTTGAATTGAGCAACCATCTAAGGCTGCTCAATTATATTAGATATGGTTATCTCTTTTTGTTTGCTGGGGCATTTGCCATATTTAATCACCACCACCACGATAAATTTAAAAAATCATTTTGAGTGGTCAATAATCCATTGAATAAGGGCATCTTTATTCTGGCTAGTCCAATGATTAGTAAAATAGTATTCTTCGTCATCTATTTTGATTGGAGAAGCATAATATCGTTCTTTGGGTTCTTTAGATTTAGAAAGGACAGACCAACTTTTAAGTCCCAAATTTCCTTCTTTAGTTAAGGGTTCTAGATCTTTTTTCTTCATCTTTTTAAGAATAGGAATCATATAGTTCCAAGCTATATCAGAGATTGGCTCAATTCCACTTAAAAATTCCTTAGTTAAAGACGTATCTAAATTCGAACCAACAGCTTTCAACAATTGGCAACTTCTTACAAATAATTCACTTGTGTCTGCAATATGATCACTTCTTATAAGTAATGGCTTAACAATGCAATTTCTAAAATCATCGTTCGCTAACAATGAGAAGGTAATACCTTTTCCAATAACAGCACTATTATCATTCAGACGTTTAAAACATCTTTTAAGTTCATTAAGAAAACCTTTCTTGGTTTCTTTAATTACAGGTGTTGCAAAAAAAATCTCTATTTCTGGTGTGTCAAAACATGCTCTCAGACACATGGCTATTCGAATGCATTTTGACAAAACCTTTAAGATTGTATTATCCTTTGAACCGCCATAATCTAAACCGTTCTCATGAAAAGCCACCTCAACAGCAAAAACTTTTTGTTTAGATTTCTGGAATTTTACACCGAGAACATCACACTCTGTTGTTTTGAGAATACTATCAGGTGTATAGGTTTGTTTGTTAAATGAGTATTTCGTTTCACCTTTATCATCCTTGAACAAATCGGCTGCGTTTTTTAGGATATTCATATCTAGTTCTTGATGATCCCAATTCATAGATGCTTTCCAATTAGTCTGTACAATATGGCAGCCCTTTATGTGTTTAAGCCATGAATAACACAATGATTCTCCCATTTCAGTTGTCATAATCTCAAGATTTTTTAGTTTTCTATAAATAATTGCAAAAGTAATGAAATAATTCATTTAAGACAATAATTTTAGTTTGGTTTTTCCAATGTTTATTACTATATTTGCAAACGAAAAACAATAATAATCTAAATTATGCATAAAAGCCTTAAACAAAAGACAGAAGAATGTATTGCGTTACTTCGTTCTACTAACCGAGATAAGATAGAAGACCTTATTAATTATATAACCCGTATGGGTTATTTTGTGGCACCTGGTTCTTTGAAGCATCATCGCTTTGAAGGCGGGCTTGTTAGCCATTCTTTAGAAACCTATCGTAAGGCATTACTATTCAGAGAAAAGAAAATCCAAGAGGGATTTGATTCTTCTGAGATGCCTGAAGACAGTGTGATTATAGCAGCACTTATGCATGACCTCTGCAAAGCTGATGTCCTTAGATACAATAAAGAAGAACGTAAAGCATATGTATGCAAAAGTTTCAACGGTCATAGCGAAAGATCTGTTCGTCAAATAGGTTACTCTGGTTTCCAACTAACACCCAAGGAAAAAGATGCTATTCTTTGGCATATGGGAGGTGAACACCGATGCCCTGATAAAAAGAAGAGAATTGAATATTTCAATTCACACCCTTTGAGTGATATTATTCGCAAAGCAGATGGCAAATCTATTGGCGAATCTAAAAGGAGACATCACCCCAATAAATATAAACTTGATGCCTAGAAATATAAAATCAATAGTCAAAGAATAAACTCACTAAAGTGTATTTAGAACACGGTGAATATGAAAGCTATATTCAGAAATATACAGAGTTGTCTTCTTGACGAATTAGACCAGGCTAAAGATACTATAGAGATTGCCGTGGCATGGTTTACCAATGTTACTCTTATGAATTGTCTTTTGAATAGATTATCAAAGGGGGTAAAAGTTACAATTATCATTAATAATGACGAGATTAACAATAGTGATACAAATAAATCGTACCTAATCAATTTATTAAAAAAAGGATGTGAAATACATTGGATTAATTATCCAGAGTTGATGCATCAAAAGTTCTGTATTATTGACTCTCGAATTGTTGCAAACGGCTCCTATAACTGGACATATTATGCGGAATGTCATAATAGAGAGAACATTGTTTTTCTTGAAGACCATGAAATCATAACCGCTTTCAAGAGAGAGTTTGAGCGGTTGACTATGCTGTATCCAGCTCTGGATTCTATTCCTAACGTAGGAAAGAGCAATTTTGAGAATAGTCTAATAAAACGGATAAAAGAATCTGAAACCCAGAGTGCTCAAAAGCATCAGAAAGACATTCCCGATTATAGTATAACAACGATTTGGCATAATCAGTCATCAATAAATATGAGATTGACCTCTAAAAATGATTTCATAACAATTGTTAGGCGGAAACCTAAATCAATAGAAAGGGTCTTTGATGCTGACCTTGAGAATAATGAATATTCTTGTTTTTTCAATGAGTGCCCCAACTATTATAGTGAGATAGAAAAAGAAAGGCATTTGTTTAAAGTTTTTGTCGAATCAGCTTCTGGAGAAATACAATTCCACATTGATGACAACGATAAAGAAAACTTTGACACAAATATTCCTTTTGAGAAAGATGCTGGGTATGCTATTCTTGTTTACTCAAGCTATCAAATCAATAGCAATTCCAATCATCACGATGCTTTTCGATACAAGAAATACAATATTCTCGTTAACGTCAAAGTAAAGACAAATTGCTATGATTCTCTCGGAATGTCTATTGAAAATATGGTTGGCGTGAAAGAACGGGTTACCTTAGGTTCCAATGATTGTATCAAATATAACAGTATACCTGACGGAAATTGTTATTATATTGTTTTACGCCCAACGACTGATATAGACGACTGCATTGTTGAGGCGGAGTCATGTGGAAGGAGCCAAAAATGGCACATTAACGTGAAAGCTGGTATAGTATACTATTTGGGTTACATCTGTAATCTCTCACATAAGTATAAGACAAAGAAAATCTTTATTGAAAAAGGAATTAAAAAGTAGTGTATTATGAAAACATTTATAGACAATTTATTAGAAAATAGGGGGCTACAGAGTGCAATACCTTTTTGGAAACTGAAAATCACCAATGATGAATTAAAAAAACTAATCGAGTATATCCGATCTAAGTTGGAGCCTATCCCTTTTATCACCTTAAACAAACAAGAACGAAAGCAAAGATACAAGGAATTTGACAGAGAATTGTGTCTGATGTATGCTTTATGGTGGAATCGCTCTTATTCAGGGGGGGGAGAGAAATGGGAACCGGCCCTAAGAGAATTTTCTATACCTGATACCTATAAGGGTTGGATAGAGGAGGCCGTTAAGTTAGAACTTACTTATTATAAGCGCCTTAATATTCCTTTGTTTTATATCCAAAATAGTGCTAGATATATTGATAGTGTTCTGGCTCAAGGTGGCTTACCCATGAGATTGATGCAACGGGAAGATGTATCCTCTTCATATGAGAATTATTTGTACTATCTAATTTCCGAATATGAAGATATCGATGAGCGCGACTGGCAAAAAATCGATATAGCAAAAGATATAGCAGAGAAGTATTTGCTTAATAGGACATTGCGAGAAAGCGAAGCCATTTTAGGCTTTTCTATGGAAAAAGTAAAATCCTATTTTAAAGAGGACAACAGTTTTTCGATAGGCTCTGAAAATATAAGGCAGATTATTCAGAGGATCAAGGAAAGAAGGGGAAAAAGAACTGAGAGAGAATCATTCAAGGTAAATTGGGCTTTTACAATTATTGGTAGTAAAATATCATTATCATACTCTCTTATTACTCCAGAAAAGATTGTAAGTAATGATAAAACTGATTATATTTGTTATTATCTTGAAAATTGCCTTGTCGGTTTTTATCAAAAACGAGGTGAAGATACGTTTGTTCGGATGCCACAATCTTCATATAAAGGGTGGAGAGAATGGAAAAAGCCGAATAAGGGATTGTCATTCAAAAAGAGAACAACGGATGGCATTTATGAAGAGGAGCTCCTCAACAGCGAACCTCCTTTCATCGAGGAGCCTGTTCTTTTACAATATCACAATAGCAACATGTGGCTTCCCAAATCAGACGGTGACGGCGAGGGGTGCGGCTGCCTGTTCCCCTGCAATTGGACCTGTCCTGAAACCAATGACGCTATAGAATTGGACTTTGAGGGAGGAACTATGATGTGGAAAGAATTGTCCCGATTCGATTTGACACATCGCCCCTTATGCTTTACGAACGGGATCACTCATGAAGAATTGAAGCTTGATGGTCACAGATCCCCATTTTTCATTTTTTTCTCACCTACTGCACCAGGATGGATTGAAAGTAGTTCAAAGTCCATATTGATGTTTAACGGGGATGCAAGACGGCGATTCAGTTGTTTCCAAGACAATGAGCGTTGCAATCGGAAGGACTTTAAATTCAGTTACAAGACAAACATGAATGACCAATACGTCAGATATACCGGCGAAAATTTGCCTGAGGGTACTGTCTTCATGAAGATTGTGGCGCCAAATAACCATTCCAGATCCTTTTCATTCTTCAAAATAAATGGTTTTTCTTATGAAAGGGCAAACCAACATACAATCCAAATTGATTACAATAACGGAACATGTGTCCTAAGGAGGGGTCAGAATGTAGAGGAAACCGAACCGGGTAAATACCAATTGATTGAGAATGTGAACTTAAATGGTTTTGCGCCAATATGGTTTCGTTTGTACCCTAACGGCAGGACGAACGATCAAATTGACATTGCCCTGAAATCTCCCTTGCAACAGTCCTGTTTCTATGATGGGGAAGGAAGGATATTACCCAATCAGTATCCATTATCTATTAATGAATTGTATAAATACCATTTGAATTTGGAAGAGTCCAAAGACATCAGAATCGCTTTCTATGAAACTAGAGACGAAAGGCCCAACAATCCCATCTGTCTGATTCGGAAGGTACTCAGGCTCAACACAGGCAGATATCCGTTAGCCGTATTGGAAGATGATGTAGAAAGGCTTTTCCTGATGTATGGATTTGATGACTACAGGAAATATGTTTCCGTTCGGATTGCCGGCACGGGATGCGAAATCAAGATTCGCAGGTTCACCTATCAGGCCAGGGAGCAACAGGAAAAAGACGGCACATATAGGGTTCGTGTAACAAGGAACGACGCCCCCGCAAGAGACCTAAGATTATTTGCCCTGGCTCTTAATGCCTCGGAGGATTCGCCTGTATATCAACAGATATTTGAAATGGAAAATGAAGGAGAAGGCCTTTATTCCGTACCAAAGATCGAGAACAACCAAGAAACGGAATATCTGGTTTTTTCAGACAACAGCAAGACGAACATGAGCATTTTGCCGTATTTCTTGAATACTAATACCAGTCTCTCCATAGAAGAAAGGAATCAGAATAAACATAATTCCATTGAACGCATACACGAATCGTTGCAAGCCAACGATGAGAAAGAATGGAAAAAAGTCTGGCGTTTTATGGAAATCGTCAAACAATACCAACTTCCTTATTCCCATTCTTTTAATTGTTTCCACGCAATTGCCAATGACCCATATTTGTTAGCTTCGTTTTTAGTTCGTATTTGTTCATTTAATCGTTTTGGCGAAGAAGAAATAATATATGAACTACAACGAATGGAAAAGGACTTGGCATTCGGTTTTTACTATTTGCCATTAGCTTGTTGGCAACAAGAAAAGCATAGAATTGAAGCAATCTACGATAACATACCTCAGTCAGTCCAGGAAATGATTGGTGGGAGGGATGTTTACGTTTCGTCTAATTTCCGTTATTTAAAGGCGTTATTAGAAAGGCGTTTTGGCAATGAAGGAATCTTCATAGAAAGGAAATTGAGGTTAGGTGAGATGGCAAATCCTCCGATAACCTTCAATTCATTGACTTATTACAAAGAGAAGATACACAATGCATTTGCTGATTTTGATGCTTTTAACGAAAATGTAAGACCTTCATGGTTTGCCCGTGTTGAACAACCTTGTAATCTGCCAAGGAACTATGATATTCCGCAATTGATGCAATACATGGCTATTGTGTTACCACAATGTGCTGCACAATATGCGCACGGGGCTGACCTAGAACTATGGAACTATAATCCTGATACTCCTTATAAATATTTTATTAGGAGAATGATCAATTATATGTCTGTATATGTACCTGAAGCACATAATGAATTATTTGCAATAGCACTTTTAAGAGAACCTGTTAATCAAACAAATTGAAAACAATAATATGAAGTACTCAGATTTTTACAAGGAATCACAAAGAGAGTTGACATCTACGTTCATCTCTATGTTTGCAAAGGGTAAGCCCGCCTATGCAGATCATTTGCGCTGGTTGTTCGAAAACGAAGAAAAGGAAAAGTTGGTTCAAAAACCAGTTTTTCAAAGTGTTTTTCCTTGGAGAACATACCCATCACCAATGAGAAGTCTTGGCAATTTGTTAGGGCAAGACTTTATTGACGCTCTTGACCGGGCACAATTCCAGGATCCAGGTATTCCTAATGCACCTATAGAAACAGATACAAGATTCCCTAAAGACAGAGATCCTTACCAGCACCAAGTTGAGAGTTGGGAGGCTGTACTTAGAGATCACAAGTCAATTCTTGTAACGACAGGAACAGGCTCTGGTAAAACGGAGTGTTTTATGATTCCCGTTCTTAAAGAATTGTGGGATGCGAAAAGACAAGCCCAAGGCAGGAACTTGGGGGTTCAGGCCATATTCCTTTACCCTTTAAATGCGCTGATTGCCAGTCAACGTAAGCGTATCCATTCTTGGTGCAAGGCTCTCAATCCTAATGTTTCTTATGGCATTTATACAGGAGATTTGGATAAAACTTCAAATGCCGCCCAACGGCAGAATTACTTTCCGCAAATAATTGACCGTGACACCTTAAGAACCAATCCTCCTCAGATATTATTCACCAATCCGACCATGTTGGAATATATGATGGTTAGGAAGAATGATCAGACTCTTGTAGAAAGTTCAAGTAATTTAAAATGGATTATTCTCGATGAGGCTCACACGTACGAAGGATCCAAAGCTACTGAGATGGCAATGCTTATTCGGCGAGTTTTGAAATTGTTTGGAAAAAAACCTGCAGAAGTAAACTTCGCCATCACATCTGCTACTATTGGAGAAGGTAATGATGATGAAATGAATGAATTCATTTCCCAATTGACAGGAAAAGATGCCAAGAATGATTTTCGTGTTATTGGTGGAGAAAGAATTGTACCAGATCTTACGAGATATGATGGGTTGAATGATATTAATGCTAGGTTTGGATTAAATATTTCTGAAAATGATATCATTCAATTAAGAAATCAATTGAATGCTCCAGATGTGAAGTCCTTGTCTCTTGACGAGATATGTCAATCGTTAGGATTTGAGGGAACTACCGAAGAAAAATTAGATTTGATAGATATGCTATCGGCTAAAGGTTCTGCTCAAACAAATTATGAAAATACAGCACTTTTACCTGTTAGAGCACATTTCTTCGGACGAAGCATTTCTGGTCTTTATGCTTGCACGAATCCTAATTGTTCACAATATCACAGGAATCATATTGACATCGGGACTCTCACTACATTCGCCTCGCAAACTTGTCCGCATTGTGGCGGTAAAATGCTTGAAGTGATTCGTTGTAATAGTTGTGGAGAATATCTTTTACAGGGCGAAAGGGAAAATCCAGAAGGAACACCGCCTGTTTCAGAGTATTACATGAAAGATAACACGCTCCAACTGCATCATTTGCTGGACGACGATGATACGTTGAATTCTGTTGATGAAGAGGAAGATGATGGTAATGACGGGAATAATAATGAAAACACCCAGAATAATAGTAATCATAGGGGTAATTTGTTGTTAAGTTCAACAAAAGATGATGTGCCTTTTAATGGAGCCAACCTATATTATCATCGTATCAATTCTGTGGATGGAACAATACAAGATGAAGTAGATCCTGTAGACGGAGCCTACACTTCGTGCAATAATCCGAACGGTAGGAATAGTGATGACCTATTATGTCCATCATGTGGCGAATCATCACGTCAATGTACAAGAATTATATTCCCTTCCTCTTTGGAGAGTAGATTGCTTACGCACATTTTCTTAGACCAATCTGAGAAAATGGAGAACGTTCAGAATCCCAATGCGCTCGTATATGAGGGGAGAAAGTTTATTACCTTTACAGACAATAGACAAGGAACAGCCAAGATAGCCCAAGGCGCAAATGTTGACGTAGAAAGGGAATGGGTTCGTTCTGTAATCTTAGATGAAGCAAATGTTGATGTTAGCAGCCAAGTAAGAGACCATGAAGAACAAATAAGGCGACTTGAAAATGCTATTCAAAACAATCCTGATCTGACCGCTACATTAATGCCAAGCATCAATACTCATAGGGCAAACATAAATAGTTTGCAAAACTCTTTGCCAGGCTATACAACAATTGAAACCAGTCATAGCGGTGATACGGATTTGCGACTTTTGACAAACCAAATAGAAGGTGCAAGAACCGTTGATTACCTTAAATCAATGTTTATTGACCAAATGGGTAACAAGCCTTTGCGTGGTAATTCTCTAGAAACACTTGGTCTTGTTCACCTTGATTATCCTGCAATTCGTAGACTTACCATTAATCAGGTTCCTCAAATTTTCAAAGCATTTTATGGTTATGTTGATGATATACAGGCCCTAAACGACTGGAAAGATTTCCTCAGGATATGTATAGATTATCAGATTCGAAGAAATACCCATATTATTATTCCTGACGGAGATATTAGAAATCTTGTGACTCAGAGATATTTCTCAGATCCAATATATTATATAAGTACGGGAAGGAGAATCGAGCGCGACAATGGACGAAAGAGCAAGATATGGCCTCTTTTAGAAGATGTGGGTAGAACTGACAATGTGGTTAGTCGTTTGCCATTATTATTGCTTTTGGGTAGAGGTATTTGCAATCCTGCAAACGTAGATCAGAATGTGAGAGATTCTGTGAATGGTATACTTCGTGAAGCTTGGAATTTCCTTTCTAGAGAAATACTCACTAATGTAAACGAAGATTTGTACGACCCGCAAAACCCCAATAACAATTACGTTGGTTACAAATTGAATATTTTTGATGACAACAAAGTTAAACTCTCATTGATAGAAAAGGCAACGGTGTGTCCAATGACAAGCCAAATTCTTGATTGTACTTTTAAGGGTATTAGCCCGATGGCTAAGGGGCATTTGGATCCACGTACATTGGCAAAATATACGATCGTTAGTCCAATTGTTGATGTACCAAGATGTCCTATTAGGAAAGCAGATTTTGTTCAGAACGGAGAGTTTAACGAACAACTTTGGAGAGATGCTGTGACACATTGGTTTGATGAGACATTTAGACCCGCTCTCCAATCTCTTGGTGGTGATTTGAGTCAACAGAGAAATTTGTTCCTAAAGCGTCCCATCTATTTGACAAAAGAACATTCTGCTCAGATAGACTCAGAAATACTTAGAAATAGTGAACGAAAATTTGAAAACGGTCAGTTGAATGTCCTTTCATGTTCTACTACGATGGAGATGGGTGTTGACATAGGTGGTATCTCTACTGTTATGATGAACAATGTTCCACCCAAGCCCGCCAACTATCTGCAAAGAGCTGGCCGAGCAGGAAGAAGATCTGAAACACAGTCATTAGCATTAACAATCTGTAATGACAACCCCATAGGACATGAAGTCCTTGATAATCCCAAGTGGGCTTTAGACCACGAGATTGAGGCACCAAGGATGTCGCTTTCCAGTGAGACTATCATCCAGCGTCATATCAATTCCCTTTTGTTAGGTATTTATGTTCGTTCTACTCAAGGTGCACAAGTGTCTGATCAAATCGGAGCATTTATTTATGGCCATGATTATCAGAACACAACCCAGATAAACTATACATTCGATGGTTACAAATTGTTCTTAAAGAATGCAAAGACAGATAATAACACTATTGATATAATTAAAGATGTGGCAAGTGGCACTATTTACGAATCATATGCTGTAGATGACATGATTTCTCAGGCACTTGATATGATATATGAAGTATGTGAAAGCCTAAGAAGGGAAATTACCAGTCTTCAAAAAACATTACAGACAGCTACCAATCGATATCAGACCTATCTGAATTTAAGAATTAAAACACTTTGGGAAAAACATCTCATATCATATTTGTCCGAACACAACTATATTCCAAGCGCCAGCATTCCCACAAATAATGCAAGACTAGTGTATTTTGTAGAAGGAAGACAAAAGGAAACTCAGCGCCAACGTTCCCAGGCTATTCAAGAATATGCCCCAGGAAAGGAAGTCGTGATTGCAAACATGGTTTATCCTGTTATAGGCATTGAGATCGAGGGAGATGTTAATGCTGACAGAACATCGGAAAGATGCCTGTCAAAATGCACAACATGTGGATACGTCTCATTAAGCCATAATACTCAGCATCAATGTCCTCAATGCGGTGGTAATTTAACGCCTATTTTGGATGGACAGAATCCCAATGAAAACACCCTTTCTGTTGAACCGACAGGATTTGTTGCAGGAACAGGAAGAAGAACAAAGAATCCTAAGATACCTAATGACTTCGTTGTTCCAGAACTAATTGGTATGGAGCAATGGGATGATGAGCAGAATGGCGAAGTTTACAGTATGCGTTCATCTAAACATGCTGATGCACAGATTCTGTATGTCAACAAAGGTCATGGATATGGCTTTGCTTATTGCCCTTATTGTGGAAAAATGGAAGCTGAAAGTGGCATTGGCATTCAAGCATTGCCATCTGCAATGAATGGACATCTCCATTTATTCACAGGCAATCGTTGCTATGGAAATAATACAGGTGCCACAATTAGAAGAAATGTTATTTTGTCAGCTTGTTATCATACAGATATTTCTGAATTAGAAGTTCAAACGGATTACAATCCATTTACAAGAGAACACACTACTTTGTTGTATACATTAGGAACTATCATATGCAACACCTTTACAAAGAGATTGGGCATTAATGAGGATGAAGTATGGTTTGGCATCACACCAAAGCGTACATTGTTCTTTTATGATGCAGCTTCTGGAGGTGCAGGCTATGCCAGTCAATTACCCATGTATATTGAGAAGATTCTTGATGAATGCAAAACTAAGTTGTCTGCATGTCAATGCCAAAAAGCCTGCACCAGTTGTCTCATCGATAGAAGATCTCAATGGTTCGTTCAGTATTTGGATAAGAACATAGCTTTAGAGTGGCTTAATAATGAATATAACAATAGACAGATTATTCCTGATGAATTGAAACAAGCATTAGGAACAGATGATATTCGTAAAGTTACGAAGGATTTAGTTACAGAGATTCTAAATTTCATTCAACAAAAGCATTTCATTAGTATTGATTATTTCCTAAAAGAAGGCTTACAAGCAGACGATTTGTTCACTAAGATAGAACGAGAACTAATGCTTTTGAAAGCACAAGGCAAATCTGTGTCAATGGTTGTTGCTCTCAACGATTCAACAAGGAAATTGCCTATGTGCGATAGAATGGATTTGAATAATCTAGGTGCACGTTATTCTGGATTAAAGGCATTAACAATCATTCCAGACGGAGTTACTCCTATCATCCAGTTCACAGGAGGAGATGACATGGTTACTTACGTGAAGTACGATGATCATATATATCGTGTGATGAGCACAAATGCCATTAGTAAGTGTGACTACTCCGTTGATTTAACACCAGAACCGACAGATGTTTGTTATGTATATAATTTCACAGAACAAAGCATCTTAAGCAACGAGCTACTTGGCAAACTGCTCGAGGATAGGCACCTTGAGGAGTTCCTTCAAGACAAGAATAAAAGTGTGTCAATTAAGTATACCGAAATCTATATTAGCAACCCTCTCTCTTGTATCATTCTGGCAACAATAATTAACCAGTTTAGAGAGATATATGGATTAGAAATAATGAGTGTTGACATAGAAACGGGTAGAAAATTTAAAACTATTGACTACCGATACCAAGATTATCTTGACGCTGATTTTGCAATAGCATCTGAACGTGATGAGTATTTACGAGATACATTTAATGCTTTTGACATAAGGCTATGTGACATTTCAACTAATCAAAGGTTGCCACATGCAAGGCTTCTGACTATTTATAATGATGAATTCGAAATCACTATCAATCCCGACGGAGGTATTGCACAAGGATGGAAAGCATATGGTATTACAACTTATGACATAAATGAAGACAGAACGAGAGTAATTACCTTAACAAATACTCATTATAGAGACAATTTGCCTATACGTTTCACCATAGGCTGGAATAAGAAATGAAGGTCAATAAACTATTGGACTAGTATCCTTACAAGAAGATTATAGATGGTAACAATATCATAACAAAAAATACGCTGGAAAAAATGGGACCAGGTCGAATGTTTTTATTGATGCTTATCTCTTAGCCTGATATTCTTGGCTTATATCTGTCCCATATTTGTACCAATGTTTTATAACATATTGAATATCAGTATATGTTATTTTCGAGGAGGTGAAGTAATCATCACAAAACGGACAGCACAACTCTTCCATATAGAGTCTGACAACAATTAAAAGCAGGAGATAAACCCAAATCTATGGTGTTTATCTCCTGTTTTTTCTCACCCCTCAAAACAAAAAAAATACTATCAGAAAACCACAACTCCCCACCCTCATTGCGGCCATAGCGAATCTGAATGACATCCTTATGCCCCGCCCAGTTGCTCTGCACGAAGTTCTGGTTCTTCAGCTTCGCATCGTAGAACTCGCCATCAATCAGAATCTTGATGTCCTTGCTCTGCCCGTGCGTCAAGATGGATTCATCC
>JAEEGL013081550.1_pt1 | contig 18393 bp, 17 predicted proteins | sample 9134231 | NCBI WGS metagenome assembly JAEEGL01 (sample SAMN16246548, study PRJNA631951) | gut metagenome | biome: gut microbiome; feature: rumen; material: fiber-attached | host: Bos | place: Iran: Karaj | collected 2018-10 | reverse complement strand
ATATGATCTCTTTGGTCTTTTCTGCGCCGATCTTCTTTACATCGAGCGCCTTTTGTTTGATCTTGCTAAGATCAGGGTTTATATTGATTTTTCCCATACAGTAACCTCGCCCAAAATTATGTCTATTTTTCTTTCATGACTTCCTTGTTTTTTACTATATAATCGATCAATGATATGATCGTCAGGATGACTGATACATATATTCCGATTATTCCCAATACCTCAAAGAGTATGAAATCAATATCCGCTATCAGTATCCCTATGGTTATCATCTGACTCACGGTCTTTGATTTTCCCCACATGCTGGCCGCTATCACAACCCCGTTATCTGCAGCCACCAGCCTGAATCCTGATATGATAAACTCTCTTGCCATGATTATAAGTACTGCCCATGCAGGTATCCTCTCCAAAGACAGCAGACAGATCAGTGCCGAACATACCAAGAGCTTGTCAGCTAGCGGATCCATAAACTTTCCGAAATTTGTTATAAGATTATATTTTCTTGCTATCTTGCCGTCTAAAAGATCGGTTATGCTCGCAAGAATGAATATGAATAGGGCTATCCAGTTGCTGAATGAACCGAAGCATCCTGTCAGCAGGATGATAACAAACGGTATGATGAGAATAGTCCTGAGTATAGTTAATCTGTTAGGTAAATTCATCTTCTTCTCCAAGTTTCTTTCTACCATTTATAATATCACTCAATCACTTCTCCAACAAGGTCATATTCTCTTGAACCGGTAACTTTTACCTTTACAAAATCGCCGCTCATGAGCTCGCGATCGCATTCAACAAAAACTTCACCGTCAACATTGGGAGCATCCTTGTAAGTCCTTGCGACATAGACGCCTTCTTTCACAAGTTTCCCTTCGATCATGACATCCATGACCTCGCCGGCTGTCTGTTTTGCCTTATCCCATGCGATCATCTGCTGAAGTCGCATTACTCTGTCTCTTCGTCTTCTCTTTATGAATTGCGGGATCTGTCCCTTCATTTCAGCTGCCTTGGTTCCTTCTTCCCGTGAATATGTAAAGACTCCGAGTCTGTCAAATCTCATATCTTTTACAAACTCGATCATCTGTTTGTGATCCTTGATCGTCTCTCCCGGAAATCCCGTTATAAGCGTCGTCCTGAGTGCAATATCGGGTATCTCTTTTCTTAATCTTTTGATCCTTTCAGTGATCTCTGATCTTGTTGTCTTTCTTGCCATCCTCTTTAATATCTCGTCAGAGGCATGCTGAATGGGTATATCCAGATAATGGCATACCTTCGGTTCTTCTTTTATAGTCTTTATGAGCTCATCCGTTATCTCTTCGGGATAGCAGTACAGTATCCTGATCCATCTGATCCCTTCTATCGCAGCCAGTTCCTTAAGAAGTCTGGGCAGTGACTTTTCATTATATAGATCGACTCCGTAAAGAGTCGTCTCCTGAGCTACGAGTATCAGTTCCTTGACACCTCTTTCCGCAAGCTTTTTAGCTTCATCAACAAGAGTATCGATCGGAACGGATCTGTAGTATCCTCTCACGTAGGGTATAACACAGTATGTGCATCTCTTGTTGCACCCTTCCGCGATCTTTAGATATGCGTAATGGCCGCCGTTTGTCAAAAGTCTGTCAAATCCGTACAGGGGTTTTGAGCTGATATCTCCGACAGCATCTACCGGCTTCATATTATCTTTTAAGACAGTATCAAGGCATTCTGCTATCTTGTCCCATCCGCTTATGCCAAGTATCGCATCTACCTGCGGTATCTCTTTATGGATATCCTCGCTGTATCTTTCTCCTAGGCATCCGGTCACTATAACCGCCTTAAGCTTTCCCTTCTCCTTTAAGGCAGTCATCTGCAGGATGTTATCGATCGATTCCTGTTTGGCATCTCCGATGAAGCAGCATGTATTGATCACAGCCGCATCCGCGTCATCCTCGCTGTCCGTTATCTCGTATCCGTGCTGTGACAGGATGCCTAACATCATCTCGCTGTCTACGGTATTCTTATCACATCCGAGTGAAATAAAAAGTATCTTCATATATTCTCCGTACCCATACATAAAAAATAAAACCCGTTACCGGGTTTTACTCTTTATTCCTCGTCATCGCCGATAATATGTATCTTTGACTCGTTAAGCTCGTCAATAGCTACCGAAAGAGCTTTTCTTCCCTCGCCGTTAACCAGCGGATCATCTCCGGCAATTATCTGTCTTGCTCTCTTTGATGTCGCCATAACTATCGAATAACGGGAATTGACTACCTTTGCCTCTCCGGGTTCTACCTCGCTATTAACTACCTTCATTAAATCTGAATAAGATGGATGTAACATGTTATCTCCTTTCTGATGTCATCAGATATCTTTCAATTCTTTTCTTATCTTTTCTATAAATTCCTTATTCCTGTCAGCCCTTAGCTTGGCTTTCTGGATAATGTCATTCATGTCTTCTATGCAGGTATCAAGATCATCATTTACTATAAGATACTCATACTCCTCGATACCCTCGCTTTCTTCCGCAGCACGCTTGAGTCTTTTAATTATGACATCCTCTTCTTCCGTGCCTCTGCCTTTAAGCCTGTTTACGAGAGTCTGTGCATCTTTTGTAGTAACAAACAAAAGAAGCGCCTCGGGGAATTTCTTCTTTATCTGCAAAGCTCCCTGTATCTCGATCTCAAGCAGCACATCTTTTCCGGCTTCAAGCTGTTCAAACACATAATCCTTCGGTGTCCCGTAGTAGTTTCCTACATACTGCGCATGCTCGATCAGCTTTCCGTCAGCTATGTTTTTCTCAAACTGCTCTCTTGTGATGAAAAAATACTCTCTTCCGTTTTCTTCTCCGGGTCTGGGCGCTCTCGTAGTCATGGAAACAGAAAGAGCATAATTGTCATATTTTGAAAGCAGCCCTTTCATAAGAGTTCCTTTGCCGGCTCCGGAAAAACCCGATACTACTGTAAGTAATCCTTTTTCTTTCATCCTGATCCCTTATTCTATATTCTGTATCTGCTCTCTTACCTTTTCTATCTCGGTCTTAAGCTCGATACCCTTGTTTGCTATCTCAAGATCGCTCGATTTGCTAAGCGTCGTATTTGCCTCTCTGTTCATCTCCTGAGCGATGAAATCAAGTTTTCTTCCTATGCTTCCGCCTTCGATAAGAAGTGCTTTCATGGTCTCGATATGACTTCTTAATCTGACCATCTCTTCATCAACGCAGATCTTGTCGGCAAAGATCGTGACTTCCTGTACTATCCTGCTGTCATCTATCGCCGCATCCTCTAGCATCTCGCTGACTCTGGCCATAAGCTTGCTTCTGTAATCCTCAATGATCTGCGGACTCTTCTCTTCGATGAAATCAACAGCGGCAAGCATGTTGTCAAGCTTGTCGATAAGATCGTTCTTTAAATTTTCACCTTCTTTGATCCTGCTGTCAACAAAGCTCTCTGCCGCACCTCTGATGGCTTTCTCAAGCGATTTCCAGATGCCTTCCTCGTCGATCTCAACATCATCCCATGTAAATACTTCGGGATAGCGCGATATCAGAGAGACTCTCACATCATTATCTATATGAAACTCTTCAGCCATCTGCGTCAGATATTTCATATACTCGGCTGCCACCTCGGGATGATACTTTATAGTAACATTGTTTTCCGATGTGTCTTCGTATGTTATAAAGAGGTCTATCTTGCCTCTTTGCATGTATTCTTTGAGGAGATTTCTTATTGAAGCGTCAAAGAAATTGAGTTTCTTTGGCATCTTGATGGAAACATCCAGATATCTGTGGTTAACGGATTTTATCTCAACCGTTACTTTTCGATTGTCTTCGGCTATCTCAAATCTGCCGAAGCCGGTCATGCTCTTTATCATATTTCTTTCTTTCTTTATGTGGTGATATATCAGGAAATATTATATCTGTAACTTAATTGTTAGTCAATATCCGCTATTCCACTCTCTCGATACCTGAAATATCGGAATCTATCATCATAGAATAGTTTGTGTGATATATGACAAATCCTGCCGGCTGTCCAGGTGATTTTTTCACATGCTTCTTCTGTATGTAGTCTATCTCTACCTGTGACTCGCCGTCAGTCTTGCTGTAATGAGCCGCCAGTCTTGCCGCCTCCTCAAATGTTGAATCGGGCAGCTCTTTGTTCTCGCTCTTGACGATCACGTGGCTTCCCGGTCTTTTCTTTGCATGAAACCACCAGTCATTGCCGGTCGCTACCTTGAAAGTGAGTTCCTCGTTCTGATAGTTGTTCTTGCCCACGTATATATGAAAACCGTCAGAGCTTATGTAGTGAAACGGCTTGCTTATAAATCTTTGTTTCTTTGTATTTGACTTTTTCTTTATAAAACCGCTTTCAGTAAGCTCGCGCTTTATCTCGTTTAAATCTTCTTCTTTTTCAGCTATATCGAGCGCAGCCATGATCGACTCAAGATGATCGATCTCGTTTTTAACGGAAATGGTGAGTTTCTCAAGCGCTTCCTTTGTTCTTTTTAATTTTGAATATCTGTCAAAGTATCTGGCAGCATTTTCCATTGCACTCATATCCGGATCAAGAGGTATAACTATCTTTTCACCTGTATAGTAATTATCCGCCTCATAGCATCTTTCACCCTCTTTAATGTTATATCCGTATGTATGAAGCAATTCGCCGTATACCCTGTACTTATCCATCTTGTCGGTATCCTTAAGCTGATTTATCTGAAGGTCATACTTTTTGATATCTCTCTCAAGATGGGTTGAAACGATCTTTCTAAGATCCACGCTCTTTTGCTTGATCCTGGTAAGCTTCTCCTTTTCGGCATAGAAGGCGATTATCAGCTCTGATGCATTCTCATAATGCTTTCTTGCCTCTTCAGGATAAGAAAATACCTTTAGCATGCAGTAATCCTTGGGAGTATTGTTTTCATACAGGATGATAGGTGTATATTCCTTTTCCTTAACCTTATTCATGTACTCATCAAATACTTCATAAAGCCTATGTTTTTCATTATCTGAGAGTCTGCTGGTGCTGTCAGTCTCAACCCCGGCCTGGGCACACATCTGACCTGCGATCATAGGTGATATGCCGGTATATGTCGAATATATTGCCTTGGCTGTATCAGCAGGTTTACATAATGCCGTTTCAATAAATTCTTTTTCATTTGTCTTTGTCGGATCAAGCTTGTCTTCTGTCTTAGGTATAAAATAGTCATGTCCCGGCAGGACTTCTCTCACCGAACTTATAAGGCCTGATATATGCTTTATACTCTCAAGTATCTTATCGTTTTCATCGGTAAATATGATATTGCTGTATTTGCCCATGAGCTCAACTATAAGCTTCTTTTTCTTAAGATCTCCCATCTCGTCAAGATGCTCGATCTCAAATATGATGATCCTCTCAAAATCCGGCTGGTAGATATCTGTTATCCTTCCGTTTAGGACATGCTTTCTTAAGAACATGCAAAAGGCGGGAGCAGTCTCGGGACTCACCTTGTTCGTTTGTGTTATGTAAACTAGTGGCAGGGTAGGATTTGCACTCAGAACGATCTTGCACTGAGAAGACGACAAAGAGCCGCCGTTTTCACGGCGGCTTGTCTTTATGGTTAACATAAGTTCATCTTTTTCAGGCTGTGCAATCTTGCTTATCCTTCCGTCCAGGCAGGTCTGCCTCAGTTCATGCACTATGGCAGAAACTGTGATCCCGTCAAATGCCATATCTGTCTTTCTCCTTATCTTAAGGTATTACAGGAGTCCAGTACTTCTGGTTGTATATATCTGTAAATCTATATGTTGCCTGTGTAGGTGAATCAGCGATCTTTACATTGGATATCTGTGTCTTTGCACTGAGTGTGATCTTCGCATCCAGCTTGTAACTGTCGCTGTATGTTCCGTCATATGTGTAATAATCACAGATCGGTTCAACGATATCGCCCGCTTTTACTTCCTCTATATTTTTAGCGACCGCATCTGTTTCTCCCTGAGTATATACGAAACGCGCACCCGCAATGTAGCCGTTGGGGTTCTGTGAATCAAACGTGAGCAAAAGCTCTGCTCTTTCTCCGTTTAAGAAGCACGGAACATATCCTGTGATCGTATATGAATCGGAATAATCTATCGTATCCATGTGATAATACGGTACAACCTGTCCGTCAAGCGCGATCCATGTGCCGTCATACTCTCCGATAAGAGCTCCGTCATCATCAAAATCAAACACATTGTCTATTCCAAGATCTATATATCCTTCTCCGTCATCAACAAAAACATTCAGTTCCACGTCCTGGACAAGATCCCACTGATCCTCATCCATGACTATCTTGTAAGTACCATCAGCCTGTGTCCAAACAAGATTGTTAGCATCCAGATAGTTTTGTGATACATAATCAGCCGTCTCTTCATTGCTTATATCCCTGCCCATGAAAAGATCGAGCACCGAAGGATCAAATCCGTATGAAGATGCACTCGTTCCTGATGATCCGCCTGATCCGAGCATACCGCCAAGAAGCGACATGATCATATCAGAATTTCCGCCTGAAGGAGCACTTGTGCTGCCTCCGCCAATGAGCGAGCCCGTAAGTGATGAGTAGGGATTTGATGCTCCTCCTGCCGCCATCTGTCCGGTTACTTCTGTTGAAGCAAACTGCTGGATGCACTTTGAATACTCGTTATCCATCCCGATCTTCTTAAACAGGTTTAATGCATTGCTGACTTTTCCTGTCTTCTGATAAGGGAAATAGATCGCAAGTCCGTGAGCATCAGTCATGCTTGCAGATGTTCTGTTATACTTGATCGCTCCTTCAAGAGCGTTAGCAAGATCGCTTCCTTCGCTGTTTCCGATATTCTCGCAAAAATGAATAAGATCTATCTGATCGATCTTTGAAGACTGCGCAAATTCACGTGTGTTTCTTCTTGCATTGGCTACCTTCTTGTAACCGTCGTTCTTTATAAGGTCATTGGTCGATCTTGCAAAATCCGTAAGCTCATCGGGAACAGTTGCCTTAAGCTCGGCAAGGTCGACGATAGAAAGAGTGGTCTTCTGGCCTCTGCATTTCTGATTGCAGACATCAACAAAGTCATCGATGATGTTCTTTCCTATCTCAACGGTAGGCATTGAAGTATTTGCGGAAAGCTTTGTTAGCCAGTTGGTGTAGTACCAGCCGACACCTGGTTCCGTTTCTTCACTCGCTATCATGTAATCAGCATATTTTTCTAACATCAGGCCGTTTTCTACCGTTGCCATAAGACAGGTGTCAAAGCCTATGAAATCATAGTAGATGCCTGCGTTTGAAAGTGCCGTATCAATACCCGCAAGGTTCATTGAACCTGCTGAGGAATTCTTTTCATCGTATCCGTAGCCTGTTATAGAACCGCCGCCGTGATCCCAGAAGATAAGATTCATCCTGTCGGCAGGGAAATTCTTTGCTCCATACTTGATAAATGATGTGAGTGTGGCAGGATCTACCATCGCTCCTGAGCCCATATCGGATTCAAGACATATGAATTTGCCGTCTTTTATCTGGTATATCTGATTCTTTGAAGAGCTTATGACATTATTCTTCCACGCTCTGCATCCGCCCGTATAAACGATCAGGTTTACCTTGTCGGAAATATCTGCCTGAAGCATCTCATTAAGGTCATTGGTCGCCATACCACTCTTTGATTCAAGATCGGTACCGCACAGATATACCATGATCGTTACTGTATCTTCACCGTTTCCGATAACGTTAAATCTCTTGTCTCTTGCGCCCTCGGCAACCGTCATGTCCGCCTGGGTATTTGCAGCTGCAGCAGATGTATAATCCTGAGTCTGCGACTGCGTCTGTCCTGTAAAGTCATACAGATCCGACTGTCCCGTAGAAACACCGCCGCCTCCTCCGAGGAATGACTTTATAAGAAAGAAGATAATGAGCACGGCTACACCGCCAAGGCCCATGCCTCCGGCTCTTGTCCCTACCCTTCTTGGGCTTGTGCCTCCCGAAAGCTGAGTATGATTTGAAGATGAGCTGTTAGAATGAGAACCGACATTTCCGACCGGTCCCGTTCCAAGCCCGCTTCCTGTTTTATTTACACTGCTTGAACCGCCTGTTACATTTTTCTGACGGCCTGTAGGTCTGTTTTTATCCATAGTACCCTCCTGTTTGGTCACTATATTTTATCACTTATCAGACATCAAAAAAAGTCCCCTTTGTAAAAAGGGGACTCCTTAGACTATCCTTATTCGTACCATGCACCGCTGCTTGCTGTTCCTGAGACCATTTCCATGAGTTCAAGGAATTCCTGCTTGTACTCATCATCAGGATCTATCTTCTTTACATTCTTTATAGCCTGATCGATCGCTTCTTCTCTTGTCATGTCAACAAGATATTCACTGTCTGTAAGAGCCATTGCATATTCTGCAACGCTTGTTGCGAACATGAAATCCTCTGAAGGCTTTGAAGTATAGTTATTGGCACCTATAGGGAATTCCATATACTGTGACTCGTTCTTGTCGGGATCCTTGAAAGCTATTGAAAGTGTGCACCACTCATCCTTTGACCAGCCTTTATCTGAGATGACATTGTCCTGATACTTAAGATCGGAGTTTGTATCTCTTGAATCAGCAAGTCTGATCTCATATACAGCTGTTACCTGATGACCTGCTCCGAGTTCTCCGCCGTCCTTTGTATCATCTGTGAAATCCTGTGCAGCAAGAGCTCTGTTTTCATAACCGATCAGTCGGTATTCTTTTACGAGTGCGGGATTGAATTCAACCTGCAGCTTTGTATCCTTTGCTACCGTATAGAGTGTTGATGACATCTCATCTACCAAAACCTTCTTGGCTTCTTTGATCGAATCGATATATGCATAGTTGCCGTTTCCGGCATCTGCCAAAGTCTCAGCTGTTGTATCGCTGTAGTTTCCCATACCGAATCCGAGTACTGACAAGAATACACCTGTCTCCTTCTTTTCGCTTATGAGTTCCTTAAGATCGTCGCCTTTGCACTTTCCTACATTGAAATCACCGTCTGTTGCAAGGATGACTCTGTTGTTTCCGCCCTTTATAAAGTTTTCCTGAGCTATCTCGTATGCGAGCTCGATTCCGCCTTCACCGTTTGTTGAACCGCCTGCTTTAAGCTTTTCAAATGCTCTGTTTATCTTGTTTGTCTGATCACCTCTAACTCCGTCGATAATAACATCTGTTCCGCTGGCATAAGTAACTATCGATACTCTGTCATTCTCTGTAAGATTATCTGCAAGAAGCTCCATAGCATCCTTAAGCAGAGGAAGCTTGTTTGCGCTGCTCATTGATCCTGAAACATCAAGAAGGAAAACGATATTGGAATCGGGTCTGTTCTTCTCTTTTAATTCCTTGGTGTTTACACCTAAGATCATTAACTTGTTGTTTTTGTTCCAGGGACAGTCAGAAACCTGTGCATCCACTCCGAATCTGTCGCCGTTTTTTGGTGCTGCATAATCATATTTGAAGTAGTTGATGAGTTCTTCGGCTCTTATGGAACCTGCGGGGAAATCATACAGTCCGTACCCTTCGTTGACAAATCTTCTCATGTTTGAGTAGCTTGCCGTATCCACATCTGCTGCGAATGTTGAGAGCGGTGATTCCATTACATTAAAGAATCCGTTCTCTTCATTTACCGTGTAATCTTCACCTGATGCATCAGGAATATCATATCCTTTGTAATCATATGTATTATCGTACCAGGCCTCGCTTTCAGCTGTTGCAGCTGAGTTAAAGCTAAGAGTACTGTCATTGCGCATACCGCTCTTTTTACTTGCTGACTGTTCAGAAGTAACAGGCGCTTCTGCCGGTGACTCCGCTGCAGGTTCATACTCAACATCGTCATATGTCTCTGAAGCGGCGTAATCCACTGCTGTTGCAGTGTCACTTGCAGGAGCCGTTTCATTGCTTGCTCCGCAACCGGCAACTGTTGATACAGCCATTGCAAGTGTCAGTAACCAGATAACCATTTTCTTCTTCATAATAAAAATCCTCCCATATTTATCATTATCCGTTTTTGATGTCCCAGCTCTTTTTCTTCAGGTCCTTCTATCAAGGATACGGATAAGGTATTGGATATTTATGGGAGAATTTTAAATTTTTTTAAAAATTTTTATTTTTCTTTTTTGTAGATCATCTCTGCACTGCCATCTGCTCTGACTATGGCTAGAATATCAATGGTATCGTCAGTGTTTTTATTGCAGTACATCAGATACTCTTTTGCTTCCTTATCGGTAAAGCTTATTCTTAAAGTATCATCTCCATAGCCTGCAAGTAGCTTAACCTCATCAACATCTTCTATTTCCTCTGCTGCCAGAGCGAAATCAGACGGTTCATCAATGCCTGCAATTGTAAGACTGAGAAGCATCTTTAGTGCCTGATCTTTGTCACATTCGATAGCACTCATCAGGCTTTCAACCGCATTCTGGTTATCTATTTCATTAGTAAGTGCTTCACTTTCACTGCGCAACCCGTTTTTATAACTAAGTGTATCTTTGCCAGAACTGCCCTCAGCATTTTGAATGGCGCTTTCGCTTGCTTCACTGGGCGCCGTAGCTTCATCCATTTCATATGTATCCGAATACTCTTCAGCTTCAGCCTCTGCGGCATATTCTTCCATTGCAGGAGCTTCATCACTTGCTTCACTGGCTGCGAAGTCTGCCGTTGCAGGAGCATCGCTTGTTGCCATCTCGGCAGTATTCTTTGAGCCTCTCATAAGATTGAATGCACCAATCGCAAGTATCAGGCAGACAGCAGCTGCTGAGATCCTTCCGATGTATGCTATTATTTTTTTACTGTTTACTCTGTTTGTTTTCTCTTCCTTTTTTGTTTCCTCTTTTATATATGAGATATTATCTGTTTTCTTTGTTGCTTCATATTCATCGATACCTGCCTCGATACGGTTCCAGAGATCCGGCACTTCAAGGCTTATTGCATTCTTATATTCAATTTCAAGCTGTTTCATAATAGCCGTACCTCCTTAGTTTTTTTATCGCTTCCCTGTATCGCCAGGTGACTGTACCCATCGGTACTTTCAGTTCATTTGCTATCTCCGCAAATGTCATATCCGCAAGGACCTTCATATTTATTATCTGCTGTTCCTTGGGATTTAATCTTTCTATTGCTTCCTTTATACCGATATCCTCAATAACTTCGTTCTCGGTATCTTCCTTGGCTGCCGGTTCAAATACCGGACCTTCCTCTTCATCGGCGCTGAAACTGTCAAGAACCTCTCTCTTGAATTTTCGCAGATGATCGATCGCCATATTTCTCGCCATAGTGGCAAGATATCCCTTATGCCCGCTTCCGCTCTTGTACTTATCGGCCTGCTGCCAGAACTTGATAAAGAAGTCACTGGTTATATCTTCCGCATCTTCTTTTCTTCCCACGACTCCGTACACTATCTGATATATATATGAAAGATACGCGTCGTATATCTCTTTAAGCCCGTTCTTGTCGCCGTTAAGTATCCTTTGAATGCAGGCGTCAAATGCCGCCTCAGTCAACTTACTGCTCCCTTTCGTTTGACGAGCGATCAATACGTATCTAACCTTTCCTAATCTAGTTACGTATGAACCGCCCAAGATTTATGGTTACTTTTTTATAATATCACTTTTTTATAAAGATTCATAAAAAAAGACGGAACTACCACAGGCAATCCCGTCTTTGATCTAACTTATCAGTTCATCAGAGTCTTTGTAAGTGTTGATGCAAAGAAAAATGAAAGAACTGTAACGACTACGTATATCAGGATACATGCAATAACTCTGATCGCCGCATTCTTCTTGGTATTTGAAGCTATGGTAGCAGAGATAACTGCTGACGCCATATTTATAGCTCCTCCGAGCGCGCCGCCGATTATCAAGAAGAAGTTAACAACGTAAAGAGCAACAAATACATATGCCCACTTCGGTATCTGAGTCACTTCATACTTCTGTCCGTTCTCAACGTTCTTTCCGTCATAAACAAGTGTTGGTGCATTCTTTCTGACGCAGAGTTTTGCGATCTGACCGTTTCCAAGATCGACATCATAAACAGCCTCGAGCATGTTACTGTCCTTTGATTTAAGCTTTGCGATCTTTACAGCCTCGCCGCCGTTAACAGATACAAGCTTGTTCTTCTCAAAAACAACCTTGAAGCTGTTTTCTCCGTCAGTTGAAAAATTCCATTCCTTTGTGTTAGCCATACTTTCCCTTTCCTTTATAAGTACAATTATTGCAACACACTAATTATGTTATATATACCCTTTCCTTGTCAACTCTTCGTGTTTTATCGCAAGATCTCATTAAGGCTTCTGATCTGATTCTTCTTTGAAGTAGCGACAATGACCCTGTCACCCGTTTCGATCTTTGAATTGCCCGAAGGTATGACTAATCTTCCTTCTCTTATTATCCCTGCGATGAGTATATCCTTTTTAAGCTTGAATTCCTTTTCCTTGAATGCAACACCAAGCTTGCTGAAAGTTTCCGATGCTATAAACTCCATAACTTCTGCCTTGCCGTCCGCTATGTTATAGAATTTACCGATATCGTTCTCGGCATCTCCCATCTCATAGTATCTTATAAATCTAAGCATCTTAAGAACTGAAAGCTCTGTAGGCGATACCGTGATATCCATGTTTACCTTATGAAGAAGCTTTACATGTCCTGTCTTGTCAACTCTTGTTATTATGGACGGCACGTTCTGAGACCATGCGAACATGCTTATCACAAGATTTGCCTCATCGTTATCGGTAAGCGAAACAAGAGCATCCTTCTTTCCTATCTTCTCCTCTTCCAAGACCTCCATTATATCGCCTTCGCAATATGAAACCTTGGCTTTTGGAAACTTCTCCATAAGCTCACGGCACCTGTTTATATTGTTGTCTATTATCGTCAGATTCTTTTTGTCCTTTAACAGCAGATCTGAAAGATACTCTCCGGTTATGCCTCCTCCCGCTATTACTATGTTCTTTGCGGGCTCGACTATTATACCGAGCTTATCGAGTATCTCTTCTATATCGTTCTTTGCAGCAACGATACCTATCTGATCGTTTGCTTCTATTATAAATGTACCGTCAGGGACATAGAGCTTTCCGTCTCTTATAACGGTACATACCAGCATGTTTAAGTCAAGCGACTGCTTGATCTCAATAAGTGACTTTCCGTTTAGCGGAGAATACTCAAGAACGGAAAGATTGATCATCTGCACTTCGTTTCCAAAGAAGCCTTCCATCTTTACAAATCCCGGAAGTCCGATATTTCGATATATCTCTTCTGCTATGTCGAGCTTCGGCTTTACAAGATAGTCTATGTTGTATTCCTTTTTAATGGTATCTGCCTCGTGTATGAAGTCAGGCAGCAAAAGTCTTGCTGCGCATCGTCTGGTACCCAGTGATTTTGCCTGCATGCAGCTTAAAAGGTTTATCTCATCAACATGAGTTAATGCTACAAGCGAATCCGCACTGTCAGCTCCGGCTTTAAGAAGCGTCTCTTTTGATGCACCGCTTCCTACAACTCCGTTTACGTTGTATTTATCCGTTATCCCATCAACCAGGCTCTTATCCGTATCGATTACAGTTACATCATATGCTTCATTTGAAAGCACCTTGGTCAGATAGCTTCCCGCTCTTCCCAGACCGACTATTATGATCTTCATAGACTCCCACCTTTCATAGATGACTTATTAAGGATCCTGTTGGCTTTATGCTTCTCGAGTGCGAAATATACCTTCTTTACAGTAAGACCCTGTACAAGGACCGTAAAGAAGATCGTAAGATATGTGACATTCATGAACACGTCATTGATCTCAGGTGAAAGATACTCCGCAGTACCTATCGCTAGCGCAAGAGAAAGCCCTCCCTTTAGCGCCGACCATGTCATTAATGTCGTAAACTCAACAAGATTATAGTTTCCCGGTATATGCTTTCCCGTAAGTATGCTGCTGACAAATACTCCCATAGCTCTTGAAAAGACAAGTACAAGGATAGATGCCGGAACGAGTATATATATGTACGGGCTTATATTAAGATTAAGTATTAACAGGCCGATCATGACAAACAGCACGGCATTCAGCATGCTCTCCAAGATCTCCCAGAAATCCTCATAATATTCTCTGTTATCGATGACCTTTACCCTTCTTTCCATCTTATCCATGGAATATGAAAAGAACATACCGCATACAACGCTTGCTATTACGCCCGAAAAGCCCATATGCTCGCATATCATGTAGACAGCCGATACATCAAGAAGGGATATAAGGATATATCTTATCGGATCTCTTGTCAGCTCCATGAGTCTAAAGAGTATGAAGGAAACAATGAGCGCCACAGCTATCGCACCGACTATCTCCTTAAGCATCAGCTTTGCGAAATTGCTGTCGGAGCTGTGGATTATTATCGATCTTACAAAGATGAACAGAGTTACACCTGTTCCGTCATTAAAGAGCGACTCGTTTTCTATAACAGAGCAAACATTCTTTGAAAGGCCTATCTTGTTTAGGATCCCTGTTGCAGCGATAGGATCTGTGGGAGAGACTACGCATCCTAGAAGTATGCACATCCATATATCCATCGGGATATTAAACGCTGAAGCGATCAAAAAGAAGATCGCGCCGTAGAGAAATGATGAGATCAGCGTTGTCAAAAGCGCCAGAAGACAAATGGGGCGAAGGTTCTGTTTAAACTTGCCCATGTTTACCTTGCTCGCTCCCGCAAACAGCATGAAGCATAAGACTCCGTCCATGAGGTATTCCTCAAAGCCGAATTCTCCAAGATTGTCTATAAAGACGTTAAGAGGGGTAGTCGGGAACAGTACCCTCGCAAGAGCAAGGATGAGCGCTATGATCAGAGAAAAGAATATCAGGGCAATATCACTCTGGATGTGAAATATCCTTTCATTGATAATGCCTATAAAGACTATAAACGCCAGTAATATGATAAGAAATAAAAGTATGTTCATGACTCCACCCGATCAGTTTGCAACAACATATAGTATATCACATTCATGTCATATACTACAAATATATGTATACATTTATTTTATGGTCATGTTATACTATCCTTGGAAATGAACGAACAATGTAAAGGGGATCGTAATGGGCAAAAAATCAGTTAAGGAAAACAAGAATATCTATCATGTGAGCCGTGAAGAGACCGGAATGTCACGTGAAAAGGCCAGCGAGGCTATGGGATTTGTATCTCCCGAGAGGATAGAAAAGATAGAGAGTGAAAAATCACTTCCTCATCCCGACGAAGTGCTTGCCATGAGCAAGTGCTATAAAAAGGCTCAGTTATGCAACTACTACTGTTCACATGACTGTCCGATAGGAATAGAATACATCCCGGAGATCCAGCTTAAGGATCTGTCCCAGATCGTTCTTGAGATGTTAGCGACTCTTAATTCCATCAACGATGACAAGAACCGCCTGATCGAGATAAGTGCCGACAGCGAGGTCACCGAAGATGAATTTGTTGATTTCATAAGCATCCAGGATAAGCTGAACAAGATATCATGTACTGCCGATTCACTGCAGCTGTGGATAAAGAACATGATAGCCGAAGGAAAGATAGACGAGACAAAACTCAATTCCGTAAAGCAGTAAACAATAAAGGGAAGCGATCGCTTCCCTATTTTTTTATCCTTTTTATTTTGTCTATCATGCTTGCTGCAACTGTCGGCAATATTATCCCGAGTATCAGATATACCCATTTGAACTCTTCCACGTTCTGAACTGTGGCCACATAGTAAACATCGCTCTTAAATGCCGCAATATCCATCCTGCATCCAGCCATGTACATCACAGCTTTTATCATCATGAACACCAAAAGATGATGCATCATTATATCAAATGTGTGATCGGATACACCAGACAGTGCTTTGAATGAATACGAATCCTTGTTTATCTTTTGCGCAAGGATGCGCGATATCCTAAGCCACAGTGCAATACCTGTAAATGTCGTAACAAACGGTGTCAGCACGCTTCCCGCAAAACCGGTCACCCATACCGTGCTGTAAGCCAGTCCGCCAGTTATATATATAAGTATAAGATTTATCAGTATAAGAAAAGAAAAATAAATGACTGACGGTATCCTGTCTCTTTTTTCAATATCTTTCCTGTACAGTCTTCCAAACTGATATGCGGGCGCCATGAGCATCAGCCTTCCCGGCAGCTTGTACCAGTCATAGACGCTCCCTCTTTTTGCAAGAGCCACTACAGCCATACCGACTATAAGATACAGAAGCATCAGCATCCATTCACTGACCGCATCCTTCTTTTTTATGATCAGATGCCAGATCTTTCTGGCTAAAATATCACACATCTGAAGCAAAAACAGTGCAGGCACAAACCAGGCCGGAGCATTGAGTCCGAACTGATGCCCTCCCATAAAAGGAGCGACAAAAAGATTGTACAGTGTTATATCCGATCCGATATCTATATTTGCATATTTAAGCAGCATGCATATGATCCCGTATATCACGTTCCATATGAAATACGGTATCAAAAGATGCTTAGATTTCCTTATAAAGAATCCGCATATATCATCCTCATCCCTGCTCTTTGAAAAGTATCCCGATATGAAGACAAAGATCATAACGTGATACGAGTAATACGGAAAAAGTCCTCCCAGGGCAAGGATATTAAAATCCAGATGCCCCAAGAGGATCAATACTATTCCTATGGCTGAAAGAATTGTAAATGTCAGATTCTTTTCCTTCATAAAAGACTATCTCTTATTGAATACGAGCGGAAGCTCTATACCGAATTCGGCAAATGAAGCATATGAATCATAATCCATATCCTTAAGCTGCAAGGTATCGTCTACCATATCAAGAGTATCTGACTTGCCCTCGCTTGTCGTGATATTGACCTTGTCGTCAACTATCTCATAGGTAAAGTCCATATCAGCTTCTTCAAGGCTTGCGCTTATATCTTCCTTTTCAAGCTCGCTTGCGATATAATCCCTGAAAGACATTCCGTAGAATGATTTAAACTGCTTGTCTATATCTTCTTCTGACATTCCGAAGTTTAACTTGTACTGCTTGATTATCTCTTCGATCGCTATATCGATAAATTCCTTTATCTTGTCCTCGAATCCGGCCTTGTCAAGAGTCATCCTGCCTGTTCCGTCTTCATTGAATATATATAGGAATATGATAGGGAAAGTAAAATCCTTCTCTGAAGAATTAAGCCCGATCTGTTTAAGCATCGCATTTCCGATATCTATGCTGCATGCCCACTCTCCGACAATATCGGGTGTCATCTTAGATTCGCATTCGGCGATCTTGTCTCTTGCAGTCTTGTAATTGGGATCATCTGTTATGACCTTGGCATACAGATCCATTGCCTTTTGATAATCCTCATCCTTGAAAGCCTTCTCGGCAGCCTCGTAATCATCCTTTGACTGCTTCAATTCCTCGACCTGCTTTGTCAGCTCCTCAAAATCGTCATTATTCTTAAGAACGCCCTTTCCGAGAGTCCTAAGATCCTTTTCGATATCATCGTAATCCTTCTTGCCGTTTGTGAAATCCTTTGCAAGATCCTTGGCATAATCGAGCATCTGCTCCTCGATGTCTTCCTTGTCATCGTCGGAAAGCTTCTCAAAGTTCTCGTTTACGGCCTTTAAGTCATTATTCTCTATTGCCTTGTTTACCTTGTTTATCGGTCTGTTCATCCAGAACAGTACACCGCCTGCCGCAAGTAAGAGCACGACCACTACAGATATAGCTATGATCAGCGGTGCCTTTGACGGCTTGTCATAATTTATTTCAGACATAATAATCCTCCTCCACTTATAAAAGTATGGTTATTATATCAAAAAAAAGCTCCCGGAACAATCCGGGAGCCAAAAGTAAGGGAAAGGAATTTATCAGTCAATGTTAATCATTAACCTTCGATATTAATAAATTTCTTTTCTTCTTCAACCTTTGCAGGCTCGATCTTTGGAACGAACAGCTGAAGTATTCCGTTGTCATACTTAGCCTTGATATCGTTCTGAGTTACTTCTTCTCCAACATAGAAGGCTCTTCTGCATGTGCCGTAGTATCTCTCGCGTCTGATATATTTCTTAGCATCAACCACAGCTTCTTCGCCTTCTGCGTCTTTGTCGCAAGTCTCCTTCTTTGCTGTTATTGTAAGATATCCGTCCTTAAGTTCTGCTGTGATATCCTCCTTTGCATATCCGGGAAGTTCAACGTCAAATTCGTATCCGTCTGCTGTCTCCTGAATATCTGTCCTCATTGAAGGCATCTGCACCTGAGGCAGAACCTGAGGCATGTTCGCAAAACCGTGTCCCTTTGCGGCGCTTCTTACCGGTCTTGTGAAATCATCAAAAAAGTTATCAAAAAAATCCTCTCCAAATAAGCTGGGCATCAACATTGTTTTTTCCTCCTTAATCTGTTTTAACTACCCTCTTTTACGTTTAGGTCCAGGTCTTGCCTGAATCTGATTATGT
>JAEEGL011153588.1_pt1 | contig 18393 bp, 15 predicted proteins | sample 9134231 | NCBI WGS metagenome assembly JAEEGL01 (sample SAMN16246548, study PRJNA631951) | gut metagenome | biome: gut microbiome; feature: rumen; material: fiber-attached | host: Bos | place: Iran: Karaj | collected 2018-10 | reverse complement strand
GGTGAAGAATTATGGGCCGGAAGATTACCTTTTGGGCTATAACTGCCACCTTAAAGACATTCTCGCGAAGACGCCTGATTCAGAACTTATGGCGCGGCATTTCAGGGCGATCATGGCGAAGCTCCAGCCACTTTCTCGACCAGACGAGTCCATAAAACGAGAGCATATTGAGCAAGTTGAGCAGCAAAAGCGATAGAATGCCCATTCTATGCCGTTTTGCACGGCTTCAAAAATTAAGGGAAACGATTTTAGGCACAAGCCGTGAGGCGAGCTCGAACGCCTCCTATCAGACGTGCTAACACAACAAAAAAGAGCTTTCAGGCTCGTTTTTTGTTGAGTTCCTATAAAAAAGCGCCCCACGTGGGGCGCCAAGTATGAGATTCTCGGTGGTTATCAGGCGCCGTCAACTTCCATGAAGCCGAAGCTAAACATCAGCTTGGCTCTGTCGTCTTTGTTGAGTTCCATTGCCTCACATAGCGCACTAATGCATTCGTATTCTGGGATTTTTTCGCCTTTTTCGATTCTGCATAGCGTAGTAGGTGAAATGCCAATCTGTTCCGCCAATATCCTCAATGTTAAATGTCTTTCTCTCCGTAATTCTTGAAGCCAATTTGTCGTGTCGAACTGATTGATGCTCATATGTTCCTCCTCTTTTTTGTCAGAACTCTAAAATATCCTACGTAGAAGTTCTTTCGGATCTGTTCCCCGAACATAAAAAGCCGCAGAAAGTACACCTCCTCTCTATCAGATAATCTCATTTTAAGGAGCAGCCCCACATATTTGACAATATTTTATCAAATTATAAGAAATATAAAAAAAGCGCCCCGCGTGGGGGCGCTCGACGTTAAAATCAGGCAGTCCGGTTGTCAGTTTTTGGCTTCTACCATGCAGGTAAACATTCCCACTATTCCATGATAGAACTCGAAGTCGTCCTTATTGTATGTTCTAACTTCGTCTTCATTGATGTAGCAGGGGACGCGAATTCCGTCATGCGGTTCACTGTTGGTCATTAGATGGCCATATCCGCACACTTTGCATCTGAACGCGTATCCAGCAGCTGTACGGCTCACTATTGTCACCTCCTTTAGTCTGGAATTATAATCAAATCCCGTCTATGGACAGGATATGATCCTGTATTTTTTGACAGACAATATTTCCTGAACGATCTGTTCCGTGAATGTGCACAAAATAGCTTTACAACATTATATCATATTTGTCTAAAATATGTTCTAATATAGTGAACTTTGGTAGCAGTCATTAATCAAACTGTAGGTTCTATGGCGTGCAAGTAACCGTATGAGTGGCCTTTTGCCCTGCTCTGGTCGTAGCCTCAACCGTAAATTGGAATGAGCCAGATCCGACATTGGTGCAGTTTGGAGTAAAGTTCAGGTCCTGACCTTTTGGAGTTCTATTCTCAACTAAGCCACGGGTTTTACGATTTACCAACCATCCGCTATCATCAATATCGACGGACGAGTGAATGGTGACCACATTTCTGGACGTGGCCTGATCTGGGCCAGATAAAACCAGCTTCGGCTCAACGATTACCTTAATAGTTGAGCTTACTTGTTTTCCAACTTTAACGCTAACCAAAATTGGCATCATACCGCCGGCATTGTCCAGAGCTGTTATTGTGGCCGTTTTGCCATTTGGACTAAAGCTGGCAACAGATGTTGCTCCATTTGCTTCTGGGGCTTCCCACACATATACGGCCGGATCTAGCTTTGCGTCTGGCACCGTGGTTACCGTAAAGGTCGCACTGTTTTTAGCACCTAGTTCTGTATACTTAGCAATATACTCCCGGTTCACGGTCAGTTTGACCATTTCGACATTACTGTGAACATTAGCTGTGGCAACTGCACCGGTGACCGACTTGGCTGTAATAACTGCATCGCCAATGCCCTTTGCAGTAATGGTACCTTTTTTAACGCTTACGATATTTGGGTCACTACTAGTCCAGATAATCGCTTTATTGGTCGCATCCTCAGGAACGATCTTTACATTTAGTTTTTCTGATGAATTAATAATCAGGCTTAGTTCGGTTTTATCGAGTGAGATATCCGTCACAGGGACTGCTCCTGGGTTCATGTCAATCTCTTCTTCGTCGCCATCTTCTTTTTTCCAGGCAGCTATCAATGTAGTGCTTTCGCATTTAAGTTTTGCGCCATCTGAAACTTCTTCGCCGGCCGAGTTTTTCCAGCCTGCAAACTCATATCCTTCCCTGGTTGGTTTTTCTGGCATACTTAGTCTTTCGCCGCATTTCTCTACGCGCGAGCTCACAATTGATCCGCCATCGGAATCAAATATTACAATAAACAAATCCCCAGATTCAGATACCCATTCGGCGACTAATGATGTGTCGTAATTGAAAGTGCCTTCGCCATTAATGAGCTTTACTCCATCATGCCAGCCCGCAAATACATACCCGTCTTTCTCAACCGTCGGCAAGCTAACTCTTGAGCCTTTTTTAGCCTTAATACTATCAATTTCACCCGCACCGCCCGTATCAAAAGTAATTACAACTTGTTCTGACTGCTGCGAATCTGAGAATAATCCAATCAGTACACCAGTAATAATGCCGGCTACTAATACACAGATACCTATTTTTATCCACTTCTTATCTAGTCTGAATTTGCCTTTTTTAGGGTCCATTCCTAATTCCATAAAAAATCTCGCTTTTGCTTATTATAATAATAGCATTATTTAGATTTTGCAGACAGTATTAGCAATAAAACTAGTGTTTAATTTTCTTCTTTGCTTGTTGAGCTTCCGGCTCTGGAGTAGAAATCTCGAACTCAATGATTTTGCGCATCTTAAGAGTCGGTATTTCTCTCTCAATTTCTTCATATTGAGGCTCGGCCGGTTCGTCCCCTTCTACTTCTCCTGAATCATCTTCGTCCATTTCGTCATCCTCGTCATCATCATCTTCTGCATCTTCATCATCCATTCTTGGTTCTGTCTCAACAATAATCTGACGCTTCTCGATAACATGAGCGATTCGGGTAAAATGCATGATAATGCGATATCGTCCATCTGGTAATTCGCCATAGACTTGCCCCCAAGCAAACATCAGTTCGGCTTCTTCGTCTTTTGTAATTTCAAAAACCTCATCGGACCATTTAGGCTCAATAATTGGTTCAACCGCCTGCCACTCCCCACTTTCTTCGTCATAACGTTCGATCTCAATAGTGGGGGAATAGGTGTATTTATGATCGGTTTTATTACTTAGGATAATTTTTGCCTGGGCTTTAGTTAATGTTCCTTCACCAATTGTAGCCAGGAAGTTATCAAATTCATTTTCATCATTCTTCACATCGGCATATAGGCTATTAAACTTCAGTTCTGTATTTTCGCCAAAGAAAGCTTTCTCAATGCTTTCATTGTCTTGCAGCAAATATACAAACCATGCGGTCATGTAACCATCAAATTCTTGATAGCTAGTGTCGTGATCCGTATTGCTCTTGCGGGCAATCATTTTGACAGTCGACTCTGGAAGTGCGGCGAAGTTTTCTTCGAGCGACCAGAGCGGGCATTTCCCCTGAATGGCGCCTACGTGGTTATATGGCGTAACTGATTTATCGACCGTGTTTCCGGCGTCCCATATACCCGTACCGGCAACCATTAGAATTGGCGCCTTAATATCGGAAGTGGTATAAGCCCAGTCGCCTCCTTGTTGCTCGGTTTGATATGACGAAGGCGTACTGACAGTGTAAAGCGCCGAAAAGGCATCTGGCAGCTTCGTGGCGGCATGATATACGGCTATACCGCCCTGAGAGTAACCGCCAAGTCCGATTTTGTCGATATTTATTTTGCCAGAAAATCTACCATCTTCCTCCTCGTTTTTGGCAATTAGGAAGTTGAGTGTTTGCTCAATTGAAATCCCAGAATGCGAGTCGGTATCCTCCGTCCCGGCTACGATAAAGCCCCAGGAGGCGAGATGTTTAAAGAATGACTGATAAGAACTTGCCCTCATTCCAGTGCCATTTGCGAATATTATCGCAGGATATTTTTCTTCTTCGCTTTCAAGAAGTCGGCTAGGATACCAAATGTCAAACTTCCCAATATTGGCATCTTCAGAGATAAAAGCTTCAAAACTGACATTCTCTGGCCCCATAGCGGCGTATTTTTTTTCAATCTCTCCAGATGTAGTAATGTATCGAGAATAGTTCTCAAAGCGGTCCATTCCTTTCTGAACTATAAAAGCCGTCCCACCAGCCAACGCTAGGAGAAAGATTGTAACTATAGCTGCCGCAAATTTTTTCATTTAAGATGAATCCTCGATTATATATCTGGGGTTGGCACGATTTTGCACACTGTGCCTTGATTATATTTTACAGCATAAGCACGATAAAAGGAGGCTGATTCGCAATTTTTTTTGCCCGCTACGTAGCAATAATATGATTTGGTTGACAAATTGCTCATCTCGCACTGCCGCATCGCATCCATAACCGTGAAACTAGTAAAATCCATCAACACGCCATCTCCTTTATATTTCGAAAACGCCTCTTTGGCTACCCACGTTTTTAGAATGTCATTTCCTAGTGGTTTCTCGTTAGCGGCCAATATATGGCGAACTATACGCGCATTTAATTTACGCTTGACCTCAATATCCACCCCACATTCATGCCCATCGAAGGCTATGCACCAATAAGGACCGGAGTGACTCAAGTTAAAATAGACTCCGCCTTCCGGTATCGGTTTGCCATTAGCATCTCTTTTAACATGGTCGTATTGCACTTTTAGCCCCGTTTCTAGCTCAAAAAAATATTTGAAAAGATCGGAAGACACTTCACGTGCATCTACATCTGCTTTGGCAATATATACTTTCAACGCTGCCCTTTTACTTAAACTTGATGCTACTGGCGGATTTGACTTCGTAATCCGTGATGAGGTTATGCTTCACGGCCGTAGCGTTATATTTTTCGACAATTTCTGGTATTTTCGACTCGCCTCCATCAATTACGTATATTGTATAGAAAATGCCGCCATTTCGAACTTCGCCCGTAAGTTTTGCGATTTCGCCGCATAGTTTCATGAGTTCCGCCTGAATATCGGCCAAATAGACATTTTCTCCGTTCTCGCCAATTAATACATCTTGTTTGCGACCGAGAACGTACAATTTTCCATCCTTAATATACCCATAGTCGCCAGTAATGAAATAACCGTCATCCGTGAATGCTTCGCGGGTTTTGGCTGGGTCTTTTAGATACCCCAAGAACACACAGTCGCCCTTCGCCACGATATCACCTATGCCATTTGCGTCCTGATTTATGATCCTAATATCCATGTCTTCGTAAGGTACGCCCATACTCTCCATATCGTCAAAGTTTGGATATTCCACGCTAAACGAAGAGGCTGTTTCCGTCATCGCATATGCCTCCAGGATCATGAGGCCATGTTCTTTATAGAAACGCCGCAGCGTGCGATCAAGAATTGTGCCGCCTGTGTATAGGTATTTGATCCTATCGCCAAATGCCTTTGCGATATTCTCGCCATAAGCCTCATATAATCGCCTAAAGATAATCGGCACACCGCACATTACGGTCGGACGGACTTCTAGTAACTCCTCGCCGATTTTATTCGTATCACTACATAGATATAATGTTGGCCCAAACATGAACGAATATAGGAAGTTATAGATGTTTGCGTAGGTGTGTGTCAATGGTAGAAACAGATACACTATAGTGCTATCATCCACATTCGCACGTTTTTGGAACGAATCCCAGCCGGCGAAAATATTTTTGAGTGACAACATTACTCCTTTTGGATCCGAAGTCGTGCCACTAGTAAAAACTATCTTGGAACAAGTTTCTTGGTTTTTTTCCGGAAGGTTAACGAAGACATCTTCATCAACTTTGATTCGAGAAATAGTAGCGTGAAGTGGATAAAATTTTACCTCAGAATGCTTTTCCATTAATTCATTAAAAACATCAGAAACCTCATCCTCATAAAAAACAGCTGCCACATCTGCTTTTTGAATAATTAGCTCAACGGATTCTGCCGAAAGATGCGGATTGACGTTTGCACAAATCCCCACATAGGCAGTAATAGCGAGATCCACAATCATATAGTCTGTAGAATTTGGCGCGAAAATCATGATGGTCTTGCCACTAAGCCCATCATCAACTAGTTTGCGCGCTAACGTGCAAGACTTCGCAATAAAGGTGCCATACTTAATCCCCTTGTATTCACTAGCTTGTTTTTCAAAAACAAAATCCTTAGTGTCCCACTTTTCGTACGCAATTTGAAGTTGTTTTTGAATGTCTATCATTTGAGCTCCTTTTGTAGTAATGCATATTCATAAACATCATTAATCATGTCGGCGGCATATTTTTGTGTCACTTTGCCATCATGCATAAGTGCGCCAATACTTGTTTTTCCGCTGAGATTTAGTTGCTGGATGACACTATAGATTATTGCACGCCCCAGTCCATGATGCTCATGATCTACACCCATATAGAGCATGACATATTCCGGCGGATTCTTTCGTATGCCAAGAATGCGCAAGATGTTAATTACATTTAAATGATATACGAGATTCGAGTAATTTGGCACGCTAATGAAGAAGCCAACCATTTCGTCGTTCTTATATGCTAATTTGACCATTTCTGGTTTAATAATCTTTTTGTAACTATTAAAAGTTTTGCAAAAATCTTCCTCTGAAAGCTTTTTAAACATTGGAAAATCGCTATAAAGCGCCATTATTAAACGATAGATATCCTTAATGCTCTCATTAAAGTTTTTCATGTTAGCATTCTGAATAATATACCCTTTCTTGGCGGCTGCTTGATATACTTTTTCGTATTCTTTGTTAATATATTCTCGTTCCGCCGCTCCATACGAATTTGACGTATAATGGTCGCAAATTTTGTATCCGTTATCTATAAAATATTGAAGATAATAGTCTAAATTATATGGCTCGCCGGCATAAGGCGCGACATTGAATTTATTGATTTTTAGACGGTATTTAATCCAAAAAGATGCATCTACTGGGCCAACGATTTTCTTACAATGCATTTTTCTCGCGATTTGTTCGGCCTTAGAAAACACACATTCCGCCACGGTGTCGTCTTTGACGCATTCAAAAAAACCAAAATATGCCGTCGAGTCGTCTGGATATGTAGTAATACAAAAACGCGCAACGGCTCGATCATTGTCATACACTAGAAACTTTCGAATTTTAAAATATTTGCTGAGTGTATGCGTTCCAGTCAAAATACTTCTGACATTTGATGAATCTTCTGTGTTATTTTTACGAGAGTATAACCTTTTCGGCAAACTCAAAAAGTCTTTAATATGCTTTTCTTCATCACTAAATTCAATGCACTTCATTTTGTTTCCTTAATTTTTATCTCGCCCGTGTGACCGTCCATAAAAACGATATCTCCGTTCTTAATAATTTTCGTCACATCTTTAACGCCAACGACGGAAGGAATTTTTAATTCGCGCGAGATAATAGCCGTGTGTGATAGTAATGAACCGCGCTCAGAAATAATACCTTTTGCGGTGGAAAGCATAAAAACCCATCCCGGATCCGTTGATTTTGTAATTAATATCTTTCCGTTTGTATTGTAATGCTTTCCAGCAGAATCTATGATTAATGCTTCACCCGTGACGCAACCATCCGAACATGGCGTGCCATGCATGTCATTATTAGCATACTTTTGCACCTCTGCATTGATTGTTAACGGCAGTTTATCAAACTCATGTTCAGCAAAAACGAGACGCGATGCAGCTGGTAGCTGCGAAAACACATTATAGTGCATTTTGCGCTCCGCAACTATATCTCGCAAGTTACTTGGTTTTTTGACATACTCTTCTATTTCTTTAATCCGTAAATAGAATATATCCTTCACATCATCAAGGTGTTTTTCCTTGACCATGATAGAACCAATGTGCAATAGCATTTCGCGAACCATGCCAAAAATGCGGCTACGGTTAAGGCGAGAAATCTCACGGTTACGGATACCAGATTCGCAATGTTTCAGTAGTCTGCCATTAAGGCCAGATAGTTTTTGGGGGTGACTATTATTTTTTTGTTTAATCGACTTTACTAGTTTCGCAAGATTATCTGGGTCTTTGCGATAATCATCTATGCGCTCACGGAGCAGCTCCGGGTTAGTCCGAAAAGTATCGCTCTCGAGCTTTAGCTCTTCAACATTGCGGTCTCCATATTTTTCGATATACTCAGCAAACCTAGTATCATATTCTTCTTGCGATAACGTATCTTTTTCGTAGGCTAGCTGGATCATGGTTTCGACTGGCTTCATGCTTTCGAGATTTGACACGCTAGAAATATATCCGTTCGCACGATCGCCTAGACGTTTCTTGAATGCGCCGACATTTATGAATGTGTACATGTCGTTGATCAGCGTTAAATCCCAATGTGGAAATAGTTTGCCGGCGACTTCATGGAACAGCGCCATTGTTTCTTTTGCATTCAAATCTTTCGAAAAACGAGCACGATAGCTCTTTTCAACTTGAATAAAATAATCATTGAGCCAAGCCATGTTCTTTTGCGATTTGCGAATTTCGTGCAAAAAGTTTTTTGCCACACGTGCATGCATTAATGCACCGGCATGTTGTTCTATTTTTACAGAAGTATTTATGCCAAGCATTTCTTCCCACATTGGAATTATTTTTTTGCGGAAAGGAAGGTAATCTATTAATGCATACCAATTGCTAATTTTGTAATACATGCGCCCGTTGCAGGATCCGACCATTTCCGTAAAGACATGTTTCTGCCGCTTGAGCTCCGTTTCATCTTTTACGAGACGTCGGCATTCAGATTCGAAAACGCCACTATAAATTAGATTTGCAAATGAAATTGTGAGCGGGAGCGATATGCCAGGATAGCTCTCTACAATATTGCTGTTATCAAGAACTAATGGATGTGAATCGTCCAATGTCGTAATTGGGCGAACCTGCAAAAAATATATCTTCTTGTTTTTAATTGCAAATTCTATATCTACATATTTACCAAATATATCCGTAATTTTTCGCGATTTTTCGATTAATTCCAACAATAACTCGCGCGATAAATAGTTTTTGGCACCATCGTAAAAATAATTTCCGTCTGTTTGGTTGTAATAATAACTTGTGGTTTCTTTCTTTTCGGCGACAACATTTTCACCTAGACCCTCGCCCACTACCACCACGATTTCATTTAATAGTCCTTGCGGGTTTGCCGTAAATAGCACGCCCGCACAGTCTGGTACTATCATTTTTTGAACTAAGACATTCATTTCGATATGGTCAGTATCAATCTTTTTCTTACGTAAATATTCGATCACATTTTCGTTGGCTAACGACAGAAAACAATTGCGTATTTTTACATCCAAGTCCGAAGAAGAAACATTCAGATAGGTTTCAAATTGTCCCGCAAAGCTATCATCGGCGCCATCTTCCATATTTGATGAAGAACGCACGGCGTAGCTTGTCGAGTGAAGGCCGATATCGTATTGCTTACGTAAATGTTCTTTTAAATACTCTCTGATTTTTGCACTAGCTTCGTTCGGAGATTTTTTTGAAACATCTAGATAATAGCTAGAAAAGGCGCCAATGTCGTCGATTGCGTCTGCGAATTTAATAAATTCAAAATCTGGTACCGCAAAACCGGCATCGCGAAGTTTGATAAGATTTTCAATTTTGCTACCGTACATTAAATCTTACCGATTAACAGAAATACCACCACCGTAGCGAGCATTGTTGCTTCCTGAAGGAAGGTATAGCGCTCGACTTTGTCAACCAATTTGAATCGGGTTGGTTTTTTGATAAATTGCAGGAACTTCCAGACCATCCAGGAAGCAAGAAGTACCAATACCGCCATAGAGACTTTGTTCAGATTAAAAACAAGAATTAAGTTCGTAGCTAAATCCATTAATGTAACTACCATGACAAATTTCGTAGCTTTCTTATATCCAAATAACTTTGAATATGTCGTATAGGCATTTTCGTCTTTTGGAGCACGTATTTTGCGCGATACTTCCCAAATCAGTGCCGGGAAATAGAGTGTAAATAGCGCCATTACATTTACGAGCGAGATAGGCGTGATGCTATATTTTATGACCGTGAACGAGATAATATAAAGGTTAACGATTGCCTGCACTGGATTATGCGTGACTAGTGCTAAAGGTAGACTTGGTTGTATTTTGGATTTCTGGAAGAACCATTTGCTCATCAAGAAACCGTAGAAATATAGAATAATAAGAAAAATAATATTATTCATAAAAATGATATTCAAGATGATAGCGATCGCTTGGACGATTGAACATGCTATCACTACGTCCTTGATTTTCGTCCTACCGCTTGGTAGTGGGCGATCCTTAAAGAGCTTTTTGTCAGTCTCATAGTCTTTGAGATCATCAGCGACGCGTAGCCACATTAAGAAAGCAAATACCGTGAAAGCGCCGACGATTTCCTGGATGCCTAAAGAAAATTCTGTTACGCCATTATTAAGTAAAATAATAAAGTATATCTCACAGAAAACGACTGCCCCAATCAATAGCATTTGCAAGATTGGATACCTCTCTTTAAAGTAAATATATAGACGCTTTAGCATATCTTTCCTATCCTTTCACCATAGTTTACTTTGATTTCGATACCTTGCTGACTATATTTTATAACATCCTCATCGATTTTGGCCTTAGGCGGAAGCAATAAGACAATCGTAGACCCACCAAGTTCAAAATGACCTTTTTCTTCCCCTTTGCGGAAATGTTTTAAATTGCGGTTCTTGATGCGGCCAACTAAAAGTGCGCCAATTTCTACCTGGATTATTTGCCCAAGCTTCTCGGTCTGAAGAACATTCACGATGCGATCATTCTGGGCAAACACTTTATAGTCGTCCGAAATTGAACTAACTGTATGTAGGCGTCCTTTGATATGCTTTTTGCGTACAACTTCGCCGTTATCAATAAAACAATAATGATGGCAATCTTCCATACCGAGCCGAAATACTAAACAGTGTCCATTTTCGTAACCTTTTAGTGGTTCGTCCGTCAAATCCTGAATCGTATAATCGGTATTCTTGATATGAATTACTCGATCATCGATAGGATAATAGAGGAGCTTCGCATCGCACGGCGAAATAATACTATTTGGAGATTCGTCAACGGTGCGCGTTTCTGTGCGATTGAAGAAATCCGCAAATGATTCAAATTCTTCCGGTGAATGTTCAGTTTTTATATTATATTTTTTAATAAACTCGGCTATCTTGCGTCTACTGCCTTTACTATTATTTCTCACTGCATTAATGTTTGACACTAAGTGGCTATTCGCTAGCCTCAAGAATATCCGGCCGAATGGATTCTTATAGAAAAACTCTAGTGCGCCGCCACCATATTGCGGAAGCTCCACGACTTTTTGCGTCCTGCGATCGTATGCCTTGGTCATAAGAATACAAACCCACAAATCACCGCAATACCAAGCGCGACCAAGACGCCGTACGCCGCTCCGCGAGGTTTCGGGATTCTTAGATCAAAGATATTTAGACATGCCACAATCGCCATCGTACATGCAAGCATCTCCCCTGGAACACTTGGTAAGTAGCGAGACGCCAAGAAGCCTGCAATTGGTATGATTAGAGCCGTATATGTGACTGGCAAGCCACGGTAGAATTTAACTGGCCCATCAGTCTTATTCACTATAGTATTAAAGAAGGCTAGGCGTGCAATTCCGCAAATAGCAAAATATATTGCTACTACCATAATTAGCGGAGAAAATTCACAGGAGCATAATAAAATTACGATAGGAAGCGCAACGAAGTCGATTACGTCAGCTAATGAATCCAGCTCAATGCCGAATGCTTTTTGGGCCGAAGTGCGCTTTATTTTACGAGCCACATAGCCATCAAATAAATCACAGGCCCCTGCGAGCAGGAGGCAAATCATAGCCCCGTCAAAACAATTCTTGGCAACAATGAGACCGATCCCGATACAGGCGATTGCCGAGCCGAGATAAGTTAATACTACACTTCTATTCCACTCGCCAACGACCATATTATTCCCCTAGTTCTATCTCTCCCGTACTACCGTCAATTGTAATTGTTTGGCCATCAGCAATCTTTTCCATTGCATCATGACAGTTAACAATAGCCGGTATGCCATATTCGCGCGATACGATAGCGGCGTGGCATAAAATTCCACCAAACTCCGTCACGATTCCGGATAAGATGGCAAACTTTGGCGTCCAACCAGTATCAGTAAACTTAGTAATAAGAATGTCACCTTTTTGGAGACGTTCTATCTCGGAAAAATCGCGAATAACACGCGCAGTGGCAGTAACCTTACCGCCACAAGCGCCAAGCCCAACAAGTTGCCCCTTCGCAACGCTCTTCTGGCTACTATCGCCTGGAACAATTTCATTGTCGCTCATATAGTTCCTATAGCAGTTATAGTACTTGCGGTTGCGTAACACGATATTGCGTAAATCGCTAGCCGTTTTACGCTTATCTTGATAATCCCAAATATCACGAATCTTTAGCATCCAAATGTCATCTGGATGAGCAAGAATCTTCTTCCGAGCTAATTGTTCACCGTAAGCTTTACTATAGATATGAATAATATAATAAAAACGAGTAGAGAGATCGCGAAATTCTTCGCGCCACCAGAGCATTTTGCGCATTTTCAGAATTTTGGCGCGGATTTTGCGATATTTGCGCTCGCCAACTTCTTTTTCGATGCGATCAAGAATCTCATGATATCTATGTTCATTATGCAGTTGATCATGTTCTGGACCGAATGCATCTTCGAGCGCACACATATTTTTAATGTTGATAATATATGGAAGCGGATTTTCAAAATAACACTCATAGGTAACATCAAGCTCCTTATCGGAATGATAACCATAGTCTTCGACTAGTTGCTCAAGTTCTGAAAATGCGTTGTGGTTGCGATTGTATTTCTTCAGGATCTGTTCTGGGTCTGTTTCTTTCCAGTATGAAAGAGCTTTTTTGTCAGCGCGAATAGATCTGCTTATTCTCCACATTTCATAGAATGGGCGCATATGTGAAATATCTTTTATGCCCCCCAATACGGTTAGATACTCATCTTCGGCTAAGTTTTTCAGCAAGCTGTCTTTATATAGCGACTGGTGGATGGTATTAATGAAGATCTGCCAAAAATATGTAGTCTCACTGAATAGATAGTCATCCTCAACTAGGTGGCGCCAAGTTTTAGCTAACTCGCGACTTTCTGGATTATAATTCTCGCGGTAATTGGTGTAGCGATTAAGCAAATCTTGTTTAAGATTTTCCGCGTTCTTCTCTCGTTCAGATACAATCTTTTTCTGTCCAATTGCCATGCGCGCAAGCGCAACAATGTTCTTTGGCGAAAACTTTGTTACTACCCCGTCACCCTCGTATTTGCCCTTAATTCCGTATTCGTTGTCGAATTCGCGTTCGCGATAACCGACGACTTTGCTCATGGCCATTTTAACGACGCTAAGGTTCCAATATGGACGCCCAAAATACATCTCGCCCGGCACATGCCCTTCCAACTCTTTCTGAGTGAGAATGTTTGAATCTAGAATAAATTTAACAAGAGACGAATCCCAAATATATTCATAGAGGCTCCACATAAAAGGTGTACAGACCGTTGCCGAAACGCCGCCATCCTTAAAATCCGCTGTGGTCCAAACATCTTTATAACCGCCATAGACTATTTTAGTGATTTTACGGGCCTGCAAAATGTATAGTTCACCATCTTTAATGGCAAATTCAATGTCGCACGGGAAACCAAAGTGTTGCTGAATCCGCGAAAATGTTTCTCCAATTTGGCGCAGTCTCTTTTCATCTAATATTTTATTGCTAGCTTCGAAGTCTGTTGTTTCATCATACCAGTTATACAAATATTGCTCTGGCGCGTTATGTCCGGATACGATATTCTCTCCAATACCTGGCGCCATTTCAACCAACATGGTCTTATCGTCGCCAGTCGTCGGATTAACCGTAAAACATATGCCGCTATAATCTGAGTCAACCATTTCCTGAACTACGACGGACATTTTGAGGTCGCCTAGTTCGATATGATTCTTTTCGCAATATGCAACAATATTGTCGTTATAGGTAGCTTTATAGCACGCAATGATCTTCGCTTCTATTTCTTCTGGAGAAACAAACAAAAATGTCTGGTATTGTCCCGCAAAAGATAATTCTCCCAAATCCTCTTTAGTGCAGCTACTACGAACCGCATATAATTTGCGCGGTTTTGTTAGTTCTTTTATTTTTTCCGAAATATCTTTGCTGAACGACCCTCGATCAAATTTAGATAATGTTTTAGTGCTAGGACCCTTTTTCTCCGACGCAATATCTTTACGAATCTCGTTTATCAATGAGTTATCCTTAAGAAACTTATCAAAACAGTCGCTATCGAGCACAAAGCCGTCAGGAACATTAAAACCAGCCGCACGCATTGCTATTAAGGAGTTTGCCTTATTGCCGTTCTTGTCAGATATTTCTGCATCTTTGAATTTTTTGATCATAATACTCCATTCTCTTAAAACATATTTTTTCGCATGCCGACTAGGTAAAGTAGCATATTTAATATAATGTGCGTAACGGCGCCGATTAATACATATAAAAGATAGAAAGGTATCGTCATTGGGTGATAAATACAAACCACGAGACATACGCCGAAGACAGAATCAGCTTGATCAAGAAAAACAAAGAATGCTTTCGAGAAACCTTTTGTGGTTTTGCCCGGCTTAATACCTAGACGACGTTTCAGAAAACTGTTCGGGAGCTCAAAGAGCGCATAGGCTAGGCCGATTAAGAAACCTAGCCAAATATTAAATAATAAATTATTATCATGGTTTTGATATATAAAACTGAAGCGATCAAGATTAAAGATACTATAAAGAGCGCCAAGAGCCACTGCGAATACGATATTTAGAATAATGTAACCAATGAAACCTTTCCATGTTTTATGGTCGCCAAAAATACGTTTACCGTCATAAAAATTATGGCCACCGTCAATTGGTTTCTTAAGTTTCAGGCAAAGTTTGCTCTTACATAAGACAGAGTTAGCAACACCGGCAAATACCGCAGACAGTAGCGTTACGTACATGCACAGTATTACCTCTCCAAAACTCATACTTTATATTTTAGCACTACTATTTCGCTGACGCTTATTCTTTTGGACAAATATTAAGAATTATGAGCCATTTTGTATACAATTAATCGTAATGCTTGCTCTTTGGCCGGCACGAGTCGTAGCCGTAATCGTCAGAGGTCGCGGTTCACTACCATTAATTAATACTGGGCGGACAACAAATTTACGCTCCGTCCTATTGGTCTGAACCTCGAAACTTTCCGGCAATAATCCTGTGGCACCCCAATCCGCGATATCCGTACTTGCAGTAATTGTAGCTTCTTGGTTTAGTGCAATTTGGACACTGCTACTAGATAATAACAACTTAGGCTCAACATAAACGATTTCTTCAGGACTACTAATGCGCCCAATCGTGACAGTTACTCTTACCGGTGTCGGACCATCGCTACTGACATTTTTGGCCGTTAGCGTAGCGGACTCGCCCTTTGCTTCGAGCGTGGCTGCAGCTAATGTGCCGGATGTTTCTGGAGAATTCCATATATAATCTTTTTCTTCCAAATCTACATATGGGTCAGTGGAGACGGAGATGTTTGATGCATAGTTAAACTCCTCATAATTTGAAATATATTCAACATTTTTTGTAAGAGTAATTGAACGCACGTCACTATAGGCTTTAACTGTAGCCGTTTTACCATTTGATGTTTTTGCAGTGATCGTCGCACTGCCGATGGCGCGCGCCGTTACTAACCCACCTGGATCAACGCTAATAATCTCAGGGTCACTACTCGACCAAATAATGCTTTTATTAAGTGCGGTTTCTGGCTCAACGTTAGCAGTAATAACGTCAGTCGTACCAACAATTAAATCAATTGTTTCCCGGTCGAATGTAATCTTATGGACGCTATTTGGATTATTATCTTCCGCATCGTCATCTTTTTTCCATGAAGCTTTCAGCGAAATATCTTTGCATGCTAGAAGTGCTCCGTCATAGATTCTAACGTTATTTTGATCGACCCATGCTACGAATTTATAGTCTGTACGAGTTGGGTTCGCTGGCAATTTTAGTTCCTTGTCACATTCCGCCGTGATACTTTCGACTTTTGTTCCGCCATTTGAATCAAATGCAATGCTATACGTATCCGCATTGGCTGAAATCCAGTGAGCAACTAAGGTTGTATTTTCGTCGTAAGTAGTATCATCTCCAACTTTAGCGTCGCCATTATACCACCCCTCAAATACGTAGCCATCGCGTGTTGGCTGCGGTAGCTCGACCGTAGAGCCTTTTTTAATTTCAATGCCGGCAATGATTGATGCTCCATCGGTATCGAAATTTATCATAATTTTGGAAGCGTTTATGGCGGAAATAGTAATAAAAATAATAAGTGCTGCAACTACACTGACGCCAACACCTAGAAGCACAATCAAATTATTGCCCCTTTTACCCGGCATGTTGTCTAGCTCGCCGTACCTCAAAGCAAACTCAGGTTGGTCTTTATAGACCTCTTCTTCCTCCATGCTACCTCTCTTTTCCTTAATACTATAATAGCATTATTTTAGCAAAAAGTTTTCGCTTATTTGGAGAGATATGCTTCTATGGCCCCTATGTCTTCCTGATCTTTAGCGCGATTAGCACGTTTTTTATATTCAAGCACGCTCTCGAGACTTTCGCAGTTATAGCCATCGATCTTATCTATTTTATCAAGATTGCCGACAATCATTTCTACGCCCTTAAATGGCGAGCAAATGTTATTTCCGTAGTGCGGCAACTTCGCCAATTCGAGTTTTTCGGCTAACTTTTCCGTCACAAGCAAATCTACATCAGCAGTTTCCTGTCGTAAACCATGCATTAATAGTGAACCGCCTGATAGAATCTTGTATGCATTCTTCGGCAGGTTCAAACTATTGAGCCGGGCCAAAAAATCTTCGCGATTCATTTTCTTGCTCTCGAGAATACTAAGATTCACCCATGAAGGAGGCGTCATATCAAACAAGATTTCAGGCGTATGTAGATTAACGACATCCGTTTCAATTCCATAATAGTATCGGTAAGTCGTATCGACGGAACCATATTTTGCCATTGATTTATCAAGACCAAGTTTGGATGCGACCTCCCAGACTGATTTTTCGGAAGGCCCCTCAATTTCTATGAAAGTTGGCAACCATGGCCAAGTATCAATGCTTATCTCAACCTTGCCAAACAGCCATTGTTCGCGTTTAGTTTCCTGCTTTGCTTTTACGCGTAATCCGCAGGAACGCAGAAATAAAATAGCGTCATCATAGTCATTCACCGTAATGTTAACTTCTTTAGTGCCGAGGATGGAGTAATCATCGCTGACATTCTTATATGTCATAACAATTTTGTCGCCTTCATCGCGCACGCGTGCAAATGAGTGCTCGCCAGTATAAAATACCGTGCGACGCATTAATACTTCTGGCTTGATTAGCTGGGCGCCAATTGCTTTAAGTTGTTTACGGATTTTAGCCTTATTTATATCTAGAAATTGTGCCTCGATCTCGTTCTTCATAATCTAAATATAACACTGGCGAGGCGAGTATAGCTAAAAACTACGCGATGAACCGCCACCACCACTAGATCCGCCGCCGCCAGAAAAACCGCCACCGCCACCGCCGCCAGAAAAACCGCCACCGCCACCGCCGGAATAGCCACCAATTGAACCGATGCCCAATTTCATTATCGCCATGATTAATAAGAATACATTAATCATAGTAATGAGACCCATATGCGAGAGGCCCTCTGGCCCGAAACCCGCCAATAAAATTATGGCAATAATAACCTCACTAATAGCAAAGGCAATAAAACACAGTTTTACGCTAATAACGCTAGAGATAGCGTAAAAAATCATACAAGTAAACATGAAGATGACCATAACACTAGATAATAAATCTTCTTCACTCTTTTCTTCAGGCGCCACCGCAGCATCTAGCTCAACCTCGGTGTCGTAATTGTATTCTTTTGCTACTTCTTTAAAGATTGCTTTATAGCCGTTCAGGATACCGTTATCAAAATCATTGTCCTTATAATAAGGAATCATGTACTGATCTTGAATCCGACCAGTTTTGCCGTCAGTTAGTGCGCCTTCTAAACCATAACCAACCTCAATTCTCGACTGGCGCTCTTCTATTGTGAGCAACATTAGTACGCCATTATTCAGCTTGGCGTCGCCGATGCCATATTCCCTGAAAAGTTTAGTCGCATACTCCTCTAGTGCCATGCCCTCAAGATTAGGCACGGTCACGACAACGATTTGCGCCTTGGTCTTTTTCGCGAGGCCTACACTATGCTCGAAGATGTACTGTTCGGTCGAGCTGCTGAGAACATAAG
>JAEEGL011097251.1_pt1 | contig 18393 bp, 14 predicted proteins | sample 9134231 | NCBI WGS metagenome assembly JAEEGL01 (sample SAMN16246548, study PRJNA631951) | gut metagenome | biome: gut microbiome; feature: rumen; material: fiber-attached | host: Bos | place: Iran: Karaj | collected 2018-10 | reverse complement strand
ATTCTCTTCTACGACCTGCTCTGAACCATCGCCTGAAACTTCCTCAGCTTCCTCAGTCGGCTTATCGCCATCTTCTGAAGGAGCTTCCTCATCCTCAGCGTCCTGTTCCCCTTCCTCCTCAGAAGGTGTCTCTTCTTCGCCCTCTTCTTCGCCTTTCTCTTCGTCTTCAGGCTCTTCCTCGCCTTCCTCTTCGTCTTCAGGCTCTTCTTCGCCTTCCTCTTCTTCCTCAGGCTCTTCTTCCGGAATCTCTTCAAAGAGCTCCGATTCGCTGCCCTCTTCTTCGGCGAAAACTCTGGCAGTTGCATAGTTGCTACCAAATGTAGTGGTAACAAGAGCTATTGCTAAAAGAAACGCCAGCCACTTCGTCAATTTTTTCATATGTTTTCCTCCCAAATCTTGCTCATTATAAAAAAAGAATTAAACATTTATAAAATATTATAACATTTATAATCATATGAATCATCATATTTTGAAATTTTTTTGATAAAAAAATAGGAAACTGTAAAATTTATTTTTACAGCTCCCTATTTGAAAACAATTCAATTATAGGATTCTTATACGCTTTAGAAGACCTGCTATGGCGGTGCCCTTTGGAAACCGCTTAATATCTTCTTCCGATGCTCCTCCGGATTTGATAAGAACCAGGAAGTAGACAAACACCGCTGCAAATACCGCGATTATGGTTGAAATCAAGTTTACAAAATAATCTCCAAGTGCAGTTCTTCCTATTAATAAAGCAGCCAGTTCATAAATACCAAATGCCAAAGCTCCCATCACTGCAGAAGAAATGACCGGAAGAATATACGTCTTCTTAAAATCAGTAGTTATAGGAAGGTTTTTCACCATGACCACATTGTTCAGTATACACATCATAAATGAATAGACAATTGTAACTATGCAGAGTGCGATATCACCAAGCTCTGTATAAACCAGAAGAATAGCAAGGACCGCGCTCTGGATCACAAGTGCTATCAGAGCATTGATTACAGGCGCATTGACTTTGCCTATCCCCTGCAGCACAGCGTTGGTAACTGTTGAGAGGGAATAAAAAACCACTGTTACTGCAAGGAACCTCAGCAGCATAGCCGCTTCATCAAGAGATGCTTTCTGCGGAAAGAGAATCATCATAACCGGTCTTGCCAGAGCAAACAGTCCGACCGCACAGGGTATGGATATCATCAGTATGACTCTTGTAACTCTGGAAACAGTATGCCCTGCTTCCTTTATCTCACCTCTTGCAAATGTCGTCGACACCTCAGGGATCATCGCCGCGGCTGCAGCACTCGCAAGAGCTATCGGAAGATTGGTTATAACCATTGCCTTCCTGGAAAAAATGCCATACTGGTAAGCTACACTGCTCTCCTCCATATTCTTGACATGCATGAGTATCCTGCTAAAAAGCGTGGAGTTCAGGGAAGTAGACAAGTTATAAATAAATGTACTCAAAATGAAAGGAGTAACTATCATAAGGATCATCTTATATATCTCTTTATTTGACATCTCCTCATGTTTGTCTTTTTCAATCCTGACCGATATTGCCTTTCTGTTGTACCTGTACACGAGATACATAAAAATAAGTGCAATAACAACTCCGGACCCTGTTCCCAAAGCACTCCCGATCGCGCCGTAAACAGCCCTCTTCGAAGGATCTTCTCTCCCAGCCATGTTGGTGAGCACAACCGCTCCACCGATACTTACAATAGCATTGAAGACCTGTTCAATAAGCTGGGACAAAGATGTAGGCACCATCGTTCTATGCGCCTGAAAATAGCCGCGAAGGACTCCCAGAAATCCAAATAAAAATATTGTAGGAGCAAAAAACCTTAACACAAGCGCTGATCTGCCGGCAACAAGTATATCTGACGCAAAGAAGAGAACAAGGCTTCCGACTCCTCCCACAATAGCTACGTACACCAATGCGCACCTGAATATCCTGTGGGCGTTTCTGTATTCTTTTACCGCAAGCTTGCCGGAAATTATCTTAGACATAGCAGAGGGAATGCTATAAGAGGATATTAAAAGAACTATGGTGTAAATAGCATAAGCCGCACCATAATAGCCATTACCTTCATCTCCGATAATGGCTGCGAGAGGACTTCCGTATAACAGGCCGATGATCCTTGATATCACTCCTGCAATAGCAAGAATCCCGGCCTGAAAAAGCAGTCCTTTTTTGGAATTATTATTACCTGTATTACTCTCCATCTAAGTCGTGATTACTGATCATGGCCTCAGCCAGTCGTACATCTCCTGATATTTCTCAGCAGATACCTTCCATGAGAAGTCAACTGCCATCGCCCTGTCAATCATCTTGTTCCATTCGCGCTTCTGGTCATAATATACGTGCTCAGCTTCACGGATAGTTCCAAGCATCTCATGGGCATTGTAGTTAAGGAAACCAAAGCCTGTTCCCGTGCTCTCAAATTTGTTGTAAGGCTCCACAGTGTCAATCAGGCCGCCTGTCTGTCTTACGATCGGAATAGTACCATATCTGAGAGCCATGAGCTGTGATAATCCACAGGGCTCGAAGAGTGAAGGCATAAGGAACACATCGGATGCTGCGTAAATCTTGTGTGACATGGGCTCGGAGTAATAGATATTAGCCGATACCTTGTCATGATACTTCCAGTCAAAATGCCTGAAAGAGTTCTCATACTGCTCTGTACCGGTTCCAAGTACTACAAGCTGAACAGCATCCTGGCAAAGCTCATCCAGAACATAATTGATAAGATCAAATCCCTTCTGATCAGTAAGTCTTGATACAATACCGATCATCATTATCTTCTCATCTTCAGCAAGTCCCAGTTCCTTCTGAAGAGCTTTCTTGTTCTTGATCTTCTCCTTGCGGAAATTGATTGCGTTATATTTGTAAGGAATATACTGGTCTGTCTCAGGATTGAATTCATCGTAGTCAATACCATTGACAATTCCTCTGAGATCATTGGATCTTGCTCTCAAAAGTCCGTCCAGTTCCTCGCCGTAGAACTCGGTCTTGATCTCCTCAGCATAGGCTCTGCTGACAGTGGTTATAGCATCGGCATATACAATACCGCCCTTCAAAAGATCGGCATCCTTATACAGACCAAGCTTGTCAGGTGTGAAGTAATAATCAGGAAGACCTGTGATATCCTGAACCTTCTTGATATCCCACTTGCCCTGGAACTTGAGGTTATGGATAGTCATAATTGCCTTAATGCCCCTGTAAAATTCACTTCCCTGGAATCTCTCCTTGAGATATACCGGGATAAGTCCGGTCTGCCAGTCGTGACAGTGAATGATGTCAGGTCTGAAATCTATGACAGGCAGGATTGAAAGAGCTGCCTTGGAGAAAAAGGCATACTTCTCGATCTCAAAGATCACATCGTCGCTGTATGGCTTCATCCCATTGAAATAATACTCATTGTCAATGAAATAATACTTAATGCCATCAACTTCAGCCTTAAAAATTCCCACATATTCATTTTTCCAATGGAAATCCATGTAGAAGTTGGACTGGTACTCCATTCTGTCCTTCATCTGCTGATTGATACACTTATAAAGAGGAAGTATTACGCGGACATCAAAGTACCTTCTGTCGATATTCTTGGGAAGAGATCCGACTACGTCAGCTAGTCCTCCCGTCTTGATAAATGGTACACCTTCTGAAGCCACAAACAGGATATTTTTCATTATATTGTTCATCTCCTTACGATTTGTAGGTTGAATAGTGCTATTAATAGAATACCTTATTTACGTCCGGGTGACAATGAATAATATCTGCCACGTCCTTTTATTAACAATATATCGTACTTGAATTATTTATTATTTCGAATTACTTTATGTTTTATTTATAAACCGTACATATTTTGTCCAAATTTTGCAAGTAAGATATACACATATCAGAAGTACAAAACTTCTGACTCCCCCAACAAAACTTTTTTCATACCGGGTCGATTGGCTCCCCACTAATCGACCCCTCCTCCCAAAATCAGGCATCCCTTTCGGATGCTTTTTTATTGTATTTATGCCGGAACAGCTTCTTCAGAAGTCTCTTCAATTTCACTGTTCTGCTCTGCAGGCTGGCTCTGGTCGCTCTTTCTGGGTCCCCTTACTCCAAAGCTTCCAAAGTAACGCAGCTCCTTTAAAATTTTCCTCGTATGCTTTATCTCCTTTTCAATATCAGAAGCACTTGCGCATACAACTGTGGGCACCCCGCTGCCGCTAAGCTCCACCTTAAGGCCGGCTTCTCTGAGTGCCTTCATAGCCTTTACTTTGTCTGTTGTACTGATCTCTTCCAGTTCCTTATCGTCCTTTTTCATATATATTGTGCCTTTCTGTTTATTAAACACAATATAACACATTTTCAAATCAATTTCAAACGTCTGTTCTCACAATTTGCACAAATCTTTGTATATTATTTCGTATGTTTTTTATTAAGTTTTTTTAATGAAATAATGTTAAGTTTTTTATCCATTCACCGATATATGTATTGAGAATAAAAATTCTCACTCCCCCAACAAAACTTTTTTCATACCTGGGCTGTTTAACTCCCCATTAAACAGCCCTCCTCCAAAAAAGAATCTTGTGAAAACCTAAAAAAGAAGATGCGTGCGCATCTTCTTTTTTATTTATCTGTTTACCGTATATGCTTTAATAAAGAAGTCCTTATCTTCCTGCTTGTTCATTGCCTGACCGTCATCAGATATATAATAGCTTCTGCCACTTGATACATAGTTATTGTGGATGTTGCCGGTGAGATTATTCCACTCATCGTAGTTGGGATCGCTTACGCTGTCATCCTCCTGCTCGAAGACCAGCCTGCCCTGGGTTACCGGTTTTATCAGGATAAAGAATTTGTCACCCTGCTTCAGTTCTATTCTCTCTTCAAGTTCAAAAGTATGATAACCTCCGCTAATTGCTGACACTTTCTGCATCAGTGCCGGCATACCCTGTGTTTCAAATGAGATACTGTTATCAAGATCATTCGGATTAACATAAATATCAATCTCATATTGCTGGTACATATCAAGACTCATAAAGCCAACTGCCGAAAGAGTTTCATCGGCCCCCGCTTCATACAGTATTCCATAAGGATTTGCAGCCGCTGAATATGCATATACCGTATTGAGGGAGTCATTCAGGCAGCTCTCTGCCTTTGAGAGGAATCCTGCAGTCTGGTAGTTGTTATCATACCAGTTGTCGTCTCCCTCTGCCGCCACATCATATGCGACAGCATTGCTTGTCCTGACCGTCTCATCATAGTAGGAGAGATAGAAAAATCCCGCTTTACCGGATGCTGTTCCCCAGCTGTTCTTACAGATCCACGCTCCGTTGCCCTCTGGTTTTATTCTGAAGTGGGAGGCATCGTAGTCATCATCCCATCCGATGATCAGAACCTCATGATTGGGAATTTCTGCAGGCGAGCTGTCATAGTGGGCATTGAGAGTTGCGCAGTGATTCTTCCAGAATCTGTCATCTGCCCTGATGCCGATGGTTGCTCCGCCATGTTCCATTACCATCTGCTTGATAAGAGTCCTGTTATCAGGCAGAGCGGGTATCTCATAAACTCCCTGAACGTGATATCTGCTCTCATAAGCATCAGAAGGCTTCGCAGTATTGTCTGTAAAGATATACCTGTTTCCGTACATACTTGCAAAGGCATCGTCATTCTCTTCCTCAACAGGTCCTTTCCAGGCTGTCAGAAGACTTATACAGAAGTTCGTGACACCTCCCACCGAGACATAGTTGGTATCGTAGTCAAAGATCCAGGCATTATCTTCTTTTTCCGCGTTTTCAAGCTCTCGGAAGTCTTCATCGATAAGTCCCAGATACGATCCCGGAGCCCTGTGCATATTGTAATAGGCCATATGCTTCTCTGAGAGATCTATATCATCCCGGCCGATATCGTCGTGGTGAATTATCAGATCGCTCTCAACAGCGCCCAGCGCACAGTACGTCCAGCACAGATATGTGTATCCCTGATCCTCAACCTCAGTCACAAAGTTTTTCCCATCCACATTTCTCGAATCATAGCTTGCAGGTACATCCGCAGCTGAAAAAGATTTTATGTCAACAGGTATTACATCCTTATAGTCATCATTGTTATAAAAGCCGCCGATATCTCCCTCTCCCATGGTCACCGCCTCCGGAAGAGATATACGTCTGACAATCTGTACGTTCTCACATACCGGATTGTTGAAATTCCCCTCGATAATACTCGGTTTGAGCATTACGGGCTTTTCTTCGTCTTTCTTTTGCGGGTCCGAATTGTTGACTATACCTCCCCCGTCAAGTCCCGCAAGATCTTCATCTCCTAACGTATTCTCTCCTTCTTCACCTCTTCTTGACGGGTTGGAAACAGGCGCTTCCTGCTGAGTCTGAACGGGTTCTTTGGGTCTTCCGAAAGCAAACACCACAATAAGTGTCACCGCCACAATTATCGGAAAAATTATTAAAACTTTCTTTTTCAATATATTACCTCTTTAATGAAACAGATCCCTTTATTACCGTGGTATTAAAGGATCCGAAAATAGACTGTGAAAAATCTCTTGCAAAAGCCTCATAATCGATATAATGTGTTCCGCTCTTCCACCCATCGATCACTCTTAACATCGGATAAGTCTTATCTCCGACCTTCCATATATTATAGCCCGCCACAACGACCGTATGATCCCTGTAAAAACCTCTTGCAATATTCATGATAAGCGGCCGGCCGGCTTCAATTTCCTTCACAACATGTTTGTCAAACCCCCAGATGTATATACCTCTGCACTTCGCCTTGATCCCATACTCCTTAAAGGCTTCTCTTGTTATTCCGGCGATAAAAAAAGGCATTGTGCCCCTCTTGTCAGTGTAGCCGTAAGCCTCTGCTATCTCCTCCACCTGCCTGTAAGTAGCATGAATATCATCAGGGATCGACTCTATATGAAGCTCTCTCCTGTAATAATCCAGTATCCTGGTAACAGCAACAACAGAGCAGTTTCTTGTTCTCCTGCCGCTTATCTGCTCCATGGACTGCTGGTTCATGAGTATCGCCCTTCCGCGCTTTATCATGATACCCTTCTGCCCATACTGTTTCTGCATGTATTCAGCTACATTAGTAATACCGCCGTAGGGTTGCTTCATATATATCCTTTCACAGGGTCATAATCTATAAATATAATAACACCTATAACCATGTAATTGTACTTTCAAATTGCCGTGACACAAATAATAATGTATTTACTTTTACAATTTAAAGTGTTATAGTATTGCACAGACTTGTAAAAATTTTGGAGGAAAAAGAAATGTCTTTTGAATATATACAAAAGCTCCCGACTCCCGATGAGATACGCATGGAGTTTCCGCTGGACAAAGAGCTCACCGCTCTGAAAAAGAATCGCGACAGTATGATAACCGATGTGTTCACAGGAAAAAGCGACAAATTCCTGGTAGTCGTGGGCCCGTGTTCCGCAGACAATGAAGACTCCGTTGTAGATTATGTATCCAGGCTCGGAAGACTCAACGAGAAGGTAAGTGACAAGCTTATAATCATTCCCAGAATTTACACCAACAAACCCAGGACCACAGGCGTAGGCTATAAGGGTATCACCTCGCAGCCGGATCCCGAGGGCAAAACTGATTTCAGGGCAGGTATAGCTGCCATGAGGCACATGCAGATAAGAGCCATCAGAGAGTCCGGGCTGACTGCCGCGGACGAGATGCTGTACCCAGAGAACTGGGGCTACGTCGCAGATATACTCTCATACGTGGCAATCGGCGCCCGCTCCGTCGAAGATCAGGAGCACCGCATGACTGCCAGCGGATTTGATGTCCCTGCAGGAATGAAGAATCCTACGAGCGGGACTCTGAATGTTATGCTCGACTCGGTTTATGCCGCCCAGCAGCCACACACCTTTGTCTACCGGGGCTATGAGGTAAAGACAAACGGCAACCCTCTTGCTCATTGTGTACTGAGGGGATCAAGCAACAAGCACGGTCAGTCCCTTCCCAACTATCACTATGAAGACTTAAGTCTGCTGCTAAGGCTCTATGAGCAGCGCGAGATCATCAATCCCGCAGCCATCATTGATGCCAATCACAACAACTCCGGCAAGCAGTTCAAAGAGCAGATCCGAATAGTCAAGGAAGTACTGCACTCCCGCGCTCTCAACCCCGATATCAGAAAGCTGGTCAAGGGTGTCATGATCGAGAGCTACATAGAGGAAGGCTGCCAGAAGATCGGCGAGGGAATATACGGCAAATCCATCACAGATCCATGTCTCGGCTGGGAAGACACCGAGAGGCTCCTTTTGGAGATAGCAGATATGACATGAATTAGTTTCTTATACGGGCCCATTCATAGGGGTCCGTATTTTTTTTGCTTTTCTTAATATACCTGGATGCCGTGTTGCTCTTGGAATATCCCATAAGCTCCTGAAGAGCGTTCACATCGGCTCCGTTATCCACGAGGTGAACGGCAAAAGAATGCCTTAGCGTAAACGGTGTGATATCGTCTCTGATACCGGCCTTTTTGACATATATCTTTATGATCTTCCATAGTCCCTGCCTGCTCATGGGCATTCCGCTGCAGTTAAGAAACAGAATCCCCTCATCCTCTGCTCCGGCAAGAAGTTCAATCCTTGACTCCAGAAGATAGACATTAAGTGCTTCCTTAGCCTTCTTGCCATATGGTACAAGCCTTACCCTCTCCCTCTTTTTGCCAAATTCAAGTCTAAGGCAACCAAGACCCAGATCGACATTCGAAAGCTTGAGTCCTGTTATTTCAGAAGTCTTAAGGCCTGTAGCATACATAAGTTCGAGGATTGCGCGGTCTCTTTTGCCCTTTGCATCATCTCCAAAATCCTGTGACAGGAGATTCTCAATCTCAACCGTCGAAAGTATCCTGATATCTTTCTTCTGTATTTTAGGACTCTTTAGCCTCTCCGCCGGATTCTCATCTATGTTGCCGTTCTCAAGCAGATAGCGGAAGAACGACTTGAGAGTTGCATTGTGTCTTGTTATTGTCGCGGGTGAAAAATTCTCATCCCGAAGAGACGATTCGTAGTCAAAAACACAGTCCTCGGTGATGTCCGAGGCTCCTTTAATCCCTCTGTTTCCAAGGAAATCAGCAAACCTCAGAAGATCTCTCTTGTATGAAAGCACCGTATTATCGGAAGTATTCTTTACATTTTTCAGGTAGTCCAGAAATTCTTCTATAAGCTCACCTATCATCTTAAGATACCCCTTCTTCGTGATTGGTAAAAGAAATTGCGGCAAGGATTGGGAATGAAAGCACATAGGCATAGCCGTATCTGAAATCCACGACCGGCGCAGCGATTAGAAGCGTACAAAGCAGCAAAAGCATCAGTAAATGCGGAAGCGGCATCCTCTTTTTCTTTATCGCGATTATAAACGTAAGCACAAGCCCCCAGGCATATGCCCCGATTGAAAAGAGCATTCCGTAGAGCGGCATGAAATCGGAGAGCTTTATCAGTATCTCTTTTACCTTGATAAACTTACCCCCAATAATGGGTGTCGGATAGAGCCCTAAGTCATTGGGCATGATGCCATCAGCATCCGCAACCTTATATGACACATCGGGATATATGTAGCCTCCCTCAAGGTCAAACCAGGCCTTTATGTACTCTCCCGGATATTTAAGGAGCAGTCTGATCCACAGTCCAAGATAGTCCCGCTTGTTGTCCTCAAGAACAGCAGGATTACCTGCTCTTACAAGTTCCTTGATATTGTCAGCATATCCGCTGACATACAGCTCTTTAATGTAGGTTCTGTCTATAACCTTATCTATCATGTCAAGGTCATCCAGCGTGGCAGGTCTGTCATCCACCAGGACTCTTGCGACCTGCTGCAAAGGAAGTGAAAGGGATTCTACAAAGTCAGGTCCCTTTACGCCTGCAGCGTCAAACACAGGTCCTTTGATCAAGATCACGGATGCGATAGCAAAAGCTGATACGACAGCCGCTGCTCTCATCTTCTCTCTGAAATAATAGATAAATACCGGCGTGAATGCTATAAAAGCAAACCAGGCATTGGATCTGAAAAGAGAAAACAATATCCCCAGAACTCCGTACACGGCAAAATCGAGCACTGACAGCTCAGATGCACCCCTCCTTAACATCGATGATACCAGGCACACTAGCAGAACCGATATACAGGAAAACGGGATATCCTTCCACACTGTAACAGCAAACACGGCATTGACAGGAAATAGCGCAAGAAATGCCATCAAAACGGCAAATATCCGCATATCCATGCGCCCTTTGATCAGCGCAAATTCTCTTGCCAGAATTCCGCAGCAAATGCTCATAAAAATCATCTGAGCCACGGTGTAGAATGAAATTGCTTTTATCGGGTCACCTGTCACCATCATCCCAAGCTTATAAAAAAGTCCGATCATAAGTGTGTGAACCACAGGGTGATGATTGGAAAACGGCTCCGCGCCAATTATCTGCATGTACTGGACTATGGAATCCGCTGTCATTATTCCGGGAAATTCATATAAAAAATACGGCAGATAGCATAAAAAGCAGATTGCTGCGGTTGCAGGAACAATCCTGTCTGCTGTCTTTTTATCAATATTTACAATGAACCGGCTGTCGGAAGATACCCCATCAACTCTGCTTACGTCTTTTATAACATGATCTTTTTTCCTTAGCATAAGGATTATCAGCTTCAGGAAAAGACATATAAGAAGATAGTAACCTGCAAACAGAAGCACAAAAGTCATCGCTTTAAAGAGCGAACTTGTAAACTGACCTGAAGCTTGTGGATATATTGCCCTTGCCAAAACTGCTCCCGAAAGTACTCCTAAAGCATGTGGCAGAATAAGTACCGGTACCCTGAATTTACCATTATAGAAATAAGCCCTAACACGTCCGGATAGCAAAAAAAGGCACAGAAAAAGAACTACCGTAAGTGGATTTCTTACGGTAATTCCAATACTGCTCTGTATTGCAAAGCAGCCAAAAAAGGCTGTCAAAAAATCTGCTGTCTTACCAATAAGCCGGTGTGTGTCCAACGCTTAAATGCCCTCACTGTCCATAATCTCTTCCAGCCTGCTGTAAACAGGAAGCGAATCAAAGGTGGCAAAATAGTCTCTCTCAGTCTCCGCTCTTCTTATGCATTCAACGCTGCCATCTTCCTTCAGAAGAAGTTCAGCGCTCTTTAATTTGCCGTTATAATTGTAACCCATCGAAAATCCGTGGGCTCCGGCATCGTGGATAAAGAGATAGTCTCCCATATCTATCTTAGGAAGATGCCTCTCTATGGCAAACTTGTCATTGTTCTCACAAAGAGATCCCGTCACATCATAGACGTGATCCTCTGGCGCATTCTCTTTTCCCAGAACGGTAATGTGATGATATGCCCCGTACATGGCAGGTCTCATGAGATTCACGGCACAGGCATCAACTCCGATATACTCCTTGTAGATATGCTTCTCGTGGATTGCCTTGGTAACAAGAGCCCCATAGGGCGCCATCATGAATCTTCCCATCTCGGTAAAGATTGCAACATCGTCCATTCCGGCAGGCACAAGAATCCTCTCATACTCAGCCTTTACACCCTCTCCTATCCGCTTTATGTCGTTCCCCTCCTGGTCGGGAAGATATGGAATCCCCACACCGCCAGAGAGGTTGATAAAGCTGATATGTGCTCCGGTCTTCTCCTTAAGCTCAACTGCCAGTTCAAAGAGTTGGCCGGCAAGCTGCGGGTAATACTCATTGGTCACTGTGTTACTTGCAAGAAACGCGTGAATTCCAAAGTTTTTGGCGCCTTTATCCTTAAGTATCCTGAAGGCGTCAAAGAGCTGGTCTCTTGTCATGCCATACTTGGAATCCCCGGGATTGTCCATGATCCCGTTGCTCATCTGAAATACTCCGCCCGGATTGTATCTGCAGGATATCGTCTCGGGAATCCTGCCGATCGTCTCTTCAAGAAATTCTATGTGGGTAAAGTCGTCCAGATTGATAATGGCTCCGATCTTGTCTGCATATGCAAACTCCTCCGGCGGGGTGTCATTTGAAGAAAACATTATGTCACTTCCCTCAGCTCCTATCGCGCGACTCAACATCAGCTCAGTCATTGATGAGCAGTCAAAGCCGCATCCCTGCGCCATTAAAATTTCCATAAGTCTCGGATTGGGCGTAGCCTTTACCGCAAAGTACTCTCTGTAGCCTTTATTCCAGGAAAAAGCCTCATGTACTGCCTTGGCATTCTCTATTATTCCCTTCTCATCATATATATAAAAAGGTGTCGGATAGCTCGAAACGATCTCCTCTATCTGCTGTTTAGTTACGAAAGGTTTTTTCATAAACATCCTCCTGCTTAATGATCCTGATTTTACCTTAAACACTTTAACACGTCAAAGTATCAACATGCAAGAGCAAAATCAAATATCTTCTATCTGCCAGTCAATCGGAGAAACTCCATTTGCCACCAGAAACTCGTTGGCTTTGCTGAAATGTTTGCAGCCAAAAAAGCCTCTGTATGCCGACAGCGGACTTGGATGCGGCGCGGTCAGCACCAGGTGGTTTTTGTTGGTCAGCATGGGAGCCTTCATCTGGGCCGGTCTCCCCCAAAGCATATATACAACAGGTCCGTCCTTGGCATTTACAGCCTGAATGATAGCATCCGTGAACTGTTCCCAGCCTCTTCCCTGGTGTGAGTTGGCTGCATGGGCTCTCACCGTCAGAACGGTATTCAAAAGAAGAACGCCCTGATCTGCCCATTTTTTCAGATATCCGTTGTTAGATATCCTGCAACCGAGATCATCATGCAGTTCTTTATAAATGTTGACCAGCGAAGGAGGCGTGTCTGCTTTATCCGGAAGCACCGAAAAAGAAAGGCCGTGTGCCTGCCCCGGTTCATGGTAAGGATCCTGCCCAAGAATAAGTACCTTTACATCCTTAAGAGGCGTAAAGTGAAGCGCATTGAATATATCTTCAGAAGGCGGATAAATAACATGTTCGCTGTATTCTTTCTTGACAAAAGCAAAAAGGTTTTTGTAATATTCCTTGGAAAACTCGCCTTTTAGCGCGGGCAGCCAGTCATTGGAAATCATTGCCATCAGTCTGTACCTCTGCTCCTTATATTCTCACGGGGACATTCCTGTCCCTTAAGTATTTTTTCACTTCAGATATCTCGAGCTCTTTATAATGGAAAAGAGATGCTGCAAGAGCCGCATCGGCGCCGCCTGTTGTAAGGGCATCGTAGAAGTGTTCAAGGCTACCGGCTCCTCCGGAAGCTATAACAGGCACCGATACTGCCTCAGAAACCGCTTTTGTCAGCTCAATGTCATACCCTGCCTTGGTTCCGTCGCAGTCCATGCTTGTCAGAAGTATCTCCCCCGCCCCGAGTTCAACACCTTTCCTGGCCCATTCCACGGCATCGATTCCAATGTCGATCCTTCCGCCGTGCTTGTAGATATTCCATCCGCTGCCGTCACTCCTTCTCTTGGCATCAATCGCAAGAACCACGCACTGGCTCCCGAATTTGTCAGCAGCCTCGGATATGAGCTGCGGTCTGTCTATAGCCGCGGAATTCACGGAGACCTTGTCAGCGCCTTCCCTGAGGATTGCCCTGACATCCTGTACTGTCCTTATCCCACCGCCTACGGTGAACGGGATAAAGACCTTTTTGGCCACTTCTCTCACCATATCCGCAACCGTCTGCCTTCTCTCATTGGATGCGGTTATATCCAAAAAGACAAGTTCATCTGCCCCGGCCTTGGAATAGGCTTCTCCGACCGCCACAGGATCGCCGGCGTCCCGAAGATTCACAAAATTTATTCCCTTAACAACCCTGCCGTTATTTACATCAAGACACGGTATTATCCTCTTTGTAAGCATATTTTTTCTCCTAAGTATTATATGGTCTAAGGGTCAAAAGTAGATTTTACCCCTTAATGGTGATACGAATTGCTTCGTTTCTTCGAAACTATCGCAATTCTAAAACATTCGGAATCCGCTAATTTGATGCGTAAATTGCTACTTCCTCATGTTTTACGGGTCAATAAGTCATAATGCGATTTATGCAAGCATAATCGCATTATGACCTTTTGACCCTATCATCATTATATTTCAAGGAAATTCTTAAGAATCGTAAGACCTGTGTCGGAACTCTTTTCAGGATGAAACTGACAGGCAAATACATTTCCCGATTCAACCGACGCGTCAATTGTAACTCCGTAATCCGTAGTAGCCGTGACGATATCCCTGTCAGCGGCACTTAAGTAGAACGAATGAACAAAATATACATAAGGGTCTTCTCCCAGCCCTTTAAAAAGTCTTCCCTCCCTCGGGAACTTAAGGCAGTTCCAGCCTATCTGAGGAATTTTGTAGGTATTGCCCTGTTCATCAGTATCCGGTATCTGCCTGATTTCACCACGCAAAATGCCCAGACCCGCTACGTTATCTGACTCATCACTGCGATCAAATAACAACTGCAAGCCCAGGCATATTCCAAGAAAGGGCACTTCCTTTTTTACAACTTCTCTTATGGTCTCTTCAAGTCCGAATTCCCTGATGCGCCCCATGGCATCGCCAAAGGCTCCTACCCCCGGCAAAACCACATGATCAGCTCTGAAAATATCAGCTTTATCCCTTGTGACCAGAGTATCCGCCCCAAGGTACTCAAAAGCCTTTTCCACGCTCCTGATATTCCCGGCGTCATAATCAATTATTGCTACCATACGGCATCTCCTCCTTTTTCAGAATCGATGCCAGTTACAGCGTACCCACTACTTCCATCAGCCTGATAGTATAGTCTCTGTCCTTCTTGATCGAGTTGATCTCTGCAATGTCAGCTTCAGTCAGCCCATAAGTCTCTGAAAGCACCGATATTATACTATCGTACACGCTATTCACCTCAATTTCAACATTATACTTCTGTGCCTCAGCGATAAGATCTTCCTGATTGCGTATTGCCATCAGAAGCATATCAAGAGCCTCTTCCTTCATATTCATGGCTGTATAGTTCTTGTATCCGTCGAGATATCTCTGCGCCCAGGCCAGAACCCTTGACTGTTCATAAACAAGACTCTCATCCTCATTCAGTGCCTTGCCGTAAAGAAGTTTGTAGGCAGTTGTATACTCTCTGTGCGAATACGCGGCATTTGCACTCTTGGATGTTATCCTGTCCGGAAGAACAAGCGAAGGAATTATGATGAGTATTCCAAGGGATGCGGCAAAAATACCTGACAAGGCAACCTTCTTGGGAGAGATTGCCTTCTCGGGCTCACCGGGATCCTTAGGAGGCTTTGGTTTCTTCTCCTTCTTGGGCTTTGGAGGCTTCTTCTCCTTCGGTGGCTTTTCCTTTTTGGGTTTCTTTTCTTTTGGCTTCTTTTCTTTCTTTTGTTTCTTTTTCTTGCCCTTTCCGGCACCTTCTTCACCCAGTTCATCAAGCACCTGCTGATTCTCTGCAGTGAGGCTTGCAAGCTCTCCTTCAGGCTCTTCATCTTCCTTTACAAGAGCAGCAAACAATCTGGCAAAAAAGCCTTTCTTTTTCTTCTTTTTGCCGCCCTCCGCATCATCCTCTTCAGAAGCTCCGCCACCTCCGGAAGATTTTCTTGATGGTCTCTCCGGAATTGAAGCAAGCTCATCAAGGGATACTTCAGGATCTCCTAGATCGTCGAATCCCTCCTCAGTTAGTGCACTAAGGATATCTTCTTTGGGTATTTCCGATTCATCTGCATGACCGGACTCAATATCTTTGTCGATCGTGCTCTCAATATCTTCAATCTCATCATTGGCAAGGCTGTTCATAAGAGCGTCAAGATCCTGCATCGATACTTCTTCCTGCTCGCCGGATCCCGTGTCACTGCTCTCATCGGCAGCGGCAACTTCAGCAACCTCACCCTCTGTCGAGCTGTTATCGCTCTCATCTGTATATAAAAGATCATCAAGACTCGCTTCCAGGTCGTTGAGATTAAAGTCCTCCTCACCTGCAGCTGCAGACGGGGTCTCTTCAGCCTGTACAGCAGCGACGCTCTCTCCCAGATCCTCTTCATCTATACCACCGGCGCTTTCAGACTCTTCTGACGCTTCAGCAACCGCAGCATCCAAAGACTCACCTTCCTCTGAACCACCGTCCAGAGTAAATCCGTCCAGTCCCAAATCATCAAGCGCTGCTTCCATGTCATCGAGCTGCATATCATCAGGCTTTCCAGCCTCTTCACCCGGCATGGACGCATCAGGCACATCTCCTGCTTCGGAAGAAATATCAGCATCCCCAAATAATTGCTCCGCAGAATCTTCGCTATCTAAAGAACCGTCATCAATAACTCCACCCAGTGAGGCCTCAAGGTCCTCAAGAGAAAATCCATCAAGATCCGGATCATCGCCGAAATCCTCAGATTTTGCAGACTCATCCGGCGCTGCAATTTCCTGCTCAGGCTCCTCAAACGTTTCCTCTAAAGACTGTGTACTGTCTGCCGGTTCGGCGACAGATTCCGCCTCATCGAAATCGTCCTTCATATTATCAAGCGCATCCCGAAGACTCTCCTCTGCAGAACCTTCATCCGGCTGCATCAGATCGCCATCCGACATATCATCCAGAAGATCATTTAAAATCTGTTCAGGAGTCTCCTTTGCATCGGAAAAAGTCTCTCCTTCACCCGTACCCTGATTATCCTCCGGAAGCGAAACCTCCGGAGCCATCTCTAAAAGAGCGTCATCACCCTCCTCAATATCAACTATCGGCGGACGAAGGTCTCCTAGCTCAATGTTTTCATCCGTATCATCTAATGGCACATTATCAAACTTGCCGGCGAGCATCTCCGCTTCCATTCTCTCGGCATCAGCAATAGCCTCATCAAGAGCTATCTCCTCAGGATCTCTCACGTCCTCCGAAGACGGATTTCCACCGATCGTAAACTTAGGTATTCCGGGATCAGTAGGTCTTGCAATACTGTCCAGAAGATCAGACATACTATCATCAACAAGCTCGTCACGATCCAACCTGTCGAGGATACTGCCGATGTCATTAAGATCCTCATTGCCGTTTGAATTATCAACAAGCACACCAAGATCCCCTGATCCATTCATCTTCGACGAACCAGAGGCTGATCCCTTCCCTGACATTCTGCTCAGGGCTGACATTGGGTTATTGTTATTGGAATTACGAGCGGAGCTAAGCAAACTGTCGAGATATTCCTCGTCATTTGACTTCATAGTCCTTCACTCTCCTGCAAGATATAGTCAACTGAATTCATGTTTACAGATTCAGTCTTAGCTGCAATTTCAGGGGTGTGCTGACAGAGCCTTTCATGTACCCTTACAAAGTGAGCCTTATTGCTTATCATCGTCACCTTCTCAAAAGGCCATCTTATTACTGTTGGATAATCAAGTGAAACCCCCAACTCAAGTACAAGAAGATTTCTGTTCAAAGTATCTGATAAATATTTCGTATACTTTTCCCAATTCTTTAGATATGCACTCTCGTTATATATAATTTTACTATATTCTGTGCGTTTTTGGTTAAGATAAAGCTCTTTTCCTTCAAAAAATGGTTTGAAAAAGACATCATTTTCCTCTAAATGACCATTTTTCTCATTAATTATCCCATGAATCAGATCAACAATTTTTAAAAACTCCTCACTTTTCACGGTTTCAATAAGCGCATCTGACGGATCAGCAGTCTGCAGATACATATAATTACCGCAGGGGAAAACACATCTTTCAGAATCAAATCCATTCATAAGAGCATCCTGAAGAAAGAGCTCAGATATTAAAAAATAATTTTTATCACCGATGAGTGTTCTTAGCGCTTTATATGCCTCATCAATAGACGGATCATTGTTATAGTAGCCATATTCAAATTCAATTAGCGGAATAAGCCACTTATTCTCATCCCTGTTGCCAAATTCAATAATTTCAGCATATCTTGAGTCTTTACGGATTCCCCTTTTTATCCAGTTCCACTCACTGCCTATTCCAATGAGCAAAAGGTCAGACTCGCCGATAAGCTCTGATAAACTTTTTCCCATACACTCACACCCTTGTTACTTTTATAAATAAAAATACTCCCTTCACTTCCAAAGTCTCTGAATAATAATTCCGGACTTTTGGGTGCAAAGGGAGCTTTAGTCAGTTATTATCAGCCATTAGCTGAAGCATTAACGAGCTCATCTATTACAGAAACCAGATTGCCGATCTCAGGCTTGGAGAGCTGTCTGTCAGCTCCAAGTGACTCTCCCTTTCTCCTCATCTCCTCATTAACCAGTGATGAGAAAATAATGAGCGGGATATCCTTGGTCGCATCATCACTCTTGATCAGCTTGGTCAGCCTGTGTCCGTCCATAATAGGCATCTCAATATCGGTAATGATGCATTTGATCTTATCAAGTTCATTTCTGTCCTTGCATGCCTTGATATAGTCATAAGCAAGCTTGCCGTTCTCAAAATGTCTTACATT
>JAEEGL010252052.1_pt1 | contig 18393 bp, 14 predicted proteins | sample 9134231 | NCBI WGS metagenome assembly JAEEGL01 (sample SAMN16246548, study PRJNA631951) | gut metagenome | biome: gut microbiome; feature: rumen; material: fiber-attached | host: Bos | place: Iran: Karaj | collected 2018-10 | reverse complement strand
GATATTTCTACAAGAGGCATGGATATATGTCCGCAAAAGGGATAAAATACCTGGCTTATCGTCCACAGAAACATTGGAACCATATGTTCAAAGATGACTGTCTCTTTATATCTTATGATAAGCCAATCGCACACACCGGAGATACGGTTATGTCGTATGAAGGTTACGATGAACTGGTATTTGGCAGGACCATAGTTGATTTTCTGATCGCTGCTGAGAAGTATTCAGGTTACGATATTTCTAAGATTAAGGAGCAGATTGAAGATAAGCGTTTGTGGCTAAAGACAACTTTTCCAGCTGCATACCAGGCAGAAGTTGGACGGGATGAACCGTTCTTCGACTGATCGAACAGGAGATAGCCCTTTGCAGAGGAATCTGTGGAGGGCTATCGGATTATTGAAAGTGGTCGAATTCGACCACTTTGAAAGGATGGATAATACCTATGCTGTCAAAAGAGACTTTCTGTACTGCTCTGCGTTTAATCAAGGAGCAGGAAGAAACAAACAGAAATCCTGTTTGTTTGTCGAAAAGAAAGCGCAGCCAATCCAATCATAGCTGCGCTAATTACTCAATTGGAAAAGCAAGTCTGAGTCAATCCAGCGCACCATGCAATAGCGTTTGATATCAGCTGTACATACTCTGGGCAGGTAAGATTCGCTGTGGTATGCCCCGGCGTCATGCAGCAAACACGACCTTTTCCATAGGTATGTGCCCACAAGCCGGGCTGTGTTCCATGCTTGGATTTTGTAATACCAAGGGTCTCTCCTTTGGTGCCAGCAATCAATTTCATCATATAATGCTCATCGTTTTCCGGGAATGTGAACGGGTCAATACCTTCGGTAATGGGATGCTTTACGGTGGGAACAAATGTAACAGGACATTGTGGTGGATGTTTAATGAATACGCAATGGGTGAGCTCTTGCACGATGGGATGATCCATCGGCAAATCGGTTAATGCGGCGTGCATCACGATGAGCCCCATGCCCTCCTTCACCCAGCTGATCACGATTTGGCTCCATGGATCGTCACACCAGGTTGGCCCAGGGTTCTGATCGTTTGCGTCGGGGTCCTTGAAGGTGACAATCAGATCCGGGCGGAAGGACAGTGGGAGCAGTTCCTTCGGGCGTTCCGTGGCAATTACCTGCCAGGCGTCTTCCGGGAAAAGCAGGGGGATCAAGGGAGAGATACTTTTCGTGGGGTGCCAGTAATCCCCGGTGAGAAAGAAAACTGTTTTTTTCATATTGACTTCCCTGCCTGTTTTGCGTATTCTGATGGCCATATAGGGTTTGCCGGGAAGATCAATACGGAAAGCGCCCTGATGATTGCCAGCATCCGTTACGGTCATGTCCCAAGTGTCGATGACGTCCGCATGATATACGGCTATGTCGTCCAGATGAAAACAGCGGAAGGAGGGGCGCATAAAGCTGTAATAGTATAAGCGATAGCCCGTTTGCTCCGCTGATTCTTCATCCTCCGGCACGCCGCAGACCGAATCCCATTCGGGATGGATATACCTTAAGCCGTTCCCCGGCACATCCTGCAAAATATCCAGAAGGAAGCCGATACGTTTCCAGCTTTCTCCGCGGAGCTCTCCGCCATGGCTCCACCAGAGCACGTCTTCGTCGTTCATATAGGTTTCCCCATGGCCGGGATAACCGCCACGCACTGCGCCTTCCCAGAAGCGGCGGAGCATTTCCTCGCCGGTGATGTTGCCCCAGCCGTGCTGAATGTTGCCTTCATAGGCGATTTCATCCAGCACCACGGGCTTTTTGTATTGCTCCCGCCATTCGTTGGTGCATTCGGCGCTGCGGTACAGATCCTGGCGCTGGATGCTGCAATGGGTGATCCAGGGGCGGGTGTGATCGTAGAAAGGGCCGCAGTTGTGGATGGAACGCAGGTGATGATACGGGTCGTTTTCCAGAATCAGATCGGCGTAATGCTCCCAATCCGCTTCAGTTTTCGCTTTCATCAGATCGTATTCGTTGGCCAGGCTCCACCATACGTTCCTGAACGCGGAGAAACGGGCCAGCACATAGCGCCAATACAGATCGTCCGCTGTCCTTTCCATGCAGGAAAAGCCCCAGCGGTCGTAGGGGTGCATCACGATCAGATCGGCCTCTACACCAATTTCCTGCAAGGCCAGGATGCACTTTTCCAGGTGCTGAAAATGCGCGGGATTCAGGCGGGTGAAATCAAAATGATTGCCCGGCGCATTGCCAGTGTATTGCCAGAAATTATCCTTGGTCAGCACGCTGGAATCCATGGGCGTGCCTTCAAAGGGATAAGACCGGGGTTCGCCCAGATTATAATCATAATGCTTGGGCAGAATACAGAAGCGGATTTTGTTGAAGCGGGCTTCCTTCAGAGAAATAAGGGTTTCCCGGATGCAGCTGTCGCTCTGCTGCGTCCAGACGTAACAGGTGGTGCCCAGGGGGTAAAAAGGCGTTCCGTCCGCATAGGCAAAATGGTATTGCCCACTCACCCGGACAGGGCCGTGATTCCCCCTGGACGCCTCTTTGACCTGAAAATCCCCTTCAATCACCGAATCGGAAAACGTGCCGGAAACGGTATAGTGATACGCGCCGGCATAGGACGGCATGAACCGCACCCGGTAACAGCCGTCCCCGTCGTAAAAGCCCGCTACGGTCACGCTTTCATGCGCTCCCGTGAATTGCCCGCGGATGGTGTAATCCACAAAAGGATTGCCCTTTGTTTTTCCGGGCAGGGCGATTTCCATCATTCCCCAGCGTTCAATGATTTTCCGCTCCGTTTTCATTGTGCCTCTCATTTTTGCTGCTTGCTTCTGTAATCCTTGGGCAGCACGCCCGTGGCTTTGGTAAAGGTCTGAGAGAAATACCGCACATCGGAAAACCCTACCCGCTGGCTGATCTCATAGACCTTCAGATCGGTTTGCAGTAGCAGCCGCTTTGCCTCCGTCATGCGCACCCGGGTCAGATAATCCTTGTATTTTAAGCCTGTTTTCTGATGAAAAAAGGAGGAAAAGTAGGTGGGATTCATAGCGAAAATCTCGCTCATGGTATCCAGCGTCAGTTCCTCTCCGCAGTGGGCGGCAATATATTCCTTCATTTTGTCAATGAGGGAATCCTCCGTCTGCTGGTCCCGGTGGGGCATGGCGAGTTTCGTCCGGCAGCGCTGAAAGGCTTCGGGGATTTCTTGGGTGGAATGGAGGAGAGCCGCATCGATCACATAATTGAAGGGGCGGGCAAGGGCCTTTTCCACCATATACGCGCAATCCTTCGCCAGCTTTTCCGCAGCATTTTTGCACGCCTGATCTTCCTGTCCGTGGACGATCACACAAAGGTAATCATCCTTGAGAAAGGCGATGCCGCCATGCTCGGTGCAATATGCTTCGCCTTTGCTGAGGGCGGAAAAGTGCATCAGGCCGGAGGACAGATTGTTCTGTTCGCTGTCCACGGCCAGATGGAAAACCAGCAGACAAAAGGGTGCATCCTTTTTCTCGATAGCATCAAGAGCGGGCAGCGCTTCTTTTTCGCCGGACAGCGATTGCATGTGGCGCTGGAAACGGTCATGCTCCATCCTTTCCCGGTGCGTGGCGGCAATCGATTTCAGATCTTCTGTCAGCTTTTCCGTTTGCACGGGCTTAAGCAGGTAATCCTTTGCGCCTAACGCCACAGCCTCCTGGGCATATTCAAAGCTGCGGTAGCCGCTGATGAAAATCACCTGAGTGGGAAGCCCCTCGTCCCGGATCAGGCGCAGCAATTCCAGACCGGTCAGCCCCGGCATAGCGATGTCGCTAAGCATGGCTTCCGGCTTCTCATGGCGGATCAGGGACAAAGCCTCCCCGCTTTTTGTGGCAGTCAGCACCTGGTCAAAACCCAGTGCTGCGTAATCCACCAGCTGGGTCAAACCACGGACGATGATCGGCTCGTCATCCACGATCAGCAGTTTCATGCGCTTCCTCCTTTTCCGAGGTTTGATAGGGCAGATTGATGACGACTGCCGTACCGACGCCCACCTGGCTTTCGATCTCCAATCCGTAGGCGGGGCCGCAGGCCAGGCGGATACGGTCATGCACGTTTTTTGTACCGATGGAACGAAGCCCATCCTCTTTGACCTCCGGCATCTTGTCGCTCTCCAACTGCCGGCGAAGCGCCGCAAGCTGTTCCGCATCCATCCCGCAGCCGTTGTCCATGACGGTGAGGCGCAACAAATCGCCCTGTCTATCGGCACTGATGCTGATTTGCCCGCCGCCCTGGGGCCGCAGACCGTGCTGCACGGCGTTTTCCACAATGGGCTGTAAGGTCATTTTCAGAATCAGGCAGGAAAGCAGAGAAGAAGGCACATTGGATTTTAGCTCAATCTGCCCGTAACGAAGGGATACAAGAGAAATATAATCTCGAATAATATCCAATTCTTTTTGCAGCGTGACCTGTTCATTGCTTTCCCCGATCACATATTGAAGCTGATTGACCAGAGAAAGGGTCATCTGCGCCGTTTCCATATCCTGATGAGCGACGGAGCTCATGCGGATGACTTCCAGCGTATTATACAGAAAGTGTGGATGGATCTGCATCCGCAGGGCGTCCAGCTCCGCTTCTTTTTGTCGGATAGAGGCAATGTAGCTCTGCTCGATATGTGTGCGGAGCGCTTCTGTCATGTGATTGAAGCCGCGGGACAGATCGCTCATTTCGTCTTTGCCCTCCACAGGCACGCTCACATCCAAATTGCCGGATTGCACCTGATCCATTTGCTTGAGGATCCTTCCGACGGGCATCGCCATATTTCGGGAGGACAGCCAGGTGATCAGCAGCATCCCGGTAAGGGTCAGCATGGAAATCAGAAGCAGCCGATTCCTGAGTAGCATAACAGGGGCCATGATTAGGGCTTCATCCAAATAGAAGGCGATGCGCCATTTGCAGGTGGGGATTTCCTGCGTAATGACCGATGCGGTTTGAGATGCGCTATTAACCAGTGTTTGTCCGATCTGAGCGTTTTCGCTGGCGTAAAGGATCAGATTATCTGCGTTCAGCACGTACAGTTTTCCGGCTTCCTGCCAATCGTATACCTGAAAAGCATCGCTGAAAATCGATTGGTCGATGTCTAACAGCAAAAAACCCAAGATGGTTTCTTTTTCCGGCAGATCATCCAGCGAAAGCATAGCCCGGCAAAAGGTGAACACCGTTTGATTGCCGTATACAAAGTAATCATCCCGGTGCGGTGCGGATATCACCATGTTGCGTGGGCTTTCGGATGCGCTCTGAATCAAATTCCAGGATTCATAATCCCAATTCATTCGGACGGACTTGAAGGCCGGTTTCCCGATGCCATACACCTGATGATTGACTTGGTCAATGAAAAGCACGTTGCGCAGGAAATCGCTGCTGTCCGCCAGGCTGGAAAGGTAATTATTCATATTGGCTTGTGTGTTGGCCTTGCTTTTCAGAATTCCTTCCAGACTGGTATAAGTTCCGTTTTCCGATATACGGTACAGGTACATCTTTTCCGTCATACTGCTGAGGGACTGAAAACGGGTATCCAGGTTGACGCCGGCGAGATGAAGCATTTGTGAGATGCGGCTTTCTGTTTCTGCCTGAATTGCCGATGACATATTGTTCAGCGTCAGACTGGTCACAACAACGAAGGGGATCATGCCGATCAACGTAAAAATCAGCATATATCGCCAAAACATTTTCTTTGGCAGGAAACGCTGTAAAAATACCATCTTTTCTCACCTCTTCCCATGGTGTATCATATAAGAGAAAACAGAAAAAAGCAATGCAAAAAGAGAAATTCCAAAGTTTTTCCCACAAAACGCTAAAGGTTTTCTCTCACGTTTTCTTTCCCGCATCCGATATAATAAAACCAACAGATCGGAAAACCGATCCCAACGAAAAGGAGGAACCCGAAATGAAGAAATTGTTGGCCCTGCTGATGGCTCTGCTGATGCTGCTGTCCGCTATTCCTGCGCTGGCAGAAGAAGAAGTGCCCAGCGAAGACGTGGAACTGACCTTCTTCTGTGGCAACGGCGACGTGAAATTCAACGAAGTGGTTGAAACCCTGATCGCTAACTTTGAAAAAGAATACCCCATGATCAAGATCACCAACGTGACGCCCACCTCCTCTTCCTTCTCCGAGGGCCTCAAGAGCCTGGATGCCGTGGGCGAATTCCCGGATCTGATGGAAGCCCGTGACGTTCCCATGTGGGCTCGTGCTGGTAAGATTGCAGAAGTCACTCCCGAGCTGATCGCGCTGGTGAACAATGCCCCCGATTACAATGGCAAGTATTACTGTGTGCCCGCAAAAGCCGATGCTCCTCTGGGTTTCTTCTATAACAAGGCTTATTTCACCGAAAAGGGTTTTGAAGAGCCTCAGACCTACGAAGATTTCATCAAGCTGTGCGAAGCCATCAAGGCTGACGGCACCATGGCTCCCCTGGTGGTTGGCGCTGCTGACATCTGGCACGTGGGCTTCACTTGGATGCAGTGGTACATCAATTATGTTACCAAAGTTGACCCCGATTTCATCAAGCACCTGTACACCGGCGAACGCAAATGGACGGAAGATTTTGTGGCCGAAGGCTTCAAAAAGTATGCTGACATCTACCTGAACGGCTATGTAGAAGAAGGCTTCATGTCCACCTCTGACAGCCAAATTGCTTCCTTCCTGGTCACCGGTAAAGCCGCTATGTTCTTCTCTGGTGCTCACATGGTCGCCAACATTCAGGACGCTGATCCTTCCTTCGAGTTTGGTTGGTTCCCGCTGCACAATGAAGACGGCGCACTGAACATGTGGGGCGGCCCCAGCCTGAACGGCTGGATGTATTCCACCGACTGCGCTGCGGACGACGATAAGCTGCTGGCTGCTCAGCTGTGGATCAAGTTCTGCATGCGGGACGACAACTACAGCTACTATCTGACCACCATGTCCTTCCTGCCCGTGAACGATATCCAGGTGGACTTCGGCGAGATCGTAAACAAGATGATTGCTACTCAGAAGGCTGCTGAATCTAATGAGCCCGGCTGGAACAGCAAATGGGGCGACAACGAGATCCCCTCCGCTTTCCGTAATTTCTCCTACAAGATCGCCCAGGAATGGGCCACCGGCTCCAAGACCATTGAACAGGGCCTCCAGGAAATGCAGGCCGAATGGGATGTGGAAACCCAGTCTTTCAATCCTGTGACCGGCGTGGGCGTTGTGACCGAATAATAAACCTGCTCGGCCCGCAATGAGTGTTTCCCACTCATTGCGGGCCTTTATCATCCAAAGGAGGCGGCGCTATGCAAGCTGCAAATTCGATCAAGACCAAGGAAAAACGCACCTGGCAGCATGTTGTGCGGCTGGTGATTTCCATGTTCCTGGTGTTCTGTTTCCTGATGCCTATGTTTCAGATCGGCGCTTGGAAAAACGTGGCGCTGAAAAACGGATTGCAGGGGAACGGTATCTCCATGCCGGGCGCTGCCGCACAACTGAACACACAGCTTCAATCCATCGTTCGGAAGGCGAAGCTGGCGGAAGGCGTCACAAGTCCTGTTTCCAAAGCCGCCGCTCCGCTGACCATGACGGCCATTGCCGCAACGGTCGGCCTGATTGCTGCTTTCATTATGTTCCTTTTGTGCTTTGCTGAAAACCTTGGCGTGAATGTTGGAAAAAAGCGCAAGCTGCTTTTCACGGCGCTGGGCATTGCGGTAGCAGTGCTGATGGTGATCGGCATCTGGAACTTCCATACCTTTGCACAGACCATCAAAGATGCCGCTGCATCCACGGATGAGGCACTCGCTAAAGTAACTTCAAAGCTGTATCAGGACAATGCCGTTCCTGCTATGAACGTAGGTATTTGGGCCTGGCTGGGCATTGCCGGAATGCTCTTGATGGCGGCTATTCAATGGCTGCCTGAAGAAAAAGGCGCATTGCAAAAGAGCCTGCTCTGGTTCGTTGTACCTGCGCTCACCATGTACACCGCCTTTGTGATCACCCCGGCCATTTCCAGCGTATATCTGGCCTTCACCTCTTACGACGGTGTTACCGACGCTTCCATGCGCTTCATCGGCTTTGACAATTTTGTCAATATTTTCGGGTCTGCCCGTTTCCATTCTGCCGCCTTCAACACCATCATCATCGCCGCCGTGTTCACGGTGCTGGTGAACGTGATCGCACTGGCGCTGGCTGTTGCGGTGGATAAAGTACGTTGGTGCAAAAACATCTTCCGATCCGGTTTCTATCTGCCGGTGCTGATTTCCGGCATCATTGCCGGTTTCATCTGGCGCATTATGTTCAACTATTCCTTCGGCGTGGTGAATTTTGTTCTCAATGCGCTTGGAATGGGTTCTGTAAAGTTCATCGACACAATGCCCAATGCGCTTTTATCCATCATCTTTGTGCTGCTTTGGAAGAATGCTGGATATTACATGATCATCTACCTGGCCGCTCTCCAGGGCATATCAGCTGATCTAATGGAAGCCGCTTCGATTGACGGCGCTAACAGCCGCCAGACCTTCCGGCACATTACCCTGCCCATGCTGGCCGGTTCCTTTACCATCAACCTGACGCTGGCCCTGATCAACGGCCTCAAAATCTACGATGAAATTGCCATCCTGACCGATGGCGGCCCCGGCTTCTCCACTGAAACGATCACCTACATGGTGTATAAGGTGGCGTTCGGTGAAATGCGCCAGGGTTATGGCACGGCTATGGCTGTGATCCTGTTCCTGATCATACTGGTGTTCGGCGGGTTCCAGTCCACGATGCTTCGTAAGAGGGAGGTGCAGCTGTAATGCAGGCTGTCAATCTAAAAAAGCCGGAAAACGTGAAGTACAAAAAAGATCGGGTGAAACCCGGCCACGTGATCCTTCTCATCGTACTGATCATCCTGGGTCTGCTCTTTATTTCTCCGCTGTTCATCAGCTTCATGTCCGCCTTCAAAACAAATGGGGAAATTCTGAAGAATCCGCTTGCTCTTCCCAGCAGCTTAAATACCGGCGGATTTGAATACCTGTTTGCAAAAACGGACTTTCCCAAGGCGTTTTTCAACAGCATCTTCCTGACCGTTGTATCCGAATGCCTGATCATCCTGATCATTCCCATGGGCGCTTACGGCATTGCCCGGACGAAGAATAAGCTGTCCACGGCGATTTACACGTTCTTCCTGGCAGGCATGATGATCCCCTTCCAGGCATACATGGTCGCGCTGTTCCGGGAACTGAACACGGTGGGGGTTTTCGGTACGTTGGCTGGCCCCATCGTGATCTACATCGCCGGTGCGACAGGCTTTGGCACGCTGCTGTTCACCTCCTTTGTTTCCGGCATTCCCCGTGAGATCGAAGAGGCGGCGCAGATCGACGGCTGTTCCTCCCTGCGCACCTTCTGGCAGATCGTATTCCCGCTGCTCAAGCCCTGCACTGCTTCCATGGTGATCCTCAACGGCTTGGGTATCTGGAACGACTATCTGATGCCCTCCCTGGTGCTGCCATCCACCGGGGCGAAAACCATCAACGTGGAAATCTTCCGCTTTGCCGGTGAAATGTCCAGCCGGTGGGATATCGTGTTCTCCGGCGTGGTGTGCGGCATCGTTCCGATCCTGATCGTGTTCTTTGCACTACAGGGCTACTTTGTGAAAGGCATCACCGCCGGTGCCGCGAAAGGCTGATGATTCATGACGTTTGGAGAAATGCGGCTGACCTGCTCCGATTTTACGGAGCAGGCAGCCCAACGGCTGAAAGAGAAAATGCCCATGGCGCTGGAAAAAGCCAAAGGGCTGGGTTTCATTCCTTATACCGTGAAGGATCACGCCTGGGCTCCCGGCCCCTTTGACGGCATCTGCTGGTGGACGAACGGCTTTTGGCCCGCTGAAATGTGGGCTATGTACCGCATGACGGACGACGAAGCCTATCGCCTGGAGGCAGAACGAGCAGAAAATATGCTGGACGCGGCATTTGCGGATTACGATCACTTGCATCATGATGTTGGCTTTATGTGGCTCATTTCCTCCGGCGTCAATTTCCGTATGACCGGAAATGATCAAAGCAGAAAACGTACCTTGCTGGCTGCCAATCTGCTGGCGGGCCGGTTCAACCCTGCCGGGTTTATCCGAGCCTGGAACGGGGACTGCGTGGGCTGGGCCATCATCGACTGCATGATGAACCTGAATCTGCTCTATTGGGCCAGCGATTTTACGGGCGACCCCCGGTTCCGCAAGATCGCCATGACCCATGCTGATACGGCGGCCAAATACTTCATTCGGGAAGACGGCTCCAGCAACCACATCGTGGTTTTCGATCCTGAGACGATGGAAGTAAAAGATATTCCCGCAGGGCAGGGCTATGCGTCCGGTTCTTCCTGGAGCCGGGGGCAGGCGTGGGCGCTGTACGGCTTTGCGCTGAGCTTTCTGCATACGGGAAAAGAGGAATACCTGGCAATCTCCCGGCGGGTTGCAGACTATTTCATCAACCAGGTACAGGATGATTGGATTCCCCGGTGTGATTTCTGCCAGCCGAAAGATGATCCGCTCAAAGATGCCTGTGCCGGCGCGGTGGCCGCCTGCGGTCTGTTGGAGTTGGCAAAGCTGACGGAAAACAAAGCGTATTTTGATGCCGGGGTCAGCCTCCTGAAAGCGCTCGATTCTCGCTGTGCAGATTGGAGCGGCAATGATCCCGCGATCCTGACCCAATGCACGGGTTCCTATCATGGCAACGATCACAATATCACCATGACCTACGCTGATTTCTACTTCATCGAAGCTATTTTGAAATTGCAGAGAGACGATTTCCTGTTCTGGTGAGGAGAATGATCATGTCCAAAGAAATCCGCGAACCGCTTTTTGCCGTATGGTTTGGTAATTTCTATCGCCCGGCTTTTGACGACCGGGCGTTTCTTGATGCTTCCATGAAGGTAATCGCGCGTTTGGGCTTTAACTGCGTGGAGCTGGACAGCAAAGCCTGGGAGGATTTCCGGGATCGCTTTGCCGGCGGCGAAGCCAGCGACTATGTAGCCCAACAGGAATATATGATGGAAGCCGCCGGTCGGGAAGGGCTGGCTTATATGTTCATGGCGCTGTATCTGAACGGGGACAATCTGTATCCCCACATTCGCTTCAGCCCGCCGATCCATGGAGAATCGGTGACGAACGCGGACGGAACGGATGGCAGGTGGTACAAATACTGGTCGGAAAAAGCCAGAGAGAGCCAGGAAACCCATGTGCGCGGGCTGCTTTCCACCTACCCGGACGGCCAAGCCACTGTGAGCATCGCAGGCGAGGAACGCCTGCCTATTTGCAGTATGTGGGACCCTGTGGCAGCGCCCAGCTTTGATGCGGAAGGACAGCAGCGTTATCTTTCCTGGCTCCAAAAACGATACATCAGCATTGAGGCATTCAACCATGCCTACCATAAGGACGCCAATGATTTTTCAGCCTTGCAGCCCAACGATTGGTGGTTTGATCTGGCTTATCCGGGAAAGAACTGCTATAACCGCGAGGATTTGGAACGTGATACGCCCGCCTTCCGTATGTGGGCGGACAATATGTGTTGGCGCAGGGATGAGCTGGCCGCCTATTTCAAGGCAATGAAGGAACGGCTGCACGGTGTCGATCCTCGGCTGTATCTGATGCCGAACCTGTCCCAATGGAATCATTATTTGAATGTGGATACTAGCCGGAAATCGGACATCGGCTTGTGCGAGCTATGGGACACCGCCAACCGGGGAATTGATATGCGAGCTATCGCGCCTTATGTGGATATGGCCCACTATTACGCTCTGCCCGTCAATGCAGACAGCGACCCGGAGCCTTACGCCGTTTCCTGCCAGCACGCCCATATCCGATCCCTGAATCCGGGCCGTGCTTTCCTGGGCGGCGTGTATTGGGGCCGGTTTTTATACAACGATATTTACCGCTTCGTAACGCCTGAGGAGACCATTGGCAGCATCGTGCAAAGCGGGGCAGCGGGGATTGCGGCGTATGGCTGGTGCGGCATGGATGACGGCGGGCTGCTGCATCGGATGGATGAAGGCTTCCTGGAATCTCTGGAGAGAGGAAACCTATGGGCAAAGCAGGCGATTCCCCGCCTGGGACAGCGAAAAAAGAGCCGTGTGGCGATCCTGTATCCTACCGCTATGGCACTGCTGGAGCCTTTGGCAGTAGAAGACGCTGATCAAAAACGGGCTGATTTGCTGGGGCTGTATAAAGCCTGCCGGGACTTTGGGTATGATCCGGAAATCCTTGAGATCCCCGACCTTGTGACGGGGCTGGATGCAGACGTGCTGCTGATTCCCGCTGACGAATGTTATCACGCCCTGCGGAATATGCAGGCGGAGGATGCCCTGCGGTGGTTTGTGCGGGATGGCGGCGTGGTTATTCATGGGCCGGATGCCGATATTGTACGCAGCGCCTTCGATTTGCAGCCGAGCGATACCGCTGGCACTTGCTTGACTTACAACGGAGAAGGCGGCCTGCTGTCCGGTTCTCGCTTTGTTTCCTGGCCGGGCGAGGTGCTTGCTATATGGCGGGAGGATCAAAGGAATGCCATCAGCAAAACCGCCTATGGACAGGGAACCGTTTACAGCTTCGGTTTCCTGCCAGGCTATCAGTATGCCTCCCGCACCGCGCCGCACGTTCCTTTTTCTCAGCATAACAATGAACTCTATCCTGTGGCGTTCATGCAGCATCAGCCCTTATACGATTTCTTGGCAAAGCACGCAAAGCCGGACGCACCTTTCGCCATGAAGGATGTGGAATGCTCCGCTTTTTCTCATGGCTGGATCGTGGTCAACCATCGTTCCACACCGATCACGCTTCCGCTGAAAGGTGTTTGGCACAGCAGCCAGGAAAGTTTATCCGGTAAACTGCCCGCACACAGCAGCGTTTGGATCAAGGAGGAAACGCAATGATTCAAAATCCCATCCTGCGGGGCTTCAATCCCGATCCCTCCATCATCCGGGTGGGTGAGGATTATTATATAGCCACCTCTACCTTTGAATGGTTCCCTGGGGTGCAGATTCATCATTCCCGCGATCTGGAGCATTGGCGTTTGCTGACCCGGCCTTTGGATCGAATCAGTCAACTGGACTTACGGGGCGTAGGCGCGTCCCAGGGGGTATGGGCTCCCTGCCTGACTTATGACAAGGGAATTTTCTATCTGGTCTATACGGTGGTGACAGCATTCTACTGCAACATGTACGATACCCACAATTATATTGTTACCGCGGAAAACATCCTGGGCCCCTGGTCGGAGCCGGTGGAGGTTTCCAGCTTTGGCTTTGATCCTTCCCTGTTCCACGATGAGGATGGACGCAAGTACATGGTGATGATGGTCACCGATCATCGGGCGCCGAAGAAATACGCGGGCCGTTTGATCGTGCAGGAATATGATCCTGTTAAGCAGAAGGTGATAGGCGATTTCCATGAAGTCTATCAGGGAAAGAATATTTTTCTGGAAGGGCCGCACCTTTTCAAACGGAACGGCTGGTACTATCTTTTCTGCGCTGATACCGGAACCGGCGAGGGACATGGGCAAACCATGCTGCGCTCCCGTCATATCTTTGGCCCCTATGAAATGGACAAGCCGGATTTCGGCAATCGTTCTTCTGAGACGGAAGCGTATTCGATCCTTACCTCCCGGCATACGCCGGATCATCCCATTCAGAAAGCGGGACATGCCGATCTGGTGGAGACGCAGAATGGGGAATGGTACATCGTCCATCTGTGCGGGCGGCCTCTTTCCCAGCGGAATCCTGCTGACGCGCCTCGGTTTGCGGGCAGTCGGCGATATATGCTGGGCCGGGAAACAGCTATCCAGAAGGTGTATTGGACGGAGGATGGATGGCTGCGGTTGGCGAACAGCACCAATGTGCCGGATGAAACGCTGCCCGCGCCTGATCTGCCCGCCTGCGTTTGGCCCAAAGAACCGGAACGGGATGATTTCAATTCGCCTGCCCTTCGCCTGCCCTGGCAATTCCTGCGTGTGCCATTGACGGAAAGGGATTATTCTCTGACAGAAAAGTCCGGCTTCCTGCGTTTGTATGGCGGGAACGGTTTAGGTACACGATTCAAGCAAAGCCTGATCGCCCAGCGGCTGACGGAAGTCAATGCGGTAATTGAAACATCCTTATATTTTGAGCCGCGGTATTTCAAGCAGATGGCGGGTTTGATCCTGCTCTATGACAATGATAACTATCTGTACCTGCACGTCACTCTGGATGAAGAATTGGGCAAGGTCATCACACTGCTGAAAGCGGAAAACAAGAAGTACGCCTCGCCATTCGGTTATATACCCGTGCCGGAGAATAACCCCATCAAGCTGCGCTTGGTGCTGAATCATGGAAACGTTTCATTCTCCTGGAATACAAATGCTGAATGGCATTCATTAGGGCCTGAAACGGACGCATCCTTCCTGTCGGATGAAGCCTGCATGGAGGGCTGGTTTACGGGTACCATGGTAGGGCTGTGCTGCCAGGATTTGACTGGGTTTCATCAGCCTGCGGATTTTGACTATTTTTCTATGCGTGTTCAGGATTAGGAGGGATGCACATGAAGATGTACGGTGCTTTAGAAGCCGGCGGCACAAAGATGGTGCTTGCTATTGTCAATGAGCAGGGTGAATTGCTTGAAAAAACTTCTCTCCCCACACGCTCCCCATCGGAAACGATGCCGCAGATGATCAGTTTCTTCAAGAAAACCCCCATTTCATCTCTTGGAATCGGCTGCTTCGGCCCGCTTGACTTAAATCCGGCATCAAAAACCTTTGGGCATATCACCGCTACGCCCAAGTTGGCCTGGCGGGATTATCCCGTACTGACCGCCTTCCGGGAAACACTGCATATTCCCGTGGAGCTTGATACCGATGTCAACGGTGCTGCGCTGGCAGAAGCGACGCTTGGCGCAGCCAAGGGGTTGAGCAGCTGTTTGTATGTCACCGTAGGCACAGGGATAGGCGGCGGAGTGATCATCCACGGTAAGCCTGTGCATGGTCTGATGCATCCGGAAATCGGTCACATCCCGGTCAAGCCTGCACCAAGCGATCCTCTGCCTCAAGGAATATGCCCTTATCACGGCTGCTGTCTGGAAGGCATGGCGTCGGGACCAGCCATTGAAAAGCGCTGGGGCGTTTCCGCAAAGGAATTGCCTGACACGCATCCCGCCTGGGAACTGGAAGCTGACTATTTAGCTCAGTTGTGTGCCAGCGCCATGCTCAGCTTTTCTCCGGAAAAAATCATCATGGGCGGCGGCGTGATGCAAAAGAAATTCCTTTTCCCCATGATCCGGGAGAAAACGCTTTCCCTGCTGCATGGCTATATTACCCATTCCGTGATCGACGGGGGCTTGGAGGATTATATCGTCGAGCCCGGACTGGATACCAACAGCGGCATATTGGGCGCATACCTGCTGGCAAAGCAAGCGGAGGAGGAATGATTCATGATCCATATCAGGATTGTCAATCGAATGGGAGAAATATTGTGCGAAGCAATTCATCCCATGGAGGCCATGGCATGCGTGGATCGTACTTGGGAGAAGGGCGACAGCATCATTGTCCTGGCTCCCGCAGGTTCCCATGTGGAAGTGGGTATGGACGCATCCATGCTGCGGGGAGAAGTATATCTGCCAAGCGGAATGATGAATTGGCGCATCCCGTTTGATGAGTATCGTCTGGCCTATATGCCGGGTTTGTTTGAGGGGAAGCGGCATATCATTACAGCCCGTTTACTGTCCGAGCAGGAGACAGCCGTATGCCGTAACATCGCCAGAAATCCGCTTGACCTGCGGGGAGAAACGGACTTCTTTCCCCATTGTACGGCCAACGTGGAAACGAGAAATGAATCGGTTTTTGCCGCCCGCAATGTGATCGACGGCTTGCGGTTTAACAAATCCCATGGCGAATGGCCTTATGAAAGCTGGGGCATCGGCGCGCGGGAGGATGCCTGGTGTCTGCTGGATTTCGGGCGGGAAGTGATTGTGGAAAAAATGGCGCTGACCCTGCGGGCAGACTTTCCCCATGACGCCTATTGGGTTTCCGGCCACATGGTGGATTCCAACGGTGATGAGATTGCCTTCGATCTGCAAAAGACGGGTGAAAGACAGATAATCGACCTGGGAGGCCGATGCGTTCAATGGCTGCGGTTGGAAAGAATGGTCAAGAGCGACGATCCTTCCGCTTTCCCATCCCTTCGGGCATGGGAAGTGTTCGGATGCGATAAAGCAAAAGGTTAAGGAGGACGAATACATGAACATGCAGGATTTCAGACTGGAAGGAAAAATCGCCTGGATCACCGGCGCAAGCTATGGGATTGGATTTGCCATTGCGGAAGCCTATGCCGCTGTGGGAGCAACCATCGTATTCAATGATCGGGGACAGGAGCAACTGGATCGGGGGCTTGAAAACTACAAAAAAGCAGGGATCAACGCCTATGGCTATGTATGCGATGTGACGGATGAGGAAGCGGTGCAGGCAACTGTAAAAAAGATTGAGGAAGATGTCGGCGTAATTGATATCCTGGTAAACAACGCAGGCATCATCAAACGCATTCCTATGACGGAGATGTCCGCCGCTGAGTTCCGTCAGGTGGTGGATGTGGATCTGAATGCTCCCTTCATCTGCGCCAAGGCCGTCATCCCTGCCATGATCCAGAAGGGCCACGGCAAGATCATCAATATCTGCTCCATGATGAGCGAATTGGGGCGGGAAACAGTTTCCGCCTATGCCGCCGCAAAAGGCGGGCTCAAGATGCTGACAAGGAATATCTGTTCCGAATACGGCGCTTATAATATCCAGTGCAACGGTATCGGCCCTGGTTACATTGCTACGCCCCAGACCGCTCCGCTTCGGGAAATCCAGCCAGACGGTAGCCGCCATCCTTTCGATCAGTTCATCATCGCCAAAACACCTGCCGCCCGCTGGGGTGAGGCAACTGATCTGCAAGGCCCTGCCGTGTTCCTGGCTTCCGATGCCAGCAACTTTGTCAACGGGCACATCCTGTATGTGGATGGCGGTATCCTCGCCTACATCGGCAAGCAGCCGGGCTGATCAGCATGAAAGGAAATCCAATGGATCTCTATCCGCTATTGATGACGCCGTATTTTCGGCACGGAGAAGAAACGCCCTGGGGCGGTCATGCGCTGAAGGAACGGTACGGAAAAGATGCCCCTGATGATACTACGGGAGAAAGCCTCGAGATTTCGGCGCTTCCCGGCAGGGAAAGCCGCATCGCCAACGGCCCCTTAGCAGGAAAAACCTTATCGGAAGTCATTGCCCTGTGGGGAAATGAGCTGACAGGAAGTGCAAACGGCGAGTTCCCTTTGCTGCTGAAGCTGCTGGACGCCCAGGAATATCTCTCCGTTCAAGTACATCCCAACGATGCTTATGCGACAGAACATGAAGGAAAACTGGGCAAAAGCGAAGCCTGGCTGATCCTGGACGCCGAACCCGGTGCAAAAATCGTCTATGGCGTGGACACGCAGGGCCGTGCGCTTCGGGACATCGTGGAAAAAGGCGAATTGGAAGGCTGCCTGCATTGGGAAGCGGTGCATTCAGGAGACGTGTTTTATATTCCAAGCGGTACGATCCATGCGTTGGGCCCTGGCATCCAATGCTATGAAATCCAGCAATCCAGCGACGCCACATATCGTTTCTGGGATTGGGGGCGATTGGGAAAGGACGGGAAACCCCGTACGCTGCATATTGCAAAAGCATTGGATGTATCCTGCCCGGATTACAGGCTTTCCGCCGCACATGGCACCAAAGAATGGCATAACGGCACGGTATGGACGTTGTATGTGGATGATCCTCATTTCAGGCTCCATACTGTTGAAATCAACGGTTCCTGCTCCCTGGATCAAGGTGATATGCAGTTCATTACACCTTTGGAGGCGTGCGTTATCAAATGGAAACAGCATACGCTCCCAGTAAATCCCTACCAAAGTATACTGATCCCGGCGAACTTAGAAGATGTATCCATTGGGAATAAAGGGAAGGTAATTATTGCAACTTCTCCTCGATGAAAACAGCAAGGAGCGTCGTCACATGGGCGCTCCTTGTTTTATGGCTCAGATGGGTGTATAATACTTCTGAGTTCATTCCTTATGTGAATTTAGCCAAAAGATGATTTTTAGATTCGACAATAACATTACAGAGCTAAAAACATACTTCAATAGTGTCATTGATTGGGTTTCAAGCGTGTTCCAAGATGTTGAAACAGAAATGCGTGGTTTGAATTGGGGCGCTTACTATGAACGGTTCCATACTAATGCTTACAACTGCAACGGTATAACTGCTCTCATTGATCCATGATTGCAGAGTTTTAAGCTGATCATCCATATGGATCACACCCATTCAAATCTATCTTTTCCCGCTCCCAGTTCAAAGTGGTATTTCACAAGACCGGTATCCACGCCGGTAAAGATTCCGTTATTACAGGAGATGGACACTC
>JAEEGL016838833.1_pt1 | contig 18394 bp, 15 predicted proteins | sample 9134231 | NCBI WGS metagenome assembly JAEEGL01 (sample SAMN16246548, study PRJNA631951) | gut metagenome | biome: gut microbiome; feature: rumen; material: fiber-attached | host: Bos | place: Iran: Karaj | collected 2018-10 | reverse complement strand
GGTAATAGATATGATGAGTTTATACCAATTAGTTATTATGGCTCTTTATGGGAATCTATGCCTTATATGTTTTATTCAGAAGGAATACCTGAAAGTATAAATCGTTCTATGATAAAATGTGTATTAAAGAACAAGGTTACATTAAAGCAAGCTAATGATGAAGATATTGGAGTAATTATGTTAGTTATTAATCCAGTTGATGTTGATGATTATGATAGATTAAAAATAGGAAAAATAGCTGTTTATAATGGAAAATTATTTCATGAACAATATGCAGTAGGTCCAGGATATAATCAACGTTCAGTAAAAACATATGTATATGATTTAAATTATATTCTATCAAGACGTACTAGTGTAAATGGTCGTGATCCATATTACACTTCTGATTACGTATTTGAACCAGGTAATAAAGAAGAAATTAGATTACCACAATTTATTGACAAAAAAGAAAATATTTTGGATCATGTAACTGTAGTTGAAAACGATCAAAAACCAGGAGTATATAAATTATATGGTTATGGTGATCGTGATAGTACAGTAATAGAAGGCGATTCATTATATGATGCATATTATAAATATATGATGGAACAAGGTTATTATATCAATAATTCTTTACCAATTAAAAAGAAACAAAAATAATTAAAAAAGAATGACTAAAAGTCATTTTTTTTATGATATAATAATAGCGATTTGGAGTGATACTATGGATAAAATAATAATTAAAGGAGCTAGAGAGAATAATTTAAAGAATATTGATCTAGAATTACCTAAAAATAAATTAATAGTAATGACTGGTTTATCTGGTAGTGGTAAATCTTCTTTAGCGTTCGATACTATTTATGCAGAAGGAGAACGTCGTTATATTGAAAGTTTATCTGCTTATGCAAGACAATTTCTAGGTGGTAGTGAAAAACCAGATGTTGATAGTATAGAAGGATTAAGTCCAAGTATCAGTATTGACCAAAAATCTATTAATAATAATCCAAGAAGTACCGTAGGTACAGTAACAGAAATATATGATTATTTAAGACTATTATTTGCAAGAATTGGTGTGCCATATTGTCCTTATCATCATAGACCTATTACTAGTCAAACAGTAGAAGAGATAGTTAATAAGTTATTAGAGTATCCAATTGGTACAAAAATGATTATTATGTCACCAGTTGTTCATGGTGAAAAAGGAACCCATAAAGATTTACTTGATAATCTTCGTAAAGAAGGTTTTATTAGAGTAAGAATTAATGGTGAAACATATGATTTATCTGAAGAAATAAACTTAGAAAAGAATTTAAAAGATAAAATAGATATTATAGTAGATAGAATAGTTATTAAAGAAGATATTAGAAGTAGATTATTTGAATCTATTGAATTAGCTACCAATAAAGCAGATGGTAAAGTAGTAGTAGATATAGTTGGTGAAGGAGAAATACTATTCTCAACTAAATATGCATGTCCAGAATGTAATTATAGTCTACCTGAATTAGAACCAAGATTATTTAGTTTTAATAGTCCATATGGAGCATGTAGTGAATGTAAGGGACTTGGTACTAAACTTAAAATAGATCCTGATTTATTAATTCCTAATAAAGATAAGAGTTTAAATGAAAATTGTATTGTAACATTATCTGAAGATAAAGAATCAGTTGATTATAAGAAATTAGAAATAGTTTGTAAACATTATAAAATTGATATGAATAAACCATTTAATAAACTAAGTTCTGATAAACAACAAATAGTATTATATGGTTCACCAGATTTAATTGATTTTAAGATTACTACAAAAAGTGGTAATACTATGAAAAATAAAACATTCTATGAAGGTGTTATAAATAACTTAGAACGTCGTTTTATGGAAACAAGTAGTGAATGGATACGTGATTGGTTAAGTAATTATATGATTGAATTAGAGTGTCCTAAGTGTCATGGTGCAAGACTTGATGATAGTGTATTAAATATTTTAATAGATAAAAAGAATATATTTGACATAACATGTATGTCTATTAAAGACCTTTTAAGTTGGATTAGTGAATTGAAACTAACAAAAAAGGAAGAAGATATTGCAGGTTTACTAATTAGTGAAATAAAGAATAGATTAAATTTCTTAAATAACGTTGGTCTTGATTATTTAACTTTATCAAGAGCAGCAGGTACATTATCAGGTGGAGAAAGTCAAAGAATAAGACTTGCTACTCAAATAGGTTCAAGACTTACAGGTGTTTTATATGTTCTTGATGAACCAAGTATTGGATTACATCAAAAAGATAATGAGAAACTAATTAAGTCACTTCAAGAAATGAGAGATTTAGGTAATACATTAATAGTTGTTGAACATGATATGGAAACGATGATGGCAGCTGATTACTTAGTTGATATTGGTCCAGGTGCAGGAGATGATGGTGGTTATGTAGTAGCAGCTGGTACTCCTAAAGAAGTTATGAATAATAAAAATAGTTTAACTGGTAAATACTTAAAAGGTGAATTAAAAATTGATGTACCTAAGAAACGTAGAAAAGGTAATAATGAATACTTAGAAGTAATAGGTGCAAGAGCAAATAACTTAAAGAATATTGATGTTCGTTTTCCACTTAATACTCTTACTTGTGTAACTGGTGTATCTGGTTCTGGTAAAAGTAGTTTAGTTAATGAAATATTAATGAAATCTATTAGTAGTAAACTATATAAATCAAAGGAAAAACCAATGGATCATGATAAGATTAATGGAATAGAGAATATCGATAAATTAGTATTTATTAGTCAAAATCCAATAGGTAGAACTCCTAGAAGTAATCCAGCTACTTATACTGGTGTATTCGATGATATAAGAGATTTATTTGCAAGTACTAAAGAAGCTAAAATGTTAGGTTATGGAAAGAATAGATTCTCATTTAATGTTAAAGGTGGACGATGTGAAGCTTGTTGGGGAGATGGTGTTAAAAGAATAGAAATGCACTTCTTACCAGATGTATATGTTCCTTGTGAAGTATGTCATGGAAGTCGTTATAATAGTGAAACATTATCCATTAAATATAAAGGTAAGAATATTGCGGATGTTCTAGAAATGAGAGTTAGTGAAGCACTTGAATTCTTCTCTAATATTCCAAAAATTAAACATAAATTACAAACGATGGAAGATGTTGGTTTAGGATATGTTAAACTAGGGCAAAGTGCACCTACATTATCTGGTGGAGAAGCAGGTCGTGTAAAACTTGCTAAAGAACTTCAAAAGAAACCTACTGGCAAGAGTTTATTTATTCTTGATGAACCTACTACTGGTCTACATACTGATGATATTAAGAAATTATTAATAATCTTACAAAGAATTGTTGATAATGGAGATACAGTTATTGTTATTGAACATAATCTAGATGTTATTAAAGTAGCTGATTATATTATTGATTTAGGTCCTGATGGTGGTAATGGTGGTGGTACTATAGTTGCATCAGGTACACCAGAAGAAGTAGCTAAAGTAAAAAATAGCTATACTGGTGAATTTTTAAGAAAGGTCTTATAATAAAAGACTTTTTTTGTTATAATGAAATTGAAAGGATGTTTATGAAAAAATATTTTCATTTTGTGTTATTATCTATAATAACAGTATGCTTATTCTTTGCAATATATACTTTTGTTAATGATAATAACGGAGAAGTAGATAACAAGAAAATGGATTATAATAACGAAATCAAATTAATAATTAATGAACATGAATTAATAGTTGAATTAGAAGATAATGAAGCAGTTAGTGAACTATTAAAAAGATTAAAATATGGATCACTTATAATAAATGCAAATGATTATGGTAATTTTGAGAAAGTAGGGGAATTAGGTTTTAGTTTACCTACTAGTGATAAGACTATTACTACTACTTCTGGTGATATTATGTTATATCAAGGTGATAAGATATGTCTTTATTATGATAGAAACACTTATTCTTTTACTAAATTAGGTCATATTAAAGATATTACTGAAAAAGAATTAAAAAATATATTAGGAGAAGATGATATTACATATAAATTATCTTTGAAAGGAGAATAAAATGAAAAGTAAAGTATATTTTATTAAAGAAATAACTAAAGAAAATTTAGTTAAATTATATGATGTTTTAGGAAAGAAATTAGAAGGTAAAGTAGCAGTTAAAGTTCATTCTGGTGAAGAAGGTAACCAAAATTATTTAAGACCAGAATTTATGGAAGATATAATTAATTATGTTAATGGTACAGTAGTAGAATGTAATACAGCTTATGGTGGAGAACGTAATACTACTAAGAAACATTTAAAAACTATCGAAAGACATGGTTGGAGAATGTATAACTTTGATTTAATGGATGAAGATGATAATGACTTAGTATTACCAGTTAGAAATGGTACACATTTAAAAGAAAACTTTGTTGGGAATCACTTACAAAACTATGATTCTATGTTAGTTTTATCTCACTTTAAAGGTCATCCTATGGGTGGATTTGGTGGTGCATTAAAGCAATTATCTATTGGTTGTGCATCAAGTCGTGGTAAAGCTTGGATTCATTCAGCAGGTACTAATAAAAATCAATATACATTATGGAATAATTTACCACAACAAGATGATTTTCTAGAAAGCATGGCTGAAGCAGCTAGTTCAGTAGTAGATTATTTCCATGGTAATATGGTATTTATTAATGTACTTGCTAATATGAGTGTAGATTGTGATTGTTGTAAAGATGCCGAAGATCCATGTTTAAAAGATATAGGTATAATGATATCACTTGATCCAGTAGCTATTGATAAAGCTTGTGTTGATATGGTTGATAATAGTAATGACCCTGGTCATGATCATTTTATGGAAAGAGTTAATTCAAGACATGGTACTCATACAATAGATAAAGCTTATGAATTAGGAATTGGTAATATAGATTACGAATTAATTGAAATATAAAACTACTTTTTAGTAGTTTTTTTTGTACATCGTATTTACTTTTACTAATCATTTATTTATAATAACTAACTAGGTGATTTACTATGAACAAAGAAACCAATGACTTTTTATTAGAAAACTTAGATGAAGCTCATGAATCATTTATTCATATTTTAAAAGAAATGAAAGAAAATAATATAGATGTTGATTATCATGAATTAGAAACTAAAGAAAGAGAAAATTATCAAAGTATAGTTAATGAAATAAATCAAATGGGTTATTATGTATCAGAAGCTACTACTTTAAGAGAAGAAAATAGTGATTTATTTGATTATGAATATACTCTTTATATTAAATATGCTATTCTTTTTGGTGTATCACTAGCTTTTATAAAACTATTTCATGTTATTTTTGATACTAGTAGATTAGATGATATAGTTAAATATGGAGTTGGTATGTTATTTGGTGGTACATATATTGGTTTATTAAATAAAGATATTCATGATAATAGAAGTTGTACTAAAGAAAAAAGAGATTTAATTAATAAATTAAAGACATTTAAAGAAAACTATAAAATATCTCATGATAAAGCAGTATGTAATATTGATGGTATATTTTCATTAAATGGATTTTTATGGGATAAAATAGAAGAAGAAAAAGTAAAGAAGAAGGAATTAATATAATTTCTTTTTTTATATAAATTTATGTTATAATTTAGTAGGAGGCTTTATGAGAAAAATAATAATACCAGTTATATTTTTAACTATTGGACTATTAATTAGTTATTTATATGTAAACGCAAGATATAGTTTAGAAAAGGATTTACCAAAACCAGAATTATCAGAAGGATTACGTGGTAAATATGGTATTGATAAAAATATTAATGAAACAACGATTGATAATTATTTAAATAGATCAGATACCGTATATCGTGATGTTAGAATGTTAGTTGATCCAGCTACTTGGGAAAATAAGGGTGGTGATAGATATCTATCTGGTTATATTAAAGGCTTTGAAGTAATACCATCACCATATTTAGCTAATTATACTGATGAATATATTGAACAAAAGAAAATAGAAAATATTAGTGGTTTATATCAAGGACCAACATTATTTAAATTAGATGATGAAGGTAATTATACCCCTAATTATAAAGAATCAATGGATATATTAGAAAGTATCTTCCCAAAAGATAAGAATATCTTTATTATTTGTGGAGCAGGTGGATATGCAGGTCAAGTAAAACATATGTTAGTTAAACTTGGATGGGATGAGAATTTAGTACGTGATATTGGTGGATATTGGTACTATGAAGGAAAGAATAGTATTAAGGTAAAAGAAACTATTGATGGAAAAGATTATTATAACTTTAGTAAAGTACCATACTATAATATTGATTTTAATAGTTTAACGGAGATTAAATAGTGAAAAAGATAATATTATTAATAGTAATATTTCTTCTTGTTGGATGTAGTAATAATAAAGAGTTTTATTTAACTGATAAATACTATAATAAAGGAGAATTTATTGAAGTTAAAGAAGATGAATTAAATAGTAATGAATCATATCTTCTTTATACATATAATAATTTCTGTGTATTACCAGTTCATTGTGAAAATATCTTTAAACAAGTAATGGAAAAATATAAAATAGATATCTTATCTATGCCATTTGATACTTTTAAAAATACTAGTTTTCATAAAGAAGTTAAATATGCTCCATCCATTCTTATTATTAAAAATGGTAAGATAATAACATATTTAGATGCTAATTCTGATAAAGATTTAGAAAAATATCAAAATATTACTAAATTTGAAGAATGGTTAAAAGAATATATTTATTTAGAGAAAACAACTAATTAAGTTGTTTTTTATTTACGTAAATAGAATAAAAATAATATTATGAATTCTTGATACAATAAATAACCATGTTATAATTAGAATGAGGTGATAATATGCCAGATGATTATTTAGAAAGAACAAGAGAGTATTATAATACTGATCCAATGTGGAAAAAAATAGATTATACACCATTTCCATATCAAAATTTGCTAGAAGAAGCGGGTTATAAAGTAAAAGATTTTAATGATTTTGCTAAATTACAAGTATATGATGCTGATACAGGAGAGAAACTTAAATTAACATTAGTAGATCATCATTATATTGATTTTAGAGGATCAGATAATAAATATATTAGAATTAGTAGTTATGGTCGTGTTGCTTTTAAATTACCAAATAATGAACGATGTGACGTAAGATATTTTAAAAATTCTAATTCAATAGAGTATCTAATTGGTGACTCATTTACATTTCATGTTGATTATGTTACGAATTTGGAAAACGAAAGTGGTGCAGATAAGACAATAGCTGATATGCGTTTAGAATCACGTCATGATTTTGTTCGTGTATCACAAAGGGTTAGTGACGTAAGAGTACATGATCCATTTGGAGCTTATGAAACTGGAGCAAGTGCTTGGCGTGTTATACCGATTGATACAGTAAAGAATCAATATTTATCGGACGTATTTCAAAATTTTATAGAAATGCTAAGAAAGCAAGATATACCAAATAAAATTGATATTACTACTTTAAATTTTGTTTCTAATGTTATAAGTGTGCATATAAGAGAATTCTTAGAATATCGTAATAATGATGAAGTAAAAGATATGATTATTGCATCTTATGAAAAAGATATTGAGGAAGTAAAACAACAATATGAAGAAACAATAAGTAAAATGGAAGCAACTTTAAATCAACTAAAAGCATCTAAGAAAAATGGAAAAAGTATTGAAGAAATGAGGCAAGAATCTGAAAGACTACGTACAGATTGTTTGGCAATTATAGATAAATTAAATGCAGCTAGGGAAAATGGAGAAGATACTGAAGAAATACAACGAGAATTTGAAAAATTATACGCAGAATGGAAATCATTTAAAGCTCAATTAGATGAAGCTATTTATGAAAAAGAAAAAGAAAAAGATATGGAGAGAGTACATCGAGAATTTGAAACAATATACGCAGAATGTATGGCAGTTATGAATCAATTAGATGCATCTAAGGAAAATGGTAAAAATAAGTAAGCTTTGCTTACTTTTTTTATGGAAAAAAACATTCAAATATAGTATAATTACACTAGAAAGGTATGATGGATATGTTAGAGATTAAAAGTATCACTAAAGTATATGAAACTGATGGTTTTAGACAAGTTGCATTAGATAATGTATCAGTTAATTTTCGTAAATGTGAATTTGCAGCTATTCTAGGTCCATCTGGATCTGGTAAAACAACCTTTCTAAATATTATTGGGGGATTAGATCAATACACTGATGGTGATTTGATAATAAATGAAATAAGTACTAAAAAGTTTAAAGATAGTGATTGGGATAGTTATAGGAATCATCGAATTGGTTTTGTATTCCAAAGTTATAATTTAATAGGACATCAATCTGTTCTTAGAAACGTTATGCTTGCTTTAACACTTTCTGGCATTAGTAAAAAAGAAAGCATTGAAAGAGCTAAAAAAGCCTTAATAGATGTAGGGTTAGAGGAACATATGTACAAGCGCCCTAACCAACTTTCTGGTGGACAAATGCAAAGAGTAGCTATTGCAAGAGCTTTAGTTAATGATCCAGAAATACTACTTGCGGATGAACCTACTGGAGCACTTGATTCAACTACTAGTGTACAGATAATGGATTTACTTAAAAATATAGCTAAAGATAAATTAGTTATTATGGTTACTCATAATCCAGATTTGGCTAATACTTATGCTAATCGTATTATTAATTTAAAAGATGGAAGAATTGTCTCTGATACTAATCCATATGATGGCAAGACTAATACTAAAGAAAATAAAAAAGAAAAAGATAATAAATCTAAGAAAACTAAGATGTCTTTCTTAACTGCATTATCACTTTCATTTAATAATTTAATGACTAAAAAAGGTAGAACTATCCTTGTGGCTTTTGCTGGTTCTATTGGTATTATAGGAATTAGCTTAATACTTGCTTTATCTAATGGCTTTCAAGCTTATATAGATAAAATACAAGAAGATACACTTACTTCATATCCACTTAATATTATGCAAGAATCTACGGATATAACTGGTGTATTATTATCAATGAACACGAAAAGTGATGAAGAAAGAAATGATAATAAAATAATTGAACAACAACAAGTTACATCTATGTTAAAAAATGTTAGCACAAATGACTTAAAGAGTTTTAAAAAATATATTGATGAAAATTATAATACTATTAAAAATGATTTAGCTACGATTAAGAATACTTATAGTGTTAGTCCACTTATATATACAATAGATGCTACTAAGAAATTAGCTAAATTAAATCCAAGTGATTTTATTAGTTCATTTTATGGTAATGGTATGATGAAATCATTATCTAACTATACTTCAATATTTACTCAAATGGTTGATAATACTGATATGCTTAATGAATCATTTGATGTATTAACTGGTCATTGGCCAGAAAAATATGATGAATTAGTTATAGTTTTACAAGATAAGAATGCTATTCCTGATTTATTAGTTTATGCATTAGGTTTTAGAGATACAAAAGAATTAAAAACGATTATTAATAAGATAATGACTGGTAGTAATGTAAGTATTGAAACTACTGATCCAATGGAATTTACTTATGATGATTTGATGAATGTTGAAATGCGTATGATTATGCCAACTGATCTTTATAAATATAATAGTAAATATGATTTATATGAAGATATGAGTGAAGATGAGGATTATCTTAATAATTTATATTCTAAAGCTACTAAATTAAAAATAGTAGGTATTGTTGCTCCTAAAGAGGGAGTCACTACGATGGCTTTAACACCAGGAGTTATTTATCGTGAAGAATTAGTTGATTATATTATTGATTATTCAAAAAATACGGAAATAGTTAAAAAACAATTAAATAATGAAAATTATGATGTTATATCAGGTAATGCATTTGATAAAGATGATAATAAATTAGATTTAAGTTTTAGAGATTTAGTTGATGTTGATAAAGATAAGATTAATGAAGCTTTTAATGTTAAAATTGATGAGAAATCTATTGAAAAACAAACTATGGATTATATGAAAGAAATATCTAATTCTATTACTACTAATATTGATCCAGCTAAAGATAGATTTAATGAAGTATTAAATAGTGTTATTTCTAGTTTAGAGTTTAATGAAAAAATAGAGTCAAAAGATATCAACAATATTGTGGATAAATCTTTAAATAAAAATGATAAATTACTAACTAATCTAGAAAAAGATTATGTAGTACCTAAAGATAACTATAAAATGGCGATAAGTGGTATAGTAAAAGCTATTATTAGTACATATGTTAATGAATATGTAAAAGTAGATCCTTCTCTTACAACTGATGAATCTAATAAGATAGCAATGTATAATGAAACAATGTTTAATACTGTTAAAGATGGTATTTTAAATAGTGCAGCTATTGACTTAGTTATTAATAAAATGGCCAGTGGTATGACCGAAGCTAAGATGAATAAAGATATTCTTGGTAAAGTAGGGGATTTAACTGGTAATTTAACTAAATCTTTTGCTAATGCATTTAATGTTAATCCTGATAAAATAGCTGATGCATTTAAATTAAAAATGAGTCAAGAACAAATTACTAGAGTAATTAGTTCAATGATCTCTGATACAGAAGTTAATGCAAAAACTAATTTAATTACATTAGGTTATCAAGATAAAGATGAACCTACTTATATGTCATTTTACTTTAATAGTTTTGATGGCAAAGAACATTTCTTAAAATTTCTTGATGAATATAATGAAAAGATGGAAAAATCAGGTAATGAAGATAAAGTAATTAATTATACTGATGCAACTGGTATATTAATGGATTCAGTTAAAACTATCGTTAATGCAGTTAGTTATGTATTAATTGGTTTTGTATCTATATCACTTGTTGTATCTAGTATAATGATTGGTATTATTACATATATCTCAGTCTTTGAAAGAACTAAAGAAATTGGTATATTACGAGCAATTGGTGCTTCTAAAAGAAATATTTCATCAATCTTTAATGCTGAAACCTTTATAGTTGGTTTATTATCTGGTTTATTTGGTATTGGTACATCATATATTCTAATTCCAATTATAAATGCTGTAATACATCACTATACTGGTAATATTCCACTTAGTGCTACTCTATATCTATCTAATGCCTTGAAATTAGTTATATTAAGTATTATACTTACTTTAATTGGTGGATTAATACCAAGTAGAAGTGCTAGTAAAAAAGACCCTGTAGAAGCTTTAAGGAGTGAATAATGGTTAATGAACAAACAAAAAATCTTGCAGAGGAAATAATGGCTTGTTATGAAGAAGCTTATAATTATTATTCTCCAATAGTAGATATTATAATTAATAATAAAATAGAAAATATAAAATTGATAGAAAATACTCTTGATCACATAATATATATTTATACAGAAAAAGGTTTTGATTTATTTATGAAATTATTATTATATTATGGTTCATTTAATGTAGAAGCAACATATAAATATGTAGATAAAGCAAAGATACAAAGAGATAGTGATTATAATGCATATATTAAAAAATTAGAAAAAATAAAATAGGTATTGCATAAATAAATCTATTATGTTATTATCATAAAGGTGATAGAAATGAGAATACAAGAAAGCTTAGTAAAATTCAGGTCAATGAATTTAAAAAAAGATCTTTCTTTTCTATTTTTATCATTTTTATTAATTATTAAATAAACATCAATTTTTCGGAATTGGTGTTTTATTTTGTAATTAATGAATAATTGTTAGAAGGAGGAATATGAAAAAGAACAATTATTTACTTTATGATGTTGATGAAACACCACCAAAAGGCAAAATGATTATTTTGGCTATTCAACACGTATTAGCAATGTTTGGTGCAACTATCTTAGTACCATTATTAGTTAATCAGGGAGTACAAAAGGTTTTAGGTGAAGGTGTAGAAGTATTAACAATACCAGTTGCCTTATTTACTAGTGGTATTGGTACATTAATTTATCTATTATGTACTAAAAGAAAATCACCAGTATATTTAGGTTCATCATTTGCCTTTATTACACCAATAGTTTGTGCTTATTTAGCAGCTGGTTCTTCAGGTGTTGGAATTGGAATATTCCTAGTAGGTTTGGTTTATGTATTATTTGCAGTATTAATTCATTTCTTTGGTAAAAAATGGATTAATAAATTAATACCACCAATTGTTATTGGACCAATGATTATGGTTATTGGTTTAGGTCTTGCTCCAAGTGCAATATCTAGTATTGGTATTGATGGAACAGCTTTTGATTGGAAATCACTTGCTGTTGCTTTAACTTCATTTATAGTAACTATTATAATTGCTACAAGAGCAAAAGGATTCTTAAAGATTATACCTTTCTTTGTAGGTATATTATCAGGTTATGTACTTGCTATTATTCTAGGAATGGTAGACTTTAGTGGAGTAGAAACAGCATCAGTATTTAGTTTACCTAAATTTATTCTTCCATTTAAAGATTATGCATTTAGTTTAAAAGGGGTATTAACAATCGTACCAATTGCCTTTGTTACAATAGCTGAACACTTAGGTGATCATATGGCACTAGGTACTATAATTAAGAAAGATTTAGTAAATGATCCAGGTCTTGATAGAACACTTCTTGGTGATGGTATTGCAACAAGTGTAGCTGGTTTACTTGGTGGACCTGCTAATACAACTTATGGTGAAAATACATCAGTTGTTGGTATGACTAGAGTAGCTTCTGTTAAAGTTATTGGATTAGCTGCAATATTTGCTATTCTAATTAGTTTCTTTGGTCATGTAACAGCAATCTTCTCATCAATACCTAGTCCAGTATTAGGTGGTATATCATTACTACTTTATGGATTTATTGCTGTAAATGGTCTTAAAGTATTAATTCAAAATCAAATAGACTTTGATGATGTAAGAAATGTAATTATTGCATCAACTATGTTGGTTTTAGGTTTAGGTGGAGCTGTTATAGCTATTACATCAGGTGATGTTAATATATCAATTTCAGGTATGAGCTTAGCAGCTGTAGTTGGTATTATACTTAACTTAGTATTACCTAATTCTAAAAAAGAAAATAAATAAAAGAGGTTCCATTTAGGAACTTTTTTTATTGACTATAATAATTAACTAATGTATAGTAATATGGTTGTAGGAGGTAATATGCAAGATAAAGGATATTATACATTATTAGAAATATTAATGGCTATGAGAGGGGAGTATTTAAAGTGTCAAGAGTTATTATCTAATATGAAAAGTGATATAACTATTACCGATAAAGATCCATATATCGAGGCTTATTTGTCATTAGTTGATAGATGTATAGAGATTGATTATTCAAATTATGACTATAAGGGAGTAAATCTTTTTATTAGAAGAGATCCTCGTGCAGGAGTAGGGCCATATGTAAGAAATTTATTAAAATGTCTTCCCATAATGCAATTATATTCACATTATGATATAGCTAACTATGATTTAAGAAAAGCCCATGATAAATATTGTTTTGAGAATGTCAAGTCTAATCCGATATATAACCCTACAGTAGTTATTCCTGATAATTTACAAAATGACTTTCATGAAAATTTAGTAAAAATAGGTGCGTTAGATTTATATCGATTACCAGAAAAAGTATTTAATATTAGAGATTATTCAACAATGGTCATTGATGGTAGTGGTTTTAATACATATCCAGAACATGATATTCATCAAGTCTCTTATGATGCAAGAAATGATAAAATAGTATTTAATACTAGATTTATAGATGAGATTGAACCTGAAGCTCTTATTGATGTATTAAATACTGAAGTACCTACTTATAGAATACCTAAAGAAGTACTTAAATATTTAGAAAAACATGCGGTAGAACCAATAGAAGTAGAAGGTAATGAACCATTTAGAAAACATGGTGAATATTATATTAAAGCAGAAGATAAAAAAATAGTTTTAATTAAAAGTTTAAAGAAATAATAAGGGTAGATATGAAAGAAATAATATTTGTTACACATAATAAAGGAAAAGCTAAATCAGCTGAAAAACACTTTAAAGATTTAAAAATATCAACATATGAATATGAATTAGATGAACCAAGAAGTGATGATATTAAGTTAATTGCAACAGCTAAGGTTAAAGAAGCTTATGAAGTAGTTAAAAAACCATGTATGGCTATGGATACTGATTTTTATATTGATGCACTTAATGGTTTTCCTAAAGCTTTTGTTAATTTTGCTCTTGATACTATCGGTATTGATGGAATACTTAAATTAATGGAGGATAAAAAAGATAGAAAGTGTTGTTTTAGAGAATGTCTTGCGTATTATGATGGTGAGGAAATATACTATTTTTATGGTGAGTGTAAGGGTACATTAACTAAAGAAAGAAAAGGATTAGATTCTGATGAAAAATGGTCTGATTTATGGTATATATTTACTCCTAAAAACTGTACTAAAACATTAGCTGAAATGACTAAAGAAGAAAGAGAAGAAAGAAAAAAGATAGATGAATCTTCTGATGCATTAGCTAACTTTGCAGAATGGTATAAAGAAAATTGTTAAAGTTTCCGAAAGGAAGCTTTTTATTTACATAAATTAGATTGTTTTATTAACTTTTTTTGTGTATAATAACTCCAGTAGGTGATTTATGAGTAGAAATTATTATACTTATGCAGAAATGATTTTATCATTAAGAAATAATTATCAAGAAGTTCAAAAAAAATTAAATAAAATGAAAGAACAAATGTTAGTGGCAACTGATAAACCTGCTAATTCTAATTTGTTTCTTAGATTAAAAGAAATAGATAATGAAACTAAAGAAGTAGTAAGTGAACCAAGTGTTCATCTACATGTTAGTAAAGTATGTCCATCTCATGTGAAAAATTTAATTAATGGATATATCTATAAAGGTAATAATGGCGCTGATAAAACTATTTTATATCACACTAATAATGCGGATTTTATTATGAATGATGATTTTAGTTTTACTCAAGAATTGTATGGTAATCTTAAATTATTTGCTCCTGGTGTAGTTGTTCCAGAAGAAAATAAAGAGTATTTTGAAAAATATTATCAACAATTACAACAATTACCTTTATATAATACGCCTAGTTTAGAAGTTGAATTAAGTCCATTTCAATGGTTTGTTTTAAGAGGTAATCGTATGGAATTATCCAGTGGATATACTGATTCTGTTACTATTAAATATGTTGTTTCTGATGATAAAATACATATTTTTACAAAAGAAGAACAATCTTCACTATTTATTGAAGACTTGTTTGCTACTAAAATACCTAGTTATGAACTTGGTGATGAAGTACTTAATTTATTTAAATATAATGAATATACTATTGATAATGTATCTATTGATCCAAGAGATAGTATCTGTAATAAAGATAGATTCACAATTATGGATAAAGAACCAGAATTAATACTAAAAAAAGTAGTAAAAAAATAGTTTCTTCGGAAACTATTTTATTTATAAAATAGACTTTATGTTTTTAATTATTAATGATATAATAAAATTGGTTAATTTTAAGGAGGTTATTATGCAAGTAATATTCTTAAAAGATTTAAGGGGACAAGGTAAGAAAGGTGAAATAAAGGAAGTAGCCGATGGTTATGCAGTTAACTTCTTAATAAAGAAGGGTTTTGCAGTTAAAAAAACTGAAACTAGTTTAAATAAACTTAGTATTGAAAAAGAAAATAATCGTCTATTAGATGAAAAAATGACTAAAGAAGCTAAAGACCTTGCCGAGAAATTAAAGAAAGTAGTAGTTACATTTACTGCAAAAGCAGGTAAAGAAGATAAAATGTTTGGTAGTATCTCTAATAAGCAAATAAAAGAAGAATTAAATAAATTAGGTTATAATTTTGATAAAAAACAAATTATGAGTGAAACTATTAATTCATTTGGTTTTCATAATGTAGATATCAACTTATATAAAAATATTAATGGAACAATAAGAGTTGAAGTAAGGAAGGGATAATTATGGCAAGAAGTATACCAAGTAATCAAGAAGCTGAACAATCTCTTCTTTCATCAATGTTCATTTCACGTAGTGCATTGGAAAGAGCTACTGATACTTTATCTGAAGAAGATTTTTATTATGATAATAATAAAGTATTATTTAGTGTATTAGATAGTTTAAATAAAAGAAATATTCCAATTGATATGACTAGTGTTGTTACTGAACTTAAAAACAATAACAAACTAAATGAAGCTGGTGGAATAGCTTATATAACTGAAGTACTTAATAGTGAAGCAGTGGCTACTAATGCTGATTATTATATTAAAAAAGTTAGTGATAGTGCTTTACTTAGAAGACTTATTAAAGCTTCTGAAGAAATTGGTGCATTAGGTTATGAATCATTAGATGATGTTGATGAAGCTTTAGATGAAGCTGAAAAAAAGATATTAAGTGTTGTTAAAAATAGACAAAGCAGTGAATTTCGTCCTTTTAAAGATGTATTAATATCTGCCCAAAAGAACTTAGAAGAATTATCTAAAGCAAAGGGTGAAGTTACTGGTATTGCATCTGGTTTTATAGATTTAGATCGTTTAACAGCTGGTTTTCATGAAAATCAATTAATTATTGTTGCTGCAAGACCGGCAATGGGTAAAACTGTATTTGCTCTTAATATTGCTGTTAATGCTGCTTTAGCTGGTAAAAGTGTAGCTATCTTTAACTTAGAAATGGATGCTGTACAATTAGCTAATCGTATGTTATCATCTGTTGGTCAAATAGATGGTAGAAAGTTCTTATCAGGAAACTTTAATAATCAAGATTGGACTAGACTTAATGAAGCTATGAGTCAATTAGAGAATGCTAATATATTTATAAATGATATGACTGAATCTACTATTGGTGCAATTAGAAGTAAATGTCGTAGATTAGCTAGTAGTGAAACAGGATTAGATTTAGTTATTGTCGATTATCTACAACTTGTATCAGGTGGTAAGAATTATGGAATTAATCGTCAACAAGAAGTATCAGATATATCTCGTGCATTAAAATTACTTGCTGTCGAATTACATATTCCAATTATAGCATTAGCACAGTTATCTCGTTCTGTTGAGCAACGTGAAGATAAACGTCCTATTATGAGTGATTTGCGTGAATCAGGATCTATTGAACAAGATGCTGATATAGTATCTTTCTTATATCGTGATTCTTATTATAAAAAAGGTGTTGCAGAAGGAAATGCATCTATTAGTGAACTAATTGTTGGTAAACATCGTAATGGTAGAACAGATACCATAAAATTAGTCTTTAAAGGAGATACATGTTCTTTCTTAAATTATCAAAAAGAAAATGAGGGTGAATAATAAGTGAAAGGAAAAAATATAATTTGGTTATTAGTAGCGGGTATATTAAGTGGTATATTAGTTACTTGGGCTAAGAATTATAATGAAGTTAAACATGTTCCTCAAGAAGGATATCGTGTTTATCTTGAAGGTAAAAGTCTTGGTTTTATTAAATCAAAAAATGAATTAAATGAATATATTAATGTACAACAAGAAAAACTTAAAAGTAAATATAATGTTGATACAGTTTATATTCCAAATAATATAGATATAGTTAAAGAAATTACTTATGATGATAATTTTGATAATGTTTCAAATATTTATAATATGATCAATACTATATCACCATTTACTATTAAGGGTTATCAAATAACTATCGATAGAACAAATAGTACACAATATAAAAACGATGATAATGAAGAAGATACTAAACCAAAAATTATTAAGATAAATGTTCTTGATAAAGAAATATTTAATAAAGCTATTGAAGAAGTAATATTATCATTTGTTGATCAAGAACAGTATGATTCATTTAAAGCAAAAACTAATACTGAATTTACTGGTGCAGTTGGTGAATTAATAGAAAATATATATATTGAAGATGATATTTCTATTAAAGAAACTAATATTCCAGTTAATGAAACAATATATATGAATAGTGATGAGATTACTCAATATCTTATTTTTGGTGAAAATTCAACTAAGAAAAAGTATGTAGTTAAAGAAGTAGATGATATTGAAAAAATAGCTGAAAAGAATAAAATGAGTGTTAATGAACTTGTTATAGCTAATAAAGATTTATCTAATGAAAAGACATTAATTTATGTTGGACAAGAATTATCAGTTGGTGGAGTAGATCCATTAGTTACTACGATAGTAGAAAAACATATTGTAGAAGATCGTGTAGTTAAATATAAAACTACTTATCAATATGATAATCATATGTATCAAGGTCAAACCAAAGAAAAACAAAAAGGTTCTGATGGTAAGACTAGAGTTACACAAAAAGTTAAAATGATGAATGGTGAAATTATTAATGCTTATATTGTATCTAGTGAAGAGTTAAAACCAGTTGTTAACCGTATTGTAGTTAAAGGTGGTAAACAAATTGCTAGAGGTGATGGTGAATGGACATGGCCAACTAATTTTCCATATACT
>JAEEGL015593482.1_pt1 | contig 18394 bp, 18 predicted proteins | sample 9134231 | NCBI WGS metagenome assembly JAEEGL01 (sample SAMN16246548, study PRJNA631951) | gut metagenome | biome: gut microbiome; feature: rumen; material: fiber-attached | host: Bos | place: Iran: Karaj | collected 2018-10 | reverse complement strand
GGTTGGAAGAAACTGGAGGCAGAGAAAGTTGAAAAGAGCCTTTTCAATCAACAACTGGCAGATGGCTTTGGCATTGAGCCAACAGATGTAATTGATATCTATGGCTTTACCGAGCAGATGGGCTTGAATTATCCTGATTGTCCATGTGGATGCAAACATACTTCTTCTTATGTTAGGGTATTGGCTCGTGATGTTGTCACGCGTGAGGTGCTGCCAGAAGGTCAGGAGGGTATGATGGAGTTCATTACACCAATTCCTCATTCTTATCCAGGCAATGTGGTTTTGACCGATGATATGGGTGTCATTGAGAAAGATCCCTGCCCATATGGTAGACCAGGCCAGAGATTCCGCATAACAGGTCGCATGAAGAAGGCCGAGGTTAGAGGTTGTGGTGATATCCTTTCTGCAAAGTTGACCTTTAATGCAAAGACTACTTCAGAAGCTCAAGACGATAAACGCCTTGATGTGCAATATTTCAAAGGTGATATCGCTGAAGGAGATAGCGAGATTCAGATGAAGTCAATCATTGATGGATTGAATGCGCAGTCAGAATGGCTGAGAAACCAGCCTGTAGAAGGTTTGATTGGCTTAATTGGCCTTGCTGCAAAGAAATGGCTGTCAGATCCTAAATACCAAATATTGAAGGATAAGGGCTTGCTTTTCCTTTCACAGTGGTGTGATGAGCGTCACCTAAGACAGGTTGCACTCGATGGCCTTCGAGGAAATCTGAAATATGCAGATACCTTCCTACCATGTTCTGATAGCGATAAGCATCTGATGATGGCAAATGCTAGAGGTTTGGTGTGTCACTGGATGGCAGGCAATGTCCAAATTTTGGGTATGTTTGCCTTAGTACAGTGCATATTGACTAAGAATGTCAATCTCATTAAGGTCGCAGCCAAAGATGAAGGAGTTTTCGCTTCATTAATGTCTGCTTTCGAGGGGCTTGAATATACCACGGAAGATGGAGTAGTTGTCAAAGGTAACGATTTGGTTAAGACCATCGGTGTGGTTTATTTCTCTCGACACGCTAGAAAATTAGGGGATATGATGTCTAAGTCTGCAAAAGTACGTATAGCATGGGGAGGTAAAGAAGCTGTTGAGACTGTCGCTGGATATCCATCAGCTATAGACTGTGAGACTGTGATTTTTGGTCCCAAATTGTCTTACGCGGTTGTTGCGAAGGAAGCTCTTTCTTCCGAACAAGATGCAAAGAAATTGGCTCGCAGGGTTAGCGTAGACGTTTCTATATTCGATCAGGCTGGCTGTGCTTCTCCTCATAATCTCTATATAGAGAAAGGTGGCGCGGTATCTCCAGAAAGATTCTGTGAGATATTGGCGGAATCATTCCCTAAGACAGAGATTCAGATACCCAAGCCTGCTGTATCGCCAGAACAAGTAAGCGCCATTCACTCTATTCGTGGTGTGTATGACTTTAAGGGAAAGGTATGGGGTAGCAGTACTATGAGTTGGTCAATCCTTCTTTCTGATGATGCAGAATGTGAGCTTTGCAAACCTGTATATTCCCGTGCTTTGATGGTTCATGAGGTGGAGAATATTAATCAGGCTCTTGACGTTATCGAAGATTATATCCAGACCATTGGCATAGAAGCACCTCAGGAGAAGGCTATAGAATTTGCAAAGATTGCTACAAAGAAAGGCGTTGCCAGATTGCCTAAGATAGGCCGTATGCTCAATTTCGAAATGCCATGGGATGGCGTTTTCTTAATTGATCGTCTTGTTCGCTGGAACACATTGTTTGGGCCATTAATATGAGAACTAAGAAATGAAAGATCGCATAACATATTTTGACTTTCTTAGAGGATTGGCAATATTGATGGTTATGGGTATTCATTCTTATAGTATGGTTCCTTTTGACTCAATAGCCAATGCTTTAAGAATTAATATGCGTGAACTGCTTAATTTCGCAGTTCCACTTTTTCTTGCAATTTCAGGTTTTTTATTGGCCAAAAGAAAATTGAGAGTAAGAGAGAGTACATTATATTTATTAATAAGCAAATTCCTCGAGTTTATATACCTTTGCTCCTTTGGTCTTCGCCAATGGTTGTATTGTCGATCCTCAGTGGTAAAATGTGGATGATTGCTATACTCCAAGGATTAATATGTGCTACATTTGGTCCCTATTATTTTGTTCTTTTGATCATCCAATTATACTTGTTGCATCCTTTAATAGTTAAAGTTGTAAAAATTCGACAGGGGGGTATTTTGATAATTCTTAACGTGTCTTCATTTTTCATGTTCAATATCATTTTGAAGAATTACGAAGTTCCATTTGTATTCTTGGTTAGCCCGTTTATTTATTGGATATCATTCTATGCCATTGGTGTCTACTTCTCTTCACATAATAGAAATTATTCAATATGGATATCTTTAATATTTGTAATATTTGGGGCATTAGCTCAATTTGCATCATGCTATTATACAAAAGTACCTAGAATTTTAGAATATGAAGCAATATTTGCAGGATGGCTTTATTCTGTGTCTGCATGGACATATGAAATGGGAATTATAATGTTATTATTTGCAAAATCGACAGAGAATCTGTACAATAAAAATGAGAAACTTTTTTTCCCGATTAGGTTTATCGGACCATATGCTTTTGGTATCTACCTTTGTCATGTATATACTCAGTATTTTATAGAAAAATATACGTCTGTAGAAACATGGGCGGTTAAATGGATAGTAATGACAACGTTATCAATATTATTGATACTAATACTTGGTTCAATCATACCTAAGCGTGTTCAACGGTATTTTGACATTAAATAGAAAAATATGATTCATTTAAATAATAAAAAAGGAGAAATTATCCCACAGATAGGCTTAGGAACTTTTCCTTTTCAAGGAAGAGTGATGGCTGAAATGGTAAAATCTGCAGTTAATGTTGGCTATAGATTATTTGACACAGCAGATGACTACCGAGGCGAATCAGGAATAGGGATGGCAATAAGTGAATTGGAAAGTGAAGGGAAGTGGCTGCGTGAAGATATTTTTATTCAAACCAAAATCTCTGATAATAATGCGACAGCAAATGAACCTTTAAAAGGCATTTTCTTTAACCCCAATAGCAAGTTTATGCAACGCCATACAGTTGAAGAAGTAGTCCGAGAGAAAGTTTCAATTAGTTTGAGGGAATTACAAACAGACTATTTGGATTCATTGTTGATTCATTATCCATTTCCAGGCTATTTCGTTGATATATGGAAGGTGTTGATTGAATTGAAAAGGGAAGGACTTGCTAGATACATTGGAGTGTCAAATTTTCACATTAACCATATAGAGGAACTTATCAGAGAAACCGGTGTTTGCCCAGATATCAACGAATGTTATGCTAGCCCGATTGGAAGTAAGCAACATTTAGTAGATTATTGTTGCAATCACGACTGCTTATTTGTAACATATTCTCCATTAATGGATATAGCAGCTAACCGTATTAAGGAAGATCTGTTTATTCCTATGATGCATAAGTACGATAAGAGTTTGGCTCAAATTGTTTTACGATGGAACATTGAAAGAGGCTGTTTGCCGCTGCCAAAAACTAAGAGCCCTGCGCGTTTAGCGGAGAATTTCAATATTTTCGATTTTTCTCTTACTACAGAAGAGATGTCTATAATAGAGGCGTTGAATGCAGACTATCAATATATTGTTGAATCCAAAATTTGTCCTGGTTTATGAAAGTATTAACAATAGTTAAATATGTGATAAATGCTATTATTCGTCGAGGCTATTGGTTTAATAATGTGTATTTTGCTGATTGTCGAAAATTTCGGACATATAATACATTCAATACTCAGGTTGTTAATCTTGGGTCAACCTCTGCGCTTCATGCGTTCAATTATGACGGACTAAAAGTTAAAGGTGCAAACTGGGCTCTTGGTCATAACCCTTTGGCTGGAGATTTAGCAATATTGAAAAATTATTATAGCTACTTGGCTCCAAAGGGTTGTACAGTTATTATTCCATTGTGCCCCTTTTCTTCATTGTCTGGTAGTTATCAGCCATTTGAGGATAGATACTATTCTATATTATATTCGTCTACAATACCATCATATTCTTATGTTCATGATGTGCAGGTACAAGATAAATGGCACAATCCAGTCTGGAGGTATCCAATATGGGGTTTTTTACAAGATATATTTCACTTGTTTTCTTTCGGGGAAGGAAGGGCCTTGTCAGAGGAGAATATGCAAAAGAGCGCATCCCAATGGATTGATGGGTGGTTCCATGAGTTTTCTCTAAAAGACTTTACGACCCCTTTGTCTCTCGTAAATAAAGACAATATTGACGATGCGGTCTCATTATTGATTCAGATTATAGTTTTTTGCAAACAGCATTGTATAAAACCGGTTATCGTTATCCCCCCAATGTATCATACATTAGCGGAAAGATTCACTTCTGAAGGCAGAGAAAAAGTAATTGAAAGCTTATTTAGAAAAATGAAAGAAACTGATTATACGTTTATCAATTATATGGATGACCCTCAATTCAGTCATGACAGATCGATCTTTAAAGATAGTTTTCTTATGAATAAGAAAGGGGCCAAAGTTTTTACTAAGCGCTTACTAACAGACTTAAAAATCATTTATTAAGGATGAAAATAGGAGTTGTTACATTTTGGCATGGTAATGATAACTATGGCATGATTTTACAATGCTGGGCCCTTCAAGAATATCTCAAAAAGCAGGGACATGAACCATTTGTCATTCGCTATAAAATGATAGGTTGTTTTGCTAAAAGAATTGTAAAACAATTAGTCCATGTTTTTAAGAAGGTGGTAGATTCTTCATACAGAAATGAAATGAAAGAATTGTATAGGCTTAAATGTGTTAATGCTATGCATTTTGCAGAAAGAGATTTTGAAGGTTTCCGTAATAAGAACATAAGATTTAGTAATCGAGAATATCATTATATTGAAAAATTGAGGTTATTCCCCCCCCAAGCTGATTGTTACATTTGTGGAAGCGATCAGATTTGGAATGGAGATCTTAAATCACGTAATCTTGCTGGTTTTTTCTTACAATTCGGCCCCCCAGAAATCAAGAGAATAGCATATGCTCCAAGTTTTGGTATGACAAATCATAATGGTAAACAAATTGAAATATTAAGGAAATATCTTATGAAATTTGATGCTGTTTCATGTCGAGAATGGGCTGGAGTAGAGATGTGTATGAATGCGGGTATTGATGCCGTAAAAGTTGAGGATCCTACTCTGTTATTATCTGCTGAGGATTATTCAGATATTTCTTCAAATAAACTTTATGATAATTACATTTTTATTTATAGTCTAAATATTGAAAAACCAGAAAATATTTATTACGAAAAATTGATTTCTTTATGTCAAAACAAGAGAATTGTAGTAACGCCAGCAAGCGGTTTTATACCTGGTCGTGAAATATTTGGTGAAACAGTTACTTACAATTATGCCACTCCTGCAGAATGGCTTTCTCTTATTAGATATTCAGATCTTGTGGTTACATCGTCTTTCCATGGAGTGGTTTTGTCTATTATATTTAATCGAAAATTTGCTTTTATTCCTCTTAAAGGTGAATATGCTAAGTCTAATAATAGAGTTTGTGATTTAATAAAACAATTGGGTCTTGAAGTTGCGATTGTTAAATCAAGTGAGGATTATTACCGCATATTGTCAAATGACTTTGATTGGTTCCATGTCAACATAAGTCTTTGCGAGATAATAAAAAAATCTGTGTGCTTTCTTAATACGAGCCTGAATTAAGATAAATACATTTGGTCATTTTTCTCTTTATTAATTGAGATAATATTTTTAAATGAAGATATTAATCGCAAATTTATGTCTTTGTATTCTATGGGCTCTCCTTGTGAATTCTTTAAAGTCGAGTTCGTTAAGAAAACGTAAGATATATTCCATGATATGTTTGTTTCAGTTAACCATTATTCATGGCTCTGTGGAAATATTATCATTACCAGATTTGGATGAGTATTATTCATTTTTTAAAGTTGTTACTAAAATAGGCATAGATATTTTTTCTAAAGAGGGTTATCCTGGAGATGATATGGAGTTTGGATATAAATGGATTAACTGGTTCGTTAGTTTTTTTACGTCAAATTTTCGTGTACTTTTGATGTTTGTTTCATTCTTGATTATTTTTTTTTATATAAAATGGTTTAATGAATTTTCACCATATTTATGGCTTTCTGTATTATTAATGCTTCTTATATCTTTTAATGGCTCTCTTTATATATTACGTCAGAATCTTTCAATTGCCATAGCACTATCTAGTTATAAATATATAATTATGAGAAATAGAAAGAAGTTTTTTGTCATAATGTTTCTATCTATATCTTGTCATTTTTCATCAATTATTTTCCTTCCATTATATTATTTATATGGCATAGCAGACACAAAAAGTTATTTGAAGGTATTATGTGCTTTAACAATTATAATTCCTTTGGGAGCTCTTACTATATTTAAAATAGTTGCCTCTCTAATACCAGAATTTAATCATTATGGTGATGTTGATTCAATGAAAGTCGCAACAAAAGCATATATTTTTGGGGCAGCGCTCTTACCATATTTGTATTTCTTAGGTAAAGATGTTTTTGAATTGGGCATAAAAAAATTAATTCTTACAATTAGTTGGTTAGGGCTCATAGGTAGCGCATGCATTGGAGAAGCTGGTGAAGGTCGGATATTTTTGAGCTATTTTTATGTTCTGATAATCCAGATACCATGGACAGCGAGTTATATTAAAAATGGTTTTTGCAAGTTTTTGTTTGTGGTAATTAGTTTAGTCCTGTTTTATTTGTGGGCTTTTTGTTTCGCTTCTGAAGCGGAGATAATATATGAGAGCGAATTTGTTTTTTAGATTTTATATACATAAATAATTCTATATGATACCCAAAATTATTCATTATTGCTGGTTTGGAGGGGGGGCCTTGCCTCCCTTAGCATTGAAATGTATAGCTTCATGGAGGAAATATCTACCAGATTATGAGATTAGAGAATGGAATGAAAGCAATTTTGATGTGGATTCTATCCCTTACACAAAAGTAGCATACTCGGAGAAGAAATATGCATTTGTAAGTGATTATGCAAGATTCGTAATACTTAATAAATATGGGGGCATATATTTTGATACAGACGTTGAGGTTATCCGTCCTATTGATGATATTTTATCTGTAGGTGCATTTCTGGGTTTTGAAAGAGACCCGGATAAATTTGGTGAAGGACTCGTTGCTCCAGGTCTGGGAATGGCATGTGAGGCAAACTCAAATCTAACAAATTACATGATAGAATTATATAAAACATTAAGCTTTAGAAATGAAAATGGAACTCTTAATCAAAATACAATCTGTAAATATACTACTGATATTCTTCTTAAATATGGTCTAAATAGAGAAAAAGGTATTCAGACTGTATTAGGTTTCTCTATATACCCTTCGGAATATTTTGCACCAATTCATTTTGTTACAAGACGCTTACATATTACAAAAAATACAAGAACAATTCATCAATATATGGCATCTTGGACGGATAATGGGAATAAGACTCTTGCTAATTATATAGCAAATTTCCTTCCCGAATCAGTTCTTATCTTGTATAATAGATTAAAACATATTAGATCTTATTCTATTAAATAACCTTTTGGGGATATGAATTAGATCCTAACCTGAATAATATTGTTTAGTTTCTCATATAAAATAATAAAAAATGACAAAAGTATTGGTTGTTGCTACATCCCGTAAAACTAGAGGCGGAATTACTTCTGTTGTAAAGGCTCATGAGACTGGATCGCAATGGAAAAAATATAATTGTAGATGGATTCAAACACATCGGGATGGGCCTTCTTGGAGAAAAATTCTATATTTTTTAACAGCATATATCCAATTCTTTTTGATGGTCCCATTTTGTGATATAGTTCATATCCATATGGCATCTATTCAGTCTCTAAAAAGAGCTGAGTATTTTTTGTGGTTGGCAAAATGTTGGAATAAAAAGACTATTGGGCACTTTCATCCGCATAAGCCGGAAGTAATTTTCGATGAATCCCATAAAGATGAATATCGTAGATTCTTTACTTCAGTAGATAAAATAATCGTATTATCTCAACAATGGGAACTTTGGATTAATGAAGCTTTAGGTGTATTTGATAATATTCAGGTTTTGTATAATCCCTGTCCTCTTGTTGAGAGGAGGAAAATTGAGCCAGAATTCAAATATATTCTTTTTGCTGCAATCTTGTATAAAAGAAAAGGGTTTACTGATTTGATTGAAGCATTCTCACTTATTGCAAAAAAATATCCAGAATGGAAGGTCATCTTAGCAGGAACCCCCAAACGAGCTGAGGATAAGATGCTGATGAAAGAGTTACCCAAAAGGTTAGGCGTTGATTCTCAAATATTATTCCCTGGTTGGATACAGGGTGAAGAAAAAGACAAACTATTTAAAAATGCATCTATTTTTTGTTTGGCGAGTAAGAGTGAAGGTTTTCCTATGGCTGTCTTAGATGCGTGGGCTTATGGAATTCCAGTTGTTTGTACCACCGCAGGTGGACTCGTTGATGTTGTTGAAGATGGTAAAAATTCTATGGTATTCGAATATGGAAATGTGGAAATGCTATCTCAGAAATTATCGATACTTATGAATGATGCAGATTTACGAGCAAAATTGTCAGTCGAATCCCAACGTTTAGCTGACACGGTTTTTAATATTAAGAATATAACAAATCAATTGGACAAAATTTACGAGGAGGTTCTTAATGAGTGAGATTCTTATTTGTGGCGCTTCCTCTTTCGTCGCACGAGGGGTGTTAAATAAATTAGGTGATAGAGGTTATGTCGTAGATTGTTATTCACGAGGTAACACATCTAGAGATGGTGTAATAGTTAGAGGTGATTATCTTTCAATAGCCTCAAATAAAATGCTCAAAGATCATTATGATATTGTTATTAACTATGCTGTACTCAAAGATGGTTCAGTAGAAAGCAATCTCCTATACATAAAATCACTCATTCAGATGTGTATTGGAAAAGGAGTTACGAAATTGATACATTTCTCCTCAGTAATGGTATATGGCTATCATGAGAGCAAAATTACAGAGAATTCACCTGTTGACTCCCTTGATGAGACTTGGAAAAAAGGCTATGGTGAATTTAAAATAGCGGTAGACCAGTATTTCATGTCAATTCGCGACACCTTGCCTTTTGAGTTAGTGTTGGTACGTCCTGGATATGTATTAGCAGATAATAGACCATGCCCTTTTATAATACCATTACCATTAGGCTTTACCTTAATAAAGGGTAACAGTAAAAGTAAGCAACCTATTGTTAAGCGTGAAGAAATACACAAGGCTTTAGTAAAGATAATTGAGACTGAAAAAAACTTGCATGTTTATCATTTCTTCCCTAACGATGGTATGACGAAGTTTCGCTTTGCAAAAATGTTGGGGTACAAAAGGTTAATTCCTATGCCTAAGTGGCTCTTTAAAGGTATCCCTTTTATCTTAATGAAGATTTGCATCATGTCAAAGTCATTTTATAGCCGCTTTGATGGAATGTATAATGAGAGCGAGTTTAGTTCAGAATTGACGGAAAAGAAACTTCATATAAAATTCTCATAAAATGAATATAGCAGTTATTGGTGCCGGTACATATGGCAGTTATCTGATTGATGCGTTACTTCGCAAATATCCAGAAGCAGAGATCACATTATTCGATGTCGGGGATAATAAGATTAAAAGCGAGAAGGAAATAGGATACTATTCTTCGCTTAAGAATGCCTTATATAAAGGATTGACTGATGGTCGATTATTCGGTTTTGGCGGAGCTTCTGTGAAGTGGGGCGGACAGTTGCTCACTTTTACTGAGAATGACTTTGCCAAGCCGGATGGTTTTATGAAGGATGTAACTAAGTACGATAAACAATACAAAGACTCGATGCTCTCTAAATTCAACATTGAGAATAAATATGTCGAAAAGCATGTTTCTGAAGAACTCTTTACCAAAACAGGAGTTTGGCTAAGTGCATTACACCACGATTTCTTTAAATGGTTCAAGATAAAGAAACGTAAGCAGGTTAAGATCCTTCAATTTACCAGAGTTGTGAGGCTAGAGTCCTATGATGGTACAAAAATAGATGCAATAGTTTACCTTCAAGATGGGAAAGAAAACAAGAGAACCTTTGATTTCTATTTTCTGACAGCTGGGGCTTTTGAGAATGCTCGTATTTTACTGAGTTCTGGTATGATTGAAGGCGATAAGGTATATTTCTCGGACCATTTGAGCCAAAAAGTGTTTAAGATAAAAAAGAGTACAAAGATAGGCAATGAGGATTTCGTGTTCCGTATGAGGGGAACTTCTTTGATTACAAAGCGAATGATAGGCGAGGTTGATGAAACTTCTTTTTATATACACCCTGTATTTAATCTGAACTTCCCGTTCTTTGAAAGTGTGAAAGAGGTTCTTTTCAAACATCACTTTGAATGGAAGTACATTTGGAATATTTTTAAAGACATTCCAAATGTGATTGGGTTTGCATGGTCTGTGCTGGTTTTACGAAAGATGTATGTAATGAACAATGAGTGGTTCCTCTATATTGACATAGAGAACCCCACTAAGGTGAGTTATGTGTCACTTTCTAAAGAAAAGGATATATTTGGCTTACCTGGTTTGAATGTGCATTACTTTGCTGACGAGGAAGCAGAAGCTATTTTTGAAAAGGCTAAAGCAATAGCCATCAAATATCTTGATGCATGCAAGACAGATTATGAGGTTTTAGCAGAGAAAATCAATGTGCAGACCTGTGAGGATATATATCATCCTTATGGAATGTTCCACTTCGAGAGTGGAGAAGAATACTTCTATCATTGGGATAATATGCTACTTGTTACCACAGGTTGCCTGAGCCGTTCGGGAGGAATCAACCCGACAGCAAGTATGTTTCCTATGGTTGACGAATTCATAAATAATCGTATGAAGTATGCTTAAGGTCCTAGTTAATGCATACGCCTGTTCCCCGAACAAAGGAAGCGAACCTGGAATGGCATGGAATTGGTGCGTAAATCTTGCTAAGCATTGCGAACTCTTCATAATAACCGAAGAGGAATTTCGTGATAAGATAGAGGCTGTTATTTCGACTCTGCCTCAAGGGAGGAATATGCATTTCTATTTTAATCGGGTTACTCCGGAGGTGCGTAAAATGTGTTGGAATCAAGGTGATTGGCGTTTTTATTGGTATTATCGCCAATGGCAGAAGAGAACTTTAATATTAGCGAGGCAAATTTGTGCTGAACATAAGATAGACATCCTTCATCAACTGAATATGATAGGCTATCGAGAGCCAGGGCTACTCTGGAAAATAAAAGGACCAAAGTATGTCTGGGGACCAGTTGGCGGTATGGAGACGATGCCAATAGCATACTTGAAAGGTGGTATAAAGACAGTTCTTTTTAATTGTTTAAAGAACCTAATCAATTCATTACAATATCGATATCAACCGAATGTACGCTATGCAGTAAAAAGGGCAGATGTGATAATCGCAGCAACAAGCGGTTGTCAAAAAAAACTTCAGGATTACTATGGAAAGAAAGTTTATTTGATAAATGAGACGGGATGTGAAGTTGTGGAAAAGTTTAAAGACTCCAGAAACAATGGATCTGGTATTATGAGTCTTTTATGGGTTGGCAAGTTGGATTTTAGGAAACAGGTTAGTTTAGCAATAGATGTATTAGGAGAACTAAATGACCTAAATGTTGTGTTGCATGTTTGTGGAGGTGGTTCTCCAGCACAAATACAACAGATGAAAGATCAAAGTATGGCTCTTGGTGTTGAAAGGAACTTGAAATATCATGGTTTGATGTCTCACGATAAGATACAGCTGTTGATGCAGTCCTCAGATTTGTTTCTTTTTACTAGTATTATGGAGGGGACGCCACATGTGGTTCAAGAGGCTATTTCTAATCATTTGCCTGTCATATGTTTGGATACATGCGGTCAGGGTGATTGTGTAAAAGAAGAATGGGGTAGGAAGGTCCCTTTATCAAATCCTGAGGCCTCTGTAAGTGAAATGGCAAAAGTTATTCGTGAGTTATATTATGATAGAACAGAATTGAAACGTTTGTCAGAAAACTGCTTAGTCGCTAGTCAAAAGATGTCTTGGGATTCCAAGATCCTTCAGATGTTTGACATTTATTGTGCCATTGTAAAATAACTATTCTTGATAACTTTGATTGCGGTCCTTAGTCAAGAATCCTACATAGTTCAAAGGTTTATAATCTCAAATGAAACTTTGTCTAATGTGTTAATGGCATTATTCCCATATAATCTATGTAATATTATTTGATTATCATAATTGTGGCCTACATAACTCGCAGTCTAGGTAGGTATGTTTCTCAATTAATTTGAGAAGCAAAATATTGATTGCAGAATTATCTTTGAGACAATGCCTCAATAAACTATAAATAAATAAAAAATAGCATTCATGCCCATGAATACTTATTTCAATATTAATTACGAACTGAATAAAGAAGAAGTCCATCGCAGAATAGAGGAAGCACAGAAAGGTTATATCTGTGTGGCTGATGGAGTAGTTATGAATACAGCCAATAGAGATCCTGATTACCTCAATGTTGTTAATGGCAGTCTTTTTTCAATTTGTGATAGCAGTTGGGTCCCTGTTTACATAAAGAGTATATATGGAATTAAATACGAGCAGTATTGTGGGGCAGAGATCTTTAAAGATATAGTATCATCAAGAAAGTATCGTATGATATTTATGGGAACCCAACAATCCATATTGAATGCATTACAAAACGAGTTGGAAACAACAATGAATCCAGATGTTAAAAATATGCGTTTTGTGGAATTACCATTTAAAAAGGTAGAGGATTTTGACTATCCTGCTATTGCTAACATGATAGAAGAGGATGGTGCTCAAATTATATGGGTCGCATTAGGTGCGCCAAAGCAGGAACGATTTATGAATAGATTGTTACCTCATTTGAAATCTGGTGTTATGCTTGGTGTGGGGGCTGTATTTAAGTTTTATAGTGGAAAAGATGAACCAAGATGTCCAGAATGGATTCAAAATATTCATTTAGAGTTTCTATATAGAATTTTCCAAGATCCTAAAAAACAATTGAAGCGGTGTTTTTGGATTGTTGTAACTTTACCTAGACTATATTTTCATGAGATAAAAAGAAAGAAACGATTGGATAATCATTTAAAAATGGCCTACTGATTATGAACAAAATAACGCTAAATAAAGCAATGGAAATTGAGAAAACTATTGAATATTTAAGTATCATAAGGTACGCGTTGGATGAAAATTCAACAAAGCCTAATGGTATAGAGAAGATCAACTGGTTCGATTTCTTCCAGTTTGTCACGCAGCATGAAGTTGTTGGCGCGATTTATCAGGGCATTCTTAGGCTTAGTGCTAGTGGAGCGAGTATACCGAAGGAGGTTCTCACTATGTGGGAAGACAATTATCAACGTATCAAGAAAGTCAATTTAGAAACTTATAAAAATACAATAGGCCTAGTGGATTTCTTTAAGCAGGATTCATTTGATTGCTGCGTATTAAAAGGACAAGCTAGTGCCTTGCTGTATTCTGATCCTTTTGGCAGAGTGGCCGAGGGGGTTAGCGTGTGGGTGACCTCGCCCAACTATTCAACCAAGGGTATCATTCATTATGTGAAGCAGAAGAATCCCCGAGGGGTAGCAAAATATAATTATTGTTACTATGGTAAATTCAGATCTACCGATGTGGAAGTTCATTATAGGCCTGCCTATATGTTTAATCCCTATAGGAAGACACTTTTGCTTAGATGGATTAGAGAACAGAGAGAACAACAGTTCCGAAATATGGTCGACCTGCCGTGTTGCATTGGAAAAATTAGTACGCCAACATGGGAGTTTAATGTAATTACACAATTAGCTAATATTTTTGGACATGCTTTGAATGAGGGCTTTGACTTAAGGCAGGTCATTGACTATTATTATCTGCTAAAATCGGCTAGAGATCAAGAGAAAGATAAGCTGGATATTAGTAGACTTCTTAAATCTTTTGGCCTTCAAAAGATTGCCTCGGCTATGATGTGGATATTGCACGACATGTTAGGCTTGGAAGAGGAATTACTCATTGCACCGAGAGATGAAAAACGAGGCTGGATATTGTTGGAAGAAGTGTTGAGAGGCCCTCAACGTAGTCGATATTTTAGGGGTAAAGTAAGAGTCATCAGACAGAGCCGAAGGGCACTGCATAGTTTGAAACGCTTTCTGAAAATGCTGCTATATTATCCAGAAGAAGAGTTTTGGATACCATTCTTTAGGATATATCATTTCTTTTTCTGGCAAGTGAAATATAATTGAAAGATTGAGACAGAATAATATGGATATAAATGGGGTTTTACTAAAAGAGACTGGGAATGATGGTAAAAGTGTCTTCCTCTATTATGACGATTTGGCCGGTTTATATCTGGCTTTTGGATTGTCAGCTTATTATACAACTATGGTAACAGAACCATATATGTCGTACTCTGATGAGTTGCAAATGCCAGTAGCATTGCTGCGAAGAGAGCATATCTTGTATCTTAGGCAAAGCCTGAAAAAGATGGAGCATCAGGTAAGACATTATTATCATTTTGAGATGAAGTTGCCTGTGGGAGAGGCTGGGTATATTAAGTGGGCTCAGAGGATCAGGGAAAGGCATAATCAGGTACTGCGGTAAATTCGGTTTAGAATAAAAAGAGAAGTTATGAGCAATACTTGTATAACGATATTGTGTGCGTTGGTGGCGATGGGGACATCGGCAGCGATATTTCCTTGGGCTTTGAGGTTTTCCATCACACATGGCATCGTGGATAACCCTAATGCCAGAAAACTACAGCGCGTGCCGGTGCCAGTATTTGGGGGAGTTGTGGTCTATTCCGGTATTTTGGTTGGTGGCTTGCTTCTGAGCTTGTTTTTGCACAGTAACGTTATTATGTGGGGAATGATAGCGATGACTATCATGATGATTATCGGTATTTGGGACGATACAAAAGATATTTCGGCACTACTGCGATTGATAATCGAAACAATTATGGTAGGAGGATTTATAGCCATCACAGGTGTGTATGTAGATGATTTCCATGGGCTTTGGGGTGTACATGAATTGGAACCGTTGATTGGCATACCCTTGTCCATCTTTCTTGGCGTAGGTGCTATCAACGCGGTAAACTTGATAGATGGTGTGGATGGTTATTCCAGTGGCTATGGAATGTTAGCCTGCGCATGCTTTGCTGTAGCATTCCATGAGGTATGGAGTATAGAGATGGCGTGTCTGACGCTGATTGTTATTGGAGCTCTGATACCTTTCTTCTTGCATAATGTTTTTGGGCAGAAATCGAGGATGTTTATTGGCGATGGCGGTACGCTGATGCTCGGTATGCTGATGGTCGTGATGGCATTTTATGGTATGTCAAGTCAGGGAAAGATGGATGCTCTTGAGGATAAAGGAGTGTGTCTGGCGGCCTTTATCTTAGCGGTGGGATGTATCCCACTATTTGACACTTTGAGAGTGATGGTTATGCGTATATTAAGGGGGACATCTCCCTTTAAACCCGACAAGACGCACTTACATCATCTATTTATAGATATGGGGTTTTCTCATCTTGGAGCTGCTCTTTTTATCCTGCTGCTAAACTTTATTGTAGTGATGATATGGTTTGCCTCATGGAAGATGGGAATGTCGTTGGATATGCAGATGTATCTGGTGATAACTCTATCTGTTCTAGTGACCTTTGGATTCTATAAGTATATGAAGACTCAGCAGAATGGCGGGCCGGTGGATGAGGAGGGTTATCCAGAGGGTACTGCTTTATGGCATGCCATGTGCCGATTGGGGGATAAAACCCATCGTGAGGATAAGCGTTCTTGGCGTATTATGAGGTATATTATGGATGGCCCCATGTTAAAGGGAAGATGAAAAACTATATATTGGATTTGACATTAACATGAAGAATATATTGAAGCGGTGGCTCAGGCATGTGAAGAGCATCGATGAGGACTTGTTGCCGCGTTCGGAAATTAGGATCGACATGAAGTCGGTCGGTGAGCAGTTGCAGGGCCGTTGTGTACTGGTGACAGGGGCTGCCGGGTCGATCGGTATGGAATTGGTGAAACAAATCGCTGAGTTTCGGCCAGAGAAGATGGTGCTGGTGGATCAGGCGGAGACTGCGCAGCATAGCGTCAGGCTGATGATGTGGAAACAATATCGGGAAATCGCAGCGGAGACCATCGTGACGAGTATCTGCAATGAGAGCAGGATGGAGCATATCTTCAGCAGCTACAAGCCTGACTATGTGTTCCATGCAGCGGCATATAAGCATGTGCCGATGATGGAGGATAATCCTTCGGAGGCAGTAATGAATAATATTTACGGAACGAAGGTGAGCGCTGACCTGGCCGTGAAGTACGGGGTGAAGAAGTTTGTGATGATTTCGACAGACAAGGCGGTGAACCCGACGAATGTGATGGGGTGCTCGAAGCGTATCTGTGAGATCTATGTGCAGAGTCTGAACAAAGCACAGGGGGTGACACAGTTTGTCACCACGCGTTTTGGCAATGTGCTGGGGTCGAGTGGGTCGGTGATACCGTTGTTTAAGGAGCAGATCAGGAAAGGGGGACCTGTGACTGTGACGGATCCGGAAATTGTCCGTTATTTCATGTTGATACCGGAGGCGTGTCTGTTGGTATTGGAAGCGGGCGTGAAGGGTCAAGGTGGTGAGATATTTGCCTTTGACATGGGGCAGCCGGTGAAGATTGCGGATCTTGCGAAAAGGATGATTGCGCAGTCGAAGGCGAAGCATGTAGAGATTGAGTATACGGGGCTTCGTCCTGGGGAGAAGCTCTATGAGGAGGTGATGAATGATCTGGAGCGGTCGAAACCGTCTTTTCACGAGAAGATTCGAATAGCTCAGGTTCGTGAATATGATTTTCAAGAGGTGAGTCAAGAGATTGATGAACTCATTGCTATCTCCCGTCGGTATGATGATATGGAGACGGTACGTAAGATGAAGCATATTGTGCCGGAGTATAGAAGTAATAATTCCATGTATGAGGTACTGGATCAATAGCATTGTCGTGAGATAAGGCTTCATAGCCCCCGCGATTTTTATCCAAAACTATTGTCAAACGGTCGTGGGGGCTTTTTTACTTGCCACTTTGGGCTACAATGAAAAGTGGCACTATTCGGGGAGAATTATGGCACTAAACACCTTGAATTATGGCACTATCCGGATTGAATTGTGGCACTATCCGGATCGGTTTCGGCTCGCGCGCGTAATTAAATAAAAATATTAATTAAGCCCCTTATAGGGGCTTAATTAATATTTATTTATTATTTAATTAATGCAGGGCTTGCCCTGCAAACCTTCCATCCGCGCGGCAAGGGATGGAAAATCCCGACGAGAGAGGGTGGGTTGGGAGCGAACGATAGAGAGCGGGAAAATAGATTTTTAGGAAATTATTTGGTAGTTTCTATATTTAATCGTATCTTTGTCGCCAAATTAAAAGATATAAGCATATGGCTACAATCGTATTGAATGTTCCTGATGAAAGTCTGGTTTCGAAGGTGAAGCAGATTTGCAAGATGCTAAAGGGTGTGGCATCTGTGAAAGTGGAAAAGCCTAAAACCAAGGCCAAGGAAATGGATATTACTAAGACTAAGGGATATCAGGAGGCTATGGAGGATATCAAGCTTGGTAGAGTGACTCATTATGAGTCGCTGGAGGAATTCTACAAAGAAATGGGATTGTAAAATGGCATATAGTGTCTTTATCTCAAATCGATTTAAGAAAGACTTCAAACGCTGTATGAAACGAGGCCTTGACATGACTCTCATAACTACAGCGATGGATTTGTTGGCTGCTAATGGAACTCTGCCTGAGAAATATGAGCCTCACAAGCTGAAAGGCAATAGGAAGGGACAATGGGAATGTCATATTGAACCAGACTGGCTGATGACATGGGAACAGAATAATGATCAATTGACATTGCTGTTCCTAGAGACTGGTACACATTCGGATTTATTTAGCAAATAATGCAAAAATATTATACAAATCCAAAAATATTAAAAGAATTTTGGATTTGATTCCGAAAATCTTAAAGGTTTCGTGATTTTTTAGCTAAATTTTATATTTAAAATATTGTGGTCGCATCGGGAAAGGATGTGACCGTTTAAGCGTTTGGACTTATGGGTGAAGTGTTAAGGGACTACCAGCGGGAGATGCTGGGGAGGATCAATGAGGCGTGGGGTTCGTGCCGGAGTGTGATGGTGCAGATGCCGACGGGGACGGGGAAGACGTATCTGATGGCAGAAATTATAAAAAGTTTAGAGTGTAAAGTTTATAGT
>JAEEGL013756531.1_pt1 | contig 18394 bp, 18 predicted proteins | sample 9134231 | NCBI WGS metagenome assembly JAEEGL01 (sample SAMN16246548, study PRJNA631951) | gut metagenome | biome: gut microbiome; feature: rumen; material: fiber-attached | host: Bos | place: Iran: Karaj | collected 2018-10 | reverse complement strand
GAAGTCAGGAATGATTATGTAGTAACAGAGCATAGGAAAAGGATATGGACTGTTTTGCTAGATTTGGCAATAGAATTTGATCGAGTATGTAGAAAGCATGGTATACGTTATTTCTTCTCTGATGGTAACCTCATCGGAGCAATTAGACATCATGGATTTATTCCTTGGGACGATGACCTTGATGTTATGATGCCAAGAGAAGATTATGAGCGTTTCCTTCAACTGGGAAATGAGTTCAAGGATCCTTATTTCTTCCAAACACCTTATACAGATAAAGGATGCTATTTTGCAATTACAAAAATACGTAATTCAAGAACAACAGGATTAATAGATAGATTCAAATATCAAGGATTTAATCAAGGTATCTGGCTCTCTGTATTTCCACTTGACACTGTCGATCCAGAAAAGGGTGCTGGTGTTTATAAGCAAATAAATGCTTTAAATGTAGAAAACAGTACTTACATGAGAATGTCGCATCCCAATTTGGATGAAAGAGATATAGAAAGGGTAAGAAATTATTCCGGAAGAGACCCATTGAAGACATACGAGGAAATACATAGGTTAGCAAGACAATTTGAAGGAGAAGACACCGGATACTGTGCGGTAATGGTAAGTACCGCTGATAAGTATTCGAAGAAAGTATTCAAGAAAGAATGGTTTAATGAATCAATTTTATGTCCTGTAGAAGGCATTGAATTCTCAATTCCAAAGCATTATGACGAGATTCTTTCACAGTATTATGGTGATTATATGCAATTGCCTCCTGTCAATGAACGAGGAATAAAACATGATGGTGTTCTCTGGGATCCCGACAAACCTTATACCGATTACTTACCTAAGAATGATGCTGTATGAAGGTTTTGACGGTTGGCGTATATGATTTGCTCCATATCGGTCATATAAACCTTTTTAGGAACGCCAGGAATTTAGGTGACTCTTTAACTGTTGCTGTCCAGGAGTCAGATGTGGTATTGAAGTACAAACCAGAAGCAAAACTAGTTTATAATACTGATGAGAGACTTTATATGGTACACTCCATTAGATATGTCGATGATGTGATTACATATCGGGATGTTGACGAGATAGTAAAACAAGTGGATTTTGATATCTTTGCGACAGGCCCTGATCAGATTCATTCAGGTTTTCAAAGGGCATTTCAGTGGTGTAGAGAACACGGGAAACAAGTTGTCGTTGTTCCAAGAACAGAAGGAATTTCATCATCTATGTTAAGAAAAGGCACTAAATGAAGCAACTTAAGTACTTAATATATAATAACTTGATACGACTCTTGGATTTATGCAAGAGAGAGAGTTCACTCCATTGTGGCTTGAAAAGACCAGATGATACCAGTTTCAAATCGCGCCAATTGATTCAGCACGGGAATGCAGGTAATAATTTGCCTGGAAGAAAAGGGAAGATCTCAAATTCACTTCTACTTTATGATTATGCAATAAAGAAACTTGGTTTTAAAATGGTTGAGTGCGATGTTAGAATGACATCAGACAAGGTTCCTGTGTTGTGCCATGATCCATTTATTAATAATGTTGCCTCTGCAAGAGACGGCTCAGCGTTGACTGATTTGATATATGTAAATCAGACTACATATAGGGAACTGCAAAATTACAATTGGGGGGGGCAAAATAATACAGTTGTGACTCTCAAAGAATTGATGTTATTATGCTCTCAAAATGATGTAATCTGCCATGTTGATGTTAATTGTGATGTCACAAAGGAAAACGTTAAGATAATCTATGATGTTATTGAAGAGTACAATATGTTACATAGAGTGTTCATTGAACCAAAGGATAACTCTGGTGTCGATCTCTTTATGGAACTGGATCTAAAACATGTTTTAAGTTATCAGTTAGATAAAGTGTTTTCAATTGAGGGTATTGATGAGATGGAAGAAAAGGAGTATAGAAAAAATGCTTGCAATATAATCATATCAAAATCAATGCCTCAACCATCATTGAGAAATAGAATTAAACAAACTTTATTACCTCGTAAAACTATTGAGCACGATGTAAAATTCGAACAAGTAATAAACTATGGTCATGAAAAGGGCTATATTATGAAAGTTACTACAATTAATGATTCTTTATTGGCCAAATATTTTTTCTCAGTTGGTATTGATTTAGTGAGTACAGATTGTCTCTTGTATGATGATTAATGTAACAACCGTTTGATATTGGAACAGACGATTTTTATCATTTAATGAGTGAATATAAGTATAAGGTTTGTGTCCGTTGTATGACATATAACCATTCAGGCTTTATTAATGAAACGTTTAATGGCTTTTATATACAGAAGACTTCATTTCCTGTTGTTTTCTGTATAGTAGATGACGCAAGTACAGATGGAGAGCAAGAGGTTCTGACTAAATGGTCGGAAAATCATTTGCTGCCAGTTGATGGATCAAAAGAACTTGTTTCGGCTATGCCATATGGGAAGTTGATATATGGTAAGAGTAAAAAACAGGGAAACTCCTTGTTTGCTATCCTTCTACTTGCTGAGAATCATTTCAAGAAGAAAGAAAAGTCGCCCTACTATGCTGAATGATATAATAGTTTAGAGTATTTTGCACTTTTCGAAAGTGATGATTATTGGATTGATCCAGATAAGCTTCAAAAGCAGGTCTCTTTTATGGGTGAACATCCTGATTATGTTTTTTGCTATACTGATTTTGACTTAACCACAGGTGGTTTTAGAAATCATGGAGATTCGTAATTAGCTGATGAAAATGTTTTCCCATCTTGCATTATTCAAGGGCTGGGAAGTATTGGGACATTGACTGTTCTATATAGGTTAGAAGTAGAAAGAAGTATCCCTCAATTATGGGTTGGGAAAGGATGGCCAATGGGTGATTATCATAAGTGGATAGAATTATCACATGAGGGAAAATTAAATGTTAATATTAAATGGCAGAACAAAGTTTAAAAGATAAGACTGTAAAAGGAACCTTTTGGAGCGGCATTGACAATGTAGCTAACTATGTTGTATCATTTGTTATCTCAATTATTCTTGCACGCCTTCTTTCACCTGAAGATTATGGCTTGATAGGAATAGTCCTCATCTTTACTGGTATCAGCGAGACAATTATTAATGGTGGGTTCGTAAATGCATTAATACGTAAAAAGGATGTTACAGAAGCAGATTATAATACAGTTTTTGTAATTAATATTGTTGTAAGTGTATTATTATATATGTTATTATTCGTTTCTGCTCCACATATTGCGTCTTTTTTTTATCGATCAGAATTGGTCGAGTTGACCAGGCTTTCTTCAATTAGGGTTGTAATAGGAGCATTAGCTTTAGTACCCAGAGTTGTTTTGACAAAGAAACTTGACTTTAAGACCCAAACTAAAATAACTGTTATTACAGTAACAATAAGTGGAATAATAGGAGTAGTGCTGGCGTTTATTGGTTTTGGCGTCTGGTCATTAGTTATACAAGGGATTGTTTTCTCCTTACTTTCTGTTAGCTGTTTGTATATATTTGTTCAATGGAAGCCTATTTTCATCTTTTCACAAGAGAGTTTTAAAGAACTATTTGGCTTCGGTTGGAAGGTAATGACAGTAGGAATTATTGACTGTGCTTGGAAAGAAATGTATCAGGTTGTTGTCGGAAAATTTTACTCACCGGTTACTTTGGGGCAATATACTAGAGCTAAACATTTCTCACAGTTATTTTCTTCGAACTTGACAAGTGTTGTACAACGGGTAACTTTCCCTGTTTTAAGTGAGATACAGAACGAACCAGCACGTATGGTAGTTGCTTATCGAAAAATGATAAAGATTACCATGTTCGTATCAACGCTATCAATGTTTGCATTAGGAGCAACTTCAACGCCTATGATATATTGTTTAATTGGGGCAAAATGGAGCGAAGCCGCAACTTATTTACCTTGGATTTGTATATCCATGTCACTGTATCCTTTACATGCCATTAATCTCAATATGTTGCAAGTGCAGGGTAGAAGTGATGTTTTGTTAACTCTCGAAATTATAAAAAAAATGATTTTAGTAATTCCCTTGGTAATATGCATTTATGTTGGTATCTATCAAATGCTAATTGTTAATGTTTTTACGGGTATATTGTGTTTTTTCTTGAATTCTTACTATACTGGCAAACAACTCGGTTATACTTCTTGGATGCAAATAAAGGATGTTGCGCCTTCTTATGCCATTGCTATAGGTATGGCTCTGACCATATTTTTTATGAAGTACCTGTCAATTTCTTATTTTATAATCTTTCCAATTCAGATTATTGTAGGGACAACATTTGTCTGTCTGATATGCGAGAGGACTGGACTTGAGGAGTATAAGGAACTGAAAGAAATAACATTGTCATATATTAAGAAACTGAATAATAATAAAATAAAACAAATATGAAAATAGCAGTAATTCAAATCACATATAATGATGGTTATAAATTTAAGGAGTGGTGCGGATGGTATGAAGATTTTAAGAATGAAATAAACACTCATATCATTGTAGATAATGGATCAAAACCAGAGTATCTGGCACAGGTGAAGGCTTATTTTAAAGACTCCGTGATTATTGAAAGAAAGTGTAATGGTGGCTGTACGGCAGCTTACAATGATGGAATCAGATATGCGTTGCAAGATCCTGATATAGATGCCATTTCGTTATTAGCAAATGATATAAAAGTGTCACCAGGCTTTTTCAAAACATTGTATGATTTTGTCTATTCAAAGGAAGAGTATGGCATGGTAGGCCCTGTGTTCTTATTTAAGAACACTGAAACAAAAGTTGCTTCTTTTGGTGATTCAATTAATTGGATAGGAATTCCTCGTCTTACTTACAGAAGAAAGGAATGGAATGATCTGCCCGATAGCCAGGAAATAGCTTATATGGGAGGTGGATGTAATTTGTCGAAGCGCGAGTTTTATGAAAAAGTGGGATTGCAAGATGAAAATCTCTTTATGTATAATGACGAGATGGATATGTATTTTAGGGCTGTCAAATGTGGTTATAAAGAAGCCTCTATAAAATATGCCAAGGCTTGGCATTATCATATTGCTAATAACCAGAGTGATGACAAAGAGATGCCATACAAGATGGCATTTATCAATGGACGAAATAGAGTGTATATTATAAAAAAGCACTTCAGCTTTATAAAAGGACTACTTTTCTTTACGTATATGCTTGCTACGGAAACCGTAGTGTTGGTACGAGATTTTAAGAATAAAGAAACCAGAAAGAGATACACAACAAAATTCAAAGGATTTATTGCTGGTGTAAAGGGAAATATGGACAATAGTTTCTTACAATAGTAGTAAAGATAGAAAGATGAATGAAAATGTTGTTACGAAGAGTGATAAGGAAGATCAGAAGTTAAGTTTTACTATCATTTTCTTCTTTATTATCCAGTCGGCCAATTCGTCAATTAAAACGATATTGACGAATTTGGGTGCTGATATTAATTTAGAGATATCCATCTTGAGTGGAGTTCTCATCTTGGTTATGCTATTTATTAGCATGCGATATGTTCTTAAAAGACACCCTTCGATAGTCGCTAAATCTTACATGTTATTTCTAATTGTGTACTTGATTAGTATAGCCATGAACCTATGGAGTAATATGCCTATCAATGTACTTTTGAAAGAGTCGATGCTTTGGACGATGGTGTGGTGGCTTCCGATGGGGTTGATTATATATAGTGTACGAAATAAAGAAATTTTATACCGGACGTTATTAAAATGGTCGTATTTGTTGTCTGCAATCACATTGTCGTCGCTATATGCATACTTCAATTCCATTTTCATCTTGCAAACTACTTCTGGTAATTACAATATGTCGTTTTCGTACTTGCTGTTATTACCTTTGTTAATGCATTTGAATGAAGTTTTTGAGAAGAAAAGTCCTAAAAATGTGGCATGGTTAGCAATAGAGGTGGTCGCAATATTGGTGTATGGTACACGCGCTGCGATAATGTGTATTGCCATATTTATGTTTTTAAAAATTGTATGGGGCGGGCAGAATGCCAAGAAAGAAATGACAGTAGTGGTACTTAGCGGCCTTTTGGTTGTCGCTTTTATTTTTGGAGCTGCAGCGTTTTATGAGGATTTGGAGAGTGCTGGCTATACGAGTCGAACATTGGAGATGTTTACAAGCGGAACGATGTCTGTAAGCCAAGGTAGAGACGAATTACGTCAATTCTCATTAGAGCTAATATGGGAACGCCCTGTATTTGGTTATGGCCTTGGTGGGGAATATGCAGTGCTTTTTGAAAAAGCATACGGTTTGTCGGCAAATTCAAGTAATTTCTCAAGTTTGACTCCACATAACGGAATACTTCAGTTGATGATGAATTTTGGCATTCTTATAGGAACACTATTGTCTGTAGTTTTAATTAGGTCAATTTTTTATATAAAAAAAGTAAAAGATAGATACACCAAGACTGTACTTATAATACTGTGCTCTATATATATCATTCCTTCACTGACAGTGGGTGATGGTATATTTGTTAAACCAGGTATTGCACTTTTTGTGTTTCTGATTTTAAATTGGTATCAAAATAGAAAGAAAATAAAAAAAACTTCATTATGAATATCGTTAATATAAAACAGCAATTGTTAAATAATAGTTGGTTGGTACGTGATATGGTGTGGCGTATGCATAGAAGAGCTGCACTGAAAGACCCAAAAGGAGAAGCCAACCGTGTTTATAGAGAGTATTTTGGTAAAGACATCGATTGGGAGAATCCGAAAGACCTCATTGAGAAGATCTATTGGCTTCAACACAATACTGACACTTCATTGTGGACTCGTTGTGCGGATAAGTATCGTGTTAGGGGTTACGTGGAAGAATGTGGTTTAGGCGATATGTTGCCTAAGTTGTATGGACATTGGGATAAGGCTGAGGATGTAGATTTCGACTCTCTACCCAACCAGTTTGTGCTCAAGGCCAACAATGGTTCCGGTACGGTGAAGATAGTAAAAGACAAGTCATCACTTGATATTAAGAAAACACGGAAGATGATGAAGGAGTGGCTGCGTTATACCTATGGATATAACAGCGCTGATATCTTTTACTACGATATCCCGCCATGTATTATTGCTGAAGAGTTGCATGAGATACCTCAGAACACCGTATCCCCTAATTCTTTGATTGATTATAAAATATGGTGTTTCGATGGAAAACCAGAAAGTGTATGGGTCGCTTTTGACCGCCAAAAGGTAGGAGCAGTTAAGATGGATTTGTTCGATTTAAAGTGGAAAGAGTTACCTCAGCATCTTAGTTCTTCCAAACATTATGTCTATGATCCAAATATCAAAGTTGAGCGGCCGGCATCATTAGATCAAATGCTTGAAGCCTGTAGAATATTGGCAAAACCATTCAAAGAGGTTAGGGCCGACTTCTATGATATCAATGGCAAAGCGTATTTTGGCGAGTTAACATTCTCTTCAGGCTATGGATTCTATACCAAAGAGTATTATAATTATTTGGGATCGAAAATAGTATTGTAATTATTCTTATCCCGTAAAATCCAAGAATAATGGAAGTAACAAGAAATATTGATAAAAGCAAAATGCCTGTCATTGGCTATGATGAGTATATAAGTCAGATTGATGGCGCGGTAGGTTATGGCTATGTATGTTCAGATGGTATGTGCCTGCCTTATGTAGTCAAGAAACGTTCTATATTCAAGTTCATACAGTTGCCATGCGTGATTTCTGGTAGCTCTGATGATGAACGTAAACAGAAGTTTATAGAAGCTGCAATAAATGAGCTTTGTTTAGTTGAGAATCCGGATACTATTACCACGCTCAACACTGCCATTTGCTCAGTTCATCCTGAAAAGGCAGAATATTGTAAGTTTGGTTCCTATATTATTGAACTGGATAAGAGTGAAGATGACATATTCGCAGGTTTCCATACCAAACATCGTAATGTGGTGAGGAAGGCTCAAAAAGATGGCCTTACAGTGGATTTTGGACCACAGTATGCCGATGTATGTTATGAGCAAATAAAAGATACATATGAAAGGCAACAGCGCGTGGCATATAGTAAGGAGCATTTCGAGAAATTGAAACTACTTGGTGAGAACGTTGATTTCTGGGTGGTTAAAAACGGTGATGAAATACAGGGAAGTGCTGTGCTACTGTGGAGTAAAGGCTTTTCTTCTTATTACTTACACGGTGGTTCATGTGCCCATCCTCATGGAGGAGCATTGAACTTGTTGCATTGGGAGGCTATCAGGAAGATGAAAGAACGCGGGGTACTGTATTACGATTTTGTTGGAGCACGAGTAAATCCAGAACCAGGTAGTAAGTTAGAAGGCATTCAAAGGTTCAAATCACGTTTTGGTGGAGAAATGAAGGTTGGTTATATGTGGCGATATGTAAACAGACCTTTCCGCTATAAACTCTATTCGCTATTGTTGAAATCGTACATGAAATATGTGCGTCATGACAATACTTTTTCTGACATTATCACAGAAGAACGTAGTAAGGGTAATTTCTAATGAATATTTATCTTACATTAGACTATGAGCTTTATATGGGTGCACAGAGCGGTTCTGTAAAGAACTGCCTGATAAGACCTATGAATGAGTTGATAGAAAGGACGAAGGACTTAAATGTGCATTTCACGGTCTTTGCCGATGCCGCATATCTATACAAACTGGCTGAATTAAAAAATAAGCATATTTCATTGCAGAAGGACTTTGATGAGATTAGCACACAATTACGTTCGCTTGTTTCGCAAGGGCACTCTGTACAATTACATATCCATCCGCAATGGTATTTCTCTACTTATGAGAACGGTGGTTGGGAAATAGACCAGAGCCACTATAAGATGAGTGATATACCAGCAGATAAGCTAAACGATTTGTTTGCTAAATCTAAGAAACTGCTTGAAGATATAATTGGGAAGGAAGTTACGGCTTTTAGGGCTGGTGGTTATAGCTTGCAATCTTTAGAAAACTATGCTGATTTTCTATCGCAGAATGGAATAATGGCAGATTCAAGTGCAGCAAGTGGACAAAAATACATATCAGACTATCAATGGTATGATTATAGTCAAGTATGCGGTAATAGAGTTTATCGATTCAGTACCGAGATTGCGAATGTAGATAGTGAGGGGATCTTGATAGAGTATCCGATATCCAGTATCCGAATAAGTACATTTAGGTACATTCTTTATCGACTTTATCTGAAATTTTTTAAAGAGATAGGTAAGCCCTACGGTGACGGGAAAGCGGTGCCTTCTAATCAATCTGTCAACCTATTAGAAACGAGAGTCATGAATTATTCATTTGATTATGTAATGGCACCGATGTTGTGTTCAGCATTCAAGAAAATGAAAAAAACAGGATATCATGATGTTGTGTTGATAGGGCACCCCAAGAACCAATCGACGGAGTCGATAGAAGAACTAAGGAAATTCATCTTGAAAACGAGAGATGCTGTCACATTTGAAACAATTAACTAAATTGACTTATGTTATTTAATTCAGTAGCTTTTCTTCTGTTTTTTCCTATTGTATGTTTGTTGTATTACTGCATTCCATCAAATAGGATAAGAGAACGGAATATATTTCTGTTATTAGTCAGTTATTACTATTACATGAACTGGGAGCCAGTTTATGCAATACTTCTGCTGGCATGTAGCGGTATCACGTATGGAGCTGCGTGGGGGGGGCATTTTTTCGGGAATTTCAGAAAAACATTTCTGGTCTTTGGAGTCGTATTAAATCTCCTGATTCTTTTCTTCTTTAAATATTTCAATTTTGTTGCAGATAATGTAGTGTTGGTGTTGGAATATGCAGGGGTGAGAATGTATGTACCAGACTTTAAGATCCTACTGCCGATAGGTATTTCATTCTATATATTCAAGGCTTTGGGCTATATGATTGATGTCTATCGGGGAGATGTGGAGCCAGAAAAGAACTTCATAAGATATGCATTATTTGTTTCGTTCTTTCCACAGCTAGTGGCTGGCCCAATAGAACGCTCTTATAATTTGCTGCCACAATTCAAGGAAATACACCGATTTGATTACAATGCAGTGATGGCTGGCATCAATATGATGATATGGGGATACTTCTTGAAACTGGTTTTGGCAGACAGGTGTGGTATATATGTTGACAGTATATTTAATAATGTGAATCAACATAATGGAGGGTCGTATTTAGTAGCCTCTTTCTTGTTCCCTTTCCAGATCTATGGCGATTTTGCAGGGTATTCGCTCATAGCTATAGGCGCAGCCAAGGTGATGGGCTTTGATTTGAAAGAAAATTTCCGCAGACCCTATTTGTCATGTTCAGTAGGTGAATTCTGGCATCGATGGCATATATCTTTATCCACATGGTTTAGAGATTATCTGTATATTCCATTAGGTGGAAACAGAGTTGGTAAGCTGCGGAATTATTTTAATCTGTTTGTCACTTTTGTCGTAAGTGGTATTTGGCATGGAGCCAACTGGACTTTTTTATGTTGGGGAGAGTTGCATGGAATACTGTTGTGTATAGAAAAGGCTTTGAAAATAGGAAAGAAAAACTATACGGGGCTAAGGAAATTTTGCCATTGGGCAGCAACTTTTGTACTAGTGAGTTTCGCCTGGATACTGTTCAGGGCCAATAGTATAGAGGATGCTGGAACTATTATCAAAGGCATATTTTTCAACATAGGGATACCCAAACCTGAATTTGCCATATTTCTGGCGATTATTTTTGCAATGATAATTATGATACTGAAAGAACTGGGTGAAGAGTACAAGTGGGGAATACGTATCGCGAACTCACATGTTTGGGTTGTACGGCATCTCTACATTGTAATGATGATAGCTTATATTCTTCTATTTGGTGTTTTGGGTGGTGATCAGTTTATTTACCTACAGTTCTGAGTTATGAAAAAGTTTATAGGAAGTTTACTGTTTATAATTATCTGCCTGTTTGTGGTGGATAGGATAGGTGGTCTTTGTATGTGGTGGGTAAATCAAAATACGAAAGATTTTTCGGCCCCCAAAATAAAACACCTTGCCACAGAGGCAACAGAGGATGTTATACTGATGGGAACCTCACGTTGTAATTTTCACTACGTGCCTTCAATCATCAGTGATACATTGGGTATGAGTGTATATAATGGTGGTATTGATGCTTCTGATAATATTTATTTCCAGTACATCATGTTAAATCACCTGTTATCATGCCATAAGCCAAAACTGGTATGCCTAGAAGTATCTGAAAGGGATTTCGGAAGGCAAGTAGACCCGTTCTGTGATATATCCTTTTTGGCACCGTATATTGGAAGAAATGATCAAGCGGACTCTGTATTTAGGAGAGCTGGTAGCTATTGGAAATATCAGGTGTCGCACCTGTATCGATATAATGCCAAGGCTGTATCAAACTTAGGCGGACTATTGATAAACAAACAGTCAGGTGAGGATCATGGCTTTGTACCCATATCAGGAGCTTCTCATCACCCTCAGAAAATGGAACATAGGTCAACATTGAAAAGAATCGACGAAGAAAAAATACGCTACGTTGAACGTTTTGTAAGACTATGTAGGGGAAATGGTGTAAAGGTTGTAATGATGATATCGCCTCTTTATGCCCAGGTAGATGCAGATTATTATGAACCGTTGAAAACAGTGGCAAGTAAAAATGGGGTGCCATATCTTGACTATCATACGCAAGGTTTATTTTTAGACCGTCCTGACTTTTTTAAGGACAATATACATCTGTGTGGAGATGGAGCAAAGGCTTATTCCGCCATATTTGCAAGTGATCTTAAAAGAATTTTAGAAACAGAAAGACTGTGAAGAAAATAATATTTATAGTAAATTCAATCGATAACCAAAGATGCAGAAAAAGAGTGGATGAATTCCGTTCGAATGGTTATCCAGTGAAGGTATACGGCATTAATAGGGGCTTGAAAACCTCTACATGGGAAGAGTGTGAAATTATAGCTACCTATGAGAATCAGATGGCTTACCGTAAAAGAACAGGCATCCTGATAGATGCATTAAAAAAAGTGTTTAAGGCACATAAGCATGAAAAGGATGTTATATGGTATTATTTCGGTATGGATATTGCGATGTTCGGTTGGCTGTATAATAGGCAAAAGATGTTTGTTTATGAGGAAAGCGACCTGGTTCATACCTATATGAGCAAAAAAACTGCAATATGGACGATGGAAATGATTGACAAGTTCATTATTTCACGTTCTGCACTCACGGTTCTGACATCAGAAGGATTTGCTGAATACCACTATCCGAAGAATAGACCAAGCCATCTGTTGATAAAACCGAATAAGCTGAATCCTCAGGTTGTTAATATTCCAGATGTCGCACAACGAGAAGTAGATGCAAAGCATTTGAATTTCGCCTTGGTTGGTATGATTCGTTTTGAAGCAGTAAGGCGTATGGCTGATGTCATAACAAAGAATTTCCCAAACCATCATTTTCATTTCTTCGGGGTACTCAACGTGGCTACAAAAAAAGAAGAGGATGATTTTATGGTACTGGATGAACGTGAGAATGTTCATTTCCATGGTCGTTTTAAAAATCCAGATGAACTACCTAAGGTTTATTCACAGATAGACGTTGTTGTGTCAACATACGATGTAGAGAATATCAATGTGCAGTATGCTGAGCCGAATAAGTTATACGAATCAATTTATTATAGAACTCCGATTATTGTGAGTAAAGGTACGTTCCTGGAAAAACAGGTTGAAAGATATGGCTCTGGCTATGCTGTAGATGTGAGCGATGGCGAGAAGATTGTTTCATTGGTACATCAAATTGAGAATGAAATTGAGGAGATGACAAAGAAGATGTATACCATTGACCGCAATGCGGCCGTTGACAGCTGTAGTGAATTGCTGAAAAGAGTGTCTGTAATCTAAAAAACAAGAGCATGGATAATGGGGCAAACTATAGGATTTTATTTCTGTTTTTTACCTTCCTTCTGGTGTCTTTGACAGGGAGTGGAAAGGAATTTAATCCCGTTAACTATGGACTTGAAGACGCTAAAAATGGTATTGAACGTTACAATATCTTATTACGTTGTCATAGAGAAGCTTTAAAAGCAGGACGAATTAGCTATAATGGGATTAAAAAAATAGAAATAGAAGTGCCTTCAAATGCACGATCTATTCCTCTTCCTCAATATACAGACTTTGCTGGGGTAGAAATAGTGGTCAAAAATAGCGAGAAGTCATTCCCGCTTTTTGACATGAGTAGTGAATTGAAAACAATTAATACGATTCGAGGTGAAGACATTGATCAAGGCACATTTAGTTCGGTAAAAGAGCTGAGGGATGGAATGAACCTGTTAGTTGTATCTGACCAAAACCAGTGGATTGTAAACAGAAAAGGATACGACTATGGTTTAACCAGAAGAGATGTTTTTCTGGTCAAGGATGGTAAATCATCAATGAGACCAATCTCTTATTATGGCACAGATTCTTCAAGACCAACAGCCAAATATTGTAAAGTAAGCGGGAAGAAGAAAGTTGTTAAGAATGTGACGCTTACAAGAACGGCTGATTCTACAGAGAAAACGTATTTGCTTAGAATAGTTAATCAATATAATGTAGAGATAAGCAATATAACGATTAATACTCCAGACAATACCGATTTGTATGGTGATATAGCCATTCAGATGGGGAATTGCGTAAAAGTGGTATTGAAGGATATTAAGATAAATGGGACTTATTCGAAGATAGATAAATTTGGATATGGTGTTAGTCTTGGCAATATATCTGATTTGTGTATAAAGCGGATGTATGCTCGTGCGAAATGGGGCGTGTTTGGTAATAACTGCATTTGCGATGCTACGCTGACAGACTGCGATGTTAATCGTTTTGACATACATTGTTATGGAAGAAATGTTAAGGCAGTTAACTGTAACTTTAAAGATGGCTATAATCAGTTTTCGTCTGTATATGGAACAATAAGTTTCAATCATTGCACTTTTACCAATTATGTGCCATTACTTATGGAATCCTCGTTTAATGCCTATACTCCATTTGATGTACAATGGAATAAGTGTACTTTTAATCTGAGGGGTAAAAAGAATTATCTGATAACGCTTTTTGGCGTACCAGAAGCATATAATGAAAGAAACGAACTTAAACGTAAATGCTTGCCAAATATTACCATCAAGGATTGTACAATTAACTTGGCGGATGATGTTGATAAGTGGTACTTGATAGAAACTGATGGGAATCGATATAAAGACACCTTTGATTATATATCTGATATTACGGTAAAGAAAGTTCATGTTAATAATGGTAAAGGAAAAGTCTTTACGTTATATTCCGAGAAGATGAAAATGACAAACAAAATAAGAACAAACATTGATATTAATACTGATAAGTAACAATGGATTTGGTTTCAATAATTATGCCATCATATAACTGCGGCCAGTATGTTGAGCAAACTATACGTAGCGTTCAGGCGCAGACTTACGAGAATTGGGAAATCATCTTTATGGATGATTGCTCAAAGGATGATACTATCAGACGGGTATCTGAACTGCGGGCGAAGGATGAACGGATAAAGGTGTTTCAGAATGCATTTAATTCTGGAGCAGCTGTTTCACGAAATAATGCGTTGCGCGAGGCAAACGGAAGATGGATAGCTTTTCTTGATAGTGATGATATCTGGGAACCAACAAAGTTAGAAAAACAGATTCGGTTTATGGAAGAGAATAGCTATGCGTTCTCTTATACTGGCTATGAGGAAATAAACAACGAGTCAAAGCCAACAGGAGTGTTTGTTTCTGGCCCGAAACATGTTACAAAACAGGGAATGTATAATTTCTGTTGGCCAGGATGCCTCACGGTGATGTATGATGCTTCGAAGATAGGCCTTGTTCAGATTAAGGACATCAAAAAGAATAATGACTATGCCATGTGGCTGAAGGTTTGTAAGAAAGCAGATTGTTATCTGTTGGATGAATGTCTGGCTAAATATCGCAGAGGTAGAGTAGGTTCTGTTAGTTCGCATGGCGTCATGACCATGATAGGATGGCACTATAAGCTGTGGCATGAGGCAGAAGGGAAGAATCCAGTGGCAGCGTTATGGTACACAGGTGTTAATCTTGTGTATGGATTCTATAAAAAAATGAAATACGTAAAGAAAACCCAATAGGTTCTATGTTATTAAAATGGATCTTCGACAGGCTGGCGGCACTTATCGGCCTATTGTTTCTTTGGCCGGTATTGCTGATAACTGCGATACTGGTGAAAATTAAAATGCCGGGTGGTCCTGCGTTCTTTGTACAGAAACGCGTAGGCAAGGATGGCAAGTTGTTTGACTGTCATAAGTTCAGGACGATGACGGTTAAACATAGTGGTAGCACTGTGTCAGTGGCTGGTGACAGTAGAATAACTCCACTTGGTGCTACATTACGTCATTATAAGCTGGACGAGCTTTCTGGTTTGTGGGATGTGCTAATTGGCAACATGAGTTTTGTAGGGTCACGTCCCGACGTACCTGGATATGCAGACCAACTGAAAGGTGAGGACAGACGGGTGCTTAAGCTTCGCCCAGGTATCACAGGGTCAGCTACATTGAAATATAGGTTGGAGGACGAAATGATTTCAGAGTATGTGGCACAGAAGCAGGCTGATGGCGATACCCGTGGCATGCAGGAAATAGCTGTGGAGTATAACGACACAGTAATCTATCCTGATAAAGTGCGATTGAACCTGTATTATCTAGACCATTATTCGTTTATCAAGGATTTCCAGATGATACTGTGTACAGTTCTAGGCAAGAAGATGCGTTATGCCGGAGAAGTGATTTAGTACTATGAGGGACAAAAATATTGAATCATTTCTAGCTTTATTACGAGCAGGATTGTGGAGCTCTGAAAAACAGGATTTACGGATTGATGAATCTACTGACTGGCAGAAGGTATATCAATTGGCTGGTGAACAATCGGTAGTTGGAGTCGTATTAGCGGGTATAGAGCGATACAAAAACCTTAACCTTGACCTTCACCTTGATCAGGAGCTATAGTTACAATTGATTGGTGAAGTGCAAATCATAGAGCAGCAGAACAAGGCAATGAATCTGTTCATTGAGAAACTTGTTGGAAAAATGCGCGAAGCAGATATATATATACATTGCTGGTGAAAGGACAAGGAATAGCGCAATGTTATGAGAAACCATCATGGCGTTCATCGGGTGATGTGGATTTACTATTGAGCGAAAGCAATTACAAAAAAGCAAAGGATTACTTACTGCCATTATCAACCGATAATAAGCCTGATGAAAGATATTCTAAACATCTAGGAATGAACGTCGATGAGTGGTATGTTGAGATTCACGGCACATTGAGAACTGGACTTTCTGGTAGAATTGATAAAGAGGTGGATGCTGTACAGAGGGATGTGTTTTATGGTGGTCAGGTCAGATTCTGGAATAATGGAAATACGCAGGTTTTCTTGCCTGCACCTGATAATGATGTGTTCTTCGTATTTACACACTATATCAAGCATTTCTACAAAGAGGGGATGAACATAAGGCAGTTATGCGATTGGTGCAGGCTACTCTGGACTTACAAGGATTCATTGGACTGTAGGCTTTTGGAATCACGGATATGCAGAGCTGGGTTGATGTCGGAGTGGAAAGCATTTGCTGCATTGTCTGTCGAATATTTAGGTATGGCTGAAGATGCCATGCCGCTGTATGATTCAAGATACAAGGGTAAAGGTTTAAGGTTAATAGAACATATTCTGAAAGGGGAGCCTTATAACAAGGTTCGAAATACCTGGTCGGTTGCGATGATATTTCCATGGAATACGATGAAGTTTCTGCCCAGTATTTTCCTGAATGTGAATTGGTTGAAGATAAGAGAGAGGTTATTTGGTAACATTTAAGTATTATCCAGAAGATTTTTATATGACACAAGAATTACAAATATCCATAAGAGGAATAGAGATGCCTGCTTCTCCTATTAGGAAGTTAGCTCCATTGGCATACGCTGCTGAGGATAAAGGTGTAAAGATTTATAGGTTGAATATCGGTCAGCCAGATTTGCCTACTCCACAAAAAGCACTAGATGTGCTGAAAACTGTGGATAGAAAGACGCTGGAGTATAGTCCTTCACAGGGTTATCGCTCTTTGCGTAAAGCATTGGTGAACTACTATGAACGATACCAGATAAAGCTGGATGCTGATGAAATTATCATAACCAGTGGTGGAAGCGAGGCTGTGCTCTTTGCTTTTATGAGTTGCCTGAATCCCGGTGACGAGATTATTGTACCAGAGCCTGCATATGCAAACTATATGTCGTTTGCAATTTCGGCAGGAGCTGTCATTCGTACTGTTGCTACTACAATAGAGGAGGGCTTTTGTTTACCAAAGGTGGAGAAGTTTGAGGAACTGATTAACGAGCGGACAAAGGCCATATTGATTTGTAATCCTAATAATCCTACAGGTTATCTGTATACGCAGAAGGAGATGAACCAGATTAGGGACTTGGTGAAGAAATATAATCTTTATCTTTTCTCTGATGAGGTTTATCGTGAGTTTATTTATACGGGATCACCTTATATATCTGCCATGCATTTGGAGGGAATAGAACAGAATGTAGTGTTGATTGATTCTGTTTCGAAACGTTATTCTGAGTGTGGAATTAGAATTGGTGCCTTGATTACGAAGAACGAGCGTGTAAGGAAAACAGTGATGAAGTTCTGTCAGGCTCGTTTGTCACCACCATTGATAGGACAAATAATAGCGGAAGCATCTATTGAGGGTACAGAACAGTACTCTCGTGATGTGTATGACGAGTATGTAGAGCGTAGGAAATGTTTGATTGATGGTGTGAACAGGATTCCTGGATGCTATACACCCGTGCCAATGGGTGCTTTCTATACTGTTGCACAATTACCAGTAGAAGATACAGAGAAGTTCTGTGCATGGTGTCTGAGCGAGTTTTGTTGGAAGGATGAAAGGACCCCTGAAGGGAAAATAGGTGAGACAATTATGATGGCACCTGCAGCAGGCTTCTATTCTACTGCAGGCATGGGTATGAATCAAGTGAGATTAGCATACGTGTTAAATAAGAAAGATATACAAAGAGCTTTGTTCTTATTGGAGAAGGCACTAGAACAATACTTAAAATCAAAGATAGAATTATGACAATAGAGGATGTTAAACTAGTTCAGTTGCCCAAGTTCGCAGATCCGCGAGGGAACCTTTCTTTCGTGGAGCAGCTGAATCATATTCCGTTTGAAATAAAGCGTACGTATTGGATTTACGATGTTCCCGGAGGTGAGAATCGTGGTGGTCATGCTTTTAGGCAGAATGAAGAGTTTATAGTGGCTCTTTCGGGCGCGTTTGACGTAATTGTGGATGATGGGTCTGAAAAGAAGAAATTTACGTTGAATCGCTCTTACTATGGGCTATATG
>JAEEGL013030132.1_pt1 | contig 18394 bp, 15 predicted proteins | sample 9134231 | NCBI WGS metagenome assembly JAEEGL01 (sample SAMN16246548, study PRJNA631951) | gut metagenome | biome: gut microbiome; feature: rumen; material: fiber-attached | host: Bos | place: Iran: Karaj | collected 2018-10 | reverse complement strand
GCGCCTCCCGTTTTCTTTCCCTCGTCTGCGCGAAGCGGGAAAGGAGAACGTATGACCGACGACGGAAACAGAACGTATATAGCGATAGACCTTAAATCGTTTTACGCGTCGGTCGAGTGCGTTGCACGCGGACGCGATCCTCTGACGACGAACCTTGTCGTAGCTGACGAGAGCCGCACGGAAAAGACGATTTGTCTTGCGGTCTCTCCTTCGTTGAAATCTTACGGGATCCCGGGCAGAGCGAGACTTTTCGAAGCGATCCAAAAGGTAAACGAGGTCAACCGTCAGCGTAAATACGCGCTTCACGGTAAACCGTTTTCAGGAAGATCCGACGATTTTAACGCTCTTAAATCCGATTTGTCGCTTGAGATCGATTTCATCAAAGCTCCGCCGAGGATGGCGGAATATATGAAGGTCAGCGGAAAGATCTATTCGATCTATCTGCGCGACGTCTCGCCCGACGATATTTTCGCGTATTCGGTCGACGAGGTGTTCATCGACGCGACTCAGTACCTCAGACTTTACAAACTGACCGCCAAAGAATTCGCGATGAGGCTCATAAAAAACGTGCTCGCCGAAACCGGTATAACCGCAACGGCCGGTATCGGATCGAATATGTTCCTCGCCAAAGTCGCGATGGACGTAACGGCGAAGCACATACCGGCGGATGAAAACGGCGTTCGTATCGCCGCTCTTGACGTTATGAGCTTCCGGCGTCAGCTTTGGGATCACAGACCGATCACCGATATATGGCGTATCGGCGGAGGTATCGCAAAGCGGCTTTCCGATATGGGTATCTATACGCTCGGAGATATAGCGCGCTGCTCAGTCGACAATGAAGAAAGGCTTTACGGCGAATTCGGCGTGAACGCCGAGCTTCTCATCAATCACGCGTGGGGCTGGGAGCCGACGACGATCGCCGACGTCAAAGCCTATAAACCGGAAAATAACAGTCTAAGCTCCGGGCAGGTGCTTTCACAGCCGTACAGCTTTGAAAAAGGACGGCTGATAGTTATGGAGATGACCGATCTTCTGGTGCTCGATCTTGTCGAAAAAGGTCTTGTAACGGATCAGATGGTGCTTACGGTGGGCTACGATATCGAAAACCTCGCAAACGGCAAAGCGTACCGCGGAGCGGTCGAAACGGACCGGTACGGGCGCAAAACGCCGAAGCAGGCGCACGGTTCGATAAACCTCGGCAGATTCACCTCGTCGACTAAACTGATTATGGAGAAGATCACGGAGCTTTACGACCGCATCGTTGACAAAAATCTGACCGTACGCCGCATGTACGTCGTCGCAAACCACGTTATCGGCGAATCGGACGTCAGCGAAGAGGCGCTTCAGACGCAGATAACGATGTTCGACGATCCGGAAGAACTCGAACGTAAAACGAAAGCCGAAAAGGCGGCGCTTGAAAAAGAGCGCAGAATACAGAAAGCGGCGATAGAGATAAAAAAGAAATTCGGCAAAAACGCCGTCTTAAAAGGTATGAACCTCGAAGAAGGCGCTACGACCGTAGAACGGAACAAGTCTATCGGAGGTCACAGATCCGGAGAATGAAAAACGGTATACGAACTGAGCGAACAGTCAACAGCCGCTTTCTTTTTGCAAACCGGCAGGTCGCGGACGCGCAGAGCCTGTACGCGCGTGACCAAAACTACGGTCAGCCGTTATGCCGCAGAATAAGGCGCGGCGGAAACTGATCGAAAGCGTTTTTCCCGGTATGGCGAAGCTTCCCGTTCAGTCGGTGGCGATCCTCGGCTATATCGAGCCCGTCGTTCCGGTCCTTTGCTCGGTCGTATTCCTGCGCGAACCGCTCGGATGGTACGGGTGGATCGGAGCGGCGCTCATCATCGCCGCCGCCGCGATAAGCGAGGCAATTCCCCCAAAAACACCCCGGAAAGCAGAAAATAATTAAAAAGAGCTCGACAAACACAGTAAATCACATCCGGACAGATCGTATTTTATAAGAGGTTAAAAATGGATAAACGCTTAGTCGGAAAATGGTATAAAGAAGAATCGGGCGAGACCATCAACATTTTTGATGAAGAGCCTTTGCGGATGAAGATGTCGTTTTCGTCCAGCGGATACTATAATTTTGAACCGAACTGCGTTTATGAGAAGGACGGCTGTTACTGTTTTGAAATCAATGATGAATTTTATCGCATGGTATATCATCTGCAATTCAAGGACGGAGAAATCGTCGGGTTTTATACGCAGTTCGGAAAAGTAACGCCTGTAAAATATGAAAAGATAAGCGATATACCTGACGATGAACCGTTTCAATGTAATCCGACGGAAATCTTCATACCGGATACGGATAAAACGAGAATCGACGTGCTTAAGCAATATGCAAAATATGACAGAACGCGCGATTACGGGTGTGACGACGCTTTCGTTTTGGGTGGTGAAGTTCCGGCTGTTCTCGAAAAGTATAACTACTCCGGATATATAAACGGGCTTGACGCTTCCGGTGACGAAATTGCCTTCAGACTCCTTGATTTTGTGTGCGATCATTTCGGTCACAACGGAACAAAAGGGTTATGCGACGGCAGGTCAATATCGGATATAATTTCTTTTTGTGAATCAAATGAAATGAAAACCAATTGCCGCGGTCTTGCGATATTGCTTGCTTCACTTCTTCGCCTGAACGGCATCAAGGCGCAGCATATAACGTGTATGCCGTACGAGGAACCCTTTCAGGATTGCCACGTCGTGGTGGATTGCCTGCTGCCTTCGGGAGAGCGGATCATGTTGGATCCGACCTCAAGACTCTTTTATAAAGATCGGCACGGCAAATACGTATCGTTGGCTCATTTAAGAGAACTGCTGATCGCAGACGAACCGATTTATGAAAATCCGACCGCAAGTTATAACGGCAGCGGGTTTTCAAAAGACTATAACAGAGATTATATGATCAAGAATACATTTCGCTTTGCTCGCTGCACAATAAACGAAGACGGTGTCGACGGTAAAAGAAATAATTCAAGATATATCGAACTGATCCCCGAAGGTTACCCCGTCGGTACGTTTCCGGAGGAAAGAAAAAAAGATTTCGTATATAATGACGTCGAGTTTTGGAAAATGTGATAATACGGTATCGATAATTTCTGTTTGCTTTGACAGCTTGCGGCCCGGAGGAAAATCATGAAACTCATTTTAGATCTTTTTCTGACGTTTTCGAAAATAGGACTTTTCACGTTCGGCGGCGGTTATGCGATGATCCCGCTTATCGAGCGTACTTGCGTTGAAAAGAAACAATGGATCACGCACGAGGAAATGATGAATATTACGGTGATCGCGGAATCGACTCCGGGGCCGATAGCGATCAACTGCGCGACTTACGTCGGACTTAAGAAAAAAGGGTTCTGGGGCGCCGTATCCGCGACGTTCGGCGTTGTTTTACCGTCGTTTTTAATAATCCTTCTCATATCGTTTTTCCTTGACCGCTTTCTTGAGATCAAGTGGGTCGCAAGTATGTTCAAGGGAATAAAGATCGCCGTAGGCATACTGATAGCAGACGCCGCGGTAAAAATGATCGTCAAAATGAAAAAAAAGCCTCTTTTTACCGTTATTCTGACCGCCGCGTTTATTTGCGCGCTGCTGATCGATATTTTCGTTTTGAAAGTATCTACCGTCTTTTTGATGCTTATTGCGGCGGCGGCCGGTCTTATCGCGTGCTTTATTAAAAAGCGGGAAAGCAAGGAGGCGGCAAAATGATCATACTTGAGCTTCTGACCGGATTTCTCGCGATAGGCTGCTTATCGTTCGGCGGCGCGTACGGCGCGATCCCGCTTATACGCGAAGTCGTGATATCATACGGCTGGATGGAAGAAGAAAAGCTTTCATATCTGATCGCCGTAAGCGAAAGCACGCCCGGACCGATCATGGTCAATCTGGCAACGTATATCGGCAGTGAAAAGGCGGGCGTTTTGGGAGCTGCCGTAGCGACGCTTTCCGTTATACTTCCGGCTTTTCTGATCGTGATCGTGCTGACGGTGCTTTTGAAAAAACTCGTTAAAAACGCCGCGTTTCAGTCGGTACTCGGCGCTCTCAAAGCGTGCGTTACCGGCATAGTTCTTGCGACCGGCGTTTATATGATCCTGCAAAACTGCGCCGGCAGTCCTGTCGATATAACCGCCGTGATAATGACCGCGGCGCTCGGAGCCGTATATTTCGGGTCGAAGAAATTTGTAAAAAACGGAATATCGCCGATAATGCTTATTTGTATTTCCGGTATCGCAGGTATCTTAGTTTACGGTCTTTGAGAACGGACGGGAGATTTCCGATCAGGTTTTTGAATCAAAAAACAAACATACAGAACGGATTTTTGAGTGAGAGGATAAAAACATGAAGATCTTATTTATAGGAAACAGTCATACGTATATGAACGATATGCCGGAGCTCGTCCGTCAGGCGATCGAAAGCGCGTCGAATGAGCCGTGTCAGGCGGTCATGCTCGCTTATTCCGGCAGAACGCTTAAATGGCATATTGATGAGGAGTATTTTTCCGCCCGCTATAATATTCTTTACGGCGGATTCGATTACTGCGTTATGCAGGAGAGGGCGCATCCGATGCCGCCGTACGAGGAGACGAGTCAAAGCGTCATAAGGCTCACGGAGCTTTGCAAACGGTCCGGCACCGTTCCCGTTCTGTTTGAAACGTGGGCTGAAAAAGCAAAGCCCGAAAATCAAGCCGCGATGAACGAAAGATACCGGAGTCTTTCCGGGAAATGCGGCGCGCTTCTTGCCCCGGTCGGCGAGGTCTGGAGCGCCGCGGCGAAGGAATTGAAAGACGCGGATCTTTACTATAAAGACGGTGAGCACGCTTCGTTATTCGGCACGTATCTGACGGCGACGGTCTTAACGAAAACGCTTGTCGGCAAACTGCCGGATAAAGATTTCCTGAAAACGCTCGATTTTACGGTTCCCGGCCGTTTTCAGCCCGTAAACGAAAATAAGGAAGAAGAGACCGTCGCCGTACCGGCTGATATATCCGGCGTTATCAGGCGCTCGGTCGATCTGATAATATGAAAATTTACGATATTTCGCAGGAGGTTTTCGGATGCCGCGTTTATCCCGGCGATCCGTCGCCTGAAAAAACAACGCTCAGTTCTATGAAAGAAGGAGCTTTATGCAATCTCACGGCGTTTTATATGTGCGCTCATAACGGCACGCATATCGACGCTCCGTATCATTTTATCAAAGACGGCAAAACGGTAGACGCCGTTTTGCCCGAAGCGTTTGTCGGTAAGGCTTACGTAACCGAACATAAAGGCGCCGTCACCGGCACCGACGCGGAAGAGATCATCAAAAAAGCAGCCGGGCAAGATGAAGAAGCGGCGAAGCGGATACTTATAAAAGGCGACGCGACGGTCACGGAAGGCGCCGCGGAAGTATTCGCTTCAAACAGAGTATTACTTCTCGGCAACGAATCTCAGACCGTAGGTCCGGAAGACTCTCCGATGCGGGTGCATCAGATACTTCTCGGAGCTGACGTCATACTGCTTGAAGGTATCAGGCTTGACGGCGTTTCCGAAGGCGTATATCTTTTATGCGCCGCGCCGCTGAATCTTTCCGGCGCCGACGGCTCGCCCTGCAGAGCCGTACTGATATCCGAATGAAGGGAGACGAAACCGAAGTCATGAGCGGTAAATACGACGATATAATAGATCTTCCGCACCACGAATCAAAACGCCATCAAAAGCTCGGCGTTGACAGTTACGCCGCTCAGTTTTCGCCGTTTGCGGCGCTGACCGGTTATGACGGCATCGTTTCGGAAACCGAACGGGTCACCGATGAAAGGATCGAGCTTGACGAGGACGCAAAGGCGGTCATATCTGATAAGCTCGCCGCGATACTGTCACAGATCGAAAAAGAACCTGAGGTGACGCTTACGTATTTTCTGCCGGATAAAAAGAAAGCGGGCGGAAAGTACGTAGTTGTCACGGGCAAAATAAAAAAGTTCGACGAGTACGAACGGTATATCCTGACATCTGACAATACGAAGATCCCGACCGACGATCTCTACGATATAGCCTCGGATATCATCGACGTCTGACATCCTTTGATCACATCGGCAATAAAAGCAAAACGGGTTTGATTTCTCAAACCCGTTTTACTGCGGTATTTATTCGGCGCCGCCTTTTAACTCGTCAAATTTTGCCTTCATCGTAGGATTGTTTTTAACGAGCTTTTTTATTGTAAGGTCTTCCGCCTTGCTGTCCGCTTGCATAAGCTGCTTTTGTGTAAGTCTCAATGCTTCACGCACTTTTCCGAGATGATCTATCGTTTTATCGATCTCATCCATCGCTTTTTCAAAATTCTGCCCGGCAAGGCGGATGCTCGTGGAGAAGGTCTCTTTGAAAGCATTCAGATCTCTTTCAAAGTTGGTTATATCTATATTCTTATTTCTTGTTTCTATAAGCGCTTGCTTATATGATAAAGAGTTTCTTGCAGTATTACTCAGAATCGTTATGATCGGTATGAAAAACTGCGGACGTATAACGTACATTTTATCGTATTTGTACGATACGTCTACTATCCCCGTATTATAAAGCTCCGATTCAGACTCAAGGGTAGACACGAGAACTGCGTATTCACAGCCTTTATTTTGCCGGTCTTTATCAAGCTTTTTAAAGAAATCTTCGTTTTTATGCTTTGTCGACGTTGTTTCCGTTTCGTTTTTCATTTCAAACATGATCGAAATGAATTCCGTTCCGTCTTCGCCGTAGTCTCTGAAAATGAAATCTCCCTTGCTTCCGCTGCTTGCGTCATTGTCTTTTTCAAAATAGGCATTTCTGAACGCCGTCGCGCGCAGTTTGTTGAATTCATCTTCACAATATACTTCGAGCGATTCACCGACCATTTTCGTCGACATTTTTGCTTTGAAATCTCTTAACTGTTCAATGCTTTTGTCTTTCTCGTCGAGAAGTATTTTATAGCCCTCTTTGATGTTTTTTTCCGACAGTTCCCTGTCTCTTTGCGCGGTCTCTATATCCGCTTTGAGTTTTACGACAAGCTCGTTCTTTTCGGCAATTTCTTTTTCCTTGACGGATATCGCTTCCTTAACGGCGAGGTCCTTTTCGGTATCGGCATTGTTGAGTTTTGCCGTCAATTCTGCGATTTTTTTGTCCCTGTCGGAGGTTTCTTTCAGGACTTCTGTTTCTGCTTCTTTTTCTTTTTCACGGAGCTGAGCTTTGAGTTTTTCTATTTCCGCATCTTTTTCAGTTTCAAGCTGCTTTAAGTCTCTTTCCGAACGGAGCTTATCGATCTCGGCCATTTCTTTCTGCCTTTTATCAAGCTCCTTTTCGAATTCTTTATCACGGATTTGTTTGAGGATATCAGCGTAGCTGTTTTCGTCTATTGTGAAAACCTCACCGCAATTAGGACACTTTACACTGTTCATCTTAATATCTCCTTTTTAGAATATTTATGGAATTCTCTTGAAAGTTCCAATACCGTTGCATATGCAGCCTCTTTTTTTGCTTCGTTTTTGCTTGTGCGTTCAACGCCGATAGTCGGAAAATCACCGAAAATGCACTCGCATAACCACACGTCCTGACCGTTTTTTTCGTCTGTTTTTTTCGAAAATCTGTATTCCGGTTTTTCTATGCAGCCTTTTTGCCACAGTTCCTGAAGCTGATTTATCGCACGTTCTTTTTCCGGGACGCCTACAAGATCTTCAAAGCTTATTCTCGATAACTGTTCAGCCCTTATGATTTCCCACGCTTTTCTTGCCGCGTCGGAGCGAGCGGATTCTTTCGATCTTCCGTATCCCGTAAATACCGTCTCCATGTTATCAAAATAAACATATTCATCGGAGTATTCGGGATGAATATTGACTTTAGCCGTAAATCCGTTTTCCGATCCGGCTATTTCATACACGGGCAGCGCGCCGCCGTTTCTTTTCTGATACCAGGACTGAACCGATCCGATATAGTCATCATCGTTCAACCCGTTATCGAGTTTTTCCGTAGGTTTCAGCATACGTTCGACAGATTTTTCTATCTCTTTCAGATCCCAGCCGCTGTCAACGGCTATTGCGCCGATTATCGCTTCAAACAGATCTTCTTTTACGTGCGGCTCGCTGATCACACCGCTTTTCTCGTCTCCCCGACTCATTTTAAGGTACTTTGCGATATTCAATTCGCAAACAGCTGAGGAGAGAGATTGCGAACACACGAGATTTGCTTTTATCTTCGACAACCGTCCTTCGTCATATTCGTCCGTGTCGAATACATGAGCGCGTCGGATAACCGTTTCCCCTGCCTCATCCAAAATCGGTATATCGCGAATCGTTCCGTACCGTTCGGTAAGGCATTTAACTATAACGAGATCGAGCGCTTTGTCGCCGATAAATTCAAGTATCTCGTTATCGGCGGACCGACCGTTTTCCTCTGACCATGACCGGCGTGTGAACGCCTGCTCTAACAAGTCTTTGTTCTTAAAAGTATAATTGATATTGTTCTCAATAATTGAGATCGTTTTGGTATCCATACGGATGCCTCCTTTCATAAAATATTTTATAAAGGAAAGACTTCATTATCAAGCAAAACAAACTCGATGATTTTGAAATGCGCGTCTTAAAACACTGATATTTGAAAATGAAATCCCGCGGCGTTTTTCGAGATCAAACAGAAGTATTGTAAGAAATTCATTTCATGAAGTCATTTCTCTTTATATTCATTTAATAACGATTTAACGTTCGTTTTTTCTTTTTTCTTTGTAACAGTCGCAATGCGCCGACCCGGTGCATTTTCTATACAGGCAGCTGCAATATTTATCTTTTGCAGAAAAGTATATACAGTTGTGCGAATGCCTTCTCGGATCGCCTTCTGCGCGTGACCATTTGCCGGTATGCCACGGGATACCTGTTAGTTTTCTTAGTTCTGACATGTTCGTTCCTCCTTTCAGATTATTTTTACAATAAGAAAAAGCCGACAATATAAGCGTAGTTACTCTGCTGATATTACCGACAACTCATTATGAAATATTCTTCTTAATTCACGTTTATTTGAAATTCTCCAAACCTTGATAAGTCAAAGAGAAAATCAAATACACATGCATTAAAACCTGTATTTCAAGCAAGCCATCCTTGATTGCGATGATATTATATCACGCAAAAAACCGTTTGTCAAGACGTTTTGCGAAAATTCTGAAATCGTTCACGGCGACTGTTTCAACACATAATCAACATCAATACATTTAACCGTACTATCCGCGTGTTCATCATTAAGTTTTTCAGCAACCGTATCAGCGTGAATACGCCGATATATTTGATCGCGTTGGTTGACAAACAATACGCAAAGTGATATAATAGCGTAAGATATCCGCAAAAACAAAGCTCGCAGCCGCGACAGCGAAGCATCCGCGTCTGATCATAAGTCATTGTCTGAGCAAATTCGCGGCAGCGCGGAGCGGTACTCTGCTCCGGAAAATCACGGGAAACCTACGAAAATAATAAACCCGGTGCGAACGCCCTCGGAATACGGGATCGGAAAAGGAGATCATTGATATGAGTTATACGCAGGAAAGAATACACGGCATAGTATCAAGTCAGCGAAAATTCTTCAATTCGGGCATTACGCTCGACGTCAAGCATCGGATCGAACAGTTGAAAAAACTCAGGCAGGCTGTCATCGACAATCAGAAAATGCTTCAGGACGCTCTTTATGAAGATCTCGGTAAAAGTCCCCTCGAAGCGTATTTATGCGATATCGGTCCCGTTATCGTCGAGGTGAACGAGATAATTCGCGGGCTGAAAAAGTGGGCGAAGCCTGAAAAACATTTCAGCGGTCTGATGTGCTTTCCGAGTACGGTAACGACGGTATACAAAATGCCGTACGGCGTTTCGCTTATCATAAGCCCTTTCAACTTTCCGATACTTCTCACGCTCGGAGTTCTGGCGGCGAGCATTTCCGCCGGCAACACGGCGGTGATAAAGGCAAGCTCCAAATCGGCGTCAAGCACGGCGGCTTTGCAGAAGCTGATAGCCGGCATATATCCCGAAGAATACGTGACGGTCATCGACGGCGGTCACGACGTGGCTGATATGTGCCTTGCAGAGCGCTTTGACAAGATATTCTATACCGGTTCCCCCGCCGTGGCGAAGCACGTTCTCGAAGCCGCTTCGCACAACCTCACCTCAGTCGCGCTTGAGCTCGGCGGCGAGACGGGAAACTGGTGCGTGATACGAAAAGACGCGGATATAAAGGACGCCGCGAGAAAGATCGCCTTTTTTAAGCTCTGCAACGCCGGACAGATATGTATCAATATAAATCAGATCGCCGTGGCGGAGGAGATCGCGGAAGAATTTCTTACGGCTCTGAAAGCAGAATTCGTCCGTCAGATCGGCGAAGAGGCTGTAAAAAATCCCGATTATCCGAAGCTGATCACGCAGCCGGTATATGATAAATGCGTTCGTCTTACCGATGAATACAAAGACAGAGTCGTTTTCGGCGGCAAAGGCGACAGAGATACGCTCCGTTTCGAGCCGACCGTGATATATCCCGTGGATGAAAACGAGAATATCGTAATGCACGAGCTTTTCTGTCCGCTTCTGCCGGTCGTGCCGTATAAGGACGGCGAGATCGACCGGATCATGGACATGATCGCCGAACGCGAGCATCCGCTTGCGATGTACGTTTTCACTTCCGATATGAAATGGGCGGACAAGGCCATGTCGACCCTGCAGTACGGCGGCGGCTGTATCAACGAGGTATGCGTTCATATGATGGTGAAGGGTGTGCCGTTCAACGGTACGGGTCACTCGGGCATGGGCGCGTATCACGGCGAATGGGGATTTCGTGAATTCACGCATCCGCAAACAGTTTTGAAGGGCAGAACTCGTTTCAATCTTCCCTTGCGTGAGCATCCGTATTCGGGTAAAGACGGCAACAGAAAAATGTCGTTATTGAAAAAGCTCGAAAAATAAACTGCTGAACAGAAGCAAAAAACAAGCTGAGATACGGATCCGAAGATCTTTGTCTCAGCTTGTGTTTTTTTGTCTTTACTCGTCGAAATCGTTGTCGGCGGCGGCGTTGCCGTCAAGCCATTTGTTTTTGACGAAGGTTTCGGTAAACGCTGCGGCCGCAGTCGTGCTTACCGGAAGCTCTTTATCCTCCACGGTCACGGTTTTCGAAGAAGGCGTCGGGTCGCCGTATCGCCACGACCAGCCGTTCTGTGTGACCGTATAATTACCGACGGGCAGATCTTTAATCGTTACGGTGTCGGTAACGCCCGTTCCGACCGGGTCGAGAGCAATACGGATATTCACCCAGCTGTTGTCCTCATCCTGACCTCGTACGATCAGCTCGAACACCTGTCCGCCGTCGGTAACGGCGTCGTCGGTAACCGATATCGTCATATCGCCTCTTCTGAAATCATATTTGGCGTAATACGAGCGGTTCTCGTTGGCAGGCAGCGGCAGGATCGCGTTCTCCGTACCGGGCGCCTCGGGAGTCAGAACGTATTCAGAGCCGTACTGTGTATTGGTCACCGGAGAGGTGCAGGCTTCGTCGTTATACCATCCGACAAAAGTATATATCGGATTGTCGAGAAACGCTCTGCAGCGTTCGTTCGGGCGTTCTCCGATCTCTACGACCTCCTGGTTGATGCTCAATAGCTTCGGATTTTGCGGATTGCCGAGTACGTGCGTATTGCCGCGCGGCAGAATCGAGTAGTAGAAGTATATGACTTCGTTTAACGCCGTGTAGGTAAAAACTATTCTGTTGTTTGTGATATTCGCGTCGTCGTCGGAAATTATGCGTGTACGCGTTTCGTTTCCGGCGAGCACGAAGCCGCTCACGGAAGGAGCCGTTTCCACGTGATGACTGTTAAACTTTCTGTCGGGAACGATTTTGTAATACGTTTTGTAATACGTGTTTCCTCCGACCGTAACAGCCGATTCCGGATCGCTCTGTAATCCGTCGATACCCAGTCCTTCGATGATCGAATCGAATTCCGCGATCTTTTCGCTGTCGTTGGATGATATCTGATAGATCACCTTTACAGGGAAGGCTTTCTTCAGATAGAATATGCGTATCTCTTTACTTGCGAGTGAAGCGGTAAGCTCTACGCTGACGGAATCCGTGCTTGATGTGATCGGAACGAGGGCGCCATCCGTCGCGGTCTCGTCCGTCGCGTAGGATATTTCTTTATAACCGCACACGTCGTAACCGCCGTACGTGTTGACGCCGACCGTTTGAGTCGAACCTCTTTCGGCGTAACCGTCGATAAAGTTCTTCTCGACAAAATGTACGGTGCTGCCGTCGATCGTCTCCGTGACATTGCCGCTTTCGTCTTCGACGAGGTAGCTTACGTGATACGGCATATTGATCGTATCTTCACGGTAATAAAAGATTATGACGTTCTGTTCCGCCTCTTCCGCCGGATCGTCGGAAACGATCAGCGTTCTGGACATATAGTACGCCGTAGGCACGTAGTTCGGAACGTGGACGAACCTTTCGGTCACGATAGCTTTGTAATTATCCTCAACGTACTTGCTTGCGTGGATCTCTTCTCCGGCGTGTACGCCGTCAAGCGCCACGTATCTGACGGTATACGGCACGTGGTCGCGGTACGTATACCAGAACGTTTTCACATTGAGAGTCTCGTCGCCCTGCATGAGGATCGAGGTACTTGCCTTGTCGGGGAAATAGTGCTCCTGATATCCGTCGTTGAGCGCTTCCTCGACCTTGGCTTTGAACGTACGCGTCAAGCCGACAAAGGAATAGCCGAACGTATCCGGAGCGACCTCCGTCGTCGTATTTTTGACGTAATAATATACGTGGAAGTATGCAGGTACGTTTGACGACCAGCGCATGAACAGGTGCATACCGCAGGAGACCGTCATCGTTGCGGGATCGAACGCGTGCAGCTCTCCGTTTTCGTCGTAATAATACCAGCCTGCGCGCGCGGCGTTGTAATCGCCGACACTTGAGGTGATGACCGGCGCGACCAAAAGGGCTTCAGCTCCCGACACGTCAAGGCGCAGACCGTAGGTACCGTATCCGTGCGCGATAGCGCTCTGCTGACCGGCGAGATAGTCGCTTTCGGAATTATAAAAGTAAACGTCGAACTCCTTCGGTTTCCAGTATGCGTATGCGACCACGTCGTGATCGGGCATCAAGGCGGACCAGTCGACCGGATTATCGTAGGTAACTGAGTCGTACCAGCCTTCGAATTCATAGCAGTCCGGCGCCAGACCGGCGGGATACGGCGGTATGCCGTCCGGCTCAAAGCCTTCAAGCGACTGCCCGTACGGGATCGAGTCGGTACCCGTGATCGGATCGCCGTTCACGTTCGTTGAAGGATTATAGTATGCGTTGTAATTATAGTATCCCAAAGATCTTCTGTTGCGCGTATAGTGAAAACCGGTCGTCCATACCCCGTCGGTATCCTTATAGTGTGGGGGAGTACCGTTATCGGATCCGTTATTATGAGACTGACTGTGACCTCCGGCTTCAGAAGGAAGTATGGTATATCCGACGAATGCAAACGGGTCTATACGCGTATCTTTGTTATGCGCCGCCACGATCTCCTGCGTACGGTCCAGCTTATAGCGGATGCCGTTCAGTTCGATATCATAATCGTTCGGATCGAGTGTCTCGTAGTAGATCTTGAAGCGGTGCGGTCCGATATTAGCACTGGTGTTGCCCCACCAGGCGTACAGATTCTGCGCGACCTGGTCGACGTTGTCGGGATCGTATACGCACGCCGGGTCGACGATCATATCGGCTGACATATACGGGTATTGACCGACGATGTTTGCATGGTCGGAATAATGGGCGCGGTAGCCGGAGCCCTTCTCCGTACTCCACGAACCGAATCGGTGTACTCCGACGGGCTCGATCGCGTCGGCGGGCCACAGATTTTCGATATCCGCGCCGAATTCCGCTACAAGATCTATGTAATGCATCGTATAAGGCGTGCTGCCGATCGTCATGACGACCGTGCCCGTACTTTTGACGTCCGCGTCGGCGGAAAGCCAGCTGCTTCTTACGACAGGCAGTGCTCCGATATTTAAATCCCATTTGAACTCCGGATGCTGAATGTCGCCGTCTTTGGTACGGTTCGGCACGTCGACCGGGCTGTACGTTACGACGCTGTGGAAAGTACCGTCGGGGTCGGCGGGGATAAGTTTATAAGCGCTGCCGTCGTCGTTTGAATGCTGCAGCGTCGTCGGACCGGCGAATTTACCTTGGGCCTGTTTGTCGTTAAGGTAATTATTGCCTTGATATATCTTCCACAGGCCTGTACCGCCGGGATGCGCGGTAATTGACGTAGACGTCTGCGTACTCGTCAAATATACTTTTTGCGCAGTGATCACAAGATATTCGCCTGTCGAGGCCTGCAGATAATATCCTCCGTTGCCGTCGTCAATAATCGTCCAGATGTTTGCGGTGTTCTGCGACAGCGCAACGTTAGCGGCAAGATAATTATCGTTATCCGGAGATACTTTAGGCGTGACTACTTTGTTCGAACGGTTGTTTAACAGATAATACGTGCCGGGGCTGACGGTCGTAGCCACTTCCGGAACGGCGCTCATCCCACTCGAACGCGCGTATATAAAACGCAGTTTATATTTATTGCGCGAATAGTACAGGCGGACGATGGTGGAGCCGTCGCTTTTTATAGTTACCGTACCGTCGTTGTTTGCGGCGGTCGCCGTTTCGTCGAAGGTGAAATACTGATAATTGTCGTAGGAGGTGATATCGTCCTTATTGGCGGCGATGATCGAAGCGAGCGTCATCTCCGTGTCCGGCAGCGCGGACAGATGCTTCTCTCCCCAGTGACTGTACTTTGTCACTCCGGATCCGTCGTCAAGATCGGCGTTGCAGTAAACGACCGTATAACCGACCTCGCCGATGACGTTCCAGCGAGCGGTGCATTTGATATCGTAAGCGGGGCAGGTCGCCGGCAGACTTGCAAGCGGCTCGTTCGTATCGGCTCTCACGATGTCCCAGCCGTCAAAGGTATAGCCCGTTCTGACCGGCGTTCCGAGCGACAGAGGGTATTCGTACGGCACGTAAAGCGGGTCGACGCCGTAGCCGCCCGGTCCGAGCTCGACTGAGACCATATAATAATTACGGTCGTAATAGCATTCAAACTCCGTTGAGCCGTCCGCCGCGATGACCTCGGGGACGTGATACATCAGCGTAAAGCCGTCATAGGCTTCTTCAAGCGTTTTGTTGTCGAGCTGAACGATGCGGAACGTTTCTCCGAATTCGACCGGTTCCGTTCCCGTAACGCCGAGTCCGTGTATGATCTCGCCGACCGTATAGTTGTCGCTGCCTATATCCTGTTTGTTCAGACGGATCACATACGGGACCTCGGTCGGAAAATAGAATACGTCGGTCTCGCTGTCCGCGTCAAACGTTACGGTAACGGACGGCAGCGGCACTTTGCCTATGGTGTAAGGCGAAAAGCCGAGAACGGTCGGGCTCGTCTGAGTGATGGGCGCCGATCCCTGCGGCATATTCGCAACAAACGCCGGGAAAGGCTCCGTTCCTTTATGGTCGATCTTGTTTTCGTCGTAGTAGTAGTAATGTATGACCGCGGTCACCACGCCGTCGGAATCGCCGGCATGCGCGATAAAGCCGATCAGAATCGGCTGTATCAGCATAACGCATATTAAGATGATAAGAGCAAAACGAATGGATCTCTTTTGCATCTTAAACTTACTCCTTCGGCAGAATGTTAACCTTTAATCTTCAAAATAGACGCCCCATGCGTCGTAAATGGCGGGTATGATATCGTTGGCGTCGGTCGTGCCTACGGCCTGAACGGTCTGCGCGAACAGTTTTACGTGCAGGCTGTAACCGTTCGGTCCCGCCTTGAGTTGTTTGATCTTGTGCGTACCGTCGATAAACGCGGGTGAAAGCGCGCCGCTCTGCACAGGCGAGGTGCAGTAGTAATATCCGTCCGCGCTGCGGTACTGCCAGTTCGTATCGTTATATTCGATCGAATAGTCGGTACCGGCAAACGGCTGTTGACCGTACACGTTGCCCGCGCCGTCCTGCCAGACGGCGATAACCGCCAGGCGAACGTACACGGCGTAACCGGCGTTATCCGCCCGTACTGCGACGTTTGTTTTATACTTGAAACCGTCGGTATCTGTCAGAACGCTCTCTTCGATCGTCGGATTGCCGTACGTCGAAGGCCGGAAGGTGCTCATCATAGGAGCGGATTCCTTGAAATACTTTGCGATCACGAGCGGCGTGATCAGACATACGGTCAGCACCGCTGCGGCGACAATGATCCATATGAGCTTTTTCGGCAATCCGAACACCTTCCTTTCTTTTATGATTTTTTGCAGAACGCTCAGTCGATCTGCACCATGTATGCGTAAACGTTGAACGAAAACGACTCTGAGTTCTTTGACGGATCCGCTTTGTCTTTGAACGTATCGCTTACCGTGAATTTATTGTTCCGTATGATATACTGTACGTTCTGCGCCGTGTTCGGCGGGATCGGCTGATTATACTTATATACCGTGCCGCCGTGGCGGGGCGCCAGCTCGCTTGTCGGCAGAAAGCCGGTGCCGATCGAATACGTTACCTCGGAAGGCGCGTTCGTATAAACCTCCACGTACAGAGAACAAGCCGTTTCGTTGCTTCCGTCAAAAGCAACGTACGCGTCTTTCGGGATATCTGTACCCGGCAGTACCGCGGTATACGTGTTGCCGCTCACTACGCTTGTCATATCCAGCGTATACTGACCGCCGGAAAGCACCGCCTCGTGTTCGAGTACGGCGACGTTTCCTATTTTGGCGACGCGAGCCTGGCCCTGAAGCGCATAGCCGTTTTTATATTTGGCAAGCAGTCCGCTGCCGAAGCAAGCGGTCACTGCCACGGCTATCAGAAGAATGACGGCGAGTCTGATGATTTTTTCGCCGGAAAGGATCCGCGGTTCTGTGCCGCGAGACGAATTATTCTTCACAAAACCACTTCCTTTCCTTACGGTGATCTTTCACGGACCCCGGTCAATGTATTTTCGCCGCGTTTTACGTACGCCGGCGTCGCCCGTATCTGTCTGACAGCGATACAGACGGCAGAATTACAGCTTTTACTTTTATATTATATCATTAGAAATAAAAGATTTCTTTTTCTTATTGTAAATATTTATTTAACCAATGCAGAATATATTAAGAACACCACAGAACACAACGCTCTGACGTCTCGCACCGATATAAAGCTTATATTGAAAAATCCGTATCGCTTATCCGGATACGGATTTTTTGTTCGTCATTCGAAGCGCCGCTGTGTTCAAACGCGCGGAGTATTTCACCTCAAAAACCGCTTGAGGATACGCTCGTCCATTGACAGACGGTCGAGCACGACCATAACGTCGCAGGAATTGAATTCACGGTCTATGAAGCCGTTTTTCGAGACCTTTGCTCCGAAGCGCAGATACGCTTTCAAAAGCCCCGGGATTTCGGCATTATCAGGCGTAACGTCGTTTTTCGTACCGTATTCAAACGTATCGCGTTTTGCTCTTATATCGAATTTATCGCAAAGATAAAAACGGCGAAGAACGGAGGTACAGTCGGAATACGGCTCGGGATCGGTGCCGTGCATCGAGCAGGTGCCGATTATATATCGAAGCTCACGCTCGGCGGCGTACGTGACGAGCGCTTTCCACAAAAGCCCTATCACCGCGCCGTTGCGGTGATCGCCGTGCACGACCGCTCTGCCCGCCTCGACGATCCCGTCAGGGTCGTTTTTCAGCTCTGTTATATCGAACTCCTCTTCCGATTTGAACGGCATGCCCTTAAGCGTTTCTTTAGTGGCGAGTCTGTAAGTTCCGACGATCGCGCCGGTCTTCTTCTCCGTCACGATTATCGAATCGGAATACGCGTCGTATCCGTCGTCGTCCGTACCGTCGGCGTCGGCTTTGCCCTCGTCGAATTCGCAAAGAAGATACCTGTAACGCAGTTTTTTTACTTCATTCAAATCATTTTCATTCCCGATATCGAGAAGTCTTACGAGATATTCGGGAGTTTCGCTGATCTTATGCTCCATAATACTGTTTTCTCCGTTAGTCAAGGCGCCGTTTTTTGTTTGCGTGAACACAGCGCCGTTTTTCCCTCTCCGTACCGTACGGAGCCGTCTTTTATGACCTTATGTATAAACCGTTTTGATTTATTTGATTTGACGCAGGATCAGGCAAAAATCGCCATCACGAGCGTTCCGGCAAGCATGAGCGCAAGCCCTATGACGGCTTTCAAGCCGAGTTTTTCTTTTAATATCAGAACCGAAAACAAAACCGATATGAGCACGCTCATTTTGTCTATCGGCACGACCGCGCTTACGACTCCGTTTTGTATCGCGTAATAATAGCAAAGCCACGACGCTCCCGTCGCCGCGCCCGAATAAATGATGAAGCG
>JAEEGL011579998.1_pt1 | contig 18394 bp, 15 predicted proteins | sample 9134231 | NCBI WGS metagenome assembly JAEEGL01 (sample SAMN16246548, study PRJNA631951) | gut metagenome | biome: gut microbiome; feature: rumen; material: fiber-attached | host: Bos | place: Iran: Karaj | collected 2018-10 | reverse complement strand
TTATATACCGTGGAATAATTGGGTGAAGAAATGACCTGGACGATCTCTTCATATTTCACGGCCTCATTGAAAATAAGGTACATGTCGTAAGACGTGGTGAAGTGGTTCTCATCCTGCAGGCCGTGGGGATTTACAAAGTGGGTATTTGTGGCCCCGAGAGCCGCAGCCTCGGAATTCATCATATCGGAAAAGGCCTCGGTGGAACCTGCTATATTTACTGCTATAAGCTGTGCCACATCATTTGCTGAATAGATGAGAAGAAGGTGCAGTTCCTGATCCATGGTCATGGTGTCACCGCTCTTTAACCCTACTTTCTGCACATCCCCGTCCGTGAAGACACAGCTGTCGTCCGCCGTAAACACCTGGTCCGGAGATGCGTTTTTAACCGCCACAATGGCCGTCATAACCTTTGTCATGCTGGCGGGATAAAGGGTAGCTAAGGAATTCTTGCTGTACATCATGTTGGCGTTGGCACTGTCTACTAAGATCGCGGAGCCGTAGGAATCTGCCCCGTCGCCGATCTCCTCCCCGGGCATCACGTCACCCTCCGGAACCGCAAGATTTGTAGCAAAGGGCAGCGCGGTATTGTTCTCATTGGAAGTCTCAAAGCTGAATGCCGTTTCGGAAGAATCGATCTTAAAGGGCATACGGACTTCTCTTTCCGAACAGCCGCTTAAAATAAGGCATGTCGCAAAGAGAAGGAAAGATACAAGTAAATAATGTATGTTAATGGAATGCTTATTTATACATCTCACGCCACTCAAGGTCTCCTCTGTCGAGAGATTTGATAAGAAGTTCCGCCGTGGCAAGGTTTGTAGCCAATGGAATATTGTGTATATCACAGAGCCTGACCACATTATTTACGTCAGGTTCGTGAGTCTTGCTTGTAAGGGGATCCCGTAAAAAGATCACCAGGTCTATCTCATTATGCTCAATCTGGGCCCCGAGCTGCTGCTCTCCTCCCAGATGTCCGGCTAAGAACTTATGTACGCTTAAATTGGTTATCTCCTCTATAAGCCTTCCGGTGGTGCCGGTGGCATAGAGGTCATGATGTGAAAGAATACCCCTGTATGCTATGCAGAAATTCTGCATAAGCTTCTTTTTTGCATCATGTGCGACTAATCCGATGTTCATAAATACCCTCCCTGAGATACTATTGAGTGACAACCCCTTTGGTTCAGAATCTGTCCCTCGATTTCAAAAGCCCTATATTAAGGACTACCCCAAGCTCCATGAAAATACTGACAAGAGAGGTAAGGCCATAGCTGACAAAGGGCAGCGGGATACCGGTATTCGGCATCACTCCCGTTGTAACCGCTATGTTAAAAAACGTCTGGAATCCCAGATGGGCTGCTACCCCGGCCGCTATCAGCGTCCCCGATAGTTCGGACGCATTCCACCCTATCCTCAGAACCTCGATGATGATGATAAGGATAAGGATGATTATGGCCATACAGCCTAAGAATCCCAGCTCCTCTCCAACAATGGCGAAGATGAAGTCCGTCTGAGGCTCGGAAATGAAATTCCCGTTCTTAACGGAGCCAACCTCGTTGTTTTTGTACCCCTTTCCCGTAAGCTGCCCGGAGCCGATGGCAACTATGGAATTCTGCTGCTGGTATCCTTCATCATTGGAGTACTCTTCCGGCTGGAGCCAGGCTAAGATCCTGGCCTGCTGGTAATCCTTGATGATCTCCTGATTGGGCTGCAGCACCAGCATAAGCCCCAGTACCACAATGGGGAAAAGCACTGCTGCCGTGCCGAAGATCACCTTTAAGCTGAGTCCTCCGATGAAGAACATGGTCACAAATATCATGATAAATACGATACTTGTGGACATATCGGGCTCCTTGTATATCAGAGCCCAGGGGAAAAGAAACAGGGCTATGCCGGAAAATATCCGGCTGGGTCTGCTGATCTTTTCCTTATTTTTCATAATAAACTTTGCAAAGAATAAAATCAACAAAAATTTGGCAACTTCCGATGGCTGGAACTGGATACCCGCAATGGACATCCATCTGGTGGCGCCTCCCACCTTACGTCCGAAGACCAGCACGGACATAAGGAGTATTATGCTCAAAACATAATAAACCCAGTAAAAGTTCAGGATCGTCCGGTAATCCACAAGGGAAATGATCACCATAAAGCAGACACCGATGATCAAGCCCACGATCTGGCGGTTCTGTACGGATTCCCTGGCACTGCCGATTATCACTATCCCATAGACGGAAATAGCGATAGACACCAGTATCAGGAAGAAATCGTAATTTTTAATGTGATACGTCTTAGGAAACATTTAATCCGATATAGCGGCGCTGTCCGGCAGGACCGCTTCTCCTTTGATTATGCTGTCCTCTTCTTCAAGCTTGAAATAGTACTTGAAGATATCTCTGGTAACTTCTGCGGCGTTTGAGGAGGTATATCCGTAGGCTATACGGGTAGCCACGGCTATCTCCGGCGTATTATAGGGGGCAAAGCCTATAAATACGGCGTGGTTGGGCCTGGTGGCTATCTGCTGGGCCGTTCCCGTCTTTCCTCCCGCAGTCATGGGGAAATCCTCAAAAGCGCCGTAGTGCTCCACCGCACTCCTCATACCCTGATGTATAAGGTTCCAGGTGGAATTGGCAATATTTATCTCATTCCTTACTCCGGGGCTGTAATCCGTTATCACATTCCCGTTGGAATCGGTGATCTTGTCGATGACGCTTAAATTATAGCATCTCTTGGAATTGGCCACGGCGTTCACATATCGGGCAAGTCCCACAGTGGTATAGGAGTGGTTACCCTGTCCGATGGCTGAACGGATGGCGTCCTGTGTGGATACGTCCGGCTCGGATTCCGTGATCTCTATGCCGGACTTTTCGGTAAGACCGAAGAGATCCACATATTTTGTAAGCCTTTTCAGGCCGTATTCGTTATTAAAAACCCCGCCTCTGGTGGAAAGCCTGTATCCCACTTCATAGAAGAAGAAGTTGCAGGAATTCTCGATGGCGCCTACGATCTCAAGGCTTCCATGGGTCCCACCCGGGTAGATCCAGCACTTGGGAGAAGGCACTATCTTTTCAAAGAGGCCTTCGCACTCGATCTCTTCCGCGGCGTGGATCACCCCTTCTTCCAGTCCCGCAGCGGAAGAAATGGGCTTAAATGTGGAACCGGGAGCCGTCTTCTGCTGAGTGGCATAGTCATAAAGGGGCAGGGACTTGTCGCTCTGGAGTGATGCGAAATACATGGCGTCAACGGTATTTGCAAGCCTGCTGTTATCAAAGCTGGGGTAAGAGACGCAGGCTAACACTTCGCCGGTATTTACGTCAGTCACCACGGAAGAACCTGAACAGGGGTCAAGGGCCAGGTCCGCAGGGGTGATCTCCAATGACTTAAGCCTGTTTATCATAAATCTGTAGGCTGTAACTTCCCCGCTATCTAAGGCCTTCAGCTTCCCGTCGGTATCAAAGAGCTTTGCCTGTTCATAGAGTATATGACAGATCTCATTCCCCGTGATCTCATCCTGGCGGATCATATATTTAATGATACGTTTTGAAAATTCGCTGTCCGCTGTCAGTGCATCGCAGATATAACCTACCAGGTTTTCATATACTTCCTCGGATTCCATGTATCTGGAATCAGTCTCTATCTTTGTGGAATCGATCCATCCTTCGGAAACCGCTTCTTTTAAGTAATCCCTTAAGGAGCATTTGCCCTCTTTCCATCTTAAATAAACCTCGTTTTCCTGATCTATGAGATCCTTCTGGAAAACATTCTGCCGTCCGGACTGGAGCATTGATACCACATAAGCCTCATAGGACTGTTCTTCCAGCACCAGGTCATTGTAGTTCTCACCCCCCTGGGTAAGCTTTTCCCGTATTTCCCGGATCACGTCGGATCTCTTCCTCTGGAATGCGGAATATACTATATCCTCATTGGGCCCGGCGTTCTCTCCCGCCATATGCTCAATACTCAGGAAATTATTGTCAAACAGGGCAAAATAGACATCGTCTATGGGTATGGTAATTTCCGAACTTGATACATTGTCGTTATTTACCGGTTTTTCTTCAACTATCTTTGAGATGACTATACCGGCGATCTTCTGCTCAAGGATGCGGTAAACCGCCTTCTGCAGCTCGGAATCCACTGTGAGATAAAGGTCATTTCCCGCAACGGGATCAGTTTTATCACCGGTTTCCGTAACACGCCCCAGGTTATCGACGAAAATGGTCTGACGGCCCTTTCTCCCCTGCAGTTTCCGCTCCATTACCTGCTCGATGCCGGCTTTTCCCACATAGTCGTTCAGTTCGTAATTATCCGCATCTTCTGCGGATTCTTTTCTTGACTCGCTGTTAAGCTCAATAAGCTCTTCTTCACTTATCCTACCGGTGTAGCCCAGGATATGTGAAAGACTGGGATCATTTAAGTATTCCCTTACGGTATCTTCCGCAATATCCACCCCCTGAAGGTCGCTCTTCATCTCCATGACCTCAGCCACAGTGTTTTCGTTCACGTTGGTGGCGACGGTGGTGGAGATGTATTTCTGATAACTGTTTAAGCTCAGATTATATCTGATGGTGATGATCTTTATGATATCTTCCTTTGAAAAACCGGCTTCCGGAATGAAATTGTAAGTTCCGTCGGAATTATCTATATAGATCCCTATGCCGAATTTCTTATCGGAGCATAAGTAGCTTATTATCTCATCGGGAGTGGCGTTCCTCTCCCTGGCCTTTAAGTCATCTATGGAATTTCTCCCGTAGATATCCGCGATAAACCTTAAATGTCTGGTGCCCTCCAGGGAAAAGCGGTAATTCCCGGACTGATCTATATATACGGAAAAATCATTGTTCAGCTTATCCCCGTTGGATTCGATTATGTCGATAAGCTTGATAATGGTCTCATTTATCTCCATGTTCTTCTTTGAACCGGAGTCGTAATTATCTTCGATGATCACGGAATAAGCCAGGTTATCCTTGGCCAGGGCTACTCCGTTCCTGTCATAGATGGTGCCTCTGGTGCTCTTTATGGTCTTTTCCCTCTCTATACGGAGGGTAAAGTTATCAAGGTATTCCGCACCGTTAATTATCTGCAAGTTAAAAAGCCGCACCGTAAGCACGGAAAAGAGTATGAAAACAGAAACTGCAAGGAAGAAAAGCCTTGAAGTCACAACGCTTATGAATTTATCTCTCAGCTGTTCAAACATTCATGCCCTTCCTGTCAGTGCTCTCCTGCAATGCCTCCTCTATCATAAGCAGGGGCTTAAAGAGGATTATCGTCACTATCAGCGTATATACGGTCTCCGGAAGAATGACCCGGAGAGTGTAATAACCTATATCCAGCCTGGAACGGAGGAGAAAGAGAAATACATAGGTAAAAAAGCCGTTCAGGGCGTTGCTGACCGTGGTAAGGATAAGGGGGAGCTTTACGTCCTCCGGATAAAAAAGCCGGTTGAACATGCCGTTAACATATCCGGTCCAAACATAGAGCAGGATATAAAAGCCGATGATACCGTTGCCGTAAAGGACATCCGTAAAAAGACCGGCAAAGAAACCGGTGAACATCCCCTCTTTTTTTCCACCTACAAAGCCGGAAAAGCTGGTGATCATCAGCAGCAGATTCGGGGTCACGCCCCCTAAGGACAGGAACTTGAAAAGAGTTCCCTGCAATATGAAACAGAGTAATACAAGGATTATCTTGGTTATCTTCCTTATCAACCGTCATCCTCCCCGGCATTATCCGTAACCTTCAGGTTCTTTATGACCATAACGGTATTTAAATGGGCAAAGTCCACCGCAGGAGTAAGGGTACCGGATCTCGTAAGATTGTTGGGATCGGTCTCTATGGAACTGATATAACCCACCGTAAGTTCCGGCAGGAATTTATTGGAAATATTGGAGGTGACTATCTCATCTCCCACATTTGCCTTGGAATCCGGATTTGAAAGCTGTGAAAAACGGATCTCCCCGGAGCTTAAGAGCTTTAAGTCTCCGGTCACCATGATGGTGTCTGAAGTCGATAAGACCATGGAGCTTACATTGCTGGCATCATCAATAATGGATCTGACTGTGGCATAGTCAGGTCCCACCTCTGTCACGATGCCCACAAGGCCGTCGCCGGCAATGACATTCATATTCTTTTCTATGCCGTCATTTTTGCCCTTGTCTATAAGAAAAACAGAGAACCAGTTTCCCGGGTCCTTGCCTATGACCCTGGCCCCTATCTTATTATACTCACGGAATCTGTCCTCCAAGCTGTAAAGCTCACGGAGCTCCTGCAGCTCATATCTGTCGGCAATGAGCTGGTTCTTCTCCAGAGTCAGATCCTGGACCTGTTTCTTAAGCTCCTCATTCTCAGCCAGCACTCCCTTAAGGGAATTGATCTCATTTACCTTTTCGCTGAACCTCATACCTATGGAGTTAAGCCCCTTTTCAACAGGAATGATGGTATAGTCGGCGATATAGGAAAGGGGCGCAGATACAGCATCCGTAAAGAAGGTGATGAGCATCAGCGCAATACAGAGAATGGTGATGATGAGGAGGATATATCTGCCGGGCATTACGAATTTCTGACGTTTAACAGGTACTCTCGGCATATTCCACCTATTACTTCGGGGACATACCGTCTATTGCGTAAGCAACGGAACGGAAATTGTCTTCCTTGATAACACGGGAAAGCCCGATAGCCACTGTGCTGATGGGATCATCAGGCAGATTGACCTTCAGGTCTGTTCCCTTATTTATGAGTTTTCCGAAATTCCTCAAAGGAGCGGAACCGCCGGTTAAATAGATGCCGTGACGGTAAATATCCGCCGCCAGTTCCGGAGGTGTGCGCTCTAAGATAACCTTTATGTTATCTATGATGGTGTTGATATTTTCATTTAATGCGGATTCAATAAGATCCACGGGTATCTGTCTTTCAACCGGCAGTCCCGTCACGATATCACGTCCGTAAACCACCGGATCTATGGAATCGTCGTGATTTGGGTCCGAAAGCTCTATCTTCACGTTTTCCGCGGTCTTTCCGCCGATTATCAGGCTGTATTCCCTTCTCACCGCATTCTTTATGGCCTCGTCGAACTTCCTTCCCCCGGTCTTTATAAGCTTTGAGAGCACTATGCCCCCCAGGGAAAGAATGGATATCTCCGTAGTGTCAAAGCCGGAATTCACAACTAACACGCCCTGGCTGGTCTTTACGTCGATATTGAGACCAAGGCCGTCCGCAACCGCCTTATCCACTATCATGATCCTTTTGGATTTCACGTTCGCATCGCTTACCAGATCGAAAAAGGCCCTTTTCTCAACTTCGGTGATATCCTTCGGAACCGAGATATAGAAGTCTGCCCCGTTATACTTTATCTTTGAAGTAAGGTCAGTGATAAAGCATTTAAGCACGGTCTGCATGTCCTTTATATCCGCGATGACCCCGTTATTTAAGGGAAAGGACGTCCTTATATTGCCCGGGGATTTCTCGTACATATCAAAGGCATCATCCCCGTATGCCAGAAGGGTATTCTTATTCTTTACGGCGATCATGTTCTTCTCCCTCATGATGCTGCCGTCTAAATTGTTGTAGATCTTTATGTTTCCGGTACCCAGGTCGATACCGAAAGCAGGTACATTAGACATTACGCCTCCTTATTCTCTTCCCAGAATGATTTATAATTTTTCCGGAGACTGACAAAGGTCCCGTCCCCTATGATTATCGAATCCGCAAGGCTTACGCCCACTATTTCCCCGGCTTCTATCAGGTTTTTCACCGTTCTGAGGTCCTCCCGGCTGGGTGAGGGATCTCCTCCCGGATGATTGTGGAGAATGATCACCTGCGCTGCATTGTTCTTCAATGCATAGGAAAACAGCTCTTTTGGACTTATAAGCGAACAGTCCGACAGCCCCTTTGTGATCATCTTCGACCCGGTAAAATTGGCCCTGGAGTCCAAAAGCACTGCCATCACCACTTCCTGTTTCAGGTACCTTAAGTCCTCCATGAAGTAGGATGCGCATTCCTTCGGGTCGTAAAAGCGGATATTCCCCTTGATCTTCGCCTTCCAGAGCCTCTTTGAATACTCCGTAAGGCACTGTAAGAGTATGACCTTTACTCTTCCGATCCCGGGGATCTTCCTTAATTCTCCCGGATCTATATCCCCTATTCCGGATATGGAATGTTCCGGGCCTGCAAGCTTCAGTATCTCCCTTGCGGTCTCCATGGAGTTATGCTCTCTTGAACCGCTGCGCAGGATCACAGACAGCAGTTCCGCGTCTGACAGGAATTCCGGCCCGTATTCCTCGCACTTTTCGTAGGGTTGCTCGCTCTTTGGTAATTCTTTAACTTTGTCTGCCATTTTGCCTCCGTTTCCGGAGAGCTTCCCCAAAACAGCAAATTATATCATACCATACTTACGGTTTCTCTTCAAATATGATCCTGATATTGACAGGATAAACGCCGCAATCTTTCCGGAAAACGTATTGGGTGCATGTCCACAGGCATAACCCTGCGGAGAGCTTGGCGTAGCGCGTTCCGCAGGGTTTGCCTGTGGACATGCAGTCAATACAGCTGGAGAGATTGAGGCGTTTGTCCCAGGCGAAATATCACTTCCCCGACAGTGAAACACAGCCCTCCCGTACAAGATGTTCAAGGGAACTTAGTATGCCGTATTTAGCATGGGGGAAGGTGAGTCCCCCCTGGAAGTAAACGGAATAGGGAGGACGTATGGGGCCGTCGGCGCTGAGCTCTATGGAAGAACCGGAGACGAAGTTCCCGGCTGCCATTATGACCTTGCTGTCGTAGCCCGGCATATCCCAGGGTTCGGGGGTCACAAAGCTGTCTATGGGAGCCGCTGCCTGTATTCCCCTGCAGAAAGCCACCACTGCTTTCGGGTCGTTAAAGGTCACGGCCTGTATGATGTCATACCGGTCTTCCTGTCCGTCCGGAAGTACGTCAAATCCAAGCTTTTCATAGATGTTCGCGGCAAAGATGGCGCCTTTAAGGGCTGCAGCAGTAACTACCGGAGCCATGAAAAAGCCCTGATAGAATTCAGGGAGCATATTGAGGCTTGCTCCCACTTCCTTTCCCAGGCCCGGGGAAGTTAAGCGGTAGGCCGCGTTTTCAACGCACTCACTGCTGCCGCAGATATATCCTCCCGCCGCTGCCAGGCCGCCTCCCGGGTTCTTTATAAGGGATCCCACCACCATATCGGCGCCGTATTCCGAGGGCTCCTCCCTTTCCACGAATTCGCCGTAGCAGTTATCAACCATTACCTTAAGCCCCGGCTTAACCGATTTAATGAATTCTATGGCACCTGCTATATCTTTTACCGACAGGGTTCTTCTTGTCTGGTAGCCCTTGGAGCGCTGAATGGTCACAAGCTTAGTCTTATCATTTATCTTATCTTTTATAGCGTCGAAGTCAAAGGAGCCGTCTTCCTTTAAGTCCGCCTGAGCGTAGCTTATGCCGTATTCCTTAAGGCTTCCCTTTGCATCCCTTATGCCTATCACCGATTCCAGGGTGTCATAGGGCTTTCCCGCCGCGCTTAAGAGCTCGTCTCCCGGTCTCAGGTTTGATAAGAGGGCAAGAGCCAGAGCGTGGGTCCCGCAGGTGATCTGTGGCCGCACCAGGGCGTCCTCTGTCTTAAATACGTCGGCATAGACTCTTTCCAGAGTATCCCGGCCCAGGTCATTATATCCGTAGCCCTTTGTACCGGATAAACAGGCTTCTCCCACTCTTTCCCTGTGGAAGGCGCTTATAACCTTCAGCTGGTTATACTCCGCAGTTTCATCTATGGCCTTAAACCGCTCCTCAAGAGCCTTTAATATGTTCTCTCCGAAATCATATATTTCCTTTCTAATTCCCAGTTCTTCGTATATCTCTTTGGTTTCCATTTTTATCCTCCGTTCAGATTACTGATTTTACCATTTATTCTCTCTTATGTAAAAACAGGGTGACCTTTTTTAGTTATGTGGATATAATGATAATGACCGCATTATTCTGAAAACGGAGGAACTTCATTATGGGAAAAGCAGAAACAAACATAATGCTTGAAGGCAGGATAGATTCTTCCAATGCTCCTCTCTGGGAAGAAAGGCTGTTAAACGCAGTAAATGATATCCCCGGAGATGAGGATGTGGTTCTTGACGCCTCTTCCCTTCAGTATATTTCTAGTGCGGGGCTAAGAGTCTTACTTAAGTTAAAGAAAGGCCGCAGTTCAAAGATTACCGTAAAAGAAGTATCCCCCGAAGTCTATGAGATCTTCAGCACCACCGGCTTTGATGAGCTCCTCGATGTAAAGAAAAAGATGCGTGAGATCTCCGTTGAGGGCTGCGAGTGCATCGGAGAAGGTTTCTACGGTAAGGTCTACAGGATAGATGCGGATACCATTGTAAAGGTCTATGCCACCGAAGACGCCATCCCCATGATAGAGAACGAAAAAAAGATGGCGAAACTGGCCTTCTTAAAAGGCATTCCCACCGCTATCTCCTACGATATCGTAAAAGTGGGAGACGGCTACGGCTCTGTATTTGAGCTCCTTAATGCAAAGAACTTAAATGATGTGATAATCGAAAAAGAATCCGATCCGGAAGAGATCGAAGCTACCGTAAAGCAGTATGTGGATTTCATGAAGTCCATACATGAGATCGAGCTGGATCCCGGGAGCGTACCCGACGCAAAGGACGTATTCTTAAATTATCTTGAGGCCTTAAAGGATACCCTTGGGAATGAGCTGTATGAAAGCCTTAAAAACCTGATCGAGAAAATGCCCGAGGACCATCATGTGGTTCACGGCGACATACAGATGAAGAACATAATGATCACAGATGATGAGCTTATGCTTATAGACATGGATACCTTAAGCGCCGGAGATCCGGTCTTCGAAATGGCCGGTCCCTACGCTACATATCAGATCTTTCCTGAGGACGAGCCGGAGAACACCATGCGCTTCCTGGGGATCAAAGAAGATACAGCAAAGCTTATCTGGGATAAGATCTTTGAATATTATTTTGAGGATAAAAAAGCAGACCCCGAAATTATCATGGATAAGATCAGGGTCGCAGCCTATATACGTTTTCTTTTTATCATCATCGTGTCCGACCTTAAGAACGGCGAGCTGGGAAGCTTAAGGATCAGGCACAGTAAAGAACATCTTTCAGAGCTGGTTAAAAAGGTGGCATCCCTTAATACCAGAGAGTAAGCCTCATCAGCCTGCCCATAAGAGCTCTTCAAAACAGTCTTCCAGCCTTACTCCGTCTATGCAGGGATAACCTTCGCTGTCATAGTCCCTTATAAGGCGGTATACCTTATTTTTGCCCTTGTCCTGTACAACACAGTCTACATAGGCTTCATCGTCGGTACGCCACAGACGATATCCTGTTCCCGAAGGAAGCTCCTCCGGAAGGGCGTTCTTATCGTTTACTTCCGGCGCATCTATGCTTATGTCCTCAGTATCCCCAAGATACCTGCATCTCAAGGGCCTTGTTGACTTTAAGGTAAGGTCGCTGCGGATGGTATAATAGTTGGTAAAGGGCTCCGGATCACCCTTTAAGCCGGTCTTATAATAACGAATGGTGGTCACGGTGCTCAATACGTTTCCTGTTCCAAAAAGGATGAACTTATTCTGGTCAAAGATGGCAGGTTTATAATATCTTTCACCATCCTCCCAGTCATGAAGCCATGCAAAACCGCCGTCAGTCTCGGAAACTTTCCTTATCTCCCCGCTGAATCCCAGTTCATAGGTCATTATCGAATGCCAGTCATTATCCTGATAGCAGTCGAAATAGAGATAATTTCTGCCGTCCTCCGTATGTACGAGAAAGATATCGTGGTCATAAGCGTAAGCCACAGGTCCATCCTCATCCTCAAGGAAATCGTTGCCATAGTCTATCCTTATGGATCTTACCATGTATTCCCCGGGAAAACCGTAGGTATCGTAATCATTTTCATTGGTGATCATAAGGTTCTTTGAATTTCCGAGCTTATCATAAACGCTTAAGCTCTGATAGTAATCTATTGCCTCCACATAGGCTCCGTATATTGGTTTAATCTTCCCCGTAAAGAGCCCCGGAACCTCATCAAAGCCTATTGATACCATTTGATCTCCGTCTGCATATGAGGCCAGTTCATAGGGGTTAAAGAAGAAGGTTATATCCCTGTTTCCCAGAACCCAGTTGTAATCCATGCCGTCCTTGCCGTATTCGGAAAGCACGTTAGCAGGATCCTCAAACCACGCAGTATCGGGATACTTTGCCTTAAGCTTATCCGCTACCACTCCGTTTAAGCGCTCCCTGCTTGTGACCACATCGGTTAAGGGTATCTCTTTTCCGGTTGCGGTATAGAAATTGTATCCTCCGGTTCCGCTCATGCCGTGGGCTCCGCCGGTATATTCTTCGGAAGTTGAAATGAAACTGAAGACATCCGTATCCGATCTCTTCATATAGACTTTCCGGAAGGAATAGTAAGGAGTCTCCTCATCGGTGGTATCCCTCCATTCCCTTGCTTCCTGCTCCATGGGATCCGCCTGTTCCTGTTCCTCCTTTTCCACTGCATCGCTCCATTTTTTTAAGGTATCTTCAAGTTCAGGATACTTTTTGCTCTGCTCCCCAATGCTCAGCATGTCATATTTCGCATAAAAGAGACTGCTCCTGTTATCTCCACGGTATATGCTCTCATGAGCCACCAACGGAAGTAAAAAGCCTTCATTGCTTTCGGTTTCTTCCGCAGACGCTTCTTCTTTAACTTCTTCAGATGCCTCAATGACCTTGCTTACAGCTTCATCATCTTTATTGTCTTCTTCCTCTGCTTTTACCTCTTCGGAAGAAGCCTCGGAAACCTTCTCTTTATCCGGCACGAATCCGGTATCCGCTTCCTTATCGCCGCAGCCGGAAATGATAAAAACTATCAACAGAAATAATAATGCATATCTTGCGGTATTATAAGATCTCACGATTTTTTCCTCTCATAAAAAATGTTGCTTTATAAAAACACTCCCCACAGGCACCCCGGGAAACGTCCCATAATCATGGCACTCACCCATTATGGGACTTTTTATGTAAAAACACAAGTTCAAGGCTGTCCCGGTTCTTCCGTAATCCTTTTTCTTCATCTCCTTCTCGCTGACATTGTAGACCGCAGGCATGACCATCTGCGTAGAAAAGGACGGCATAAGCCGCCCTTTAGCTGTTTATGTGTAACCTTTGGAATTACTGCTGAACAATACCGCCGTTAGGTGAGATAACCTGTCCCGTAAGGTAGGGAGCTGTAAGGATATATCCGAGAGCTCCGGATATATCGGAAACGTCTCCGATGAAGCCCTGGGGGATGGTGCCTGCAAGAGCCTTCAACTCATCCTGGTTTACGCCCCTTAACATATCTGTCATTATCATACCGGGAGCGATGGCATTTACGCGGATTCCCTTGCCGGCGAACTCAAGCGCAAGAGCCCTGGTAAGTCCGATGATGCCGGCCTTGGATGCGCAGTAGTCAGCCTGATTTATAACTCCGATAAGTCCGCCTATTGAAGAAGTGTTGACGATGCAGCACTGATTATCCTTATCGCAGTGGTTAACCATGTAAGGAAGGATCAAATGTGTCATGTGAAGGAAGCTCATGAGATTGGTATTGATAACATTCTCATACTGCTCTCTCTTGATATCGATCCAGTTGGAGTTATTGGTGATACCTGCGTTATTAACGAGAACGTCGATCTTGTCACCGAACTTGTCAACAGCTGCCTTGATAAGATTCTCGCAGTCTTCATACTTGCTGACATCAGCCTTGACTACAAGAGCATCAACCCCGTATTCCTTCTTAACCTTTTCCGCGATGTTATCGGACAGAGCCTTTGAAGACTCGCTTCTGTAATTGATGACTAAATTGTACCCAAGCTCACCAAGCTTAAGGGACATAGCCTCTCCGATACCTCTTGATCCACCTGTGATTATCGCTGTTTTTGCCATTTTATCCTCCTTTGTTAAAATTTTAGCAAATAACATTTTAATTCTATTTATCTTCCTTCTGTTAGTCAATAGTTTTTATAATTATTTAACAATTTAGTATCTGCTCCTGCCGGTCCGGCTTTTATTAATTTGAATCTGCTCTTTTTACGGACCGGAACCCGTTTTTCTCTTTCCCGTACGTAGTGTCTTCCCCTTCTACTACGGACTGGAACCCGTTTTTCTCTTTCCCGTACGCAGTATCTTCCCCTTCTACTACGGACCGGAACCCGTTTTTCTCTTTCCCGTACGTAGTGTCTTCCCCTTCTACTACGGACCGGAACCCGTTTTTCTCTTTCCCGTACGTAGTGTCTTCCTCTTTTTCTACGTACTGGAACCCGTTTTTCTCTTTCCCGTACGTAGTGTCTTCCCCTTCTACTACGGACCGGAACCCGTTTTTCTCTTTCTTGTACGTAGTATGTACCATTACCTCTACAGACGTTACTGTTCACCGGTCAGCCAAATAAAGTAAATACTTGGGATAGATGATGTGGTTACGAGATAGGTAATTTGGCTGACCGGTGAACAGTAACAAGCAACAAGCGGCTGTGCTTTTCTGTACGTTTTATCGTACAGCTTCCGAGTTACCATTTAAGATGTAAGGAAGAAAAAAGCAGAACATATTTTCGATTTTCTATTGACAGGCAAACGAACGTTCGATATAATCATAATCAAGTCGAACGAATGTTCTGTAATGGTAGGGTTGAAATATTGAGGTTACGGGAGAGATGACAGATATGAGAAGATCAATGGAAATGGAACAGAATGTAAAATCAGCAAGAACAGGAAAACATAGAAGGACTGCAGGGAAAAGAAGGATGAAGAGAATGGTCTCCAGGTTTCTGACTGCTCTTGTTGTACTTATTATGGTGTTCACTTTCACTTTCTACGTCCACATATTTGCGGGCCAGAACTTCTCTTCTTCCGATACTAAGGAAAAGATTTATACTTCTGTTATGGTTTATCCCGGTGACAACATAGATTCACTTGCAGCGGAATATCTCTCCGATGAATACGAAAACAAAGATTCATTAAGGCGCGAGATCATCTCCATAAACCACCTGGATTATGAAGGAAGTCTCACTGCCGGCAATCACATCATTGTGCCGGTGTACAGATAAAAAATCCCCCACCGGGAATCCTTTAATTCTAAGGACTCCAAATGGGGGGGTGATCATCTTAAACTTCAGATTTTACTGTATCTGTTCTGAAAGCACTTCCTCTGCCTTCTTAAGGGCATCGGGGATGCCTGCAGGGTTCTTGCCTCCGGCCTGGGCCATGTTGGGACGGCCGCCTCCGCCGCCTCCCACAAGGGAAGCAATGGCTTTGATAAGGTTTCCGGCATGAGCGCCCTTCTTCTGGGCACCGTCTGTAGCTGCTGCTACTATATTGGCCTTGCCGTCATTCTCGGAAAGGAGCACGATCACAGCACAGTCTTCCTTTTCCTTAAGCTTATCGGAAAGCTCTCTTAAGCCGTTCATATCAACTCCGGGAACAGATGTGGCAAAGAGCTTAACGCCCTTTATATCCTTTGAAGCCACATCACCGAGAGCTTCGTTGTTTGCCTTGCTCTTTAAGGATTCGTTCTCGCTCTTTACAGCCTTCAACTCTTCCTGCAGCTTCTTTATGTGCTCGGAAAGGGTGGCGGGAGTTGCTTTGATAAGTGCTGCAGCAGCTTCCAGCTTTTCCTCTGTATCCCTGTAATAATTCCTTGCATTATCTCCTGTCAGGGCTTCGATACGCCTTATTCCTGCAGCTACGCCGCTTTCGGACAGGATCTTGAAAATACCTATATGGCTGGTGTTCTTTACATGGGTTCCGCCGCAGAGCTCTACGGAGAAATCTCCCATCTTTACAACCCGAACGATATCGCCGTACTTCTCGCCGAAGAGAGCCATGGCTCCGGTCTTCTTAGCCTCATCCATTGTCATTTCAGCAGTGGTAACGCTTAAGGCCTCGGCTATCTTCTCATTAACCAGATCCTCAACCATCTTTATCTCTTCCTTTGTCATGGCCTTATCGTGGCTGAAGTCAAACCTGGTCTTATCCGTATCCTGATATGAGCCCGCCTGCTCTACATGCTCACCAAGAACCTCCCTTAAGGCCTTCTGTAAAAGGTGGGTGGCGGAATGGTTGCGGCAGGTACGGTTCCTCTCGGTAACATCCACAAGCAGTTCTACCTTGTCTCCTGTTTTGAAAGCGCCCTTTTTAACCTCGCCCACATGGACGGTCCTGGCTCCGGCATGAACGGTCTCTGCTACATAAAACTCCGCGCCGTTTTCGCCTTTTATTACACCGCTGTCTCCTACCTGGCCTCCCATGGTGCCGTAGAAAGGAGTCTTATCGCATATGATGCTGCCCTTTTCGCCCTCTTTAAGCTCATCGGTCAGCGCTCCGTCTCCTGCCATGGCTTTAATTACGCCATTATCTGTAACCCTGTCATATCCGGTAAATTCGGTTACAATATCCTCGGAAAGACTGTCAAATACTCCTGCTGCAGCATCCAGGTTCTGGGAGAAATTCTGGTTCTCACGGGCCATCTTCTTCTGCTGCTCCATGGCCTTGTCAAAGCCGTCCTTATCCACCTTAAGGCCCTCTTCTTCAGCCAGCTCTTCGGTAAGCTCAAGAGGGAAGCCGTAGGTGTCATAGAGGAAGAAAGCCATATCTCCGCTGATCTCGGAACGCTTCTCCTCCTTTGCCTTATCGAGGATCTTCTTAAATTCCTTCATTCCGTTCTCAAGAGTGCTCTCGAACCTGCTGATCTCCTTCTCAAGCTCCGAGAGAACGAATTTACGGTTTTCTTTTAAGTTGGGATAGCTCTCTGAATAGATCTCATCTATGAAGATGGATGCGATCTTCAGTACCTTCTCTTTATCAAGGTTAAGAGTCCTGCTGTGTCTTACGGCACGGCGGATAAGCCTTCTTAAGATGTAGCCTGCGCCGGTATTGGAAGGCAGCAGCTTTGCCTCGTCTCCGATAAGCATGACAGAGGTCCTGATATGGTCCGCAAGGATCCTCATGGAGCGGGTAGCCTTTTCATCAGCGTCATATTTTATGCCGGTTTCCTTCTCGATATACTGAATTACAGGAAGGAAAACATCCACCTGATAAACGTCCTTAGTACCGTTAAGGAAGGCAAGTATCCTCTCAAGTCCCCAGCCGGTATCCACGTTCTTCTGGGCAAGAGGTGTAAGTGTGCCGTCATGATGCTTTTCATACTGCATGAACACATCATTTCCAAGCTCCGTGTATTTACCGCAGTCACAGCCGGGTCCGCAATCCGGGCCGCAGTCTTCCCTGTCTGCTATATAGAACATCTCGCTGTCCGGACCGCAGGGACCGTATTCCAGACCCCACCAGTTGTCCTTTGCGGGAAGGTAGTAGATATTCTCTCTCTTGAATCCGGATTTAACCCTGAATTCAGCACCTTCCTCATCCCTGGGAGCGTTCTCATCCCCTGCAAAGACGGTGGCTGCCAGATGGTCCTTATCAAAACCGAAAACCTCTGTAAGGAGCTCGTAACTCCATTTGCAGCGTTCCTCCTTGAAATAATCCCCGAGGCTCCAGCTTCCCAGCATCTCAAAGAAGGTCACATGGCTCCTGTCGCCCACAGAATCGATATCATTGGTGCGGACACAGCCCTGGACGTTACAGAGCCTGGTTCCCATAGGATGCTTTTTCCCGAGAAGATAGGGCATGAGGGGCTGCATTCCCGCTACATTGAACATAACGCCGGTGGAACCGTCGCTCACAAGCGATACCGCTCCGCAGTCCACATGGCCCCTGTCGATATAAAACTGTTTCCACTCTTTCCTAAGTTCGTTTGCACTAAATTGTTTCATACTGATCTACAATACCTTTCAAATAAAGTCGTATATGTTCAGAACCCACCGGTTTCCGGATACTTAAATAAACTCAAATTTATCCCTGAAGTAATCCTTAAGCTCCGCAATGGGTATCCTCTCCTGGGACATGCTGTCTCTGTCGCGGACGGTTACTGCATGGTCGGTCTCGGAATCAAAGTCATAGGTTATGCAGTAAGGAGTACCGATCTCATCCTGTCTCCTGTAGCGCTTTCCGATGGCTCCGCGGTCATCAAACTCACAGTTATAATAGCCGCTCAGCTCGTCAAAGATCTTTTCCGCGCCTTCGTTCAGCTTCTTGCTCAAAGGAAGTACGCCGATCTTCACAGGAGCAAGGGCCGGATGGAAATGCATCACGTTCCTTATGTCTCCGCCTTCAAGTTCTTCCTCATCATAGGCGTCACAGAGTATTGCAAGCACAAGACGGTCCGCGCCAAGTGAAGGCTCTATGCAGTAAGGGATGTACCGCTCATTCTTAGTGTCATCAAAGTAGCTCATATCCTCACCGGAAGTGTTCTGGTGCTGGGTCAGGTCATAGTCGGTCCTGTCTGCCACGCCCCAGAGTTCTCC